>WNGJ01033356.1_pt1 | contig 16575 bp, 19 predicted proteins | sample 5400611 | NCBI WGS metagenome assembly WNGJ01 (sample SAMN13153375, study PRJNA577476) | soil metagenome | isolation source: 40 cm soil or saprolite under Garry oak tree replicate 1 | place: USA:California | collected 2016-06-15 | reverse complement strand
GGGCCGCTCGTTCAACCGACGAAGACGCCGGTGGCATAGACCGTGTCCACGAGCTTGCGGGCTTCGGTCTCCGGTTCACCGATGTTGTTGATGATCACATCCGGCCGCAGCTTGCAGTCCGCGAGCTCGGCGCGGTTCATCCGATCGGTAACGTTCCCGTCGGTCCCTCGGTCGCGCGCCGCGAGGCGGGCCCCGAGCACCTCTCGCGGCGCGGTGACGAGCACGGTCACCACATTGGCGTAGCGCTCGCGCACGGCGTCGACGACGCTGCGCGACACATTGCAAACCACCGTCCGGCCGGCTTCGATATCGAAATCGATGGCGAGCGGGATTCCGTACATGTGGCCGTGCGCGTTCCACCAGAAGGCAAAGGCGCCGTTGGCCGCCGCCTGCTCGAAGGCCGACGGCGAAATGAATTCATTGTCCTCGAAGATCGAAGGCGGCCGCGTCACAACGCGCGCGGGAAAAACCACGGTGGCATCGTCACGGCAGGCGGCGCGAGCGCGCGCGATCAACGTGTCCTTGCCAGCGCCGCTCGGTCCGACCACCAGCACCAGACGTCCGGGGCCGATCAATTTCGATCGGGTGGTCAACCGTCGGAAAGCTGCCGCGATCCAGCTCATGCCACGCGCCGGCCGACACGCCACACGCTGCGAACCGCCGGCACATCGCGTGCGAAGCGCACGCGGATGAGATCAGCGCGTTTTCCGACCGCGATTTCGCCGCGATCGCGCAATCCGACGGCCTCGGCCGGGGTCTTGGTGACCATGCGGATCGCCGCCGTCAGCCCGATGTTTGGAGCGGCCGTGGGCAGACGCAACGCCGCCATCAGCAGGCTGGCCGGCACGTAGTCCGACGAGAGCACGTCGAGCGCGCCGACGCGCGCCAGCTGCTGCGTCGCTATGTTGCCGGCATGGGAGCCACCGCGCACGACCTGCGCGGCTTCGACCGTGGTCGGAAACTCGGCGAGTGACACGCCATCGCGGATCGCTTCCGCGACGTGATCGGGAGTGGTGTCGTCGTGGCTCGCCAAAGGTACGTTATGCGCGCGGGCGAGATCGACCAGTTCGCGATGGTTCGTCTCGGCGTGCGCGACCTGGTAGGCAATGCGCTTGGCGAACAGCACGTCGAGCTCGGCGTCGGTCATGCCGCCATTCTTGCTGCGGTAATAGTCTCGCAGCTTCCCCTCGTCGCGGAACTGCCGCTGCCCGGGCGTGTGATCCATCAGCGACACGAGCCGGACATCCGCGCGCCCGATCAGCGCTTCTGTCTCGGTGATGACAGTGGGCATCGGCACCTCGCAGCGCAGATGAAGGAAGTGCTCGAGGCGAAGAAGATCCGCGTCGCGTGCGATCGCTATAGCGTCGGCGAGGATCTCCGCCTGTCCATCGACCTCTTCCGCTCCCACTTCGCGCCAGACGCGCAGCGAATCGAGTGTCGTCGTGATGCCGCAGGTCGCCAGCAGGCCGTCGTAGGAGACCACGGCCGCGACTGGATCCCAATACACCTTGGGCCTGGGCACGTAATGTGCCTCGAGATGATCGGTATGCAGCTCGACCAGACCCGGAAGCAGGAGGTCGCCGCCGAGATCCTCGGCGTGGGCCGGTGCGCGGCCTTCGCCGATCTCGACGATGCGCCCGTTCATGGCTGCGATCCATCCGGCCTCGATCACGCGGTCCGCGAGGACCACGCGAGCATTGGCGAGGAGCAGATCGTGAGCCATTTGCATCCTCAGGCTGCCGCCGAGAAACGGTGGACGTCGATCACGGTGTCCGCGATCGCCGTGCGGACATCGTCGTCGTGTACGATCGCCACGACGGCCGTCCCGCGCCGCTTCTTTTCGGCCACCAGGTCGACAACCACCGCACGGTTGCCGGCGTCAAGCGCGGCGGTCGGTTCGTCGAGCAGAAGAAGCGGCACATCCGATATAAAGCCGCGGGCGATGTTGACGCGCTGCTGCTCACCCCCAGAGAACGTCGCCGGCGGCAGCGGCCAAAGGCGCTCCGGAATGTTGAGCCGACGAAGGAGATCGGCCGCCCTGCGCCGGGCATTGTCCCGCTGCACCCCCGCAATCACCAGCGGCTCGGCCACGACGTCGACCGTCGGCACGCGCGGGACGGCGCGCAGAAACTGGCTGACATAGCCGAGCGTGCGCGCTCGCAGGCGGAGAATCTGGCGCGGCTCGGCGGTGGCGACGTCGACCGTGCCGCCATCGGCGTGCACGCGGATGCTCCCCCCGTCGCACCGGTAGGTGCCGAAGATCATCTTGAGGATGGAGCTCTTGCCCGCTCCCGACCGGCCGGCGAGGACAACGCACTCTCCTGCGCGCACCGCAAATTCGACGCCGGCCACGACCGGAAGACGAATCCCTCCCTGCAAATGCATCGTGAACGTCTTCGCCACAGCCGTCAGTTCGAGCACGATCGACATGACATCCTCACGGCGGCAGGACCGAGGAAACCAGCAGCTGCGTGTAGGGCTGGTGCGGATCGTCCAGCACCTGGTCGGTGAGGCCAGTCTCGACGATCTCGCCCTCCTTCATCACTATGATCCGATGAGATAACAGACGTGCGACGGCAAGGTCGTGCGTGACGATCACCGCGGCGAGTCCGAGCTCGGCGACAAGGCCACGCAGCAGATCGAGCAGGCGCGCCTGAACCGAAACGTCGAGGCCACCGGTCGGCTCGTCCATGAACACGAGGCGCGGCCGAGTGACGAGGTTGCGGGCGATCTGAAGCCGCTGACGCATTCCACCGGAATAGGTCTCCGGCGCGTCGTCGATCCGCCCGGTATCGATCTCCACGCGTCCGAGCCAATCACCTGCGGTACGACGGATTTGGCCGTAGTGGCGCCAGCCGATCGCCATGAGCCGCTCACCGACATTCGCGCCTGCGGACACGGTCATGCGCAGACCCAAGCTCGGATCTTGATGCACGTAGCCCCAATCGGTGCGAAAGAGGAAACGACGCTCCGCCTCACCGAGCGACGCGAGATCGCGCGTCGCTCCATCGCGCATGCAATAGAGCACGCGACCGCGCGACGGCGCGAGCTGCGCGGAGAGAAGCTGCAACAACGTGGTTTTGCCGGAGCCGGATTCTCCCACCACGGCGATCACCTCGCCGGGATAAAGAGCAAACGAGACGTCGCGGCAGCCGAGCTGCTTGCCATACCATCTGCTCAGGCCTTCAGCGACAAGAAGGGGTTGATCGGCGTCGCGCTGGATCATGGGGCGACCCGCGAGACATCGACCCGGAAGCTGAAGCCGTGGCGTTCGAATCCGAGCGATTCATAGAAAGCGTGAGCATGTTCGCGCCGGGCGTTCGAGGACAGCATCAGCTTGTAGCAGCCCTTGGCGCGACAAACGCCGAGCGCGAATTGAATCATGGCCTTGCCGATGCCGTTGCCTTGCAACGCCGGTGCTACAGCGACGTCCTCGACGATCGCCGAGGGCGCGCCGAGGTGGCCGAGGTTATGCATTACCAGCAAGGCAAAGGTTCCCACGATATCGCCGCCACGCTCGGCGACATAGAGCGTGTAGTCGGGATAATCGGCGAAGCGCTCGAACAGTTGCTTCGCGGTCGCAAGCGGGAGCACGTTGCCCGCGTCGAATTCGGCTTGCGCGTAAAGATCGAGAATTTTCGGCAGATCCGATTCCGTCGCCGGCCGCACTAGAAGCCTTGCTCGGTCAGGCATGCGGCGGCTCCGTGGTCGCATGCGCAGCGTCCGCTTCATCGGTCCGCCCGGCCTGTTGGGCCGCAGCGCGACGACCTTCGCAATAGTCGGTGTCGGAACAGACGAACATCCGTCCGCCACGATCGTCGATCAGGACTTCGTCGAGGAAGCTTTCTCTGGAGCCGCAGAGTGCGCATGTCCCGTCGTAGCGATAGCGCTCGAACGGGTGATCCTCGAAATCGAGCGACACCACCGCTGTATAGGGCGGAATGGCATAGATACGCTTTTCGCGCCCGGCGCCGAACAGCTGCAGCGCCGGCGAGTTGTTCATTTTCGGATTGTCGAATTTCGGCGTCGGCGAAGGGTCGGTCACGTATCTGCCGTTGACCTTGATCGGATAGGCGTAGGTCGTCGCAATGTGCCCGTGGCGGGCGATATCCTCGTACAATTTGACGTGCATCACGCCGTAATCGGCCAATGCGTGCATTTGCCGAGTCTCGGTCTCGCGCGGCTCAAGGAACCGCAGCGGCTCCGGAATCGGAACCTGGTAGACCAGGACTTGATGCTCGCCAAGCGGAGTTTCGGGAATTCGGTGCCGCGTCTGGATCACCGTTGCTTCGGTCGTGCGCGTGGTCGTGCGAATGCCGGCCGTCTTGGCAAAGAACTTGCGGATCGACACCGCGTTGGTCGTGTCGTCGGAGCCTTGGTCGATCACCTTCAACACGTCCTCGGGGCCGAGGATCGCCGCGGTGACCTGAACCCCGCCGGTGCCCCAGCCGTACGGCATCGGCATCTCGCGGCTGGCAAACGGGACTTGGTAGCCGGGAATCGCGATCGCCTTGAGAATCGCACGGCGGATCATGCGCTTGGTCTGCTCGTCGAGATAGGCAAAGTTGTAGACCGGCGCGCTCATTCGGCCGCATCCCGCAGCGCATTTGCGCCGTCCCGCAGCGCGAACTCCTCGCGCAATCGCCGCACCAGCCCGAGCTCGGCCTGGAAATCCACGTAGTGCGGCAACTTCAAATGCTCGACAAAACCGGTCGCCTGCACGTTGTCCGAGTGCGACAGGACGAACTCCTGGTCCTGCGCCGGTGCGCCGACCTCCTCGCCGAGTTCGCCTGCACGCAAGGCACGGTCGACGAGCGCCATGGACATCGCCTTGCGTTCGCTCTGGCCGAACGCGAGGCCGTAACCACGCGTGAAGCGCGGCGCTTCGGTCGCCGAGCCTTTGAACTGGTTGACCATCTGACATTCGGTCACGGCGACGCTGCCGAGCGGGACGGCGAAACCGAGCTCCTCGGCGAAGAATTCGACCTCGACCTCGCCGAAGCGGATCTCGCCGGCGAATGGATGGGTCCGGCCGAAACCCCGCTGGGTCGAGTAGCCCAGGGCAAGCAAGAAGCCCTCATCGCCGCGCGCAAGATTCTGCAGACGGACATCGCGTTCAGCGGGAAACGACAGCGGCTCGCGGGTCAGATCACCGACGGCTGCATCGGCTGCGCCCGCCGCGGACCGTTCGATGAGCCCGTCGCCGGCGAGGAGGTCGGTCACCGGCCGCATCGGCGTCCCGTCCTGGGCCGCCGTGGGCGGCTCGGCGACATCGGCCTCGCCGGACAGGCCCTGATCGAGCAGCCGGTGCATATAGTCGAACGTGGGCCCGAGCACTTGTCCGCCGGGCAGATCCTTGAAAATGGCGGAGATGCGCCGTCGAACGTCCATGCGCGCGGTGTCGAACGGCGCGGACGCGCCCAAGCGCGGGCACGTGGTGCGAAACGCGCGCAGGAGAAAGATCGCTTCGATCAGGTCTCCGCGCGCCTGCTTGATGGCGAGCGCCGCCAGCTCGCGGTCGTACAGCGATCCCTCGGCCATCACGCGGTCGACCGCGAGCGCGAGCTGCTGCGATATCTGCTCGAGCGAAATCTCGGCAACGGAGCGATCGGCCGCCACGGCGTGCGGGGAAACGACAATGATGTCGACGCCGCGCGGGAAAAGCGCCCGATTGGCGGCGATGCGGGCCTGAAAATCCGGCGGCAGCGGCTGCGCCGAAAAGCTTTGCACATCCGCGATGCCCGGCCCCGAGAGCAAGAAGCGTTGCCCGGTCCCGAAGCCCTCCACCTGCAGCACGAGCGTGGCCGAGCGATCCGGGTATTCAGGTGTTCCGAGCGAAAAGCCGTCGAAGGCCGGCGCATGGACGGGGTCGGCGATGAATGCGAACGCGGCCTGCCGGGGATCGGAGGTTACGCGTGCGCCGGCGTGCAAGCGGATCCAATCGGCGACCTGCGGAGGTTGCGCGAGCGCAGCGTCCAGCCATACCGGCGTTTCATAGTCGAGCATCGCCAGTGCCACGGCGGCGGCGGTCGCGCTCAGCGGCGAGGGAGCTGCCGCGGCGGGGGTCAGCGGCTTGACGGTCCCCGGCCGCGCGAACGCGTCCATCAGCGCGCGGAAGGCGGCCTGGCTCGCGAGCACCGGCGCGGGGAAAGCGGTTGCCGGCATGACGTTCAATCCTCGCCGCGCACCAAGGTGAAGAAATCGACGCGCGTGGCCGCGGTTTGGGCACGCCCGCGGCCACGCTCGGCATCGACCCGCGTGCGTATGGGCGCGAGCACGCGCCGCTCCACGGCATCGCGGTACCTTTTGCTTTGCCAGAGCGCGTCGCAGACGGCGGACAAGCGCGCCTTGTTCTGATCGCGCCCGAGGATGTAGGCGATGCCCACCTCGCCCGAGGCGATTTGGATCGCCGCGCGCGTCACCGTCGCTTCGCCGAGATTGAAGGCAGCGCCGTCGCCGCCAATTCGACCGCGCAACATGACCAGTCCGGTTTCAGGCGCCCGCAGTTCCACGTAGTCGACGGGATCCAGCACCGCGCGCAGGCCTTGCTCGATTTCCTCCGCGCGGGCTTGCGCCAGAACCGCCATGGCGCCGCGGCGCGCCGCCGTCGTGGGCGAGGACGCATCGGAGGCCGGGGATTCCGGAAGATTCGCGAAGGTTGCGGTTGTCATCGCCAAGATGTCTATGTTAATAGACAACTTGGTAGCGCGCCTGGGCGTGAAGATTTGATGACGCCGACGTGACGGCCCCCATGAAACATGGCCTGGCGAAACATACCGGCCGCGCGCTGGCGGTGCCGACCGCGGAGACCGCCGGGGTCGCGCTGTGGCGGCGCGTGGCCGATCAGCTCGAGCGCGCGCTCGCGGACGGCCGCTATCCGGTCGACAGCCGACTGCCCGGAGAGATCGAGATCGCGCAACGGCTCGGGGGTCAATCGGCACACGGTGCGCCGCGCGCTCGCGGCGCTCGCCGATCGCGGCTTCGTGCGCGCCGAGCGCGGCAGCGGGACCTACGTGGAAACCCGACGACTGCGCTACCCGATCAGCTCCCGCACCCGCTTCTCCGAGATCGTCGGCGCCGCCGGGCGCGAGCCAGGAGGCCGGCTCCTCGCCAGCGTGAGCGAGGAGGCCGAACCCGACGTCGCCCGACGGCTCGCCGTCGCGCCGCGGACAAAGGTGATCCGCCTCGACATCCTGCGCAGCGTCGATCGCGTGCCCGTCTCCGCGGCAACCACGTGGCTGCCGGCCGAGCGCGCCCCGGATGTCGGCCGCATCTATCGGGACACCCGCTCGCTCACGCGCACGCTGGCGCAACTTGGGATCGACGACTTTCGCCGCCAGAGCACGCGGATTTCAGCGGCCATCGCCGACGCCGCGGATGCCGCGCGGCTGCGCCTGACGCCCGGTCGGCCGCTGATCGTCGTGGACAGCACGGACGTCACGGCGGACGGGCGGCCGATCCTGACGACGCGAGCCCGCCTCGCCGCCGATCGTATCGAGCTGGTGATCGCGACCTGATCGGCCGCTCACAGCCGGAACCGGCAGTGTCATCGAACTGTCACGCCCCGGCGTGAAATGTGAGATCCCTCGTCGGCCTTTGGCGCTCCATGCCCATCAAGACGCTCTCGACCATACCCCTGATCCATCCGACGGCCGACGTCCGCGACTGCAGGCTCGGCGCCTATACGGAGGTCGGTGCGCGAACCCGCCTGCTTGAGGTCGCGTTGGGCGACTATTCCTACATCGTCAACGACAGCGAGGTCGCTTACACCAGGTTCGGCAAGTTCTGCTCCATCGCGGCCATGGCGCGCATCAATCCCGGCAACCATCCGATGGCGCGGGCGACGCAGTCGCATATGACCTATCGCGCAAGCGCCTATTTTCCCGGCGAACAGGACGAGGAGGAATTTTTCGCGTGGCGCCGCGCGTCTCTGGTCGTCATCGGCCACGACGTGTGGGTCGGGCATGGCGCCATCATCCTTCCGGGCCGCGCCGTCGGCACCGGCGCGGTGATCGGGGCCGGCGCCGTGGTGACCAAGGACGTCGATCCCTATGCGATCGTCGCCGGCAACCCGGCGCGTGTCATCCGGCAGCGCTTCCCAGCTGCCGTCGCGCAACGGCTGCAGCGGCTCGCGTGGTGGGACTGGGATCACGATCATTTCCGGCGGCTGTCGATCGAGGCCTTCCTGGAAAAACACGAGCCGGTGCCGGTCGAGAAACCGAAGCGATACCCGTCGCAGGTGCCGCGATCGAAGACGCGTCAGTCGAGGTATCGGCCCGAACAGACCGCTCGTTCGTAAGGCGGGTCAATCATGCGGATGCGCATCGAAGGGGGTCGCGCGCTCGTCGGGGGCAGTCTCGAGGAGACCAGCATCGATCTCGATTGCGAGGGTGGGGTCGTCACCGGCATCGGCGCGCAAGCGAGCGCCGAGCGGGTGATCGACGCCCGCGGCCTTCTGGTCCTGCCCGGGATCGTCGACGTCCACGGCGATGCCTTCGAGCGGCAGATGATGCCGCGGCCGGGAGTCGGATTTCCGATCGATGTGGCGCTGCTCGAAAGCGATCGGCAAGCCGTCGCCAACGGCATCACCACCGTCTTCCACGGCGTGACCTGGTCCTGGGAAGGCGGCCTGCGCGGGGCGGAGAATGCGCGGGCGATTCTCGACGGCATCGAGCGCTTGCGGCCACGGCTTGGCGCCGACACCCGCTACCATCTGCGTCACGAGACCTACAATCTCGATGCCGAGCCCGAGATCCTGACCTGGCTGGCCGGCCGCCGGATCGACGCGATCGCCTTCAATGATCACATGTCGGGCACGGTGGACGCATCGAGCCGCGCGCCACAGCTCGCCCAAATGGTCGCGCGCGCCGGCGTCACGCGCGAGAGCTTCCTGGCGGTGGTGGAGCGCACGAAACGCAGGGCCGATGAAGTTCCCGCCTCAATCGAGCGGCTCGCCGCGGCCGCCAATGCAAGCGGAGTTCCGTTGCTGTCGCACGACGACGCCAGTCCCGAACAGCGCCGGTGGTTTCGCGCGCTCGGGTGCCGTCTGGCGGAATTCCCGACCACGGTCGCGACCGCCGAGGACGCCGCCTCGCACGGCGACGATGTCGTGCTCGGCGCCCCCAACATCGTTCGCGGTGGAAGCCACACCGGATGGATCGACGCGACCGAGATGATTGGGCGGGGACTCTGCTCGGTGCTGGCCTCGGATTACTACTATCCGGCGCCGCTGCTCGCGGCCTTTGCGCTCGCGAGGCGCGCCGTCCTCCCATTTGGGCAAGCCTGGGCGCTGGTGTCGCAGACGCCCGCCCACGCCGTTGAGCTCAACGACCGCGGGCAGATCGCGCCCGGCCGGCGCGCGGACTTGATCATCGTCGACGCATCGGCCGTCGGGCAGCCGCGCGTCGTCGCCACCATCGTGGCCGGCCGCCTCGTGCATCTGGCGCAAGCGGACATCATCGGCACCGCGCGGTGAGCGCGTGGCCGGTCCCGCCAACGGCGTGAAGCGCCATGGACGAGCCCAGATACGCGATCTATTTCGTGCCGCCGGCCGATTCCGCTCTCTATCGCTTCGGCGCCGGCTTCCTCGGCTATGACTGCTACACCGGCGAAAGGCTGCGCCATCCGGGAGACACCGGGCTCACCGCGTCCGAATGGGCGCAGCTCACGCGCGAGCCGCGCCAATACGGATTTCACGCGACGCTGAAGGCGCCGTTTCGTCTCTTGCTGCCGTTCGCCGAAATGGATCTGACGGCGGAACTCGAACGATTTGCCGCCATCCCCCGAACGCTGCCGGCGATCGAGCCGGCCATCCGATCGCTCGCACGATTCATTGCCGTCGTCGCCGCCGCGCCAAGCATGGCGCTCGATCGGCTGGCAGCGGACGGCGTGATGGCCTTCGACCGATTTCGTCGTCCTCTGACCTCGCACGAGAGGGAGCAACGGCTTGGCGCCGGCTTGAGCGAACGCCAGATCGAGAATCTCGATCGATGGGGCTACCCTTACGTGTTCGAAGACTTTCGATTTCACCTGACCTTGACGGGTCCGGTCGACGCCGACCGTCGTGGCTCGGTCCTGGCGTTGTTGCAGGCTCGTTTCAACGCGATCGACGGCGGACATTCGCTGCCGGTCACGCGACTTTCATTGGTGCGCCAGGATGCGCGGTCGACGCCGTTCCGGGTCGTCGGCCAAGCCGCGCTGACCGCGGTGCGTTCGCCTCAGTAGAACCTTACCCCATCGGGGAACCGCCATCGCCGGTGCAAAACCCTCGATCATCCCTTTGCCGCCGTTGCCATTTCATCTCGCTGTCACATGCGGCTGTTAGGCCCGAATGGCGGAAAAAGGCTTAGAATTGCAGGAGATTGGCGTGCCGAACGAAGCCGTCATCGATGTGCGGCGGGTCTCGAAATCGTTCAAGCGCGGGACGCGTGTGCTCGACGATGTGAGCTTCGCGGTGGGTCGCCGCGAGATGGTGGCGCTCATCGGAGCATCCGGCTCGGGCAAATCGACGCTCATTCGGGCGCTGGCGGGCTTGGTCGCCATCGACAAGACACCCGCCCCCTCCCCGCAACCTCGCGCCGGCACCATCGCCATATTCGGCCGGCCGATACAGCGCGACGGCCGCATCGCGCGGGGCGCCAAGGAGCTGCGGGTTCGGGTCGGCGTCATCTTCCAGCAATTCAACCTGGTGCCGAGACTGTCGGTCCTCACCAATGTCTGCCTCGGGCTGCTCGGCCGCATGCCGTTCGTGCGGGGAACGCTCAGCAATTTCACCATGGACGAAAAGCGCGGGGCGATGCATGCGCTCGATCGCGTCGGCATGACCGAGCACGCCCTCAAGCGCGGCTCGGAACTCTCCGGCGGCCAGCAGCAACGCGCCGCCATCGCCCGTACGCTCGTGCAGGGCGCCGAGGTTCTGATCGCGGATGAGCCGATCGCTTCGCTCGACCCCGCCTCGGCGCGTCGGGTCATGGACATTCTTGCCGACATGAACCGGCAGGACGGGATCACCATTCTCGTCTCGCTGCACCAGGTCGAGTACGCGCTGACGTACTGCCCGCGCGCGATCGCGCTGAAGGCGGGGAAGATCGTTTACGACGGGCCTTCCGACGAACTCACGCCGGCGCTGCTGAGCCACATTTACGGCGCGGAAAGCAGCGAATTTTTTCCGGCGAGCTTCGATCGACCGGCCTTTCCTTGGCATCGGCGCGAGAGCGAAGCGGCCAAGCTGCGCGTTGCGCCAAAGGAAAGGGCGGTTACGAGCCATGCCGTTCAAAGCGGGCTCTGATCGGCGGATCGCCTGAGCGCCTGAAGCATTGGGAGCCATTCCCCGCTCGGCGCGACATCCCATCACCATAGGAGGACTCTCATGATGCGAGCTTTTCTGACATGCGCGGCGGCCGCCCTGACGATCGGCGCATCGGTCCTCGCGGCCGGCGCGCAGACGCCCACGGAAATCAATTTCGGGGTGATCTCGACCGAGGCGTCGATGAACCAGAAGAAGAACTGGGAGCCGTTCCTGCAGGCGATGTCGAAAGCCACCGGCTTCAAGGTGAACGGATTCTACGCCACCGACTACGCCGGCGTCATCGAAGCGATGCGCTTCAACAAGATCCACATCGCCTGGTATGGAAACAAGTCGGGGATGGAGGCGGTCGACCGCGCGAGCGGCGAGGTGTTCGCGCGCATCGTCGCCCGAAACGGAAATGAGGGTTATTACTCCCACATCATCGTGCACAAGGACAGTCCCTTCGCGAAGGTCGAGGACATCCTCAAGTGCGACAAGTCTCTCGACTTCGGCATCGGCGATCCGAACTCGACGTCCGGCTTCCTGGTGCCGACGGCTTACATCTTTGCCGCGCGAAATATCGACCCGAAAACCTGTTTCAAGACCGTGCGCAACGCCAATCACCAAGCGAATGCCATGGCGGTCGCGAATAAGCAGGTCGCCGCCGCGACCAACAACAGCGAGGACCTGCAGCGCGTGGCGACCTCGGCGCCGGACGCGCGCAGCCAGATCAAGATCATCTGGACTTCGCCGCTCATCCCGCTCGATCCACTGGTGTGGCGCAAGGACCTCGACCCGGCCGTCAAGACGAAGCTGTACACCTTCCTGATGAGCTACGGCCGCATCGGCTCGGATGACGAGATCGCGGCCGCCAAAGCCATTCTGGCCAACCTCGTCTGGTCCACCTTCCAGCCCTCCTCCGACAATCAGCTGATCCCGATCCGGGTGCTCGAGGCCAACAAGACCCTGATGCGCGTTCAAGGCGACGACAAGCTTTCGGCGGACGAGAAGAGCAGCCAGATTGCGGCCATCCGCAGCGAGATCGCGAAGCTCGAGGAAATGCAAAAGAAAGCCGAGACCGATGAGTTCCACCGGCGAGCGGCGGCATTCCTGGAGGCCGACAAGGCCGGACGGCAAGACGAACTCAAGAAGATGATCGCCGAGTTTGCGGCCGGCACCGCGACTACTCACTGACATGACCGCGGCCGTGGAAGCGCCGGGCTCGCGCCTGACGCCTCCCGCGCGCTAGGCAGCCGGCCGCCGTCGGGCAGATGCGATGCTGCAAGTTCCCGATCAAGCGAAATTGGAGCGCGCGGGATCGGTAGAGACCGCGACGGCCGCTCACGGCGGAACCGTTCACGACCTTGCCGCGATCGCCGTTCCCTCGTATCCGCTCGCCCGCCGCGTCCGCGGTTGGCTCGCCTTGGGCGCGATATTCGCGTTGCTGGCGTGGGCGTGGGCGCCGGCGGAAATGTTCCGCGTCGTCGCGCTGTTCACGGACTGGCGGAATATGGCGCAGTTCGGCGCCGCGTTTCTCAAGCCGAATTTTCACGACTGGGACCACTACCTTGCCGACATGGTCGTGACGGTGCAGATCGCGATCTGGGGCACCGCGCTCGCGGTCGCGTTCGGAATCCCATTCTCGATCCTGAGCGCGGCCAACGTTTGCCCGCAATGGATCGTGCAGCCGGTGCGGCGCCTGATGGACGCCTGCCGGGCCATCAACGAGATCGTCTTCGCGCTGATGTTCGTCGTGGCCGTCGGTCTCGGCCCCTTCGCCGGCGTCATGGCCATTTTTGTTCACAATCTCGGGGTGTTCTCGAAGCTGTTTTCCGAAGCGGTCGAGGCCATCGATCCACGACCGGTCGAAGGCATCCGAGCGACCGGCGCGCGCCACGTGCAAGAAGTGGTGTTCGGCGTCCTACCCCAGGTCCTGCCGCTGTGGAGCTCGCTGACGCTTTACCGACTCGAAACCAACGTCCGCTCGGCGACGACGCTCGGCATCGTCGGCGCCGGCGGGATCGGTCAGACGCTGTATGAAAGCATCCGCAGCTTCCAGTACGCCGAGACGGCGGCTCAAATCATCATCGTCGTCGTCGCCGTGGTCGCGATCGATCTTCTCAGCGCTCGCCCGTGATATGCGAATCGGCATGCACAGCTTTGCGCGTAGCTTTCAGCGCGCGTGAGCGCTGCTCCTTCCATGACGCCGTTGACGGGCCCCGGCGGGAACCAGAGCGAGAGAATATGGTCCGGCACGTTGAGCGTCACCTGCGGTGGAAGGCGCTCGAGAATCTCGTCGATCTCGTGCGGCACCGAAAATCTTTCGTGCTCGCTCATCGCCGTCGAGGGAAAGTTCCGGCCAAAAGCCATTCGTTGTTAACGATTGTTAAATAGCGCCGGCGATATGAAAGTTCGATGACACGGGGCGCGCACACCGATGCCCCCTTGTGTCAGACGCGTCATAGCGGCCGCCGGGCCTCGCGGGCCTTGTCAAACTCCCGCAACGGATGGGGTGTACCGCAGACGCCAACCAATCCCTCGCGAGGATCGCGCGCATGTTTCAAATCGTTCGGCTCGCGCTCGACGACAACGGCGAAGTCGACGCGCGCCGCCCGCTACAGCCGTTGTTCGAGCTTCGCGAAGACGCGATGGCGATGGCGGAGTTCGATGCGTCGCGGCTGTGGGGCGACTAGGCTGCGACGAAGAGCGGGATTGTTGGTGGGCCACCGACCCGCGCGGACGCAAATATCGCTTCGTCGTCGAATCGGTCGCCGACGCCGACGTCGCGGCCTGAATTAGATTCCCGCCTGGAATCTGGATCCCCGCAACGGGATCCCCGCGACGCGAGCGTCGCGGGGTGCCCTCGCGGGGACGAGCGGAATCACCGGATCTCCACCGCTCATTCCCGCGCAAGCGGGAATCCAGTCAATTGCGCCCAAGCACCCGCCGCTGCTCCCACCCTTGCATCGCATCGACATGGGTGAGAACAATCCGGCGTCAATGGCGCTGCGTCCGCGCAAAGCCGGGCCCGGCGACCGCGCCCTTCGCGGCCGGTTCGCCATGCCGCGGCGCGCGGCTTCTCGAAGGAGAACGCGGTGGACAAGGCTTATCTCGAGGACCTCGCTCCGGGGCAGGTGTTCACGTCGGACGCGCGCACCGTCGTCGACGCCGATGCGATCAAGCGATTTGGCGGCGAGTTCGATCCGCAGCCGTGGCACTTGAGCGAGACCGTCGCGCGCTCGACGTTCTTCAAGGAACTGGTCGCCAGCGGATGGCACACAACGGCGCTCACCATGCAGCTCATCATCCAGACGCTGCCGCTGTCGGGAGGCATCATCGGCAGCGGGGTCGACGAGCTGCGCTGGCCGCGTCCGGTGCGGCCGGGCGACACCTTGCGGCTCCATTGCGAGATCATCGACGTCCAGGAATCAAAATTGCGCCCGGCGCACGGCACGGTGCGGGTGCGCATGACGACGCTCAATCAGAACGACCAGCCGGTGCAAACCATGATCGCCAATCTGCTGGCATTTCGCAGGCCCGAGCAAGCGGCTTGACGGCGAACGGCGAGCCTAGACGCAGCAGCGCCGACCCGTCCCGCACGGCGCATCGAAGCGACGGCTAGCGCTTGTTTGCGCCGCGACTGGGTCATCCGCGGGCTTGACCCGCGGGTCCATCCTCTTCGCAAGAATGATGGATTGCATCGGAACTCGGGCTTGCCCGAGTTCCGCATTATTAAGCGCCGCAAGTCGGGTAAACCCGACTTGCGGTGTCAAGCCCGGCAATGACGTGGCGACTCGGCAGCACTGCTGCTTGTTCGCAGCAAGGGGCTCCGATAGCCTCGCTGCAATCGAATGGCGACAGATCGCATCTGGTCGACGGGAGGATGCGCATGGCGGACGAGCTCAAGATCAAGGTGAACGGCAAAACTTGGCCGGTTGCGGCGAGCCCGGACATGCCGCTGCTCTACGTGCTCGCCAACGAGCTCGAGCTGAAAGGACCGCGCTTCGGCTGCGGGCTGGCGCAATGCGGCTCCTGCTCGGTGCTCGCCGACGGCGTCGAGATCCGCTCCTGCGTGACGCCCGTTGCGGCGGTCGCGGACAAATCGCTGACCACGCTCGAGGGCCTCGCTGCGCTCTATGCGCAGCAGAAGGGGCTCGCGCAGGCGCCGGCGCTCCATCCGCTGCAGCAGGCGTTCATCGACGAGCAAGCGCCGCAGTGCGGCTATTGCTACAACGGGATGCTGATCAAGGGCGCTGAACTGCTCGCGCAGAATCCGCGGCCCACTGAAGCGCAGATTCGCACCCACATGAACGGTCACCTCTGCCGCTGCGGAACCTATCCGCGCGTGATGAAGGCCATCCAGCTTGCGTCCACCAAAATGGCGGGAGCGACGCGATGAACGACACCGACACGTTTTGTCTTTCCCGCCGCGATCTGCTCAAGGGTGGCGGCGCGCTCGTCATCGGCTTTAGCATCGCGGGCTCGCCGCCGCCGGCGGTGGCCGCGCGCGGAGACGTTGCCGGCCCGCCCGATCCCAATGCGATCGATTCCTGGATCGCCGTGCATGCCGACAACACCGCGACCGTGTACCTCGGCAAGGGCGAATTCGGCCAGGGCAACACCACCGGTCTCCTGCAGATCGCCGGCGAAGAGCTCGATCTCGACATGAGCCAGCTCCGGTGGGTGCAACTCGACACCAACGTGACGCCGAACCAGGGCGCGACCACCTCGAGCTCGTCGATTCATCGCGGCGGGCCGCAGGTTCGCGCGGCGGCCGCGGAGGCGCGCCAGGCGCTGCTGGCGCTCGCCTCGACGCGGCTCGGCGTGCAGACGGGAAGCCTCACGGTGTCGAAAGGGGTGGTGTCGATCGACGGCCATCCCACCCGCTCGGTCACCTACGGCGCGCTCCTCGGCGACAAGCCGTTCAACATCAAGTTCACGGGCACGGCGCCGCAGAAGCCGATCAACCGCTACAAGCTCGTCGGCACCAGCGTGCCGCGCGTCGACATTCCGGACAAGGCAGCCGGTACCTACGTGCACATGCAGCACGTGCGCCTGCCGGAGATGCTGCACGGCCGGATCGTGCGCCCGCGCGGGCAACGCGCCTACGGCGCCGGCGCGAAGCCCCTGGGCGTGGACGAAAGCTCGATCGCGGACATTCCGGGCGCCCGGGTCGTGCGCAAGGGCGATTTCGTCGGCGTCGCCGCCGCGCGCGAGTGGGACGCGGTCAAGGCCGCGCGCGCGCTCGAGGTCACGTGGCAGGAGAGCCCGCCGCTGCCGGAGAATTT
>WNGJ01006069.1_pt1 | contig 16577 bp, 22 predicted proteins | sample 5400611 | NCBI WGS metagenome assembly WNGJ01 (sample SAMN13153375, study PRJNA577476) | soil metagenome | isolation source: 40 cm soil or saprolite under Garry oak tree replicate 1 | place: USA:California | collected 2016-06-15 | reverse complement strand
CGGGCGATCGGCGAAGCAGCAATGGCCCGCACCCTCGTTACCCTGCCTACTTCCTTCGGCCATGGGCTGATTGGAAATGTCCTGACGCCTTTATTTGCGGGTGGCGACATCGTGTTTCCCCCGCGGGGCGACGCTGCCCCGCGACCTCGGGCCTTTGATCGACGCGCATCAGATCACATTCCTGACGGGCGTCCCGGCGCTTTGGCGCATGGCGCTAAAAATGAGCAAGCAACCAAGGAATGGTTCGCTTCGTCGCGTTCACGTCGGCTCCGCTCCGTTGTCGGAGCAACTGTGGCGCGACATGGTCGGCTGGACCGGTGCCGAGACCGTAAATTGCTACGGCCTGACAGAGGTCGCAAACTGGTTCTCGGGTGCGTCCTCGCGCGATGGCGAACTACGGAGCGGACTGGTCGGCCGGCCGTGGGGAGGCAGCGCCGCGGTATTGCATCGTTCGGGAAGGATAAATTCGAGCGGCGAGGGCGAACTCTTGATCAGGAGTCCGTCTTTGATGGATGGCTACCTGCACCGTCCCGACTTGACGCGGGACTGCATGATCGAGGACTGGTACCGCACCGGCGATCTTGGCGTGATCGAGAGCGACGGCCAAATCGTGCTGCATGGGCGCCTGAAAGACGAAATAAATCGGGCTGGCACAAAAATCCAACCGGCCGAGCTCGACATGCTGATCGAAAGCCATCCTGCTGTGGAGGAAGCCTGCGCGTTCCCCATTCCAGACCCTGTCGCAGGCGAACTCGTTGCCGTGGCCGTCCGTTTCAAATCAGGCATGAGCGAAACTAGCGACAGCCTTGCGCTTTGGTGCCGGGAGCGTATTCGTCGCGCCGCGGTCCCCGAACGCTGGTATTTCGTTTCAGAACTTCCGCGCACGCCGCGGGGCAAGACGCGACGCAACGAAGTCTATCTGACACTCGCCGGCAAGGGGTGATGAGCATGATGCGAAAACGGCCCGTTCACCTGAAGACCGAGCGTTTTCTGTTGCGGAATCTATCGGCCAACGACGCCAGCGAACGCTATCTGGCATGGGCCGCCGATGGCGACGTCATGGGACCGCTCAATGTGAAGCCGATACGAATGGCGCGCGAACAACTCGCCGCCTATATCTCGAGTTTCGATGGGATGACGAGATTTCTGATTGGCATTTTTTCGCGCGCCGAGAACATCCATATCGGTTTCTACATGGTCGAAATCGATGCGATCCATGACGTCGCCAGCTTCAATGTTGTGATCGGGGACAAGGAATACTGGGGCAAGAAAGTTGTGCTCGAGACTCGTCCCGCGCTGCTCGATCATTTCTTCGACGAACGGGGCATGGATAAGATCATCGGTCTTCCGCTTGCACGCAACATACCGGCGATTTTCAATTATAGGGCGGAAGGCTGGCGGCTCGAAGGCGTATTCAAGGCACACCGCAAATCAATAGCTGACGGGAAGCGGCTGGATCAGATGCAGTTCGCGATGCTGAAAGACGAGTGGCGCGCGCGACGGGGGACAGCATGAACATGGAGCATCTGTCCGAAGCGCGCTCGATTCTCGCAAGAGCCCTGAATGTAACAGCAGATACAATCGGCGATCGCGCAACCATCGATGCGCTCGAGAGCTGGGATAGCCTCGGTCACATGCGTTTGGTTCTTGAAATTGAGCAGCATTTGAAACGTGAATTATCGCCGATGGAAATTGTCGAACTCGCGAGTCTTGCCGACGTCCAAAATCTTCTGGCCTCATCCGATCGAATGACATGAAAACAACTGCGGCAACGCATTGATCGCGATCTGCAATATTTGCGATCATACTGTCGGATGATGGATCATGCGCTTCGCGAGATAATCTGATGAAGTGTGACTCGCGAGCTACACTAAAAGATCAGCGCGAGTCCGTTGTGATGATGTCGGCATTTCGATTTCTAACATTTCGAAGAAAAGCCTCAGCCGCAGGCGTTTGTTGAACATCATCTGAAAATATCAGCGATCGAGATTGTCGTATTCATTGAGCTCTTCGTTTTTCAAAACGTGCTGACGTCCTCTGATCGTAGGACAAGAAAAAAACAACGATCGCATCGGTGTAGCCATCGCGCTACAGCCATCGATCGAAAAAACTCTAGTGTCCCGCCGCATCGAATCCGTTGGTTCGAAGCTAGAGGAAAAAAATTATGAAGAAGTTTTTACTGAGCTCGGTTGCGCTGGTCGCATTGGGAGCGAGCGCATCAGCCGCCGATCTTGCGCCGCGCTATACCAAGGCCCCCTCGATGGTCGATCCGGCCTATAACTGGACAGGTTTTTACGTCGGTCTCAACGCGGGCGCTGCCAGCACGGATGGGAGTCTGACGGCCGTGGCCCAAACACCGTTTTTCTTTTCCGAGAACCGTTTTACCGATACATTCCGCAAGACCGGATTTATTGGTGGCGGCCAGATCGGCTACAACTACCAGTCCGGAATGTCGGTGTTTGGCGTTGAGGCCGACGCGACATGGTTGGACGTCAAGTCCACCATTAATACTGGCTCTGACCCATTCTTCTTTGGCAAGGCCGGTTCGGCGTCAATCTCGTCGAGCATCGATTGGCTGGTGACGGCGCGCGCGCGCGCCGGTATCGCGGCAACTCCGGCGCTTCTGGTGTACGTCACCGGCGGTCTCGCCGTTGCCGGTGTCAATGTGAGATATCAGAACAACAACTTCACCCCCGCGCTTCTCGTGAGCAAATCCGAAACGAAATATGGTTGGACGGCTGGGTTTGGTGCGGAATATGCGCTTGGCGCCAACTGGTCCGTCAAGGCTGAGTATCTGCGCGTCATGCTCGGCGACACGACCGCCAATGTACCGATCGATCAATTTTTTGGACCGGGCAGCACGGGATCTTTGAAGGTCAGTCAGAATATCGATTTGATCCGGGCGGGCATCAACTACAAGTTCGGCGGCCCGGCCGGCGGCCACTACTGATCTGAGTTTCTATCTCCAGACAAACCCAAGCCCCGGCATCGTCCGGGGCTTTTTTTGTTGGCCGATTCATGGGAGTTCGATTTGCCGAGCTTACAAGCTGATAAGACCGTCAGCCCTGCGGTTTCACAGGCTTGCGACGCGCGACGGCCAATCGGCCTCTTGTCGCGTGGCGTTGAGGTTGGATCGACGTATTTCGAACAGACGTCGGATTTGATGCCTCTGAAGATTGGGCGCTCGCGAACGATTGCCGCAAGCTGTCGATGGCGCCGGTGAGACTTCCAACCTGCTCAGACAGCTTCTTGGTATCAGCTTGCTGCGCGGTAAGAAGCCGCCTCACGGTCTGCAACTGATCCTGAACAACTTGCAGCTGGTCGATCGACTCCTGCTGCGACGTCTCCAGACCCTTGGTTTTCTCGATCAGCTGCTCGGAGGCCTGGGCGGTCCGCGCCTGCAATTGGCGGGCAGACGCGATGCGATCCTGTTCGGGCGACGTGCCGGTATAGGCGCGCCACAGAACGATAGAACCAACCCCTACCACCAGGATGACGAGCGCCGCGGCGGCAAGCGCAATTGGCTGCGAGCCGATACGTTCGACGACGTTGGCCTGGGAATCGTTCGATGTGAAGTGCATCATGTAGACTCCAAACGCGGACGGAAAAGCGAAAGTTCCCAACGCACGCTCGAAACCAACATCTGGCGGGAAAGGTAGCACGATTCGAGCCCGTTGCTAGCGCTATTGAATCAACGGCTTAGCCGGGGTTCTGTTTTTAAGGTATCACCCAAAGCAAACGGCCGCCCGGGGGCGGCCGTTTTATCGAAATGCTGATTCGGGCTTAGCGGACGACCGCTGCATCCGAACTGGTCACCGCTATGGCCTTGCCGGCCTTAACGACGTGAGCGGTCTGGGAGTAATCCGAATTGGTGCGGGCGGAGATGCCGAAACCGGCTACCGCGATGCCGGCCACGAGCGCGACAACCACGATTTTCAGGTGGGTCGAACGGTCCGCTGAGTGCAATGAATGGTTCATATCAGCCTCCAGGCGTCTTTACCGCCGTCTTATTGGCGACAGGTCTATTCCCCGTTTGTTTCATGATGGTTTCGTGGATTCCCCAAAATGGTTTCATCGGACATCGCGGTGGCCGGGCGATGCGGGGCAGTGGCCGAGGGGCATGGCAGGGCGCACCTTATCCAGACACCTTGCGGACGGTGGCGGTTCGACGGAAACTGCCCCAGGCGCAAACCAACGCGCTCGGGAAACAAGAAACTCGGGAGACAAAAAAATGAAAATAACCCGCAGGGATTTGCTCAGGTCCGCATCCGCCACTTGGGCAACCAGCATCCTCAGCAAACCTGCCAGCGCTGCCGCCGAATTCGAGTTCAAGCTTGGCGTCAATACGCCGGACACCCATCCCCTCACGCTGCGATTGATCGAGGCGGCGCACGCGATCGGCGCGCAGTCGTCCGGCCGGTTGAAGGTCACGGTTTTCCCCAACAGCCAGCTCGGGGGCGATCCCGAGATGCTGTCGCAGCTTCGAGCCGGCGGTATCGAATTGCTGGCGGCGCCCAGCATGACACTGTCGACCCTGGTGCCGCTGTCGGGTTTGCCGAGCGTCGGCTTCGCATTCGCTTCTTACGACCAGGTCTGGGCCGCGATGGACGGTGGCGTCGGCGATGTCGTCCGCGACGCCATCAGCAAGGCCGGGATCGTGCCGATGAAGAAGATATGGGACAACGGCTTCCGGCAGATCACCTCGTCGTCAAGCCGGCAGTTGAACAGCGTCGAAGATCTCAGGGGCTTCAAGATCCGCGTTCCCGTCACAGCGCTGCTGACCTCTCTGTTCAGCGGACTCGGAGCGCTGCCGTCGAGCATCAGTTACAGCGAGCTTTACTCGGCCTTGCAGACCCACATCGTCGAAGGGCAGGAAAATCCGCTCGCGCAAGTGTCGACCGGCAAGCTGTACGAGGTGCAGAAATATTGCGCGCTGTCGAACCACTGCTGGAGCGGATACTGGATTGTCGCCAACCGCCGCGCGCTCTCCAGTCTGCCGGCCGATTTGGTTGACATCGTCAACAGCAATTTCGATGCCGCGGCGATCAGGGAACGCGCCGATTTGCAGGAGATGGAGCGATCCCTGCAGGCCGAGCTTGCCGGCAAGGGCATGACGTTCAACAAGCCCGACCCTGTGCAATTCCGCGCGGCGCTGGTCAAGGCGAGCTTTTACACGCAGTGGCAGAAGACCTACGGCGCCGAGGCCTGGGCGCGGCTGGAGCAGTATACCGGCCGGCTGACGTGATCGGGCCTACGTCGTTGGTTTGATGTGCCGGCCACACAATGCCTGCTTGGCTTGCTCACTTCTCAAAGCGGAACGTCTGGCCCGCCTGTTAGGTGCCCTCGATGGCCGCCGGTAACGGTTGGACGATGGGTTTTCTTGTCGGTCTCGGCCAGTGATATTCGCGTGCAATCGCCTCCCTGATTTCATCCCGGAGTGGCCAACCTTGATTCGAGTTGATCATGATCTCCGCGCCTTTGCCCAAAGCTGGGTAGAGCCACAGCCCTGAGACGAAGCCTTCGTTCCGGCCCTCATGGTAACACTGGCACTACGGCTGGCGAATGGCGTTCTTCACAGCCGGCCTGCCCGGCATCTTTGCTTACCGAACCGGCCTGGTCGGCTTCCATCTTGGGCCGATCTTTTTCTCGGATGGGCCCATATAGGCGAAGACCAGCCATAGCGTTCGGCAACGGGGTACCAGGGCTGGCGCACCTTGTCCCTGAACTGGCCGCCATCGGGTTCGCAGGGCTGTTCAAGGCAGCGGCCTTCGGTATCGAACTTCCAGCCGTGATAGCAGCAGCGGATGCCGTCCTCCTCGACCTTGCCATAATAGAGCGTGGTGCCGCGATGGCAGCAGCGGGCGTGCAGCAGGCCGACGCGGCCAAGCCTGTCGCGGAACTGGATCAGATCCTCACCCAGTGCGCGGACTCTAACCCGGACCGGGCTGATCGCCCATGAGACGATTGTGGCGGGTGCAATGGAGCGCAATCCGCGCTTGCTGGAACGGCTCGGCAAGGACGACGTGGCGATGCTGCTGGGGCATATCGATCGTCTCACCGATACTGCCGCCAAAATGCTCGACACGGAAAAAGACTTGAGCTGAAAAAAAGCTCCGTGCCTCAGCTTCGGGCGTCCTTCCCGGGTTATCCCGCCGCATCTGGGGCCGGGCAGGAGCGTCAAAATAGCTTGTCTTGCGCCCCTTGTTGCGCTGCGCTAAGCCTCGGAATAATTCCAATGTAGCGAATCTGCGGCGGTCGAAACCGCAGGAAAAGGCACCGCCGATGAACGGCATCCTGCAGAATTATCTACCACTTGTGGTGTTTATCGGGGTCGCCGGCCTGATCGGTCTGGCGCTGCTGATCGCTCCCTTCCTCGTCGCCTTCCAGCAGCCCGACCCGGAGAAGCTTTCCGCCTATGAATGCGGATTCAACGCTTTTGACGACGCCCGCATGAAGTTCGACGTCCGGTTTTACCTGGTGGCGATTCTCTTCATCATCTTCGACCTCGAAGTGGCGTTCCTGTTCCCGTGGGCGGTGGCGTTCGGGAAGCTCGGGGCGACCGGCTTCTGGTCGATGCTGGTTTTCCTCGCCGTCCTTACCATCGGCTTTGCCTACGAATGGAAGAAAGGCGCGCTTGAATGGGATTGAGCCCCGCTACCGCCAAACCGGGGTTTGCGCCGGCCGTCGCGCCGGCTGCGACCGGCATTCTCGATCCCTCCACCGGCCGGCCGGTCGGCGCCACTGACCCATACTTTCTCGAGGTCAATCACGAACTGTCCGACAAGGGCTTCTTCGTCACCGCCACCGACGACCTGATCACCTGGGCGCGCACGGGGTCGCTGATGTGGATGACCTTCGGTCTCGCCTGCTGCGCCGTCGAAATGATGCAGATGTCGATGCCGCGCTATGACGCCGAGCGTTTTGGCTTCGCGCCGCGCGCTTCGCCGCGGCAGTCCGACGTGATGATCGTCGCGGGCACGCTGACCAACAAGATGGCGCCGGCGCTGCGCAAGGTCTACGACCAGATGCCGGAACCGCGCTACGTGATCTCGATGGGGTCATGCGCCAATGGTGGCGGCTATTATCACTATTCGTATTCGGTGGTGCGCGGCTGCGACCGCATCGTGCCCATCGACATCTATGTCCCCGGCTGCCCTCCGACGGCGGAAGCGCTGCTCTACGGCGTGATGCTGCTGCAGAAGAAGATCAGGCGCACCGGAACCATCGAACGGTGATGGCGATGCAAATCAACGACATCCCGTTCGGCACCACCGACTGGTCGAGCGTCGAGGCGACCACGCATACGGGCGACACTGGCGTTGCGACATGGCGTACCCGCCAGTTCGGCGACATCCGCGTACGCCTGGTGGAATATTCGCCGGGCTATCTGGCCGACCACTGGTGCCAGAAGGGGCACATTCTGTTTTGCGTCGAAGGTGAACTTGGGACCGATCTCGCCGATGGCCGTTCCTTCACGCTGACGCCGGGCATGAGCTACCAGGTCGCCGACGGCGCAGAGCCGCATCGCTCGCACACCGCGACGGGTGCACGGCTGTTTATTGTGGATTGATGGATGGCGATGAGCGAAGCACTGACCACTCTCGGAGAGAAGATCGTTGCCGGTTTGGGCGGGGCCGCGACCGGGCATTCGATCGCGTTCGGTCAGCTCACGGTGACGGTGCAAGCCGACAGAATCGTCGAAGTCGTCAAATTCCTGCGCGACGATCCCGGCTGCCGTTTCGTCAGCTTCATCGACGTGACCGCCGTGGACTATCCCGGCCGCGAGAAGCGCTTCGACGTGGTCTATCACCTGCTGTCTCCGACGCTCAACGAGCGCATCCGCCTGCGCGCGGAAGCCAGCGAGACCACCCAGGTGCCTTCGATCATCGAGGTGTTTCCCGGCGCCGACTGGTTCGAGCGCGAATGCTACGACCTCTACGGCGTGATCTTCACCGGCCACCCGGACATGCGGCGGCTGTTGACCGACTATGGCTTCGACGGGCATCCGCTGCGCAAGGATTTCCCGCTCACCGGCTTTGTCGAGGTGCGCTACGACGACCAGGAGAAGAGGGTGGTCTACGAACCCGTCCGCCTCAATCAGGAATTCCGCAAATTCGATTTCCTCTCGCCGTGGGAAGGCGCGGACTATCCGCTGCCGGGCGATGAGAAAGCGACCGACAAGGCGGGCAGCTAGTGGCCGAACCAGCACTCCGCAATTTCACCATCAATTTCGGACCGCAGCATCCGGCCGCGCACGGCGTGCTGCGTCTGGTGCTGGAGCTTGACGGCGAAGTCGTCGCGCGGGTCGATCCGCATATCGGCCTGCTTCACCGCGGCACTGAAAAGCTGATCGAGCACAAGACCTATCTGCAGGCGATCCCGTATTTCGACCGGCTCGACTATGTCGCGCCGATGAATCAGGAGCACGCGTTCTGTCTGGCTGCGGAGAGGCTGCTCGGCATTGCCGTGCCACGCCGCGGGCAACTGATCCGCGTCCTGTATTGCGAGATCGGGCGCATCCTGTCGCATCTGCTCAACGTTACCACGCAGGCGATGGATGTCGGCGCGCTGACCCCGCCGCTGTGGGGCTTTGAAGAGCGCGAAAAGCTGATGGTGTTCTACGAGCGCGCCTCCGGCTCGCGCATGCACGCGGCCTATTTCCGGATCGGCGGCGTGCATCAGGACCTGCCGCCAAAGCTGATCGACGATATCGATGCCTGGTGCGAACCGTTTCTGGGTGTGGTCGCCGATCTCGAACGGCTACTCACCGGCAACCGCATCTTCAAGCAGCGCAACGTCGACATCGGCGTGGTCAGCCTCAAGCAGGCGTGGGAGTGGGGTTTCTCCGGCGTGATGGTGCGTGGCTCCGGTGCGGCGTGGGATCTGCGCAAGGCGCAACCCTACGAATGTTACGCCGAGATGGATTTCGACATTCCGATCGGCAAGAACGGCGATTGCTACGACCGCTACTGCATCCGGATGGAAGAGATGCGCCAATCGGTGCGCATCATGAAGCAGTGCATCGAGAAGCTGCGCGCGGCCGACGGGCAGGGGCCTGTCGCGGTCGAGGACAACAAGATCTTCCCGCCGCGACGCGGCGAGATGAAGCGCTCGATGGAAGCGCTGATCCATCACTTCAAGCTCTACACCGAGGGTTTCCACGTGCCGGCCGGCGAGGTCTATGCCGCGGTCGAGGCGCCGAAGGGCGAGTTCGGCGTCTATCTGGTCGCCGATGGCAGCAACAAGCCCTACAAATGCAAGATCCGCGCGCCTGGTTTCGCTCATCTGCAGGCGATGGATTTCATCTGCAGGGGCCATCTTCTGGCCGACGTCTCGGCCATCCTCGGCTCCCTCGACATCGTGTTCGGTGAGGTCGACCGGTGATGAAGGCGGCAAACGCGATAGCGCTGACCTTGGGGACGATCGCCACCATTGCGATCGCTGACGATCTCGCTGTAGCGCGCGGTATGCAGGATCTGCTTGATCATGGATTTGAGGTCGTCGCCGAAGGACAATTGGTGGGAGCCGTCGAGTGCACCCCTCAATCCGCTTCCGTCACGCTCGAGCAGATACGGCAGCGATCCGCAGAAACATGTTTTACCGGCAAGGTGACGTATGGATCGTTCAAACGTCTGAAAGGTGAGAACAACGAGTTCGTCTGCGTGTCCTTCCGGGACTGGGCTTGTTATCAAAGCCAGAATTCGAATTAGCGATAGCCCCGATGTCCGCTCATCCTTCCGCATCAACGCCGCAGCCGCCGATCCGGTTTGACCGGGCCACCGGTGTGCTCGAGGGCGCAAGTGCGTGGGAGCGTGTCGCGGCGCTTGCTTTGTCGTCTGGCTCGAAAGTGGCGTCGACGTTTTCGCACCGCGGTTACAACAGCTGCGCCAACCTGTTGCGCAAGACGTTGCCGAGGCGCGATATCGCGATCAAACTCAATGCCGATGCGACCTTCGAATTTCCGTATGGCGACGGTTATTGGAGCAAGCTGCTCAACCGGTCATTCTCCTACGAAAACGAGCTTGAGCTGTTGTTTCGGGATTCCATCGGCGTCGACTACACGCTGATCGATTGCGGCGCCAACTTTGGCTACTGGTCGGTGCTGATCTCCAGCGCACCCTATGGTTCGCACAAGGCGATCGCGATCGAGCCGTCGTCGCAGAATTTCGCCAAGCTGGCGAACAACGCCGAAATCAACGGCAGCCGTTTTGAAGTGATGAAGTGCGCGATCGGCTCGAGCCGGGGCACCGCGCGGCTGTCGGGCACCAAGCATGAGGCGTTCAGCATCGCCGGCAACGCGGCGGGCGGCGGCGAGGACGTGCCGGTCATCGCGCTCGACAACTTGCTCGACGACGGCAAGATCCCGGCGAACGGAAAATACCTGATCAAGCTCGATGTCGAAGGCGTGGAGATTGAAGCCATCAAGGGTGGCGCGCGGCTGCTGCAGGGCGACAGCGTCTTGCTGTGTGAGGAACACGGCAACGATCCCGATCATACCGTGTCGCGCTATATCCTCGAACAGACGCCGCTGAAGCTGATCGTGTACGATCCGCGCACCAATCGCCTCGAAACGGTAACCGAGCTTTCCATACTCAATCGCATCAAGGTTTCATCCCACGTCGGTTATAACGTGTTCGGCACCGCAAGCGTCTTCTGGCAAGACCGGATCAACGCCCTGAACGCGAATGCCAGACGTCGCGCGCAATGAGAGACTGATAGACAATGGCCGTCCGCCGCCTCGCACCGAAAGAACTGCAGCCCGCGAACTTTACGTTCACGGCGGAAAACCTCGCTTGGGCGAAAGCGGAGATCGCGAAATATCCGGAAGGCCGTCAGGCATCCGCGGTGATACCGATTCTGTGGCGGGTCCAGGAACAGCACGACGGCTGGGTTTCGGAAGCGGCGATCCGCGCGGTCGCGGATCTGCTTGACATGCCCTACATCCGCGCACTGGAGATCGCGACCTTCTACACGATGTTCCAGCTGCAGCCGGTCGGCAAGAAGGCGCACGTCCAGGTCTGCGGTACCACGCCATGCCGGCTGCGCGGCGCCGGCGACATCATCGAGGTGTGCCAGAGCCGCATCCATCACGAACCCTTCCATCTGTCCAAGGACGGAAATTTCAGCTGGGAAGAGGTCGAGTGTCTTGGCGCCTGCGTGAACGCGCCAATGGTACTGATCTGGAAGGATACCTACGAGGATCTGAACAAGGAAAACTTCGGCAAGGTGCTGGACGGTTTTGCCTCCGGTAACCCGGTGAAACCGGGACCGCAGAACGGCCGTCAGTTCTCGGCGCCGATGGGTGGACCGACCACGCTGAAGGAAACCACATGAAGCGCGACCGCGCCGGCGATGTAACGAGGAGTGCAGAGGCGATGCGACATTGGCGCTACATTGCTCTGCACGCCGTGACGGCGGCTGCATTCATTTTTCTGCTGCAGCGCTATGCGCTGAGCGCGTCGCTAGATTCAAGCCTGCTATGGGCGCTGACCTTCGGCGGATGCGCCGCCGGGCTCGCCTATATGCAGTCCAATCGCTGACCCCAAGGGAAGCTTCCAGTCATGCTCGACGACAAGGACCGCATCTTCCGCAATCTCTACGGCCTTCAGGACTGGGGCCTCGAAGGCGCGCGCCGACGCGGGGCCTGGGACGGTACCAAGGCAATCATCGACAAGGGCCGCGACTGGATCATCAACGAGATGAAGGCCTCGGGCCTGCGCGGACGCGGCGGAGCCGGCTTTCCGACCGGGTTGAAATGGTCGTTCATGCCCACGAAGTCGACCGACGGCCGGCCGAGCTATCTCGTCGTCAATGCCGATGAGTCCGAGCCCGGCACCTGCAAGGACCGCGAGATCATGCGGCACGATCCGCATCTTCTGGTGGAGGGCTGCCTGCTTGCGAGCTTCGCGATGGGCGCACATGCCTGCTATATTTACGTGCGTGGCGAATTCATTCGGGAGCGCGAGCATCTGCAGGCTGCGGTCGATCAGGCCTACGAGGCCAAATTGATCGGCAAGGACAATATCAACGGCTTTCCGTTCGACCTTTACGTGACCCACGGCGCAGGCGCCTATATCTGCGGCGAAGAGACCGCGCTCCTGGAGAGCCTCGAAGGCAAGAAGGGCATGCCGCGGCTGAAGCCGCCATTCCCGGCCAATGTCGGTCTCTATGGCTGCCCGACCACAGTCAACAACGTTGAATCGATCGCGGTGGCGCCGGACATCCTGCGGCGGGGTGCGGCCTGGTTCGCCGCCATCGGCCGGCCCAACAATGTCGGCACCAAGCTGTTTTGTATCTCCGGCCATGTCGAGCGTCCCTGCAACGTCGAAGAAGCCATGGGGATTCCATTCCGGGAGCTGATCGAGCGCCATTGCGGCGGCGTCCGCGGCGGCTGGGATAATCTCAAGGCGGTGATCCCCGGCGGCTCATCGGTGCGGATGGTGCCGGCCGAGCAGATCATCGATACGCCGATGGATTTCGACAGCCTCGGCAAACTGCGCTCCGGCCTCGGCACCGCGGCTGTCATCGTGATGGACAAATCGACGGATCTGATCCGCGCGATCGCGCGCATTTCCTATTTCTACAAGCACGAAAGCTGCGGCCAGTGCACGCCGTGCCGCGAGGGCACGATCCAGGGCCTGATCGCGCATTTCCGTCACGAGATCGAGGAGCGCATCGACCGGTATTCGCACAAGGCGGATGTCGACGACGCCGGCATTCTCGATCCGGCGCATATGGTCGCGGCGGAGTAATCACGATGTCGCATCCGCACCCACCATGGTGGCTTAAATTCGGATCAATAGGGCAGATGGCCCAGGCGGCCGTGGCGCTGCTCGGCTTCGTTGCGATCCTGTTTCAGATCAGCGTGCTCGGAAAGAACGCCCACGAGGCCGGTGCGCGGCAGATCTACCAGGCCTATAACGATCTCGAATTCAAGAATCCGCAATTCGCCAAGCCGGATCTGGAGCGCATCAAGGCGGGGCCGCAGAACGATCTCGTCCAATACGAAGTCTATGTGTCGTACTTCCTATATGCTTGCGAGGAAGCGCTTGGTGCCTTCGACAACAAGCGCGAATGGCAGGCGACTTGCGATTATGACTTGAAGGATCATCTGCCGTTTCTGTGCGAGAAGCAGGTCGCGGAGCCGGTTTACCTGACAACCTACGGCACCGCGACACAGCGATGGATCGATACGGAAATGCGACGGCTGGGCGTTACCGCACCCGACTGCAAGGTGAGAAAGACTTGAGGCAATGACCAAACTCATCATCGATGGCAAAGAGATCGATGTTCCCGCGGAACTCACGCTGCTGCAGGCATGCGAGGCCGCGGGCGCCGAAATTCCGCGCTTTTGCTACCACGAGCGGCTGTCGATCGCCGGCAACTGCCGGATGTGCCTCGTCGAGATCAAGGGCGGCCCGAAACCGGTTGCGAGCTGCGCCTGGGCCGTTCGCGATTGCCGTCCCGGTCCCAAGGGCGAACCGCCGGAAATCTCCACCCGCTCGCCGATGGTGAAAAAGGCACGCGAAGGCGTGATGGAATTCCTGCTGATCAACCATCCTCTGGATTGCCCGATCTGCGACCAGGGCGGCGAATGCGACCTGCAGGACCAGGCGATGGGCTACGGCGTCGATACCAGCCGCTTCGCCGAGAACAAGCGCGCGGTCGAGGACAAATATCTCGGCGCGCTGGTCAAGACCTCGATGAACCGCTGCATCCAGTGCACGCGCTGCGTCCGCTTCGCCGCCGAAGTCTGCGGCGTGCCCGAGATGGGCGCGACCGGCCGCGGCGAGGACATGGAAATCACCACCTATCTCGAATCGGCGCTGACCTCGGAACTGCAGGGCAATCTCGTCGATATTTGCCCGGTGGGAGCGCTGACCTCAAAACCGTATGCCTTCGCGGCGCGGCCCTGGGAACTCGGCAAGACCCAGTCGATCGATGTGATGGACGGCGTCGGCTCGGCGATCCGGGTCGATACCCGCGGCCGCGAGGTGATGCGGATTCTGCCGCGCGTCAACGAGGCCGTGAACGAAGAGTGGATTTCCGACAAGACCCGTCACATCGTCGACGGTCTGCGCACCCAACGGCTCGACCGCCCCTACATCAGGGAGAACGGCCAGCTTCGCGCGGCGTCATGGTCCGAAGCGTTCGGCGCCATCGCGGCGAAGGCCGATCGCATCGACGGCAAGCGGATCGGCGCCATCGCCGGCGACCTCGCGGCGGTGGAAGAGATGTTCGCGCTAAAGGAACTGCTGGCGAAATGCGGCTCCGTCAATCTCGCCATCCAGGGCGGCGACGGCTTCAATCCAAAGGCTGGCCGTGCTTCCTACATTTTCAATCCAACCATCGCCGGGATCGAACAGGCCGACGCTTTGCTGATCGTGGGCTCGAACCCGCGCAAGGAGGCCGCCGTCCTCAACGCGCGCATCCGCAAACGCTGGCGCGGCGGTCAGCTCAAGATCGGTGTGATCGGCGGCAAGGCCGACCTTACCTATGAGTACGACCATCTCGGTGCGGGGGCGGATTCGCTCAGCGCTCTCGCCGCCGGCAAGCATTCCTTCGCCGACGTGCTCAAGAACGCGAAAAATCCGATTGTGCTGGTCGGAGCCGGTGCCGCCGCCCGGCACGACGGGCCTGCGGTGCTGGCGCTGGCGGCAAAGCTCGCGCTGGACTTCGGCGCGGTCAAGGACGGCTGGAACGGTTTCGGCGTTCTGCAGGATACGGCTTCGCGGGTCGGCGCGCTCGATATCGGCTTTGCCGGTGGCGCGGGCGGCTTGAGCGCGGCACAGATGACGACGTTCGGGACCCTCGACGTGTTGTTCCTGCTCGGCGCCGACGAGATCAAGGTGCCTGACGGTACCTTCGTGGTTTACATCGGCACCCACGGCGACCGCGGCGCCCATCGCGCCGACGTCATCCTGCCGGGTGCGGCCTACACCGAAAAATCCGGCATCTACGTCAACACCGAAGGCCGGGTGCAGATAACCAACCGCGCGTCGTTCCCACCGGGGGAGGCGCGGGAGGATTGGGCGATCATCCGCGCGCTGTCGGACGTTCTGGCCAGGAAGCTGCCTTACGACAGTCTCGGCGCGCTGCGGCAGGCCCTCTTCAAGGCTGCGCCGCATCTGATGCGCGTCGACCAGATCGAAGCTGGCAAGGCGGCTGATATCAAGACGCTTGCAGGCAAAGGCGGCAGTCTGGAAAAGCCGCCGTTCAAGACGCCCGCCGAGGATTTTTACCTGACCAACCCGATCGCGCGCGCGTCAGCGGTGATGGCGGAATGTTCCCGTCTGGCCTCCGGGCAAATGCTGACGGCAGCGGAGTGAGCGTGACCTGATGGCCGAATTCTGGACCAGTACATTGTGGCCGCTGATCGTCATGATCGCGCAGAGCGTTCTGCTGCTCGTGGTGCTCTTGATCGCGATCGCCTACATCCTGTTGGCGGATCGCAAGATCTGGGCAGCCGTGCAGATCCGGCGCGGACCCAACGTGGTCGGCCCGTGGGGCCTGTTCCAATCCTTCGCCGATCTCTTGAAGTTCGTGCTGAAGGAGCCGATCATTCCCTCCGGCGCCAACAAGGGCGTGTTCCTGCTGGCGCCGCTGGTGAGTTGCGTTTTGGCGCTCGCGGCCTGGGCTGTGATCCCGATGGATCTCGGCTGGGTGATCTCCGACATCAATGTCGGCGTGCTCTACATCTTCGCGATCTCGTCGCTGTCGATCTACGGCATCATCATGGCCGGGTGGTCGTCGAACTCGAAATATCCGTTCCTCGCCGCTCTTCGCTCGGCGGCGCAGATGGTGTCGTATGAAGTCTCGATCGGCTTTGTGATCATCACCGTATTGCTTTGCGCGGGATCGCTGAACCTGTCGGCGGTGGTCGAGGCGCAGCACACGCATGGTCTCGCAAGCCTGATCGGATTGCCCTGGCTGACGTTCCTGAACTGGTACTGGCTGCCGCTTTTCCCGATGTTCGGGGTCTTCTATGTCTCGGCGCTGGCGGAAACCAATCGTCCGCCGTTCGATCTGGTGGAAGCCGAGTCCGAGTTGGTCGCGGGCTTCATGGTCGAATACGGCTCGACGCCGTATCTTTTGTTCATGCTCGGCGAATATGTCGCGATCACCACGATGTGCGCGATGGCCGCGATCCTGTTCATGGGCGGCTGGCTGCCGCCGATCGCGGTGGCGCCGTTCACCTGGGTACCGGGGGTGATCTGGTTCACCCTCAAGGTATTTTTCATGTTCTTCCTGTTTGCGATGGCGAAGGCGATCGTGCCGCGCTACCGCTACGACCAACTGATGCGGCTCGGCTGGAAGGTGTTCCTGCCGTTGTCGCTGGCGATGGTGGTGATCGTCGCCGGCGTGCTGCATTTCGCGGGGATCGCGCCGAAATGAGGTCGCTATGAGTGTCAACATCAATGCCACAGCCCGCTCGCTTCTGCTCTCCGAATTCGTGTCGGCGTTCTTTCTCGCCATGGGCTATTTCTTCAAGCCGAAGCCGACGCTGAATTATCCGTTCGAGAAGGGGCCGATCTCGCCGCGCTTCCGTGGCGAGCACGCGTTGCGCCGCTATCCCA
>WNGJ01004913.1_pt1 | contig 16581 bp, 17 predicted proteins | sample 5400611 | NCBI WGS metagenome assembly WNGJ01 (sample SAMN13153375, study PRJNA577476) | soil metagenome | isolation source: 40 cm soil or saprolite under Garry oak tree replicate 1 | place: USA:California | collected 2016-06-15 | reverse complement strand
AGAACGAAACGCCCGCATGCAGCGGCTGCGCAAGGTGGTCAAGGAGCAAAACATTTATCGCTGGGCGGGAAACCTGATCGGAGATCTCTGTGAGGTTCGCCTCGACTCCGCGACCGATTCCAGAGCGGCAACCAGGATTACGGCCGCCATTTCCTGAAGCGGATTTGGCACCCGGCCAATCTCGGATAAATACAAGGTGACTTCTCGAGAAAACCCCTGTGTTCACCCGCACTCGTATCTGGGCTATCGAGTTGTGTCTGTCCCGGCGAGCCCTGGCTCGATTTAGAGAGCGGGGAAATTCCAACGAAGGCGAAGACGGGTTGTCTCACAGCGGCAAGGTTCGCAACGCCATTTCAATTACGCGTTGCAGTTTACCTCGCCTCGCGCCGCCCGCTGCCTGGACTGCTATTCCGTAGACGATCGTCGCGACGTAGCGGGCAAGGTCAGCGGGATCTGTATCGGCCGGCAGATCACCATTTGATTTCGCATGCTCAAGGCGTCGGCGTATCGCAGCCTCACCCGCAGCGCGGCACGCTGTCAGTTCCTGGCGGATCGAATCGCCCGCCTCGCTACAGGCAAGCGCGCCTTGCACCGTGAGGCATCCCCCGGGATTGCGCGGTGCCGTGGTCAAATCGGCGGCACCCCGCAACAGTCGTTCAACCACTGCGCGCGCGGTCGTCTCATTCAATGCTTCTTGCGTATAAGCCGCCGGCCCGCCCCGATACCGCTCGAGCGCCTTGCGGAAGAGCGCTTCCTTGTCGCCAAATGCGGCATAAAGGCTCGGACGATTGATGCCCATAGTTTTGGTCAGGTCTGACAAGGACGTTCCCTCATATCCTTTCCGCCAGAACAAGTGCAAGGCGCGATCCAAGGCTTTGTTGAGATCGAACGACCGCGGGCGCCCCATCCGCTGTGATGTTTTTCCTCGCTTCACAGATATATGATGCGCTTTCAATACCTATCGGTACAAATATTGCAACCATCCAAACGATCACGACATCTGTACCAGTCGACACAGAAATACGACAGCAGCGGACACAGGAAGGATCAAACAGGAGAAATCTCATGGATAAGCTGACAGGAAAAGTAGCCATCGTCACGGGCGCCTCCGCCGGGATCGGACACGCCATTGCGAAGCGGCTCGCGCAAGAGGGAGCTGCGGTCGTCGTGAACTATGGAAAGAGCGCGGACAAGGCAAAGGCGGTTGTCGCTGAAATCGAAGCGAAAGGCGGCAAGGCGCTCGCAATGCAGGCGGACATGAGCCAAGTCGCGGCTGCCCGCCGTCTAGTTCGGGACACGGTGCAGCGCTTTGCACGACTGGACATCTTGGTGAATAACGCGGCGATTGCTCTCAATAAGGCGTTGGTCGAGACGACAGAGCAGGAGTTCGACGAGATCTTTGCCTTGAACACTAAAGGTCCCTACTTCGCGATGCAGGAAGCCGCGAACGTGATTGCAGACGGGGGCCGGATCGTGAACATCTCGACTGGGGGCACGCACCTCGGCCTTCCCGGAGCGACTGCCTACCTTGGAACAAAGGCGGCGCTTGAGCAATTCACTAAAGGACTGGCCCATGAATTGGCCTCTAGAGGCGTTACCGTCAACACCGTGTCACCGGGATTCACGGATACAGCAATGTTGTGGGATTCATTTCGCGAGACCGCCGCACAAATGACGCCACTCAGGCGATTGGGGAAACCGCGAGATATTGCTGACGTAGTCGCGTTCCTCGTGAGCGACGAGGCGCGCTGGCTCACAGGTCAGACTATCCAGGCTAGTGGCGGCGTCGTGATGTGATCGGCAAGCAGAAATGACCAGAGAGTCTGGTCAAACCGGGGCATTCTCCCGAACAATATAAGTGTGGGCATTCTTTCCGCACCTTGCGCAGGGGGGACGGCGAGCGCACGGCTCGTTTCGATCTTATCCCTGCAAACGTGCGGCGTTCCTTTGCTTATCAGCCACGCGCAATCGGTTATTCAGATCAATTGGGATTGACAGGACGATTGTTGGGAATTCGGAAGTAATCGGAGCCAGGAGAGACAAAACTGAGGAAAACGGTCCTCTAATGGGTCGATGACAACGGCACGAGCTCTATAGTTGTGGCTCTGGATTTCCCGCGGCCGAGATCCTTGGCATATTGCTGCTTGCAACCGAAGTACCGCTCGGTCGTCTGGACGGAAACGTGGCCGAGCATGAACTGGATCTGTTCCAGTTCACCGCCTGCCCGGTTGCACAGCCGCGCACAGGTCCTTTCTCAAATCGTGCCGTGCCACCGAATGGCAGACCTACAGTCCGTGCCGTTTCTCTTCAGAATTGCCCTGATCACTTTGGGTGCGCGGCCGCACGCGCAGCTGCATCGTCATCAAAGACGAACAGCGTGGTAGCGCCCTGGGGGCTTCATCGTTCTGCCTCAGCTTTGGTGGGTAGGGTGAAACAAAAACTTGCGCAAGCGGAGGATTGTCGGCAGCCCAGAAGCGGACGCCATGCGATTCAACGATGAGCGGCGGATGGGCAATCCCATACCGGTACCATGCAGCTTGGTGGTAAAGAAAGCATTGAAGATCTGGTCCGCGTGCTGAGCTCGCGTCTCCCACCCACATCCTTCATGGCATCGATGGCATTCATGATGAGATTCATGATGACCTGCTGCAATTGCACACGATCTCCCATGACTTGGGGAAGATCTGCGGCCAGCTCCGTCCAGATTGATACGGAGTATCTAGTTGCTTCGCTGTTCAGGAGAACGATCATCTCTCGAATCACTTCGTTCACATCCACCAACTCCCGTTCCCGGATACCCTTCTTGAAAAGCAGGCGGGTCCGGCCGATGATTTCCGCCGCGCGCTTTGCGTCTTTGACAATTCTCATCGCCGCCACGCGCGCCTCTTCGATGTTTGGGGTGTCGCCCGGCCAACCAGCGCAAGCAGGTATTGGCGTCGGTGACGGCGGCGGCAATCGGCTGATTCACTTCGTGCGCCAGGGAGGCAGTCAGCTCTCCCATACTGGTCACCCGGCTGGCGTGTGTGAGATCCGATTTTCGGACCTCGGTTTATAATGCGGTGGTTCCTTTTCGCCGCACGCGCCTTTTCCTTTAAGTCTCACGCAAAATCTGCGACCCAGATCTCCTGTGATCTGACCAAACAAAATCCGAGCCTCAGTCATTTGCGATCCCGGCTGCGGTCCCAGAAGGCAAGCACCCGATGCGTGGGTAGATACACGAGCAGCGGAAGTGCAAGCATGTATGCTGCTAGGTAAATGACCGGCGGCACGATGTGCTGCTCTTTGTAGAACGGTCCCCTCACCCAATTGACGTTGAACCCAGGTCGCCACAGGAAGCAGATCGGAAGCACAATCCACGCAGTCACGCTTGCGAAGATCCACCCGCGTCGATCGTAGCCAAGCCGCCAGATGCCCCACAGGAGCACGGGCGGCGTCACCACGTGGAACAGGCCGAGCAGGCGCACGAAGAGCGGGATAGCCGGCGAGAACATGTACTCCGTGCCGCCGATAAGGTGCTTTCCTGCGGTTAACCTTCCGACAAGATCAATCGTGTAGAGCGTTTGGAAAAGGAGAACCGAAGTCGCCTGCCAAGAGAACAGGAGAGGACTTTCGAGCCAGAGCGCGAACCCAATAAGGAGGTTCGCAATATCGCAAAAATAGAGGAAGTTCTGCGGGCCGTATTGCATCCAGTAGTATGGTAGCCACACCCCCACCCAGAGGGTCCACCCAATCTTGAGCCAGAGTGCGATGCGCATCTTCGAAATTGTACCTGCTGCGAAATCCGGCCTCTGGGGGCACGCCGCTTCGACACGCAGGCCTGCGTACACAGCTAGAAATGTGATTTTCTCAAACTCGCAAATCAGGCATAATAACCATCCTTGTGGGCTATCCCGTTTTCACCCAACCATGAAGGGACGCACCAACACACAAAGACGACTCCTCCCTAAGTTGCCTAGAGTCCCGGAAGAGATGCGGCAGTGGTCCGATCTTCTTTTGCGCGAGATTCTGGGCTGGCCGGACGTCAGTTCCCGGCCCATGTTCGGCATGACAGCGGTCTACCGAGGCAATGCCATCTTTGGCGTGCTGCCGCGCACGCGTGCTATGGATACTTCATACTCGGTCAGCTTCAAGATTCCGTGGCGGAATCCGACCCTGAAGAAACGGCTGGAGGCCGACCCTTGTATCCTGCCAAGTACCGGCGACGCGAAATGGATCTCATTTGAGCTGCAGTCTGGAGACGACCTACCGGACGCATTCGATGGTTTGCGCAAGCCTATCTAGCCAAATCCTTGACTGGCTGCTGCAAGTGCTGTAATCCATTTACCGACGTTTATGACGTTCTCCAGCTGATGCGCCAGCATCGTGCTAACAGACGAAGCCCTTTAGTTACTTTGCCGATCTGTGGATCCATGGGACATTGTCTCCGACGACGGGCAGGATTTCACCTTCCGCACTCGCTCTGTTTATGTGTTCCACCCGTCGCGCCCGAGCTCGAATCCCAAACGCACGCAAAAAGGTAAAGATGTATGAGTAAACGCTTGATCTGGGTCGACGGCGACAAGTTCACCGGCTGGTGCTGCTCGCAGTGTATGTGGGGGCTTACCGCTCCACGTCTCGAAAGCACCGTTGCGGCGCTCGCGTTCAACCGCCTTGCGCAAGAGGACTTTGAGAAACACGACTGCACAAGCGGCCCGCACGGTGAGTCGCGTTCTTAGGGTACAAAGGGATGGGAGTCCCAGTGGCTGCTAACTGGCGTCGAGATCAGCGCCGAGTGCGCGCTCGCGCGCGCCTTTCCCTTCAAAAACGCACGTAAAATCCGCGACCTGATCCCGGATTGAACACGCCCGACCCCGAGGTCTAGAATTCCCCCAAGATGTTCCGAGGGAGGTCAGCATGCCCCACTACGAGTTCTTCTGCCAGAAATGCAAGAAATTCTTTGACAAGATTCTGTCTCTGGTGGACTACGAAGAAGGCGAGGTTCTGTGCCCGCACTGCGGGAGCAAGAAAGTCGAGCAGCGCTGGTCGGCCTTCTCCGCCATCACCTCCAAAAAAAGTGCCTGAAGACGGAGCCTCAGACGCTGCACCATTTCTGCGCAATTGACCCGCAAGGGGACGAAGCGTACCGTACGTTGAAACATCCAAATCGCTTCCGCCGCCGCGCCAGCGGCGGGTTCCTTTCACCCTCTAGCCGAACGAAAGGAGCACATTATGTTTACACGCGTAGTTGAACTCACCAGCAAACCGTGTAAGTCAAGAGAACTCTCTAGCCTCATCAACGACAAGATAGTGCCGATTCTGAAAAAACAAGCCGGGTTCGTTGATGAAATTGTTCTTGTCTCGGACGCGGACTCGAATCGCGTCCTGGCGCTGAGCTTTTGGAAGACAAGGGAGGACGCAGAGCGTTATCAGCGGGAGCAATACAGCAGTGTTCGCGAAACTATGCAGTCCCTGCTCGAGGCCGAACCGGTTGTCCGTACGTTCGAGGTCCACACCTCCACCGGTCACAAGATCACCGCAGGCAAAGCCGCCTGACAACGAGCCGGCCCCATCAAAAAGGCGAACCTCCAACGGCACGCCTTTTCCTCTTAAAATCCCACGCAAAATCCGAGACTCGGATCTCCTGAAAAATCCGCGACCTCGCCAGGCAAAATCCGTGACCCGCCTTGGCAAATTCAATGAGTATGCTTTGCTGAGACTCAGCCTTCACGAACCTTCCTCGTCCGGGCTTACAGGGATCCGTTCCGGACTGGTAGCTTCGTTGAGAGTACCACCGGCATTTACGCAAGACGAGTCGTTCACACGTGACTCACGCTCTACTGCAAGTCAGTCGACAGCATCTTCGGCGGCTCGCCGTACCAGCAGTACCAGAATCGGCAGAAGGAGTATGCACGACTTCAGGCGAACGTCCGCGAACTCAAGGCACGGCAGCAGGACCGCGCCGAGCGTCGGTTCGAACGTGAGACGGTTTATCAGGCTCTCATGAATCCCCATTACGTGGCAACAAATCGCACCGCTAACACGCGGTCTTTTTCTTTCGCGCGGGCCGCTCGCGCGGTAGTTATTCCCCCGTGAGCAGCCATTCCATACTTTTCCCGAACTCGCGGGCAATCCGCAGCAAGATCTCCGCCCCAATCTCCACTTGGGCCCCGCTCCATCATGGACAGTAGTTCTGGCTGATACCTACGCGCGCGGCGAAATCCGCCTGTGTCATATCGAAGCCGCGCACCTCGCGGATACGTCTTCCTACGCCGCTCCAGCCGACCTTAAGCTGTGACGGCCGCGATTTTTTAATTGACGTAATTGGCAGACGCTTTGCGACTTCTGAATCGCCTATTTCGAACAAACCAGGGCGAACCTCAAGAGCTATTCGGTCCTGCGCGACGTGCCTGATCTGACACATTGAAAGTGGAGTACCATGGTGCCGAAAAAGCTGGCCTCATCCTAAGTAGTACCTAACGACACTGGGGACCGGTATTTAATACTGCTGACGCTCCAGCCGTACCGTCCTGGCGTTTCGGGAGGAGCCATGCGTGATGCAAGTCAGATCCTTTCTTTCAAGATTCTTTTCTTGGCGGTGTTTCTCGCATCCCTGTGCCTTGCACCGGCAATCGCGCAAAAGCGACCGGAGCCAACCTCGCCTAAATACGACCTGCATACCGAGACAAAAATGAAAGTAACTGTGGAGGAGTTGAAACTGCCGCCGAAAGGCAGCGAGAAAGAAGTAGCCCACCTGCTCGGGAAAAGCGGAGCGGACTCAGTCGACGTTTATCTATGCCCGAAGTCCTTCCTCGACGACATGGGAGTAAGCTTCGAGAAGGGCGACGAAATCGGTCTCACCGGGTCGAAGGTGAAACAGGACACAGCAGATCTCGTCCTGGCACGCGAAGTGGTGAAAGGAAACGATACGCTGGTGCTCCGCGATGACAAAGGGAACCCCGTCTGGGCTTGGCGCCGTTGAAGCCTCTCTCTGAACGTCACCAATCCGGAAAATTCGGGAATGCCTGCAAGGCGAACAATTCGCGGGTCGCCGCGCTGAAACCGCCGCCGCCCGCCCTGCCCAACCCTGGCGTCCCCGCCTGGCTTTCGCTCGCCTTCCGCGCAAACCTGGCGCCAGGCGAAAACGTCTCATTCTCGGTGCGACCGGAAGTGACTGGCAAACTGGCCGTAAAGATATGCGAAACTTTTTCAGCATTACAAGGTTGAATTCGAAAACGATCAGGTCCGGGTACTACGGATTCACTACGGCCCGCATGAGAAATCAATCATGCATGCCCATCCCAACGCCGTCGCCGTTTTCTTGACCGCGAATCGCTCGAAGTTCATGCTGCCGGACGGGAAATCAGAAGAGCGTAGCTGGAAGGGAGGCGATGCGGGGTGGACTCCGGCAGAAACACCTGCCCGAAAACCTGACGGATCAGCCGCTCGATCTAGTTTTGGTCGAGCTAAAAAAGTAGCTGGGTTCAAAAATACGCACGCGAGGAGCCGAGAGTAGGGCTGCGTCCAACGAGAGGCGAGGAGTCTTTAGCCGAATCCGCGCCAGCTCGGCCTTTCTTTCGGAGCAATATCATCCGTATCGAAAGCGTCCCCGACCTTGACTCCTCGTTCTGGCGAGAGCAGAATTTTTGGGGTTCTCATTCCGGCAACCAGCATTAGGAGTTCCCGCCATGCCGAGGGCCAAAGAACTAACGCTTTCACATGAGAACCTGCGGGATGCTCGCAAGTATCGCGAAGGTGCTTGGCAACGAGCCAGTCAACATCCTGAGTTGTATGGCGATGACGTCAGGGACGACGGGCCCTACCCATGTCGTAGTTGACAGCGTTGGCACAGCGAAGAAAGCGCTTGCGAGCGCCCGACAACCGTATACTGAGGCAGATGTGCTCCGCGTTGAACTACCGAATACGCTAGGAGTGCGGCAAGGTTCGCCGGTAAGCTCGCCCAAGAAGACATCAACATCACTCTCGGCTATCAGACGAGTACTAAAGGCTCGAAGAAGGTGAGTATTGTGTTAGCCGTTTCCGATTTAGCTAATGCGGACCGTATTCGATAAGTGCTTGTCGGCTGTGACCCTCGAGGTGCGCTATGATTCTGCAGTCTCCAAATCGTCCGAGTTCTTATGGCAAAAAGGTTCTCCTCATTGACCGTAACCAACCTACCCGCGACGTGCGAGCCAGCGTTCTGCGGAGTCGCGGCATCGAAGTCCATACGGCCGACTGCCTCGGAGCAGCGCGATTTCTGTGGCAACCTGGTCTCTACCGCTTCATATTGCTCGACGTGCGGAGACACTTTCCCGGAGAGGCGCTCGAATTCTATGAGCAGATTAGAGCCGCGAGTCCTAAGGAACACTTCTTCTTTCTCGTTGGGCCCCCAGCCTATCTTTCCCTCACCTGGCCGGGCGATGTCACCGCCGTAGAAAAGAAACGAGAGCGGGCCGAGAAGATTAAGCGGTTCTTAGCTGCCGCATGAAACCTTCTCCCGGGCAGGACATTGGGAACTTAAAGGCCCAGCCGGTTTCAATTCTTCCTATCGATAGAGGTGGGCAATGACACCAAGAATTTTTTCCCTGATTGCCGCAGCAGTGTTTTTACTGATAGCTCTCGGCCATGCGCTTCGTCTCCTCTTTGGCTGGCACATAACGGTGGGAAACATTGTCGTGCCAGTTTGGATGAGCTGGATAGGGCTTGCTATCGCGGGCTATCTTGCCTACCAGGGCTTCAGGCTGAGCAGACGAATTCGAAGTGAGGTGAAAGTTTTTGGCAAGTAATCTCTCCAACGCAACGAAAACTCGCTCCTGTCAACTAATACTTGGCGCGTGATTCGCGGCTTGGGGCTTCGAGACAAGTTTTGAGAACCCAGTCGACTTCCTCCAGGATGGGCCCGCAACCATGAATCCCGAGGTTGCCGGATTCCAATCAGAATCACGCTATCCGGAAACAATGCGATAAACAGCTTCGACAGCCGCGGCGGCATCGAAAGACGCAACATCAGTGCGGGAACATCACCTCGGATTCCACGCCCGCGTAGTTGTAGTTCTCTCCATAGACATCACAGAAAATCTTGAAGGCCAGGTTGCCGGTGCAATGGCCGGAGCCACATGCCGAACGCCGAGCTCGTCCTTCATCCGCCGCGCGGCCGCCCGGCAACCTTTTCATGCGCGAAAGCGGCGCCGTAGCCAGTCAGCTTCATATCCCTGAGGCGATCGAGCAGAGTGTATTGGCAGGCGTCAGAGCTGTCTAGAAAGCGTTCGTGGTCCGTCGCACCAGTCGATGAGGCATTGGCGGAATTCGGTGCTCGAATGAAGCGGATCAGCGAGACAGCGTCCGCTTGCCGCCTGGTTGATACTGGAGAACCTCTTGAAACCAGTGCTTGTGTATACCGTCGATATCCAGACTGTGCGCCACGGGGTTGCCAAGATGCGCAGCTGGAACCCGAGTAAGGCTTCTTAGAATCCGAAGGAAAGGGTTCAGGTGTATGCTTGCTGCAGCCCAGGCTGGAGAAATAAAAGTCCTATTCAACAGTTTCTCGGATAAAATACTGATCTTCATATGAGCCCGTCCAGCACCAAAGTGTGTTGGATTGCGCGGATGGCCCAGCATTGTTAAAGCCGATCAAGGGCCGCAGGTACTTCTGAGAGGTGAGCCGGGCGGCTTCGTCGGTTTTCGTTTGGAGATTACGCCATGAGGCAGACCTTCGCCATCGGTATCGGAGGCGCGGCCGGTCAAGGTGTTGCCACGCCAGGCGACATTTTCGCGAAGATCTTCAGTCGCCGGGGCCTCCACCTGAATGCCTACAACGCCTATCAGTCGATTATTCGCGGCGGCCACACTTTTCTCACCATCCGTGCAGGCCCTGAAAAAGTCACCAATATGGGTGACTGTATCGACTTGCTTATCCCGCTGAACCAAGACAGCATGAATCGCCACCTGGGCCTGCTCAGCGCGGGCTCTGCGTGCATCTACAATGCTGACACGATTAAGCCAGGGGCCGCCGGGAATTGTGTGCAGCTTTGCCCGCTTCCGGTCTCAAAGCTCGCCGATATCACGCGGAACAAAGTGGCCCAGAACACGCTTGCGATCGGCGCGGGCCTCAACATGATGGGCATCAGCTTTCAAGCGTTAGAAAGCGTCCTCACCGAGCAGTTCAAGAAGAAGGGCGATGCCGTGGTGACTGAAAATGTCGGAATCGCACGGGCCGGCTATGATCATGCCGCCTCGCGGTTCAAGCCCTTTGCCTGGCCGCTTCCGATGACTGAGAACCGTTACGCGGTGCTCAGTGGCAATATCGCGATGGCCATGGGGGGCGCAGCCGCCGGAGTAAAATTCTACTGTGCTTATCCGATGAGTCCTTCCACCGGCGTTCTGCATTGGATGGCGGCGCATGCGCGCAAAGCTGGCATCATGGTTCGGCAAGTGGAGGACGAGATCGGAGTGGTCAACATGGCAATCGGAGCCGCCCACGCCGGCGTGCGCGCTATGTGTGCCACCTCTGGCGGCGGCTTTGCCCTGATGAGCGAAGGCCTGGGGATGTCGGCGATGATGGAAACCCCTGTGGTAGTGATCGACTGCCAGCGCGCCGGTCCGTCAACAGGAGTTCCCACCAAGACCGAGCAGGGCGACCTCTGGCAGATGCTCGGCGCGGCGTTCGGCGATTACCCGCGGATCATTGCCTCCCCACTCGACATCGGGGATTGCTTCAAGATCATCCCCGAGATGTTCAACCTCGTCGACCGCTTTCAATGTCCTGGCATGGTGCTTTGCGATCTCTTGCTGTCGGAGGGCAGGCTCAGCGTCGACCCGAAGGATCTGGGCTTCACTCCCGGAATCGATCGCGGGGAGCTAATTACCAAGGCCAACGGAACGCCTTCCGGGCCTGGGATCGGCGGGGACTACAAACGCTACAAGATTACCGAGAGCGGAATATCGCCGCGCGCCATTCCTGGCGTGCCTGGCCATGTCCACACCGCTGCGACCGACGAACACGATGAAGACGGCGTGTTGATCAGCGACGAGTTCACCAACACCGTCAAGCGCCGCGCCATGATGGAAAAGCGCATGCGCAAGGTAACCGGCATCGAAGCCGCGATTCCCCCGCCGGCCCTGTGGGGGCCGCGTAATGCGGATGTGACTCTGATCGGCTGGGGATCGACGAGCGGTGTGATCGAAGAAGCGTGCGAGATCCTTAGCGAGCAAGGAATCTCGGCCAACCAGCTTCAGATCCGCTGGCTGGTCCCCCTGCATGGCGAGGCAATTGTCGAAATTCTGAAAGGTGCGCGACACACCATCATCGTGGAGAACAATTACAGCGGCCAGTTCGCTCGCTACCTGCGCAGCGAAACCAGCTGTGTGCCGAACGGGTACATCCGCAAATACGATGGGGAACCGTTCATGCCGCACCACATTGTAGAAGCGGTTAAGGAACAGCTGACCGGGAAGACCACCCTCTCAGTTCCGGCCCACGAAATCATGGTTTGAGGAGAAGAAGAAATGGCGACCGGTCTGGCAGCTCCAAAACAACTGGCGATTGCCGATCTGAAAGGCAAAGTCGATCCCGATTGGTGCCCGGGCTGCGGCGATTTCGGTGTGCTTGCTGCGGTAGAGAAAGCCCTCGTGGAGCTGCAGATCCCGAACCATGACGTGGTCACCATCAGTGGCATCGGCTGTTCGTCCAACTTTCCCGGTTTCATTAATACCTATGGCATGCACACTCTGCACGGCAGGGCGCTGGCGGTGGCGACCGGGGTGAAGCTTGCCAATCACGATCTGACAGTACTGGTGACTGGCGGTGACGGCGACGGTTTCGGTATCGGCGGCAACCACTTCGTCCACACCATGCGCCGCAACGTCGATCTGCTCTACATCGTCATGGACAATCAGATTTACGGCCTCACAACTGGCCAGACCTCGCCCACCAGCCGCATCGGCATGAAAACGAAAAGCATGCCCTTCGGTAACATCGAAGCGCCAGTGAACCCCATTTCGCTCGCCCTGGCCGCCGGGGCCACCTTCGTCGCGCGCGGCTTCAGTGGCGAGCAGAAGCACCTCACACAACTGATCAAACAAGGCATAGAGCACAAAGGTTTCTCGTTCTTGGATGTCTTTAGCCCTTGTGTCACCTATAATCACGATAATACTTACCAGTGGTTCCGTTCGCGCGTGAAGAAGCTCGAGGATGACCCTGCTTACGATCCCACCAACTGGCTGGCCGCGATGGAAAAGTCCCTTCTCTGGGGTGATGAGATCCCCATCGGAACATTCTTCGAACGCACCGACATTCTCACCCTGCACGGTGCCGAGCCGGTCCTGAACAATGGCCCGCTGGTGTATTGTGACACGCGGATAACTCCCGACGTGGCCCACTCGTTCATTGAGGAGTTGCTGTAGCGCGCTACGTGTGATGAGCGGATGCGGATGAGTAGCTTTGGCGGTGGGAGGTCGAGGCGCAATATGCCGGACATGATCGACGACAGAAAAAGGGCGGCTTTTCGCCGTCCTCCTTGCGAAACGGTACGGTGTAAACATAGGCTTTCACCTGCAGGTGGTGCCCTTCATGGCCACTTGAGCGCCTTTGGATTTTCGACGGCCCAGGACTTCTGATCTTTGTCTGTGACGATCGTCCAAAGCGGCAAATTCACAAGGGACGAATACGCTAAGTACGGGGCGAACTACGCAGAATCGGGAGGGTCAAGAGCCATGAGACTCAATGACACGATTGGCTCGATTTTGAAGCAGAAGGAAGGCGAGATCTGGTCGATAGCTCCCGATCAGTCAGTCTACGAAGCAATAGAAAAGATGGCAGACAAGGGAGTCGGTGCATTGCTTGTGATTGCCCAAAGCGAGCTAGTAGGCGTCATCTCAGAGCGCGATTACGCCCGCAAAGTTATTCTCAAAGGAAGGTCCTCAAAGGAGACTCAGGTTAAAGAAATCATGACAAGCCCGGTGATTTTCGTTACTCGGAAGGACACGGTTGATGAATGCATGACCATTATGACGAATAACCGTATACGCCATCTTCCGGTCGTGGAAAACGAGAAAGTCATGGGGATGGTATCGATCGGCGACCTGGTGAAGTGGATCATCTCAGAGCAGGAAGAGACCATTCAGCAACTGGAGCACTACATCACCGGGAAATACCCGGCCTGAAACGCCTCAATCGCCCGCAGCAGCCCCGATGTCTAGGCCCGAGGGGTGATTTTTCGGCGTTTCTAGGATTTCAAAGCAGCGAACAAGCTGTTGAGGCTCTCCTTCGCATCGCCGAAGAGCATCATGCACTTAGGGTCGTAGTAAAGCTCGTTATCAACTCCGGCGAAGCCTGGGCGGAGACTGCGCTTGAGGACAATGATCGACTTTGCGCGGTCGACTTCCAAGATAGGCATGCCATAGAGCGGACTATTCCTGTTGTTCTTCGCGGCCGGGTTCGTCACGTCGTTCGCGCCGATAACCAAGGCAATGTCTGCTTCTGGGAAGTACGGGTTGATTTGTTCCATCGTGTACAGCTGGTCGTAGGGTACGTTTGCCTCGGCGAGCAGAACGTTCATGTGGCCAGGCATGCGGCCGGCGACCGGGTGAATGGCGTATTTCACATCTATGCCGCGCGTGGACAGCAGCTTTGCCAGCTCACTGACGCCGTGCTGAGCTTGTGCGACCGCCATCCCATAACCCGGGACGATGATGACTGACCTGACGCTGTCGAATAGAACAGTCAGCTCTTCAGGAGTGATGCTGCGGACGGTCCCCATCGCCTCCGCTGCACCGACCTCCTCTTTCTTGATCTTGCCGAAAGCGCCAAATAGAACGTTCATCGCGGAGCGATTCATGGCTCTGCACATCAGCAACGAGAGAAGGAAGCCAGAAGTGCCATCAAGCGAGCCTGTAATGATCTGGATCTTGTTCATCAGCACGAAGCCCATGGAGGCGTCTGCGAGACCACCGTAGGAGTTCAGCAAGGCTATGACCACGGGCATATCGGCCGCCCCGATGGGAATGACCAGCAGAAAGCCAAACAGTAAAGCCAGACCGACTATCACAAAGAACAGAGTAATGGCCGCCGGTGCAAAGACCAGGTAGATGAGCGTTCCCACCACCGTAGCCAGCAATGTGATGTTGAAAATGTTCTGTCCCCGGTAGGTGATGGGAGATCCTGGGAGGAGCCCCTGCAGTTTTCCCGCGGCCATGAGGCTTCCCGTGAAGGTCAGGCTGCCGATGACCACCTCCAGACCAATCGTGGTCATCTTTACGTGGTCGAGCCCGACAGCGACGTGGCGGACGTACTCGGAAATTCCTATCAGGCTGGCCGCTAAAGCTCCGAGGGAATGCGAAAGAGCAGTTCGTTGCGGGACAGCCGTCATCGGTATCCGCAGTCCCATGGCGCCACCCACGATGCCGCCAGTAAGGAGACCCACGGTGATCCAGCGGTAATTGACAATTTCAGGGTGGAAGAGCGTTCCCGCAATGGCCATCACCATGCCGAGTGCGGCCAGGAGCATACCCTTCCTCGCGTACTTGGGTGAGCTCAGACCTTTCAGCCCCAGGATGAACAGAACCGCCGACACGATGTAGAAGTATCGCAACGCCGCAGCCGCGAAGACGGCAGACGACTCGGCGTCATTTCCCGATCGCCTGAACCCATGCATGAGCACCAGCAAAACAATGATGAGAACTGGGAGGGCGAGCAACAGTTTTGGATTGAACCGGCGATGCTGAATGCCAAACTCTTCCCGCTTCTTGAACATCTTCAGCATCCGGTCGGTAATTAGAAAGCCGCCGACCACGTTTGTCGAAGAACAGGTCACCGCCAGGAACCCGAGGGTAGTGCTTAACCGGCTGTAATTGGCACCGGCGACGACCAGGGAACCGATAAGCGAGATTCCTGAAATCGCGTTGGTGGCCGACATCAGGGGAGTGTGCAGCAAGGGTGGCACACGCGTGATCACGTGATAGCCGAGGAAGCCCGCCAGGATGAAGATATAAAGTCCGATCTCGAGTTCGGTCGTCATCGTATTCGACCTTCGAAGCGTTCAGAGGCTAGACTTGACTATGTCGTGTAGAACCCTTCCTTGATGCGTAACCAGTGGGCCGCGTGTCAGTTCGTCGTTCAAGTCGAGATGCGGTGTCCCGTCTTTGAGAAGATGAAGGAGGTAACTCGTAACGGTCCTGGCATACATCTCGCTACCCTGAAACGGCACCGTACTTGGCAGGTTCATAGGACCGATAATGATCACGCCGTGTCTCACGATTTCCTGGCCGGGTTCGGTTAACGCGCAGTTCCCGCCCTGCTCCGCCGCAAGGTCCACAATGACGGAGCCTGGTCGCATACCGCGGACCATCTCCTCGGTTATGAGGATGGGAGCCCGCTGCCCGGGAACCAGCGCCGTGGGGATGACGACGTCGGCCGCAGCCACATGCTTGGACATCATTTCCTGCTGCTTCTGGTAGAACTCTGCCGACTGCGCTTTGGCATAACCGCTCTTATCCTCAGCATCTTTCGAAGCGAGGCCCAGCTCCGCGAATTTGGCACCGAGGCTCTCTACTTGCTCCTTGACGGCGGAGCGGGTGTCGTACGCCTCGACGATCGCGCCAAGCCGCCTTGCAGTGCCAATAGCCTGCAGCCCAGCCACGCCCGCCCCGATGACGAAAACCCGCGCCGGCGTAATTGTGCCAGCGGCAGTCATGAGCAGCGGGAAGAACTTCGGAAGGCGACTCGCGGCGATTAGGACAGCCTTGTAACCAGAGATCGTGCTCATGGCGCTAAGGGCATCCATGGCCTGGGCCCGCGTAATGCGCGGCATGAGTTCCATGGAGAACGCCGTAACGTTGCGCGCCGCGAGCGCCTTGATTGCCGTGGCGTTCGTGTAAGGCTGGAGGAAGCTGATGAGGATCAAGTCCTCGCTCATGCGCCCGATCTCGTCTATCGTCGGAGGCTGCACCTTGAGGAGGACGTTCGCTTTGTCGAAAACCTCTGCCTCGAGGCGTGCACCCTTTCCCTCATAAGCTGCGTCGAAAAAGCCAGCGGACTGGCCTGCACCGGACTGGACGACAACCTCCAAGCCGGCCTTAGTGAGTCTCGGCACGAGTTCGGGAACAAGCGCCACCCGTTGCTCGCCCGGGAGCGTCTCTTTCGGAACGCTGACGATCATAGGCATCGGCGAATCGGTGCAGATACAGCTCGGTCCGCTATTCTAATCCCGTCCGGCATAACTCCTACTAATAAGAGCGCTGGTCCCGAAACGTCTCCGAAGAGCCCATAAACGAGGTCCATGGTTGAGGTTGAAACCGGAGGATCGCACGGGTTTTCTCAAGCCTTTCGGCTACCGCGGTTATCGTCGTGACTTGAGCTTCGCTCTTTTTATGGGTACTATTCCAAATTTTCCGCCTGCCAGCGCGGAACCATCTCATGGCATACAAATTTCGGCGTCAGTGCATTTCATCGAGAAATGCCTTGAGCTTGCGGGAGCGTGCGGGGTGGCGCAGCTTGCGCAGGGCCTTAGCTTCGATCTGGCGAATGCGTTCGCGAGTGACTGCAAACCACCGGCCAACCTCCTCCAGCGTGTGCTCCGACCCGTCCTCCAGACCAAAGCGCATCTTGAC
>WNGJ01006479.1_pt2 | contig 16587 bp, 18 predicted proteins | sample 5400611 | NCBI WGS metagenome assembly WNGJ01 (sample SAMN13153375, study PRJNA577476) | soil metagenome | isolation source: 40 cm soil or saprolite under Garry oak tree replicate 1 | place: USA:California | collected 2016-06-15 | reverse complement strand
CCTCCCGGCCGTTGGTCACGAACATCTTGGAGCCGGAGAGCAGGTAGCGGTCCCCGTCCCGGCGGGCTACCGTCCGGATTGCCTGCACGTCGGAGCCGGCGTGAGGCTCGGTGAGGCACAGCCCGCCCCGGGCCTGGCCGCTCGCGAAGCGGGGCAGCAGGCGGAGGCGCTGCTCCTCGGTGCCGTGGTGGTAGACGATGAGCGCGGCCATCGTGTGACTGTTGATGACCCCGGCCAGGGACATGAAGCCCCGGCACAGCTCCTCGATGATGCGGACGTAGGTGGTGACGTCGAGGCCGAGGCCACCGTACTGGGCGGGAACCAGGGCCCCGAAGAGCCCCATCCGCGCCATGCGCTCCACCAGGTCCCGCGGGTACCGGTCGGCGTGCTCCAGCGCCGAGGCGGTGGGTCGCACGTCCCGCTCGACGAACTCGCGGACGGCGTCCACGAGGGCGGGAACGCGGCTTGGACCTGGACTCACGGGGGCGGACCTCGCGCTGATCGCTGTCTGTGCTGCGACGAGACTAGCAAAGGCCGCGAGGCCATTGCAAGGCTCGGCCCCTCGTTTCTTGGACGCAGGTCGCCGGGCCCGGTATGCTGGGGGCATGCACTTCACCGTCGCCAGCTACAACATCCACAAGTGCGCGGGCCTGGACGGCCGCGTGGACCTCGACCGTATCGCCGACGTCATCCGGGAGATCGACGCCGACCTGATCGGCCTGCAGGAGGTGTTCCGGCCGCAGGCCCTGGACCTGGCCGAGCGCCTGGGCGTCCAGGTCGCGATGGGACCGACCCGGGAGCGCGATGGGCTGCCCTACGGCAACGCGATCCTGACCCGGCTCGCCATCCGAGGCAGCCGCACGTTCGATCTGTCGCGGCCGGACCGCGAGCCGCGGGGCGGCATCCGGCTGGATCTCCAGATGCCCGGGCAGACGCCGGGCGGGCGGATGTCGGATGGGCTGCTGCACCTCTTCAACGTCCATTTCGGGCTGCAGATCCGGGAGCGGGCCGCCCAGGTGCGGATGCTGGTGCGCGAGCACATCCTCCACGACGACCTGACCGGCCCCCGCGTGGTGGTGGGCGATCTCAACGAGTGGTTCTGGTTCGCGGGCCCGGTCGGCCGGACCCTGCGGCGGGAGCTGCACGGCCCGCGCATCCGGCGGACGCACCCGGCTCCGCTCCCGCTGTTCCCCCTCGATCGCATCTACTGGGATCGAGATCTCGCCGCCGACGGCTTCCACGTTCACCGCAGCCGTCTTGCCCGCGTGGCCTCGGACCACCTGCCGGTGGTGGCCCGCCTGCGCATGGCGCCCGCGCGCGGCTGATCCGCCGCGCGCTGCCGGCCGGGCCGTGGCAGACACCGAGCGGCTTCTGCACGCGGCCCAGCAGCTGGCCCGCGGCGAGGCCGATGTGGCGGACCTCGAGCTGGTGCGGGACGCCCATCCGGCCGACCTCGCCCACGTCCTCCAGCACCTGGCCCCGGAGGAGCGCCACGCGCTCTTCCGCTCCATCGGGCGCGACCGGGCCGGCGACGTGCTGTCCGAGATGGACGACCACACCCTGCTGGAGCTGATCCGCGGCCTCGACGACGTCGAGCTCTCGCGCATCCTCGAGCAGATGCCGGCCGAGCACGCCGCCGACGTGGTGGACGAGCTGCCCACCGAGCAGGCCGAGAAGATCCTCGACCTCATGGAGGAGCAGAAGTCCGAGGAGGTCCAGGGCATCCTCGAGTACCCCGAGCAGTCGGCGGGCCGGCTCATGTCCCCGGACTTCGTGGCCCGTCCCGAGGACGCGACGGTGGAGGAGGCGATCCAGTACATCCGCCGCTCGATCGCCCAGGAGCGCCCCTTCGAGCTGTACGTGGTGGACGACCACCAGCACCTGGTCGGGCGCGTCCCCCTGCGGCGCCTGCTCATCGCGGCGCCCGGCACCACGCTGGCCACGCTCCTCGACGACGAGCTGGTGAGCGTGCGGCCGGAGATGGATCGCGAGGACGTGGCCCGGCTCGTGGCCAAGTACGACCTGGTGAGCCTGCCGGTGGTGGACGAGCAGAACCGGCTGCTCGGCACCATCTCGGTCGACGACGTCATCGACATCATGCAGGAGGAGGCCTCGGAGGACATCTTCCGCATCGCGGGCTCCGACGCGGCGGAGCTCGAGCGCCGCACCCCGTATCAGGTCGCGCTGCTGCGCCTGCCCTGGGTGCTGAGCACGCTCCTCATCGAGCTGCTCGCCGGCCTGGTCATCCACTTCTTCGACCGCACGCTCGGGCAGGTCATCCTGCTCGCGTCGTTCATGCCGGTGATCCAGGCGATCTCCGGCAACACCGGCCTGCAGTCGGTGACCATGGTGGTGCGCGGCCTTGCCACCGGGCAGGTCCAGCTCTCTCGCTGGTGGGAGCCGCTGCGCCGGCAGGCGCAGACCTCGAGCATCCTGGGGGCGGTGTGCGCGCTCGTCGTGGGCGTGGTCGGCTGGCTCTGGCACTCGCCCGCATTCGCCCTCGTGGTCTCGGTGTCGATGTTCATCTCGGTGAATCTCTCGGGCACCGCCGGGACCGTGATCCCCATGCTGTCCAAGCGTTTGGGCTTCGATCCGGCGCTGACCGCCGGCCCGTTCGAGACCGCGTTCCAGGACGTCCTCGGCGTGACCATCTTCCTGTCCCTGGCCACCCTGCTCCTGCACTGGCTCACATGACCACCGACGCTTTGTTGCCGACCGGTGCCGCGCTTTGTATCGGCGAGGGGACGCGCAATCTTGCGGGGTCAGGAGATCGCTCAATGTTCTCGACCTGTTGTGACCTCTTGCTGGCTGGCAAGCGCCTTGCTCCTTCCCTCTATCGCCATGGAAGCGCGATCCTCGGAGCAGGAGCTGGCGGCGTACCCGGCCCAGGCAGTCGCCGAGTCGGGGCCGTCCCGCCTGCCCTCGCGGGCCCTGGTGGTGGACGACTCGATGGTGGTGGCCGACGTGGTGACCGCGCTGCTGCGCCGCACGGGCTGGACGGTGGACGTGGCGAACACGGTCGACGCGGCGCTCGAGCACGTGCGCGGCGTGCCCTACGACTTGGTGGTCTGCGACGTGTGCATGCCCGATGGTGGCGGGCCCGCCGTCTACTACGCGGCCACCACCCGGCGGCCGGACCTGGCCAGCCGCTTCCTGTTCATCACCGGGAACATGGACGATCCGGAGCCCTGGCGCTTCCTGGCCAAGATCCGCGCCCACGTGCTGGAGAAGCCCTTCACCGGCCGGGCCCTCCGTCACGCCCTGATCAAGGTCATCGCCTGACCCGCCGGCTCGCGCCGGCGCTCCTCCTGCTCCTGACGCTCGCCGCCGCCCCCGCCTGGGCCGGCGCTCCCACCGAGCAGCTCCGCGCGCTCACCGACCGCGTGGTGAAGGTCCTCGAGGATCCCGCGCTCGACCAGACCCAGCGCCGCACCGAGATCCGCGCCATCGCCCTCGAAGCGTTCGACGTCGGGGAGGCGGCGCGGCGCGCCCTGGGTCCGCACTGGCCGAAGCGCAGCCCGAGCGAGCGGCAGGAGTTCATCGGCCTCTTCCAGGGCCTGCTCGAGCGGGGCTATCTCGCCCGCATCGGCGAGTACGGAGGCGAGAGCGTGCAGTACGTGGGCGAGCGGATCGAGGGCGAGTACGCGACGGTGCGGGCCCTCATCGTCACCCAGAAGGGCACCCAGGTGCCGGTGGAGGCGCGGGTGCTGCGCCGGGACGACCGCTGGCGGATGTACGACCTGGTCCGCCGCCTCAAGGCCCGCGAGTAGCCTACTCGGCGCCCGCGAGGCGCGCGCACGCGAGCAGCAGCGCGTTGGCGCCGTGCTCGATTTCGTCGAGCGCGGTGAACTCCTCCTCGCAGTGGCTGCGGCCGCCGCGCGAGGGGACGAAGATCATGCCGGTGGGGCAGATGGCGGCCATGTACTGCGCGTCGTGGCCGGCGCCCGAGGTGATGCGCCGATGGCCACAGCCGAGCGAGGCGGCCGCGGCTTCGACGACGCCCACCACCTCCGGATCGAAGGGAGTCCGCGGCACCCGCCAGTAGTGCTCGACCTCCGGGCGGACGCCCTCCTGCCGGATGGCCACGTGCACCACGTGGTCCAGCATCGCGAGGGCCCGATCCAGGTTCGCCTCCTGCGGATCCCGGAAGTCCACCGAGAGGACGACCCGCCCCGGGATCGCGTTGGGGATGTTGGGGGTCAGGTCGAGGCGTCCCACCGTGGCCACCATGTCCCCCGCGATGTGCCGGGCGATGCCGCGCACGCCGGTGACGATCTCGGCCGCGGCCACCAGCGCGTCGTGGCGCAGGCGCATCGGGGTCGGCCCCGCGTGATCCTGCACCCCGTGGAGCGTGATCCGCGACCAGGCGATGGCCACGATGCCCTCGACGACCCCCAGCGGGAGGCCCTCCTCTTCCAGGAGCGGCCCCTGCTCGATGTGCAGCTCGAGGTAGGCGCGCATGGGCCGCGGCACGCACGGCTCGGAGCCGAGGTACCCGATGCGCTCCAGCTCGTCGACCAGGCGCACGCCGTCGCGGTCGCGGGTGTTGTAGGCGTCCTCGAGCGGGATCTTCCCGGCCATGACCCCCGAGGCGATCATCGCGGGCTGGAAGCGCGCGCCCTCCTCGTTGGTGAAGACGATCATCCCGACCGGGTGACGGGTGCGCGCCTGCCGGTCGTTCAGGCTCCGGAGCGTCTCGAGCGCGCAGAGCACCCCGAGCTGGCCGTCGTACTTGCCGCCGCTCGGCACCGAGTCGGCGTGGGAGCCCATGAACACGGGCGGCCGCGTCTCCGTGCCCGCGCGCAGGCCGAAGATGTTGCCCATCTGGTCCACCGTGACCGCGAGGCCCGCCTCCTTCATCCAGCGCACCAGAAGGTCCCGGCCGCGCCGGTCGTCATCGGTGAGGGCGACCCGGTTGAGGCCGCCCCGCGCGGTCTCGCCGATCTTGCCGAGCGCTTCCATGCTCTCCGCCAGCCGGGCCCGATTGATCCGCATCGGCTCCCTCCTCACATTCCGAGATAGGCCTTCTTGAGCCGGTCGTCGGCCAGGAGCTCGCGGGCGGGCCCGGACAGGACGACGCGCCCGTTCTCGAGCGCTACCGCGCGATGCGCCAGCGCCAGGGCGCGGCGCACGTTCTGCTCCACCAGCAAGATGGTGACCCCGTCGCGGCTGATCGCGGCCACCGTCTCGAAGATCCGCTGCACGAGCACCGGAGCGATGCCGAGCGTCGGCTCGTCCAGCATCAGCAGACGGGGCCGCGCCATCAGGGCCCGGCCGATCGCGCACATCTGCTGCTCGCCGCCCGAGAGCGAGCCCGCGAGCTGGGTGGCGCGATCTTTGAGTACCGGGAAGAGGCGTAGCACGTAGTCGAGCGAGGCCTCCTGCTGCGCGCGGGCCGGAGGGGCGTGGGCGCCGAGCAGCAGGTTCTCGTGCACGGTCATGAACGGGAAGAGGCGGCGCCCCTCCGGCACCTGGACGATGCCCTGGGCCACCCGCAGGTGGGCGGGCATCGCGGCCAGGTCCTGGCCGTCGAACAGCACGCGGCCGCCGCGGGCGGGCAGGGTGCCCGAGATAACCCGCAGGGTGGTGGTCTTGCCCGCCGCGTTGGCGCCGACCAGGGCCATCAGCTCGCCCGCGCGCACCTCCAGGCTCACCCCGTGGAGCGCCTGGAGATCGCCGTAGAACGCGTCCACGCCCTCAAGCGTCAGCAAACACGAACTCCTCGCCGAGGTAGGCGTCGACCACGCGGGGGTCGCGGCTGATCGCCTCCGGCCGGCCCTCCGCGATCTTCTCGCCGTGGTGGAGCACCACGATCCGCTGCGCGAGGCGCATCATGGCGGCCATGATGTGCTCGATCACGATCAGGCCGAGGCCGTCGGCGTGCAGACCGCGCAGGATCTCGATCATCTCGACCAGCTCGGTGGGATTGAGACCCGACATCACCTCGTCCAGCAGCAGGAGGCGCGGCTGGGTGGCGAGGGCGCGGGCCACCTCGAGCCGCTTGCGGAGGCCGATGGGCAGCGAGCGGGCGCGGCTCTCCGCGAAGGCCTCCAGCCGGCACGTCGCGATCACCCGGCGCGCCGCCTCCCGCGCCGCGCTCACCGCGTGCACCCGGGTGAGCGCCCCGATCATCACGTTGTCGAGCACCGAGAGGTTCCCGAAGGGCTTCACGAGCTGGAAGGTGCGGGTGAGGCCGAGGGCGCACACGTGGTGGGGCGCCAGCCCGCTGATGTCGCGCCCGTCGAGCCGAACGGTCCCGGCGTTGGGGGCGTAGAAGCCGGAGATGACGTTGAAGAGCGTGGTCTTGCCCGCGCCGTTGGGTCCGATGATGCCGAGGATCTCCCCAGGCGCCGCCCGCAGGCTGACGTCCTTGACCGCGGTGAGGCCGCCGAAGCGCTTGGTGACCGCCTCAAGCTCGAGCATAGCGCCCCATCGCGCGCATCCGCTCCCCGATCCAGCCGACCAGCCCCTGGGGCACGAAGCGCACGACCACGATGAGCAGGCAGCCGTAGATGATCAGGTAGATCCCGATGAGCCCCGCCTTGAAGTCGCTGAACGTCGCGCGCAGGTAGGTCTCGAGCGAGGTGATGAGGAGCGAGCCCACGAAGGGGCCGAGGGCGGTGCCGAGCCCGCCGATGATGCTGTTCAGCGCGAAGCGCACCGAGAGGTCGACCGAGAAGACGTAGAACGGGTCCACGAAGCCCACGTACTGGGCCCAGAGGCCCCCGCACACCGAGGTGAGCGCGGCGCTCGCCGCGACCGCCGCGACCTTGAGGCGCCGGCACGGGATGCCGAGCGCCTCCGCCGCGTCCTCGTCCTCGCGCACTCCGGCGAGCTGGTAGCCGGGCCGCGAGGTCTCGAGGTAGCGCGCCACCAGGTAGATGCCGACGGCCAGGGTCAGGACCAGGTAGACCCACGGGATCTTGGACTGGAAGCCGAGGGTCGCGAACCCGGGTCGGAACGGCACCGGGATGCCCTCGGAGCCGGAGGTGACCGCGCGCCAGCGGCTGGCCAGGATCAGGAGAACCTGGGAGAAGGCGATGGTGGCGAGGCCGAAGTAGGGGCCCTTGAGGCGGTTCGCGAGGTAGCCGATGACGAGGCCGGCCACGGTGGCGAGCAGCGCGCCCACCAGCAGGCCGAGCCAGGGCGACTGGTTCCACCGGGTGGCGAGCAGCGCCGCCGAGTAGGCGCCGAGCCCGAAGAACGCGGAGTGGCCGAGGGAGACCTGGCCCGCGTAGCCGCCGGCCACGTTCCACGCGCCCGACACCGCGCCCCACAGGAGGATCAGGATCAGGCTGTCGAGCAGGAAGCCGTCGCGGGTCACGACCGGGGCCAGCGCGGCCAGGCCGAAGAGGACGAGGGCGGGGACGTCGCGCTTCAAGTGGATCACGCCCCCAGGGCCTCGGACCCGCGCTGGCCGAAGAGGCCGGCGGGACGGAACACGAGGACCGCGATGAAGAGCACGAAGTAGATGACTTCCTTCCACGCGCTGCCCAGGTAGTAGGAGCCGAGCACCTCGACGCCGGCCACGATCAGGCTGCCGAGCAGGGCCCCGATCATGTCGCCGAGGCCGCCGAGCACCACCACCACGTAGGCGAGCAGCACGAACTGGAGCCCCGCGGTGGGATACACCGAGTAGAGCGGCGACATCAGGACCCCCGCGATCCCGACGCAGACCAGGCCGATCGACCAGGCGAGCCGGTAGACCTGGTCGGTGTCGATGCCCATCAGGGTGGCCGCCTCCACGTCCTGGGCGGTGGCCCGCATGATCCGGCCGGCCCGCGTCCACTTCATGAAGGCCACCAGCGCGGCGGTGAACAGCACCGCGACCAGGAACGCCACCACCTGGGAGAGGTTGAAGGCCGCCTCGCCGATCCGGATCACCACCCCGGAGTGCCACGGCCGCACGAAGCGGAAGTCGCCGGTCCAGGCTACCAGGGCCGCGTTCTGGAGCGCGGTCGAGAGCCCCACGGTGGTGAAGATCTGGACGCTGTGGCTGGCCTTGACCACCCCGCGCATCACGAGCGCGTAGGTGAGGAGCCCGACGCCGAAGAAGATCGGCACCGCGGCCACCAGGATCACGTAGGGATCGAGGCCCAAGAGGGTGAACGACCAGAACGCGAGGTACATCCCCAGCATCAGGAACTCGCCGTGGGCGAAGTTCACCACCCGCATGATGCCGAAGATCAGGGTCAGGCCCACCGCGATCAGGGCGTAGATGCCGCCCAGGAGCACGGTGGAGACGATCAACTGGGGGACGGCGCCCACCGGGCGCGGAGCCCGCTACTTGCGCTGGTCCCAGGCCGGCAGCGGCATCCACTTGGCCCGGAGGGTGGAGAACTCCTCGGGCCACACCGTCACCATCTGCCCGTTCTGCCACTGGAGCATGTAGTGCTGCACGCGCTCGTTGGCGTTCTGCCCGTTCTCCGCGAACTTGACGCCCCAGCCGTTGAGCATGCTGCCCACCGGCAGGTCCATCGACATGACCGCGGAGCGGAACTTCTCGAGCTCGTCGGTCTTGGCGTGGTCGAGCACGAGCTTGAGCAGCCAGAGGCCCGCCCCGGCGAGCCGGTGGCTCGCGTAGGGCTCGGTGCCGGCCCGCTTCTTCACCGCCTCGGTGAAGTCGCGCTCGAGCTTCTGGGCCTCGGGACGGAAGGCCTCGAGACGCAGGCCGACGCTCGGCTCGGCGAGCACGAAGGGGCCGTTGCCCTCCGCGCCCAGGGCCTTGCCGAAGTCGGGGGAGCCGTAGCCGGTCGCTCCCGCGTGCACGAGGGCCTTGAACATGAAGTTCTGCTCGCGCGACTGGCGCCAGAAGAGCACCGCGTCGTTGCCGCGGGCGATGTGATGGACGACGTCGGGGTTGACCTGCTTGAGCTTGGCCACGATCGGGGAGAAGTCGTTGGTGGAGGCGAAGGCGTAGTACTCCATCGCCACCTCCTGCATGCCGAAGTCCTTCTTGGCTCGCTCGCGCGCGGCCTCGGTGACCCCCTGGCCGTAGGAGGAGTCCTCGGAGAGGAAGGCGATCTTGATCTGGCTCGGCTTCAGGTTGAAGCGGGGGGCCAGGTGCTTGGCGATGAACTCGACGTTGTACCAGCCGAAGCCGGTGCCGTCGATCTCGGTGCGGAACACGTTCTTGAGCCCCCGCTTGCTGTAGCGCGGGTCGACGCAGGAGGACTCCCAGTAGATGACGTTCTGCCGCGAGGCGGCCTCGCTGGCCGCGCCGCAGAGCGTGGAGGAGTAGGTCCCGGTGATGATCTTGACGCCCTCGCGGGTGATGAGGCGGTTGGCCTCGCTCGCCGCCGCGGTCGGGTCCACCCCGTCGCCCACCACGAAGACGAGCTTCTTGCCCATGACCCCGCCGCGCTCGTTGATCATGTCGCGCATGATCTCGTAGCCCTCGAGGTGCCGCTTGCCCTCGAAGGCGAGCGCACCGGTGAGCGGCTCGAGCACGCCGATCTTGTACTCGCCCTGGAGCGCCTGCCCCTCGGTTCCGCGGATCAGCGTGGCCGAGACCAGGGTGACGGCGATGAGCAGCACGATGGCGGTCAGGCGTCCGCGCTTCGACATGGGGGCTCCTCCTCGGGATAGGGGATGGCTCGGCAGTTCTAGCATCGCGCCCGCCGCGGTGTCAACGGTCCGGCGATCACTGCGGCTCGACCTGTTGCTGCTGCTCCTGGGCCGCGATCTCCTCGGCGGCCGGCCGGAGGCGATCGCCGCGGCGCTCCGGCACCTCCTGGTAGACCGGCACGTCGATCTGCTCCATCTCCTCGTGCAGGGCCGAGATGTCCTTGGGGGTCGACGCCTGGGTGCGCACCTCGGTCCGCAGGGTCTCGTCCGCGTTGCCGCGGAAGATGCCCTTGTTGGGCGGCACGTCGTCGTAGTGACGCCCGTGGCCGACGACCACGTAGTGATCGTCGACCGGGCGGTTGTGGGTCGGATCGAAGGGCACCCAGCCCGCCGCGGGCGAGTGGAACTCGATCCACGCGTGGCTCTGCGCCACCTCGCCGTCGCCCGGGGACACGTGGAGATAGCCGCTCACGTAGCGGCAGGGGATCTGCCGGAGCCGCAGGAGGCCGAGCATCAGGTGGGTGAAGTCCTGACAGACCCCCGCGCCCAGGCCGAGGAAGTCGTCGGTGGTCGAGTCGTAGCGGGTGACGTTCTTGCGGTAGGTGAAGTGCTCCTGAATGTGCCGGCCGCAGGCCCGCACCACCTCGCCGAGGGGCGCGGTCGGCGCCACCTCCACTCCCTGGGAGAACTTGCGCAGCCCCGCGCCCGGGCGCACCGGCCCGTCGAAGGCGAGGAAGTCGAGCAGGGGATAGGGCGGCTCCGGGAAGGGGCGGACGTCGGCCGCGGTGTCGAGCGCGGGGGCGACCGGGTGCGTGCTCACCGCGGAGCGGGCCACCACCTCGATGCGCTCGTGGAAGTGGACGATCGTGAAGTGGTGCACCGCGTTGCCGTTCCAGTCGCGGTAGCGGGCGATCTTGGTCGGCGGCCCCACCGCGAGCACGAAGGACTGGAGTGTCTGGTCCGCGGTGGTCTTGGGCTGCATGCGCAGCTCGAGGAACGACTCGCGGATGTAGGCGTCGTAGGAGAGCGATAGGGTGTGCTCGATCTCGAGGAACACGGGCGGCTCAGCTCCCGAAGTACACCGCGGAGAGCGCCTCGTGCGCGCGCCCCAGCTCGGTCAGCACGTGGTCGAGAAAGGACAGGATCTGCCCGTCGCGGATCAGGTCGTGGCCCTGGTAGGAGAGCTCGGCGGCGAGCTTGCCCACGACACGCGCGGGCTGGCTCAGCTCGCTCGCGCTCGAGATGCGGTCGAGGTGTTCCTTCACCGCGCTCGCCCCGTAGCGCACCGAGCGCGGGGTCTGCGGGTCGAAGAGCAGGAACTGCAGCACGTCGATGGGCTCGAGCCGGGCCCCGAAGACCTTGCGGTAGTTCTCCAGGCAGGAGAGCCCGCGCAGCAGGCTGCGCCACTGGCTGTAGAAGAGCGGCAGGTCGACCTTGGGCTCGGTCGACACCAGGGTCGGCAGCTTGGTGCGGAGGATCACCACGGTCCGGAACACCCGCTCGAGCGACTCGCCGAGCTTCAGGAACAGCCAGCCCGCGTCGCGCGGGAGGGTGTGCTCGATGGCCCCCACCGTGCTCATGAGCCCGCGGTGGGTGGACTGCATCGCGCCGCGGAAGGTGGCGGGGTCGGAGAGGTGGCGCCGGCTGAGGCCCTCCAGCTCGCGGTAGGTCTCGTTCAGGTTGATGAAGACCTCCAGCGAGAGCGCCTCGCGCACCGAGCGGGCGTTGTCCCGCGCCTTCTTGAGCGAGTGGAAGACCGAGTGGCGGTTCTCCGGATCGATGGAGAGGCCCAGGAGCGAGGCGGAGGCGAGGCCGGCCAGGTGGCGGGACGGCGGCTCTCCCTCCGGGAAGCCGGGGAAGATGGTGCGCAGGTCCTGCCACTCGCCGCGGGCCAGGTCCTCGTCGAGGCCGAGCACCTCGGTGGAGAGCTCCTCGGTCACCAGCAGGAGCCGGGTGGTGTTCTCCGCGCGCTCCACGTAGCGCCCAATCCAGTAGAGGCCCTCGGCGACGCGGGAGAGGATCATGCCTCGCGGGGCGCCAGCACCCAGGTGTCCTTGCTGCCGCCGCCCTGGGAGGAGTTGACCACGTAGGAGCCGGCCCGCAGGGCCACCCGGGTGAGCCCGCCCGGCAGCACCCGGATCCGGTCGCCGTAGAGGATGAACGGACGGAGGTCCACCCGGCGCGGCTCGAACTTGCCCCCGATGTGGGTGGGGTGCGTCGAGAGCTCGACGAGCGGCTGGGCGATGTAGTTGCCCGGGTTCTTCTTCATGGCGGCCAGGTAGCTCTCGCGCTCCTTGGCGGCGGCGAAGGGCCCCATCAGCATGCCGTAGCCGCCCGCGTCGCCGGTGGTCTTCACCACGAGCCGGTCCAGGTGCTCGGCGATGAACTTGAAGTCGTCCTTCTTGTGCCCGAGGTAGGTCGGCACCTGCGGCAGGAGCGGATCCTCGCCAAGGTAGTACTTGATCAGGCGCGGCATGTAGGCGTAGACCGACTTGTCGTCGGCGACTCCGGCGCCCGGCGCGTTGGCGAGCGCGACGTTGCCCTCGCGGTAGACGTTGAGCAGCCCGGGCACGCCGAGCATGCTGTCGCGCCGGAAGGCGAGGGGATCGAGGAAGTCGTCGTCGATCCGTCGATAGATGACGTCGACCTGGCGCTTGCCGTGGGTGCGGCGCATGAAGAGGTGGTTGCCCTCCACCAGGAGATCGCGGCCCTCCACCAGCGGCACCCCCATCTCGCGGGCGAGGAAGGAGTGCTCGAAGTAGGCCGAGTTGTGGATGCCGGGGCTCAGGACCACCACCACCGGGTTCTGGCCGCGCCGCGGGGCCACGAAGCGCAGGGTCTCGAGCAGGAGCGTCGGATAGTCCTTGATCGGGCGGACCGGATAGGAGCCGAGGAACTCGGGGAACACCCGGCTCAGGAGGTTGCGGTTCTCGAGCACGTAGGAGACGCCGCTCGGCACCCGGCAGTTGTCCTCCAGGATGAGGTACTCGCCCCGGTCGTCGCGGATGATGTCGGTGCCCACCACGTGGGTGTAGATCTTGCGGGGCGGGATGAGCCCCAGCAGGGCTCGCTTGTACTCCTTGCGCGAGAGGATCAGCTCGGCGGGCAGGATGCCGTCCTTCAGGCACTTCTGGTCCTGGTAGATGTCGGACAGGAAGAGGTTCAGCGTGGTGATGCGCTGGATCAGCCCGTCCTGGATTCCCTTCCACTCCGCGGCGGGGATGATGCGCGGGACGAAGTCGAATGGGAAGATGCGCTCGAGCCCGTCCTTCTCGCCGTAGACCGTGAAGGTGATGCCCTGGTTGCGCAGGGTGAGCTGCTGCAGCCGCTCCCGCCGCTCCACGTCCTCCTTGGTGAACGACTCCAGGATGGAGATCAGGGCCGCGTAGTGGGGCCGGGCCTGTCCGCGCGGATCGAAGACCTCGTCGAAGCCGCTCCGGGGTGTGACCCATTTCATGCGCGCGTCGTCTCCCTGGGCCTTCGAGCCTCTCGTGCCGGGCCCCCGGGTGTCAAGACGCCGCGCGGGCGCGTGCTAGACTGACCGGCACCATGGCCGACGCCGCGCACCCGCCGCATCGCCATCTCTCGCCGGAGACGATCCGTTTCTGCCCGCTCTGCGGGGCCGGGCTCGCGCCGAAGCCGATCGGTCCCGACAAGCGACCGGAGATGGTCTGCTCCGGCTGCGAGTTCATCTTCTACGTGAACCAGAAGGTGGTGGCCGGCACGATCCCGTGGCAGGACGGCCGTCTGCTGCTCACGCGTCGAGCCATCGAGCCCGCGATCGGCAAGTGGACCTTCCCCGGCGGCTACGTGGACTGGGGCGAGACGGTGGACGCGGCCGCGCTGCGCGAGACCTGGGAGGAGACCGGGCTCCGCGTGGAGCTGGGTGGGCTGGTCGGCGTCTATTCCTACGCCAACGCGCCGGTGGTCATCGTGGTCTACCGGGCGCGGGTCCTCGGCGGCACGCTCACGCTTTGCCACGAGAACGACCGGCTCGAGTGGGTCACCCCCGCGGAGGTCCGGTGGGAGGAGCTGGCCTTCCCCTCCACGGTGGCGGCGATGCGCGATTTCCTCGCGCGGCCGGGCGTCGGGGATCACGCGTCAGGCAACGCGCTACCCACGTGACGGCAGTGTCACGGTCGCCCGTCCGGTGACCACCTTCTCGCCCTTCACGTCCATGTTCATGGCGGCTACTTCTTCTACTCCGATCGTCCCCGCCACGTCAACGGCGGGTGCCTAGCGACATCGCCGGCTAACGACCCGGGAAGAGGAGGAAGAGGACCCCGAAGCTCACCAGGAGCGCCTCGATGACCCGGACGAAGCCCTCCTCGCTCAATCGGTCGAGCAGGCGGCGCCCGAGCCACGCGCCCAGGATCATCACGGCTCCGAGGAAGAGCCCGATCGACACGGTGGGACGCGTGAGCAGGTCGTAGCGCTGGAAGACGACGAGCCGCGCCGTGTAGGCGCCCACCGGGCAGAGGGCGTCGGTGGGCGACGTAGGTGCCACGGCGAACGGGCTGATGATGGGGCCGGTGGCGCCGACCAGGGCGGAGAGGAAGCCGAAGGCGGCCCCCACGAGGGGCGCGGCCGGGCGCGACCGGCACGTATACTTGCCGAATGCCCGTGCTCCTCGCGGCGCTGGGGGCGCTGCTCATGTCGCTCGACTCCGCGATCAACATCGCGCTGCCCGCGATCGCGGAGGCGTTCCGCGTCGAGCCGGCCGCGATCCGGTGGGTGATCATCTGCTACGTGCTGACCTACGCGCTCACCGCGTTCGTGGCCGGCGTGCTCGCCGATCGCTTCGGCCCGGGCCCGGTGTTCACCGCGGGGCTCTGGCTCTCCGGCGCGGTGTTCATCGGCTACGCGTTCGCGCCCGCCTACGGGACGGTCCTGCTCTTGCGGATGGCGCAGGGACTGGGGGGCGGGCTCGTCTACGGCACCGCGCCCGCGCTGGTCACGCTCTCGCTGCCGCGCCAGCGCCACGGCCGCGGGCTCGGCCTCATGAGCCTGGGGCTCGGGGTGGGGCTCGGGGTCGGGCCGCTGCTCGGCGGCGTGCTGCTGGACCGCTTCGGATGGCCGGCCACCTTCGTTTTCCGCGCCCCGCTCTTCCTGGCCCTCGCGGTGCTGACCCAGACGCAGGTCAAGCGCCTGGGCGGCTCCGCGCCGGTCCGACGTCGCGTCGCGCTCGCGGACCTGCTGCGGCTGCCTGTTCTCAGGTCCGCGCTGCTCGCGTTCCTGTCGAACCACGCCCAGTTCGCGGTGTGGCTGCTGGTACCGTTCTTCCTGATGGGCCCGCTCGGTCTCTCCCCCACGGTGGGCGGGCTCGTCTTCGCCCTCACCCCGCTCGCCAACGCCCTGGTGGCTCCGCTCGGCGGCGCCATCACCGACCGCGTCGGCGCGCGCGGCCCGCTCACCTGCGGGCTCGTGCTCGAGGTCGCGGGCCTCCTGATCATCGCCACGCTGACCTCCACCACCTCGCTCGTCCTGGTCGGCGTCGCGATGGCGCTCGTGGGGCTGTGTGTCGGGCTCTTCCAGGTCCCGAACCTGGCCCTGATGATGGCCTCCTTCCCGCCCGCCCAGCAGGGCGTGGCGGGCGGCCTCGCCTTCCTGAGCCGCACGCTGGGCAGCGCGGCGGGCGTGCAGGTGACCGCCGTGTTGTTCGACGCGCGCCTCGGGCGCGAGGGGTTCCTCCCCGCGTTCCACGGCGCGTTCCTCGCGGCCGCCGCGGTGTGCGCGGTCGGCGCGGGGCTCGCGCTCCTGCCCGGCGGCCGCGCGGTCAGGGCTTCGGGATCCGGAGGGTCTTGCTGATCATCAGGCTGCCGGAGAGCAGGAAGAGCAGCGAGACCAGGTGCAGATCGAGCCCGAGGACGTGCACCGGAGAGAGGCTCCGGTAGTGGAAGGCCAGCATCAGCAGGCCCAGGGGGACGACGCTGGTCGGGATCGGGGTGCCCTCGAAGTAGGTGACCTTGCCGGTCTCGCGGGAGAGATCGGCCGCGGTGACGTTGTAGCGGGCGAGCCGGCTCACCCCGCACCCCACGAAGTACATCAGGATGGCCTGGTCCACCAGGCGGTCGAGGCCGGCCGCGTAGGCGATGCCGGCCGGCGCCACCCCGAACGAGATCACGTCGGCCAGCGAGTCGAGCTCGCGACCCATCGGCGAGGCCACGTGCCGCCAGCGCGCGATGCGCCCGTCGAGCACGTCGAAGACCAGGGCGATCGGGACCAGCAGCGCGGCCCCGTAGAGGTACGGACGGTCGCCGGTGGCGAGGAACCGCATGGCCGCGAAGAGGGCCGCGACGCCGCAGAACCCGTTGGCGATCGTGAAGAGATCGGCGAGGTGGAAGTCCCGCAGCATCGAGAAGTGTCGACGCGGCGGCGGCAACGCTAGCGCTCCCGCGTCCCGCCCACCGCGGGGGCCAGCACGTAGGTCGCGAACAGCTCGTCGAGGGCCCGGGCCGGATCGTCGGTGAGGCCCGCGTGCACCGGCGAGCTCTGGAGCACGTCCGAGCGCGGGGAGGTGAGGCGGCCCCGCGGTGGGATCGCCCGCCGCGACCGCGCAGCCGGAGGCCAGGTAGCGCGCGAGCAGCTCGTGGTCGACGTCGTGAACGCGCGCACGCAGCGGGTCGACGCCGACGAGGGTCCGCATCCCGAGGTAGCCCGCGGTGCGCGCGTGGATCACCACCCCGACCGGCACGAACGACCCCAGGTGCACGTGGGGCACCGCGCGGAGCACCGCGAAGTCGTAGGCGATCGAGCCCCCCGCGCTCATCGGCGGGCCGAGAGCGGGCGCGCCGGCTCGCGACGCGCCTGCTCCTGCGCGCGGGTCGCCTCGGCCACGAAGTCGCGCGGGGCGCGCAGGCGCACCTCGAGGTATTCGCGGTAGCGAGCGCGGGCCGCCGCGGCGGAGGCGAACTCGCGCCCGCCCACCGGATCGGTGAACAGCTCGTCGGGCACCTGGTCGAGCACGCGGGCGATCGCCTCGGGAGAGAGCGCGGCCGCGAGGACCGCGTCGATCGCGCC
>WNGJ01003292.1_pt1 | contig 16594 bp, 16 predicted proteins | sample 5400611 | NCBI WGS metagenome assembly WNGJ01 (sample SAMN13153375, study PRJNA577476) | soil metagenome | isolation source: 40 cm soil or saprolite under Garry oak tree replicate 1 | place: USA:California | collected 2016-06-15 | reverse complement strand
TACGTGCTGGACGAGCCCACGATCGGGCTGCACCCGCGCGACAACCAGATCCTGCTCGAGTCCCTCACCGAGCTCGCGGGCCACCGCAACACGCTGGTGGTCGTGGAGCACGACGAGGAGACCATCCGCCGGGCCGATCACGTGCTCGACCTCGGGCCCGAGGCTGGCGTGCGCGGCGGCGAGCTCATCGGGGCGGGGACCGTGGACGATCTCATGAGAAACCCGCGCTCGACCACCGGACGGTTCCTCCGCCAGCCGCTGCTGCATCCCGAGAGGCCGCATCGCGCCGTGGATGCCGCCACGCCGCTCCTGACGCTCGAACGGGTGGCGCTGCACAACATCAGGGGAAGCGACGTTCGCATCCCGCTCGGACGCCTGGTCGTGATTACCGGCGTATCGGGCTCGGGCAAGTCCACCGTGGCGCGCGACGTCCTGTACGCGAACCTGAAGCGGCTGCTCGGGAAGCCGACTGCCGCGCGCCGACCGCCGCGGCGCGGCGCCGCCGCGCAGCTCATCGGCTGTGCGGCCGTGCGCGGGCTCGAGCACATCGACCGGGTGCTCGAGGTCGATCAGACACCGATCGGCAAGACCCCGCGCTCCTGTCCTGCGACCTACATCGGCTTCTGGGACGACATCCGCCGCATCTACGCCGGCACCACCGAGGCGCGCATCCGCGGCTACACCGCGAGCCGCTTCTCGTTCAACACCGCCGGCGGGCGCTGCGAGGCGTGCGAAGGCCAGGGGGTGAAGACCATCGAGATGAGCTTCCTCCCCGACGTCAAGGTGCTGTGTGACGTATGCGGCGGGCGGCGCTTCAATTCCGAGACGCTCGCCGTGTCGTGGCGGGCAGCGAGCATCGGCGATGTGCTGGCGATGAGCATCGACGACGCGGTCGGCTTCTTTGCCGCCCATGCGCGCGTGCATCATGCGCTGAAGCTCCTCCAGGACGTGGGCCTCGGGTATCTCACACTCGGTCAGCCGAGCCCGACGCTCTCGGGCGGGGAGGCCCAGCGCATCAAGCTGGTCACCGAGCTGTCGAAGGTGCGCGAGGAAGGGGGCGGCCCCCGGGCGAGGGCAAGGCACACGCTCTACGTGCTCGATGAGCCGACGGTCGGACTCCACATGGCGGACGTCGAGAAGCTGGTCCAGGTGCTGCACCGGCTGGTCGCCGCCGGCAACACCGCGGTCGTGGTCGAGCACAACCTCGACATCATGGCGGAAGCTGACTGGATCCTCGACCTCGGCCCCGAGGCCGGCGACCGCGGCGGCCGCATCGTCGCCCAGGGCGCACCTTCCCAGATCGCGCGCCGCAGCCGCCGCTCGCACACCGGGCGGGCGCTCGAGGGATTCCTGCGCGAGCGCACCCGGCGGAGTGCGGGTGCAGTCTGATAATTCAAGTTAGATTCCCGGGAGAAGCTCATGAGTGAGGGATGCGTCTTCTGCGGGATCGTACGCGGCACGGAGCCTGCTAGTGTCGTCTGGCAAGACGATCTCACCGTGGCGTTTCTCGACCGTCGACAATTTCACGCCGGTCACACGCTGGTAATTCCCCGGCCGCATCTCTGTGACGTTCGTGAGCTTGACGATACGACGGGGGCAGCGCTAATGGCGTCGGTTGCGCGCGCCACGCGTGCTGTTGCCGCAGGCTTCCCCAACCAGGGGCTAAGCCTGTGGCACTCCATTGGCGAGGCGGCGGACCAGGAAGTACCTCATCTGCACATCCACGTGCATCCCAGGATGCTTGATGACCACCTGCTGCAAATCTATCCCTCCGCTCCGCCACCAGCTGACAAACCCCTGCGTGACAAATATGCGGATAGGCTGCGCTCTTACCTTGTTTGACGTGTGCCGTCGATTTCCACCAAGGTGCTGCCAGGCATAGCGTCCCTCCGCTAAGATCAGAGACCGGTCACGCGACCCTGGAGGTTCACATGGAACGCTTCGTAGCCGCTCTGCTCGCCGTTGCGGCTTTCGCGCCGGTATCTGACGCTCGCGCTGCCCAAACTTGGATCGAGGGTCGGAACTACGTCCTGTTGACACCGACGCAAGCTACTAGCGTGCCGGCCGGCAGTATCGAAGTGATGGAGGTATTTTCGTACGGGTGCATCGCCTGCAACAGCTTCCAGCCTGTCATGGAACGGCTAAGGCGCAATCTGCAGCCGAACGCGCAGATTGTGCTTCTACCGGCCTCTTTCAACACCGGCGAGGACTGGCCGATGTTTCAGCGCGCTTACTTTGCCGCATGGATCTTGGGTGTTGCGGACCGGACGCATCGGGCGATGTTCGATGCCATCTGGAAAACCGGCGAGCTCGCCGTCAGCGACCCTGTGACCCACCGACTTAAGACCCCGCAGCCGTCGCTCGAAGACGCCGCTCGCTGCTATGCGCGTATTGCAGGGATAAATCCCGCGGCATTCCTTGCGACCGCTAGATCGTTCGCGGTAGATATGAAAATCAGGGCCGCGGACGCGCAAGTCGCTGCAATGCAAGTTCCCGGCACGCCATGCATCGTAGTGAACGGGAAGTATCGGGTGAATATGGACTCGCTGGGGAACAACGACGAGCTCATCGATCTCGTCAGATTTCTCGTGACCAAAGAGAGTATCCACTAAGCGTCCGGAGTTGGTCGCATTCACCGTTGAGACGGAGATTCTGGAGCTGCCCCGGCTATGCAGATATCTGCATAGCCGCGTCAACTCCAGTGCGGTCGCCTAACAACATTGGAGCGGACCGTGAGCGGTCGGTGGTTACGATGAGCCGCTTCTCGCCGGCCGCTCAACTTCACCTCGTTAGGCAGCGCAGGTGACATCGGCACATGAAAGTCCGCGAGGTCATTCGGCTCATTGAAAGGGATGGGTGGCGCCACGTGCGGACGAGGGGCAGTCACCGCCAGTTTCAGCACCCTAAAAAGCCTGGAACTGTCACGGTAGCCGGTAAGCTTGGGCTCGACGTGCCGCCCGGGACGCTGAATAGTATCCTCAAGCAGTCAGGGCTTAAGCGTTCATAGGAGCGGCGGCGTGGAATACTTGGTTGTTGTTGAGAAGGGCAAGACCAGCTACGGCGCATACGTTCCAGATCTGCCGGGCTGCGTCGCCGTGGCGGAGACGCGGCGGGAGGTGCTGAAGCTCATTAGAGAAGGCATCACTCTGCACATCGAAGCCCTGCGTGAAGCCGGCGAGCCTGTTCCTCCACCCGTCTCGAAGAGCCAAGTGGTCAAGGTACGCGCTGCCTGACAATCGGGCGGCCCGTGATGCCTGAGTGGTTAGGCGCCGCGGGCGCTGGAAGACAGTATGCGCCCGCGGCGCTGATCCGGCGTCATCGTGCGGCCGGTTAACTTCGCCGTTAGGAGGTCGTGCCCTCCAAGACGGTTAACGCTCACATGGAGACTCCTCAAACCATGGCTAAAGCATATTGGATTACCCTGTACCGCTCGATCCGCGACCAGGAAGCTTTCGCTGCGTATGCCAGGCTCGCTGGCCCGGCACTTCAGGCGGCGGGGGGCCGTTTCCTGGCGCGCGGGCTGCCTGCGCGCGTCTATGAAAGCGGGCTCGATCAGCGCGCGGTCCTCCTCGAGTTTGATAGCGTCGCGCAAGCCATCGCGGCGCATGACAGTCCCGGGTATCAGCAGGCGCTCCGTGCACTCGGTAACGCTGCCGATCGTGATATGCGCATCGTCGAGGGCGTCGAATGACGGGCCGACCGCCGAAGGGACGGCGCCCGGCGCACGCACCGCAGCGGACTCCCGCGCCCGGCAAGTAGTAGGCTGTCCGCATGGCTCACGACCTCGTTTGCTGGAAGTGCGGCGCGGCGCTCGCGGCGCTGAGCCTCCCGCTGCGGCGGCTCGATGAGTGCCCGCGGTGTCACGCCGAGCTGCACGTCTGCCGCATGTGCGCCGACTACGACACGAGCGTCGCCAAGCACTGCCGCGAGCCGACCGCGGAGGAAGTGAGCGACAAGACGCTGGCGAACTTCTGCGACTTCTTCAAGCCGCGCGCCGGGGCCTATACGCCTCCCGACACCGCCGCGATGGACAAGGCGCGGGCGGAGCTCGAGAAGCTCTTCGGCAAGCGCTGACCGCGCGCTCCGTGGCGCGGGTCCGCCGCCGCGTGCTCGGGGTGAAGGGAACCTGGACGCCTACCGGCGCTGGATGCTGGCGGAGTTCGACGCGGAGGCTAAGGCTTCTTCAGCCGCTCGCTGAGGCGCTCTAGCAGCTTCGTGAACGGCGAGTTCTTCTGCACCTCGACGCGCAGGTGCCGCACGCCGGTGTCGTTGATCGTCTCGCCCCTGCCGTCGTCGATGGTGAGCTCGCTGGCGCCGAGAATCTCGAGCGTCTCCTCGAGCGTCTGCGGGCCGCGGCGCTCGCGCGCGCCAACCTTGCCGCCGCGCGCGCGTGCCCGGGGGCTCGCTGTGGGCGATGATCCCGGGCGCACCGGGCGGCCGGGCACCCTGGGCGGACCCTTGGGCGAGTGCGTGGCAGCCGCAGCCGGCTTCCCCTGCCGCAGAGCCGATACCGCGCGCTTGGCCGTATCGTCGTCCATGAGCTTGAACTCTTCATGCGGCTGTGAGCGCGCCGCCGACGGAGCGGAGAGGCTCCCGGACTTGAAGTCCTGATCGCTCGCGCGCGCCTTCTCCTGCGGGCTCACCGGCACCACGGCGACCGAGGCGAACTCGGAGCGCACGTAATGGGCGACCTGCTTGGCCGAGATCGCGTCGCTGAAGAAGCCGAGACGCAGTCCGTACCACTTGCGTCCGTCGCGGCTGCCCTCGACCGTATACAGGGTATAGGCGTTGAAGATCGCGAGCGGCGGCACCTTGCCGAGGTCGGCCGGCTGCACCGACCACTGCAGCTGCACCGCGAAGGACACCGGCGCGTTGTTGACGAGGGCCTCCTTCAGTGCGAGGCGCGTGCCGGTATCGTCGGGCTTCAGCATCGGGATACTGCGGTGCGAGACGTCCGCCGGGTCGGGCTCGCTGCCCTCGAGGCCGCGGGCTTCCAGGAGCCGGAGCACCTGCGTGTCGCTCAGGGAGTCGCCCTCGGCGAGCGTTGCCCGCGGCGGCGGCGGCGCATGCATCACACGCGTGTCACCGGTCGGGCTGCTGTCGGCGAGCGCGGCGAGCACTTCGCGCACGTTCGAGTCCTCGAAGGCCCCCTTCGCGCCCCTGCCCGTGGTCCATGAGGCCCCGGAGGCCTGGGTGGCGGGAGCGCGGGCCGGAACGGGCGATAGCGCGCGGACCGCCGGCGGCGCAGACGCGCGCGCGGCGGCAGGCTTCGCAATCGGAGGAACCACAGGGCGTGCCCCAGCACGCAGCGCTTCACGGGGGGCAGCGTGCACGACGGGTACTCTGGCGTGGTTCGGCATCGTTGGCGGCGCGGCAGCCGCGGCGCGTCGCGCAGAGGGCGGCGCGGGGGGTACTGAGACGACGGGAGCGCGCCGCGGCGGCGGCGCTATCCGCGGCTGAGGGCCGGCGGCGTGGCGGGCCTGAGCGGCGGCCGCGGCCGTGGCCCGCTCGCGGAGCTTGCGCCCCGGGGCCTCGCCGGCCCATGCGCCGGGGTAGATCTCGCGCACCACGCTCAGCCATTCTTCGGCCTCGGCGAGAGTCGAGAAATAGCCCATGTGAAGCCGGAAGCGCTCGCGGCCTTCCTCGAAGCGGCGGCTGACGACGAACGTGAAGCGCTTGAGCTCGGGCAGATCGGTCTGCGCGAGCGCCATCGGCGTCGTCGATGAGCAGAGGTTGAGGACGAACGGCACCGCGCCCGCTGCGGGTGTCGCGGCATTCAATGCTCCGGCATTCGTGAGATGCGAAGCGAAGGTGGTCATTGCTGTCATAACTTCCCCGGACCGAGAGAGACCACACCGGTCGGCAGGGACTGCGCTATCGCGCAATGGCTGGATTGCGAGCGTTCGCGCTCGGAAGCGCGACCGTGGCAGCCCCGCCGTCCTAGGAACCGTCCTTTAGACCGGTGGCTTTGCGTCCCCGCCTTTCGACGGGTTTGCCTTTATCACTCAGCGACCAGTGTCAAAGCGTCGCGGATGGCAGTCAAGTCCCGATTGTGTGCCGCCGCTCGCAGGTGCGGCTAATACCTAAGCACTTCGGAGCGGCTGCATCTTGATCCGCAGCTGTATCTGAATCTTATGTCTCACCGCAGCGGCGCGCTCCGATCCCAGAAGCGTCCCGCGCTCACGAGATGCCGCGCATAGAAGCCGCGGCTCAGGTCGCCGTAGGCGACCGCCTGCCCGGCGCGCGGGGCGTGGACGAAGCGCCCGCCGCCGGCGTAGACCCCGACGTGGTCGATGCCGCGCCGGCGGATACGAAAAAATAACAGGTCCCCCGGGGCGAGCGCCGCGAGCGGCACAGGGTGTGCCGCGCGCTGCTGCTCGGCCGCGGTGCGGGGAATGATCAGGCCCGCGCGCTCGTGAACGTAGCGCGCCAGTCCGCTGCAGTCGAAGCCGGCCGCGTCGGCGCCGCCGAACTGGTACGGAGCGCCGACCAGGGACGCCGCGAACCGTGCGATCACGGCCCCGTCCCGTGGAGGGCCGGCGGGCGCCGTAGCGGGCAGGCTCCTGCACCCGTAAGCCACCAGTGCAATGAGCGCAGCAGCCGCCGCGCCCGATCCGGGCGTCCGGTGCGGCCGGCGGCTACCGGGCTCGAGCCGCAGGGTGCGACTGCGCCGCAGCCTGAGCGTGCGATGCGCCGAGGCGCGCCAGTGCCCCGATGCCCTCATGGGTATAGCGTTGCACGCCACGGCGACCGCTGCGAGCGGCGCCGAGCATGGCGGCACCCACGGTGCGCGCCGAGATGGCGCGATACGCGACGTAGCTCCCCCGCAGCAGCGGGTTCAGCAGCGGCAGGAAGGCGCGTGCCGCAAGCTCGAGCGGGCGCATCTGCGCGCGCCAGCCGAGCAGGAGCGAGGGCTGCAGGATATCGAGCGACTCGAAGCCCGCGGCCGCGAGCTGCTCCTCCATCTCGCCCTTGGTGCGCAGGTAGAAGTTGCCCGAGCGGGGGTCGGCCCCCACGCTCGAGATCGCCACGAAGCGCCGCGCGCCGGCGGCCTTCGCGGCGCGTGCGAAGGCGAGCACGCAGTCGACGTCGAGCGCGCGAAAGGCCTGCTGCGAGCCGGCCTGGCGGATGCTCGTGCCGAGGCAGCACAGCGCCACGTCGCAGCGGGTGCCCTGAAGCTGCGCCTCGAGCCGCTCGAACGGGACGATGCGATTGGCAAGGCGCGGATGCTGGCGAGCGAGCGGCCGCCGCGAGACCGCCGTCACGCGCGTGACGTCCGGGGCCTCGAGCAGCGCATCCAGGGCGCAGCCGCCGGCGAGCCCGCTCGCGCCAGCCAGCAGCACGAGCCTCTCCTCCGCTCCCATCGCTGCACCCCCGGCAACCGAAGACGCTGGTTTTCCGCCAGCTTAGATTTGCGGCCGGGCTGCGGCAAGGCGAAAAGCACCGTTGCGGGAGCGCACGGCGACGTCGCCGCGCCCCGACATGCCGACATCCCGGAACGCGTCCCCGGCACCGCGAGGGGGCGCTCGCGGGTGTTACCATTTCTCACGGCGCGTCGTGCGCCGACGGTGGCTGCGCCCGTGAGAGCTCTGAAGAGGCTGCCCCTGATGGTCGTTGCGGCGCTGCTGGCGCCGGCGGGGGCGCTCGCCGTCACCGACGCCGACCGCCTGGCCGTCTATCGGGATTTCCGCACGGCCTTCGACGCCCGCCATTATCCCGACGCGCTGCCGCTCGCCACGAAGCTGGTCGAGCTCACCGAGGAGCAGTTCGGCGCGAGCGATCGCGCGCTGGTCAATCCGCTCTGCAATCTCGGCACCACGCAGTACCGTCTGGGCGACTACAAGCATGCCGAGGACAGCTACGTGCGCAGCGTGAAGATCGCCGCGGATACGGGCGGTAACGGTGACCGGCTGCTGCTGCGCCCGCTGCAGGGGCTCGGCGCGACCTACTACGTCACCCGGCAGTTCGAGGATGCGAACGTCACGCTGCAGCGCGCGCTCGACCTGAGCCGAAATCTCGACGGACTGCTGAACCCCGGACAGTTGACGATCCTCGACCCCCTCATCGGAAGCCTGGTGAGTCTCGAGCGCCACAGCGAGGCGGATCGCGAGTTCCAGTACGCGGTGCGGGTCGCCGAGAGCGCCTGGGGAAGCACCGACCCGCGCGTCGTCCGCCCGGTGGATCGCTATGCGCACTGGCTCGAGCACATGGGCCGCTACCCTTCGGCCCGGGCCCAGTACGCCCGTGCGCTCACCGTGGGGGAGGGCGCCGGTACCCGGGCCGCGCGGCTCGTGATCGAGCCGCTGCTCGGCATCGCGCGGACCTACCGCCTCGAGGCGACCAACGGCAACGAGGAGGAAGGGGCGCAGTACGTGGATCCCTTCGCGCAGTCGGGCTTCGGCATGACGAGCGATCGCGGCCCGCGCGGACTCAACCCCGACGGAGAGAAGGCGCTGCTGCTCGCGCTGCAGACGATCGACAGGATGCGCCCGGTAGACCACCAGGTTCGAGGCAAGACACTGATGGAGCTCGGCGACTGGTATCTGTGCGCGGACCAGACCGACAAGAGCCTCGCGCGGTATCGCGAAGCGTGGAAGGAGCTCGAGCAGGCCGGCTCGACCGCACCGCTCGACGAGCCGCGCCAGCTCGCGTACCGGGCGCCGGCCTCCTCGGTCACGCGCTCACCGCTCGCCGAGCGCACCAACGCCGAGGAGCACTCGGTGGAGGCGACCTTCACCGTGACGCGCGACGGACACGCCACCAACGTGACCACCAACAGCAGCGATGCCTCGACCGGGCAGCAGAGACTGGTGCTGGTCGCGGTGAAGCGAGCCCGTTACGCGCCACGCCTCCTGAACGGTGAGCCGGCGGAGACCCAGGGCGTAACGCTGATCGAGAAGCTCCTCACCAAGAAGCCGCGGCAGTCGTAGCCTGAGGTCCCCGCCGTCACGGCGAGCGCGATTTCGTGGGGCAGGGTCAGCCGCCGGCCTTCGGGCCCGGCGGAACAGGCGGCGGGTTCGGCGCCGCCGGGGCCGGCGCGCCGGCAGGCGCTGCGGCCGACGGCGAGCGAGCCGGTGGCGGCGCCGCGTCGGCGTCGTCTGCGCTCTCCTCGATGGGCACCGCCTCGATCTGCAGGTTATCGGCCGTGGCCGCACCCGACTGGACGCTCAGCGGCTCGTCGCGCGCCAGCTGCTGTCCCGGGGGCTGCTGCGGGAACTGCACCAGGAACTTCGCCGCCGCATCCCGCATGGCCGCGAGCGTGGCGCGCTCGAGCGGCCCGCCGCTCGACATGCCCTTGGCGAGAGCGCTGCCGTAACCGGTGAGGGTGAAGGTGTCGAACTTGTCGCCCTGCGGGGTGTAGAGGTTGATGCGGTAGCGGATGGTGACGGCGTAATAGCGCCCGCCGGTGTCGCGGTCGGTCACGAAGGAATACTGATCGATCAGCGGCTCGAAGACCGCCTTGAGTCCGGTGGCGGCGCGCGCCGCGGCGAGGTCCGCGAACTCCTCCACGTGCCGGAAGGAGTCCTTGAAGACATCGCGCAGCAGCCGTACGTGGCCAGGCCCCAGCGCGACGTGCCACTCGACGCCCCAGCGTGTCTCCTTGTGAAGGTAATTGCGCAGCTCGTTCGGAAGCACGAGCCCCACGGAAGCCGGCAGCGGTTGCAGCAGCGGCCGGGGCAGAGCCGGATCGGGCTTGATCGCGACGCCGCCGCAGGCGGCCAGCGCGCCGAGCGCGAGCGCGGCGGCCGCGAGACGCGCGCGACCTAATGCTTCATGCCGACGAACGTGCCGCCGTTCTGCTCGCATATCAATCTCATTAGGGCGGAAAAGCGGATATTTGTAAACGGCGGCATGTCCGGTCCCTCGGGAAAACCGATGGCGTGGATGCGAATCGGCCGCCGGCCGTCGGGCCCCGGCTTGTTGGCGCTGCCGATCGAGTCGAGCGCCTCCTGGATGGAATCGCCGGTGAACTCATCTCCGAGCACGAAGACCGCCACGCGCTTGTCGGGCGCCCAGTAGCGGCGCACGGCTTCCTCCATGCCGGGAACGGGATTGGACTGACTGAAGGCGCGCCACTTCCTGGCGCGCTCGCGGATGTCCTTGCGCTGCTCGGGCGTGTCGGAGAGCCAGCGGCCGCGGGTCCCCTCGTACATGTAGGTTCCCTGGTCGTTCATGACCTGCAGGCCCTGCACGTGCGGGTACAGGCTGAGGAGCTCCTCCACGATGCCGAGGTTCACCTCCCAGTGATTGCTGGTCATGCTGGAGGACGTGTCGATGATGAAGATGACGTATTCGCTGTCGAGCGGAATGCCGCCGATGTCCGCCGTGCGCGGGCTCTGAGCGCGCTGCGCGATCAGGCGCTGCATCTCCTCGGTGAGGGTCTCCTGCCCGGCCACCAGCTGGCGCTCGATGATGTTGGTCACCGCGGCATCCTCGCGGCTGCCGGCGTAGCGGCCCCGGATGCGGCTGAGATCGCCGGCCAGGCTCGAGAGCTTGCCGCGCTCGCGCTCGAGGGTCTCGCGACTCCCCACGAGCTCGCGGTTGAGCTCATCGGTCTGCCCGCGGATTATGTTCAACTGCTCCTCGAGGAGTCGCACCTCGCCGCCCAGGTGCTTGCGGCTCTCCTCGAGCGCCGCGGGCTTCCCGACCTCGGTCAGCACCAGCAGGAGGATCATGGCGCCGAAGCCGCAGCAGATCGTGTCCAGGAACGAGAGGGTGAATACCTCGAAGCTGCGGCGCCGGCGCATTACGGCCAGTCCTTCGACGGCATGAGCAGCGCCCCGTCGGTGACGCGCGAGAGGTGCCAGAAGCGGTGCGCGGCCTGCAGGTCTCCCTGCATGGGCAGCAGCACGCTGTCGATCGGCACGTGCTCGGGGAGCTGCGACAGCGCCTCGTCGAAGAGGCGCATCCGCTCGGCGGAGTTCACGTAGCGGCGCAATCCCCGTGTCTTGCCCTGCGTCGGCAGGCCGTCGGTGATCAGCACGATCTGGTCGGGCTGCGGGCTCAATCCCCGCGCGGCCGCAAAGGCGTTGTAGAGGCTGGTGCCGTCGGCCGGGACGAGCGTCTCGAGCGCCTGCATGCCCCGCGCGCGGGCCGCCGTGTCCGTGCCCGCGAGCCAGCCGCCCGGCACGAGCGGCTGCGCCTGAGTGTTGAAAGTCAGGACCTGGTAGCTGCTGGCGGCGGGTATCTGCGCCATGAGCCAGTCGACGATCGCCACCGCGCGGCGCCACTTGGCGGCGGCGCGCTTGTGCGCGTCGTCCTGGTTGCGCAGCCGGAGGATGGCGACCAGATCCTCGTGCAGCATGCTGGCGGAGACATCGAGCAGGATCAGGATGTGCCTGCCCCGCAGGATGAGACCGTTGATGTAGCGGCGCTCGACGGCCGTTCGCCCGCTCACCTGCTGGCCGAGCGGCGCGCGCTCGAGGCTGCCGGCCTCGAGCCGGCGGTTGCCCTCCTCCAGCGAGCGGATGTCGGCCTTGAGCTTCTCGATGTGCTCGCGGCGCGCCACGGTCTGCGCGTCGTAGCTCGAGAGCTGCTCGCGGCGGCTGGCGAGATCGGTCACGATGCGGTTGGTCTCGCGCGTGGCGCTCGCGATCTCGTTGCGCGTGCGGGTGAGAGAGTCCCGCAGCACGGCGAGGTTGCGGTCGCCTTGCTGCACCTCCTCCTTCAGACGATCGACCTCGGAGCTGAGGACATCGTGGTCCTTGAGGCGCACCGCGCCGGCTTGCGCGCTGAGAATGGTGTAGAAGAGGATCACCGCGCCGAAACCGCAGCAGATCGTGTCGAGGAACGAGAGGGTGAAGACCTCGAAGCTACGGCGTCGCGCCACGGACGAACTCAGTCCGCGGCAGCTTCAGCCGCGCGAGCCGGGGGGCGTGTCGGCGACGGCGATGAGTGTCAGAGCGACGCCCGGGTCGCCGATGCGCACCTGATCCCCGGCGCGCACGCGCGCGCGCTCGGCGACCCGCTCGCCGTTCACGAAGGTGCCGAAGCGGCTGTGATCGAGCAGCAGCGCGTCAAGGCCCTCGCGCAGGAAGCTGCAGTGACGGCGCGAAACGCCCGCCAGCCCCTCGGGCAGGACGATCGCCCGCGCGGCGGCCGGCGCCCGGCCCACGACCAGCGGCTCCGGCGCGAGCGCGAAGGTGCGGCCATCGAACAGCACGTGCGACGCCGTCGGTGCCGCCGCACGCTCCTCGCCCGCCGACTCTCGCTCGGTGAGTGCCGCAAGTGCCGCGAGAGTCGGTTGCGATTCCGAGGGCAGCCGGCGCAGCAGTCGCACCGGGTCAGCAGCGACGCGCGGCGGCAGATCGAGCAGTGAGGTGGCCGCGGCGGCGAAGCCCGCCGGCAGGCTCACCAGCTCGCAGCCGGTGAACTGGGTCATCATGTCGCGGAAGCCCGGCAGCGCGCTCACGAGGCGCGGCACGAGCAGCGTGAGCGCGCTGCCCGCCGGTCTCAGCTCATGCAGCAGCCGCGCGATCTCGCGCCAGAGCGGCTGCGCGGCCTGGATGAGCTGATCGCGCGTGAGCGGCACCTCGATGCGCTCGCCGCCGGCGGTGAGCGCCGCGACGGCGACGCCGCCCGCCATCGCCTCACGCGAGAGCTCCGGGAGAGCCTCGAACAGCTGCTGCTCGGTGCTCGCATCGCGCAGGGCGTCGAAGCGCGTCTGCCGCACCATCGCGGTGTTGATGAGATCCAGCCACGACTGGTAGAGCCCGAGGAGTCCGCCGTGATCGCTCGAGAGCGACCGCCGTCGACAGGTCGGCCCGGCGTCGCGCTCGACGAGCGTCGCGGCCGCGTGGTGCAGCCCGAGCTCGATCACGACCGCGGGGCCCGTGCCGCCGAGCGAGGCAACCGATACCACCGCCGCGTCGACGAAGCCGTCGACCGGGAGGGCGAGCTGCCGCGCCACCCCGAGCAGTGCGCCGAGGCCGTAGCGCCCGGCGCCTGCCGGAGCGGCGATCCAGACGCGTTCCCCGGCTTGCGGCGGGTGAGCGGCGAGGCGCCGCGCGAGCTCCGCCGCGAGCAAGGACAAAGCGCGCACTGAGGGCTGCGCGTCGCGCAGCACGCTTGCCGCGTGCTGCGTGGACGTGGTCGTCGGCAGCCGGCGCACCGTGTGCCAGCCGTCGGCCCCGGGCAGCGCTCCGGTCGAGCCGTCGGAGACGGCGGACGGGGAGCTCCCGAGCACCACCCCGTCACGCGCCAGCGCGAACGCGCGGTCATCCGGCTCGATCGCGAAAGGCTTCATCGGCTGAACGCGCTCAGATGTCGACCGGGAAGCTCACGTTGTTGTCGGCCGACCCGCGGCTGTCGGGCGCTGGTGTGGGGTGCTGATCGGACGGCGCCTGCCCGCCTCGGGGCGCATCGGCCGGCGCAGCGGCTGCCGGCGGCGGCTGCGCCCGCGGCCCGGTCATGACCGATTGCGCGGCGGCCCGCAGCGTCGCCGCTCCGAGCGCCGCGGCCAGCACCATGAGGAGCACCAGCATCCAGTTCAATCGTGGCAGCTGAATCATCTTCATAGAATCTCCGCAAGGAAACCCCTGACTTCAGTCAGGGGAGGAATTGCGCTACAGTCTTGTCCGTCGCGCGTATCCCTATCGACGCAGGGCGGCACAGCCGAATATCGGGGGATTGTTGGCGCAAGCCGGCCCGTCGTAGAAGTACGGCATAGGATGTTGACGCGCTCGGCACGATCCAACAACCGGTGTAGCCCGACAAGGAAATAGGTTGGGCCGGGAGCTTCGGCTCTCGTGTAAAGCTCCGGCATGTTCGGGGAATTCTGCAAGGTCTGCTTGCTCCTCAGAATAAAGCCTCTGACTTTAGTCAGGGGTTGCTTTACGCCCTTCTCGCTCACTGTGGGTCGTCGGCGTAGCGTGCCAGACGGAATCCGACCGTCGGCTCCGGGCCGCTCGCGGTGTCGCGCCACGCCAGGCGCAGCTCCGAGACGCTCGCGGTCTTCCAGCTCGCCCCACGCACGACGTGCAGCGTGCCCTGCGCGGGCCCCAGCGGGTCGGTCACCGGCGCCGGGTCCACGAAAGACTCATAGTAGTCGTTCACCCACTGCGATACGTTGCCCGACATGTCGTGCAGCCCGAGCGCGGTCGGATGAAATTTACCGACCGGCGAGACGACCGGGTAGTCGTCGCGATACCCCGGAAGGGTCGCGGGCAGCGAGCTCCCGGTCTCGCCGCCGGCGAGATTCCCGACCCCGAGGGGCACGGGCGGTGAGTCGCCCCAGGCGAAGCGATAGGCCTGGCCGGACGGGCCGTAACGGCCCGCGTATTCCCACTCCGCCTCGGTCGGCAACCGGTAGCCGCGGGTCACCGGCCGCGCGAGCGCGAGGCCGGTGCCGCTGCGCTGGTACGCGGGCGGGAGTCCCTCCTGGTGCGAGAGCCAGTTGCAGAACTCCGCGGCGTCCTCCCAGCTCACCTGCGTGACGGGCTGACTGTCGAGGTCGATGGACTGGCGATCGATGTAGCCGGAGGCGTGCTCCGCGCGGAACCTGCGGAAGTCTCCGTTCGTGACCGGCAGTACACCGATGTAGAACGGCCGCTGGAGCGTCACGGTGCGCAGACCCTCGTTCGGCCGTCGTCCCTGCTCGCGCCGCTCGCTGCCCATCTGGAAGGCGCCGGGCGGCACGAGCCTGAGCACGTATCCGATCTGACTCCTGATGAGCGGGGCGCTCTCGAGGAGCGCGCGGCCGCGGTCGGACGGCGTGAGGTGATATTGCACCGCGCGCTCGAGCTCGGGCACGGGTGTGAGGACGGCTTCGAAGGGAATGAATCCCGCCTTGCGCACCTCGATGCGATGCTCGACGGCCGGCAGAAGCAGCGACTGCGGTGTCTGGCCGCGCGGGGCGCCATCGACGAGCAGCTCCGCGTCCGCCGGCTCGCCGGACACCTTCACGCGCGCGAGCACGGCGGCGAGACGGGCCTCGGCGCTCAGGTTGCTTCCGGCGGTCGCGAACAGCTCCCGCGTCCAGGTCGCGTAGCCGGCAAGGCTCAGGACGACCGGGTAGGCGATGCCGGCGGGCAGCTCGACGGTGAGCGGCGTGTGCCCGCGATGCGTTCCGGCGATGGTGACGTCCGCGCCCGCCGGCACGGAGCGTACGGTGAGGTGCGCGTCGGGCTGACCGAGCGTCACGGGTCCGACGGCGAGCGTCTGGCCGCCCTTGAGCACCACGCTGCTCTCCCAGGTCTTCCAGCCGCTCGCCGCGATGCTAATGCGCCGCACCCCCGAAGGCGCTGCGACGGACACCGGCGCCGCGCCGCTGTCGACGCCGTCCACACTGACGTGCGCGCCCTGCGGAACGGCCGCTACCGCGAGCGTTCCCCATGCGGGCTGCAGCCGCACGTGCAGCTCCTGACGCGCGCCGGCTCCCTCGATGCCGAGCGTGGTGGTGTAGTCGACGTAGCGCGGCGCGCGCAGGCTGATGGTACGGTCGCCCGCGGGCACACTGATCACACCGGGAGCCAGTCCCGCGGCGACGCCGTCGATGCTGACCGCGGCCACAACTCCCGCGGTGTCGATCTGCAGCTGGCCCGGGAGCTTGGCGAGCACCAGGCGGAGTCGCTCCGCGCCGCCCCGGTGCACGACGAGCGCTGCCTCCGCCGGAAGGTACCCCTCGCGCTCCGCGCGCACGCGGTGCGGGCCCGGAGAAACCCACAGCCGACCGCCGAGGTGCAGCGACAGCGCGCCGGGCGCGCGCACGCGCGCATCCTCGGGATGCACTTCGACCACCACCGACCCGAGCCGTCCGATCAGGAACGCCACGACCGCCGCGGCGGCGAGCCACCCCAGCCACTTCGCGCTCGCCTTCGTGGCCCGCACCCGCGCCCCGGCCTTTCGCACGCCGGGCGCCGGCGGGACCTCGATCTCGAGCTCCTCGTCGCCGCCATCCGCCGGCGACACCGCGGCCATCGCGCCCGCGGGCGCGATGGTCACGTTGCCGGCGAGGTGCTCGACCGAGAGCCTGAGGAGCGTCCGCGAGGCATCGCTGACCCGCACCTGTGCGTCGCCGACACTCAGCACGTCCTCGCGGCGCAGATCGCGCTCGCCGTCGAGCGGGCGGCCGTTGAAACGCACCGACGCTCCCGAGGCGGGCTCGACGAGCCAGACGCCGCTGCTGCGCCGGATCGAGATTGCCGCTCCGGCCGGCACGCCCGGCACCACCACGTCCGATCCGGCGCCGCCGATCGTGAGTGTCTCCCCGAGCACGCGCTCGCCGGCGGGCTCGCGCACGCGCACCTGCCCCCACGCGGCGGGCTGCATCGACACGCCGTTGTTCATGGAGTCTTCACAAGGAAACCCCTGACTTCAGTCAGGGGAGGAATTGCGTCCGAGGCTTGACCTGTATGGATATACAGGCAACCATATGAGGCATGGTCGATCTGCTGATTAACCGGAACTGCCTCTACCAGACAGTTGGCACCGCAGGCACGCTCATCGCCGCGACCATCCAGCGCTATATCGAGCGTGCCGAGCATGTCACCAAGAGGCGCTAGAGCGTGATGCGCACCGCCTGCATTCGACTGAAGGTGACCCCGGAGCAGGCCGCCAGACTGAGTACATTGCGGACGGTCTACGCCGAGGCCTG
>WNGJ01004386.1_pt1 | contig 16596 bp, 9 predicted proteins | sample 5400611 | NCBI WGS metagenome assembly WNGJ01 (sample SAMN13153375, study PRJNA577476) | soil metagenome | isolation source: 40 cm soil or saprolite under Garry oak tree replicate 1 | place: USA:California | collected 2016-06-15 | reverse complement strand
GTCGCCGCGGCATCGCTGGTCTATTTCGACAAATCGGTGAATGAACTCACCGTCGCCGAGGCGTCGTACCTGGCCGCGCTGCCGAAGGCGCCGGCGGCGCTGCATCCGGTGCGCAACCGCGAGCGTGCGATCGAGCGCCGCAATTACGTCGTCGACCGGCTTCTGGAAAACGGCTGGATCAAGCAGGCCGATGCCGACAAGGCCCGCAAGGATCCGCTCGCCGTGACCAACCGGACCAACGCCGCGCACATTTTCGCCGGCGAATATTTTGCCGAGGAGGTCCGCCGCGACGTGTTCGAGCGATACGGTGAAAAGAAACTCTATGAAGGCGGCCTTTCGGTACGAACCACGCTCGACCCCAAGATTCAGGTGATGGCGCGCAAGACGATGGCTGCCGGCCTCGTGAATTACGACGAGGCGCAGGGCTGGCGCGGCTCCGCCAACAAGCTCGATATTTCCGGTGATTGGGGCGTCAAGCTCGCTGACATCAAATCACTCTCGGACATCGCGCCATGGCGGATGGCGGTGGTTTTGGAGACCAGCGATCAATCCGCGCGTATCGGTTTTCAGCCGAGCCGGGAACTTGGTGGCGCCGTCAGCAAGGAACGGCAGACCGGCATCATCACGCTCGATGGCGTCAGATGGGCCAAGGCCGCGTCCGGACCGGCGCGCGGCAGGACGCCGGCGGCGGTGTCGCAGGTGCTTTCGCCGGGCGACATCATCTATGCCGACCCGCTGGTCTTAAAGGACGGCAGTGCGGTCGAGGGCCAGTTCCGGCTGCGCCAGTTGCCGGAAGTGTCCGGCGCCATGGTGGTGATGGATCCGTGGACCGGCCGCGTGCTGGCGATGGTCGGTGGTTTCTCGTTCGACCAGAGTCAGTTCAATCGCGCGACGCAGGCCTACCGGCAGCCGGGATCCTCGTTCAAGCCGCTCGTCTATTCCTCGGCGCTGGATAACGGCTATACGCCGTCGACGGTGGTGATCGACGCGCCGATCGAAATCGATCAGGGGCAGGGCTCGGGCGTCTGGCGTCCGGAAAACTATTCCAGCGGCCATTACTTCGGGCCGACGACGCTGCGCAACGCTCTGCAACAGTCGCTCAACACGGTCACGGTGCGGCTGGCGCAGGACATCGGCATGCCCCTGATCGGCGAATATGCCAAGCGCTTCGGGGTCTATGACGAATTGCCGAATTATCTGTCCTATGCGCTCGGCGCCGGCGAGACCACGGTCATGCGCATGGTCACGGCCTATTCAATGTTTGCTAATGGCGGGCGCCGGGTAAAGCCGACGCTGATCGACCGCATCCAGGACCGTTACGGTCACACCATCTTCAAGCATGACGCCCGCGAGTGCCGCGGCTGCGACGCGCCTGGCGGCTGGAAGAATCAGCCCGAGCCGCAGCTCGTCGACCGCCGCGAGCAGGTTCTCGATTCGATGACGGCCTATCAGATCACCTCGATGATGGAAGGCGTAGTGCAGCGCGGCACGGCGGCATCCGCGGGCTTCACCCGGGAGATCGGCAAGCCGATTGCGGGCAAGACCGGCACCACCAACGACCAGAAGGACGTTTGGTTCATTGGTTTCTCGCCTGATATCGTGGTCGGGATTTATGTCGGTTACGACAAGCCGCGCAATCTCGGCAGGACCGCGACCGGTGGCCATACCGCCGCGCCGATCGCGCGCGATTTCCTCAAGCTCGCGCTTGCCGACAAGCCGCCGACCCCCTTCAAGGTGCCGGCCGGCATCAAGCTGATCCGCGTCGATTCCAAGACCGGCATGCGCGCCGGTCCCGGCGATGGCGGCCGGACCATCCTGGAAGCTTTCAAGCCGGGCACCGCGCCGCCGGATAATTACTCCGTCATCGGTGTCGCCGATGCGGATGGACGCCCGCCGCAGGGGATGCCGCCGGACGCAGTGCGCCGCAGATCAGAGAACCCATGCGCGCTGAAGTCGAACGTTTGGTTGAAGAGATCAAGCAGTCAGTCGGACTGCTGAGGAGGCATCTTTGACGTCGATGCATCCACGGCGCGGCTTGCCGAGCTGAACAAGCTCGCCGAAGACCCCAATCTCTGGAACGATCCCCAGAAGGCCCAGAAGCTGATGCAGGAGCGAACCTCGCTGGAGGATGCGCTCACCGGCATCGGCAAGGTCGAGCGCGAGCTTGAGGACAATATCGGCATGATCGAACTCGGCGAAGCCGAGAACGATGAAGGCGTTGTCAGCGAGGCCGAAGCCGCGCTCAAAACCCTCAAGAAGGAAGTGGCGCGCCGCGAACTGGAGGCGCTGCTCAGCGGCGAGGCCGACCGGTTCAACTCGTATCTCGAGGTTCATGCCGGCGCCGGTGGCACCGAGAGCCAGGATTGGGCCGCGATGTTGCTGCGCATGTATACGCGCTGGGCCGAGAAGCACGGCTTCAAGATCGAATATCTGGAGGAGACGCAAGGTGAGGAAGCCGGCATCAAATCCGCCACCATCCAGATCAGCGGCCATAACGCGTATGGCTGGCTCAAGACCGAAGCCGGCGTGCACCGGCTGGTGCGGATCTCGCCGTTCGATTCCAACGCCCGCCGCCACACCTCGTTTTCCAGCGTCGCGATCTTCCCCGTGGTCGACGACAGCATCAAGATCGACATCAAGGAGGCCGACGTGCGCACCGATACCATGCGCTCGGGCGGCGCCGGCGGCCAGCACGTCAACAAGACCGAATCCGCGGTCAGGCTGACGCACATCCCGACCGGGGTTGCGGTGGTGTGTCAGGCCGGGCGCTCGCAGCACAAGAACCGGGCGCAGGCCTGGGACATGCTGCGCGCGCGGCTTTACGAGATCGAATTGAAGAAACGCGAGGAACAAGCCGCCGCCGATCAGGCCGCCAAGACCGATATCGGCTGGGGCCATCAGATCCGCTCCTACGTGCTGCAGCCCTATCAGATGGTGAAGGATCTTCGCACCGGCGTGCAGACATCGGACACATCAGGCGTGCTCGACGGCGACCTCGACGAATTCATGGCGGCGACGCTGGCCCAGCGCGCCTTCGGCACCACGCCCGGTGCGGTCGAAGATGTGGACTAGTCCATGACAAGGGTTGCATTCATCGGCTTGGGGCGCATGGGCCACGGCATGGCCGGCCGCTATCTCGATGCCGGCTTCACGGTCACGTTGTGGAATCGCAGTAAGGCAAAGGCGGAAGATCTGATCGCCCGCGGCGCGCAATGGGCTACTTCGCCGGAGGATGCCGCGATCGATGCCGACGCCGTCGTGACGATGGTCGCCGACGATGCGGCTTCGCGCGCGGTGTGGCTCACCAGGGACGGCGCCGCCGCGACCATGAAGGCCGGCACGCTCGCCATCGAATGTTCCACGGTGTCGTACCAGCACGCGCTCGACATGGCGCGCGAACTGCGCGAACGCGGTCTCATCTACATCGACAGCCCGGTGACCGGCCTGCCTGACGCGGCGGCCGCGGGGAAACTGACTCTGCTGGTTGGCGCCGAGCCCGCCGATCTCGAAAAGGCCCGGCCTTATCTCGAGCCGCTCTCTGCGACCATCCGTCACTTCGGTGCGGTTGGGTCAGGCACGGTCTACAAGCTGATCAACAATCTGATGGGCGCGATCCAGATCGCCGGCATCGCGGAGGGCCTTGCGATCGCCGAGCAGGCCGGCCTCGACATGAAGCTGGTGCTGGAGGCGGTCGAGACCGGCGTTGCCGCCAGTCCGCAGGTGATCCGCCATTCCCGGCGCATGGCCGCGCGAAATTTCTCCGGCGCGACGTTCACCGCGGCGCTGCGGCACAAGGATGCCGCCTATGCGGTCGCGCTGGCCGAGAGCCTGTTGTCCGACGCGCCCATAATGGGACGCGCCGCGGTGCAGGCGTATGATCGGGCCAAAGCCTATGCGCCCGATGACGATGAGGCAAAGATGATCGAGATCGTGTCGCGGCCGAAATAGGCGTCGTCGGCGGCGCGCCTGCCATGCGCGGGAATCGGGTGGCCATTGTTCGGCTTGTTGGTGTAAGCGCTTGCGCGGTCCCGCCCATCTGATCCTCGCAGATACAATTCATCATGACAGCCTATGACGACCGGATTGACGCTCGCGACTGGTGGCTGCTTGCCGTGCTTTCGGTGTTGTGGGGCGGATCGTTCTTCTTCAACGGCGTGCTGGTCAGGGAATTGCCGCCGCTGACGGTCGTGTTTCTGCGGGTTGCGCTCGCCGCGATCATTCTGCTGCCGCTGTTGCGGCTCTATCGGATTGGTTTTCCCGTTGGCCTGTCGGACTGGAAACCGTTTTTCGTCATCGCGCTGGTCAACAACATCCTGCCATTCTCTCTGATCGTGGTGGCGCAGACCTATATCCCGAGCGGACTGGCCTCCATTCTCAACGCTACCACGCCCTTGTTCACGGTTGTTGTGATGGCCGCGGCCGGCGACGAAAAACTGCAGATGCGGCGCGTCGCCGGCGTCGTTACCGGGTTTATCGGCGTGGTCATTCTCCATGGACAAGATCTGGGCTTTCGAAGCGGGGAGGGCATCGGCATCCTGCTCTGCCTGGCTGCCGCCTTCAGTTACGGACTATCGGCGCTCTATGCGCGGCGAAAACTGTCCGATTCGCCGCCGCTGGCGACGGCAACGTTTCAATTGCTGGCGTCCAGTCTGATGATGCTGATCGTCGCGGCCGTGTTTGAGCGGCCGTGGCAATTGCCGATGCCCGGTGTGACAACATGGTTGGCGATGGTTGGCCTTGCGGCATTGTCGACTGCGCTGGCCTATATCGTATTTTTTCAGATATTGCGGCGTTCGGGTTCGACCAACGTCATGCTCGTGACGCTGCTTATTCCTGTGACGGCAATCCTGCTCGGCTATCTCGTGCTGGGCGAAAGCATCTCAGCGCGCGAAATTGCCGGAGCCCTCGTGATCGGCAGCGCGCTGCTGCTGATCGACGGCCGGGTGCTCAAGCTTGTTCCCGGGCTTTCCATTCCGAAAGCCAGCCCGTAAACCGGCCGCTGTCGCGCTTGCCCCCATGCCATGCCGCAAATACCGCGCCGTCGCGCGCCACCAGCAGCACAACGTCAAGGCCCTTGGAACGGCGCAAGGTGTCGATCGCCTGTTGCGGGGTCTGCGCGATCGGGCCGGCGACATTGAAGGAGGTATCGACGGATATCTCGACGCCGATGTGGCGGCCGAGCGCCTTCAGATAGGCGTAGGTGAGGGGATCGTCTTGCGCGCGCACGATCTGGATCCGCCCGGTTCCGTCGGCATGAATCACCGCCGGAATTTTTGTGCGCGCCATCGGCTTCGATTGCGCCGTCAGCACCATGTAATTGTAGGCGTTGTAATCGGCGTCGGACGCGCCTTCGAGCAGCAGGAAATAGTCCTGCGCAGCCTGCAGCGTCGCCATCGGCGCCAGCGGCCGAATCGCCTCGCGGTATTTTACGCGCGCGTTGAGCCGTTCGCGCGCCTGGGGATCGCAGGGGTTGGCGAAAATCGAGCGGTGGCCGAGCGCCCGCGGTCCGGTTTCGGCCGCGCCCTGATACAGCGCGATGACGCCATTTCGCGCCACCATATACGCCATCAAATCGGCGACGGCGTCGCGTCCATCAGGCGTCGAGATATCCCCGATCCGTTGCGAGGCAATGTCTTCGGCCTCAAGCGCCGTCGCGATGGCGTCATGGGTTGGCGGCACGCCGCAATAAAACGCCTGGCTCATGGGCGCGCCGCGCGGTGCACCCGCAAGATGCGCGAATAGCCAGGCGGCACCGACGGTCACCCCGGGGTCGCCGGGCGTCGGCGGAACCCACAGATGCAGGCGGGTTTTGCGTCGTTGCGATTTCGCAAACCAGGCCTCGTCGAAATGTTCGAGCAGCCGCATGTTGCCCACGGCGTTCAGCGCTACCCCGCCCGTCAGCACCAGCCGTCCGGCGCCGGTTAGCCGCAGCAGGTGATCGACCACGTGGATCATGGCGTCCTCGAACACCAGTTGCGTCGCGGCCGCCTTGTCGAGACGATCCCTGGTGTCCGGCCGGTGGCTGATGTCCTCGAGGCGCAGCACCGCGTCGGGATTCCAGAGTTGATCGGGTTTTAGGGGCTCGCCGAGGATGTCGATCAGCGCCGGTTTGTAGGGATGATCGAACGGGTCGCAATACCAGTTGGCCATCGCTCGATTGAGCCGGACTTCGCCGTCGCTGCCGAAATGCAAGACATCCCTCAGCCGCGCGTAATACGGATTGTCGGCGCGGCTCATATTGCCCCATGCGGCGGCGCCCATATAGCGGCCTTCGCTGGAGAGCCAGGTCCAGCCGCCCTGCGTCGACGAGATCACGCTGTAGAACGCGCCCAGCGAATCGAACATGCTGTCGTTGCAATAGAGCCGGCGCATGGCGCCGTTCTCGGTGACATAGAGCGAGACCGATCCGCGGTCGCCGGTGCCGTCGAGCACGGCGATGGCGACGGGTTCATCGTCATCGGCAAACGGCGACGCCGCGAACGAAAACCAGGCATGATTGTCATGGTGCGGCAGGCAGATCAGGCGCACGCGCTGGGGCAGACCGAGCTGACGGGCGAGGATTTTCGGCGTGCGGGTCATTTGGTCGAGCCGGCGGCCGTCAAATCCGGCGGCTTCCGTGGTGCGAAGCAGCTTGAGGCTCTGCGGCAATTCCTCCAGCACCGAACGGGCCAGCGTCCCGGCCAGCGTCGGATAATCCCAACTCGTCAGCCAGGCCGCGATGTCCCCGACATCGCGTCCCGTGCCGCGCAATGTCGCGATCATCGCATCGATCGACTGTCGCGGATATTCGGTCGTGTGCTTGTTGCCGGAAAAACGCTCTTCCTCATTGTTGACGATCAGGCGCGGGCCGTTGGCCTGGCTCACCTCAACCAGCGCAACACCTGAGTTGTGGGTGCCGGGCGGCCCGAGCCCGGCGAGACACACGGTCTCGCCGCGGGCAAGCTTTTCACGCACATGCGCGATCCGCTGTTCGGCAAAGTCCGAGCCGAGTCGATGAAAGCCGGCGGCTCCCAACCAACGCGCGCCCAGCCATTTCCCAACGCGAAATCCGGCTCTGCCGAGCCTGGGATGGCGCGGACCAATTCGTCTGTTTGGTTTCAATCGGTTGGAGCCTTGCAAGTGACGATCCGGGTGCAACCATGCATCAATCATAATCCGCGGCGCGCAACAATGCCGTTTCGTCCGGCGGAATAAGCCGATGCTTGCATGCATACGGATGTCTTGCGACATTGATCAAAATAGATTGCCAAGGGGGAGAGAGAACGATGCCGGCTCGGATCCGAAGCCTTATTGCGCTGGCGGCGCTTGCCGCAGCCTCAATGATCGCCACCACGGCGTCAGCCCAAAAGAAATACGATCCTGGTGCCAGCGATACCGAAATCAAGATCGGCAACATCATGCCATACAGCGGTCCGGCGTCCGCCTATGGAACGATAGGCAAGGCGGAAGCAGCCTATTTCAACAAGATCAATGCGGAAGGCGGCATCAACGGCCGCAAGATCAATTTCATCAGCTACGACGATGCTTTTAGTCCCCCGAAAGCCGTCGAGCAGGCGCGAAAGCTGGTGGAGAGCGACGAGGTGCTGCTGATCTTCCAGCCGCTCGGGACTCAGTCCAACTCGGCTACCCAGAAATACATGAACTCCAAAAAGGTGCCGCAGCTCTTTGTCGCGACCGGCGCGACCAAGTGGGGCGATCCGCGGAATTTTCCGTGGACGATGGGCTGGCAGCCCAACTACCAGAGCGAAGGACGCATCTACGCCGCCTACATCCGGAAGAACTATCCGAACGGCAAGATCGCGGCGCTGTGGCAGAACGACGATGCCGGCAAGGACCAGATGAAGGGGTTGCGCGACGGCCTTGGCGACAAGGCCGGCATGGTCATCGCCGACAAGTCCTACGAGGTCAGCGATCCCACCATCGACTCCCAGATCGTTGCGCTGAAAGATTCGGGTGCCGATATCTTCGTGACGTGGGCGGCGCCCAAGGGGGCGGCGCAGGCTATCCGCAAGGTAGGCGAACTCGGCTGGAAGCCGGTGTATTTCCTCGGCAACGTTTCGACCTCGGTGGCAACTGTTCTCAAGCCGGCCGGCCTCGACAATGCCAAGGGCATCATCTCGACCGCCTATCTGAAGGATCCGACCGATCCACTGTGGAAGGACGACGCGGGGATCAAGACCTGGTCAGCCTTCATGGACAAATATTTCCCCGATGGTGACAAGATCAACAACAACAACGTCTATGGCTATGCCACTGCGCAGACCATGGTTCAGGTTCTGAAACAGTGTGGCGACGATCTCACGCGGGAGAACGTGATGAAACAGGCCGCGAGCCTAAAGGACTTTACCAGCGACGTGCTATTGCCCGGCATCAAGATCAACACCGACCCCAATGACTTCTTTCCGATCGAGCAGATGCAGCTGATGAAATTCAACGGCGAAGCGTGGGAGCTGTTCGGCGACGTCATCGACGGCGAGGTTGGTCACTAACACCAACGCTGAGACGCCTCCGGCGTACCGTCAGCCCGCGCTCAGCCGCACGCCGGCGCGCAAAAATTTCTGCGGGTCGACCGCATCGCCGTCGATCCGCGTTTCATAGTGCAGATGCGGGCCGGTCGACCGGCCGGTGGAGCCGACGGCGCCGATCACCTGTCCGATCCTGATCTGATCGCCGACCTTGACGCCGATCTCCGACAAATGGCCGTAACGGGTCGACAGGCCGTTGCCGTGGTCGATTTCCACCATGCGGCCATAGCCGCCGGCCCATCCCGACGACACGACTTTTCCGCTCGCGGTCGCGCGAACCGGGTCGCCCATGGCTGCGCGGAAATCGAGGCCGGTATGCATGGCGGGCCGGCCCAGGAATGGGTCGCTGCGGATCCCGAAACCTGAGGTGAATTCGACTTCGCCCACCACCGGCTTGCGATACGGCACCAGCGCCAACGTCCGGTTCAGACGCTCGACCTGGGCGCGGGTGACGTTGATTCGGTAAAGCTGGCGCTCGAAGGCGCCGGCGTCGGAGGCAAGTTTGACCGGAACGAAGGGGCCGCCGACGGCGGAGCGCGGGGTTGCCGCTTCCAGTTGCGCCATGTCGAGGCCGAGATCGGAAAACACGCCGCGCATCCGGCGCACCCGCGATTCCATGCTGTCCTCGACCGAACTGAGCGCCGCCATCTGACGGCGCTCGATCTGATCGAGCGAGCCTTGCAGCCGGACCAGAACGTTGTCGACGCCCTGGACCTTCGCGAACTGGTTCGATGGCGCCTTGACGAGAGGGACGCGCGATTCCAGGCGCGCTTCGCGATCCGGCGGCGCGACGAAAATCACGGTGTCGCTGATCGGCGACGGTTTAGGGGTCCCCGAAGATGCCGGGTCGGTCGCGGCGGCCCCACGCGACGGTGTCCTGATCGATCCCGTGACCGAACTGTCCGGGATGCCGCCTAACGCAGTGGCGCGCGATTCCAGCGCGGTCTGGCGACGCATGATCTGGTCGAGCTTCTGATCGAATTGCTCCTGATCGAGCAGCTGCCGGCTGGTGGTGCGGTCGATCTTCGCGCGCAGCTCGGCGATTCGGTCCTCATAGGCGTATTGCATCTCGGCCTGGCGCGCGATCAGGCGGGTGAGCACGTCGTCCCGAAACGCGAAATAGGTCGCGGTCGTGGCCGACCACATGCCGAGCATGGTCACGGTGCCGATCACGATCCAGAACACCACCGGGCCAAATCGGACCTGCTTGCCGGCATGGACCAGCGTATAGCCCCACTGCTCGGCGGGTTGAGAAGGAGCCGACGCCTGGTGTGCCGCCGGGCGGCGCAAGGATGCCTTCAAGGATGCCTTCAAGGATGCCTTGGCATGGTCGTGTTGATGATGGTGCTGGGTATGTTCGGAATAATGACCGGAACGGTACGACATCGGCACTCCCGCGCCGGCCGGATGGGAGTTCCGGACGGCAAATTTTGCAGGGGTGATTTGACCTTCTCATGGTTAATTTTCAGCGAATGGCACCGCCCAAAATTACAGGACGCGGGCAGCCGCAAGCACGTCATCGGCATGGCCGTCGACCTTCACATGGCGCCATATTCTGGCGATGCGGCCATCTGCGCCGATCAAGACCGTGGTGCGAAGAATACCCAGGAAGGTCTTGCCATACATGGATTTTTCGCCCCAGACGCCGTAGGCCTCGAGCATCTCGTGCGTTTCATCGGATACCAGAGGAACCGAAAGCCGATGCTTGTCGCGAAAGGTTTCCTGCACCTTCAGGGGGTCGGCTGAAATACCCAATACCGCGGTCTGATTTTCGGCAAATGCGCCGGCCAGTCGCGTGAAGTCGATGGCCTCCCTGGTGCAGCCTGGCGTGTCGGCGCGGGGATAGAAGAACAGCACGAGCTGTCGTCCCGAGAAGTCTGACAGCGCGACGGTGTCGCCGCCATCGCGCGGCAAACGAAACCCGGGCGCCATGGCGCCCTCGGCCAAAGCCGAATGACGCGCGGCGGACGCGTCGGTTGTTGCCCCAGACGATTTCGCCGCGAGCGGAGTTCCAGCTTTGGGAGTTGCTGCCTTGGGATTCGCAGCCTTAGGCTTCGCAGCCGTCGTGTTCGATTCGGCCGCGCCGGGACCGGGCGATCTTAACTTTTTCGACGGGGCCTTGTGCGATGCTGTCACCGTAGTTTTGCCGGGTTGCTTTCTGGCGCTCTTGCCTGATTTCTTCGCCGCCGCCTTGCGGGTCCTTGCCGCAGGCGTTCTGGCCGAAATCTTTGATCGGGCGCGGGCCGGCTTCGGGGAAGGGGATTTTGCGGATTTCTTGCGCGTTTTCTTGGACATACGCCTTCCTTTCGTCGCTTTCGGCGGATCAATCATTGGAGTATTGCTAGCCCTATCCTGGCACGTCGGAATCAAGCCAACTGCTGGGCAAGTCTGATGGCCCCGGAGTATGGTTACAAGGAAATCGACGCACCACCCATCCGCTCGTTGAATGTGCCCCTTGGGCCTGACGACGAGTAACAGTAGTAATCGGAGATTGGCAGCGATGCCGGTGCAGGAGCGCCCGTTACGTGTCGACGGGCGCCGCCTGAGCGGCGATCAATCTAACAGTCAGCGCCAGCACCGAGAGGCAATGGCAAGGAATACGTCTCCCCAGGGATCCAATCGGCGTGCTGACGTCCAGCTCTCGCAGTCGGATGATGGCGGTTGGGACCATGACGTGGCGGCTCGCCATCGTGCACGCCGGCTGTTGTCGAGGCCGAGTTCCGGATTTCACCGGGTCGGCGATTACGCCCGCGCGCTCCGCCGCTGGGTTGCGACGGAACGCTGGGTAAAACGCCTCGCCGTCGTCATCGCGGTTTTGATGGTGATCTTCGCGGGATGCTTCGGCGGGCTGTGGTGGCGGCTCGGCGCGGGCCCGATCAATCTCGATATGGCCACGCCATGGCTGGCGGCGGCGATCGAGGAAAATATCGGCCACGGCAATACGGTCGAGGTGGGCGGCACGCAGATCGAGCGCGCCGGCAAGATCCGCATCGCCGTGCGTATCCGCGATATCATCGTCAGGGATCGCGATCACGCGATCGTGGCGAGCGCGCCGAAAGCCGAGGTGAGGCTGTCCGGCACCGCGCTGCTGCTGGGACGGCTTCGTGCCGAGAGCCTCAATCTGGTGGACGCCGAACTCGCGGTGCGCATCACCCCGGATGGCTACGTTACCGTTTCCGCCGGTGACACGGCAAAGCCGCTGGCCACGGGTGTCGCTTCGAAAAAGGCGGCAGGACTTGCGCCGACATTTCCGCGGCAGATTGCTGCACCGACACCCGGAGCCGCTTCGCCGCCGTCACCGGGAAGCCCACCGGCTCCCACGGCAACGGCCGCCGACAGTACGCCAAGCGGGCTGCTCGCCGGCCTCGATTGGCTCGACAGCCTCAGCCTGACCGGCCTCGACGGACAAAACCTCAATGAAATCGGTCTGAAGAACGGAAACCTGATCGTTGACGATCAGCAGCGCGGCAACAAATGGAATTTTGAAAACATCACGCTCAGCCTTCGCCGGCCCTCAGGCGGCGGCGTGGCGCTGAGCGTCGGCGAAGAGGGCAGCAACGCCTGGTCGCTGCGCGTCGCGATCGGACCTCCCGCCAACGGCGTACGATCGATCGATATCCGCGCCACCAAGCTCCCGACCTCGAATATCCTGCTGGCGCTGCGGCTGAAGGATCTCACCTACAGCGCCGATTTGCCGCTCACCGGCGAACTGACGGGTGAGTTGGGGCGCGATGGCCTGCCGACCTATTTCAGGGGCAAAGTGATCGCGGGCGAGGGACACATCATCGACAGCGACACGCCCGATTATCCGATGGCGATCGATTCTGCCGAGGTCAACCTCGAGTGGGATTCCGGACGCCGCGTGCTGGTCGCTCCCTTCAAGATCATTTCCGGCGCCAACCGAGTCACGCTGCTGGCCCATCTTGAACCGCCCAACGACAGTGTGACCGACTGGCAGTTGGGCTTCAGCGGTGGCACCATCGTGCTTGCAGGCGACGACGGCGAACAACCGTTGATCTTCAACCGCATCGCCATCGGTCTGCGCTTCGACACCGACAAGAAACGCGTGCTGTTGACCCAGGCCGACATCAGCAATGGCGAAATCGGTATTGCCGGAACCGGCAGTGTCGATTATTCGGTCGAGCCGCGCCTGATGCTCGGTTTCGCCGGCACGCCGATGTCGGCGTCGGCGCTGAAGCGGATGTGGCCGATCCTGATCGTTCCCGAAGTCCGCGAATGGGTGATCGAACGGATCGAACGCGGCTCGCTGCAGCGCATCGAGGTTGGCGTCAACTCGCCGGTCCGCAATCTTTCGCGGCGAGGCCCGCCGATTCCCGATGAAGGTCTCGCCGTCAACATAGTCGCATCCGGCGTGACCTTGCGGCCGGTCGACGAACTACCCTCGGTGCGCGATGCGGATTTGAAAGCCCGCGTGACCGGCCGCACCGCCACCGTGACGATCGGGCAGGGGGCGGCCGACACGCCGGCGGGCCGCAAACTCAACATTTCGGATTTTGTCTTCGAGGTGCCGGATATGGCGCCGAAGCCCTCGCCGGCGCGCGTCAAGTTCAGAATCGAAGGTCCGGTGCCGGCCGTGGCGGAAGTCCTCGCTTCCGACCGTCTCAGCGAATTTTCCGGCACCTTGATCGATCCCAATTCGAGCAAGGGATCGGTTGCCGCAACGGTCACGCTCGGCCTGCCGATCAAGCGCGAACTGACCAAGGCCGACACCACCTATGCCATCACGGCCGACCTCGGCGGATTTGCCGCCGATCGCCTGGTGATGAATCAAAAGCTCGAAGCCGATAAACTGAAAATCGTCGCCAACAACGGGGGATACCAGGTCAAGGGCGACGTCAAGATCAACGGGCAAACGGCCGCGCTGGATTATCGCAAGCCGAGCGATGGCGATGCGGATATCAAGTTGCAGGCGACGCTCGACGACGCCAGCCGCGCGCGACTCGGGTTCGATCTCGGGCCTGCGGTCTCGGGCTCGCTTCCGATCAAGTTGAACGGCAAGGTCGGAGGCGACAGCCGCGTCGGCGTCGACGCCGATCTGACGTCGCTGAAGCTCGATAATATCCTGCCGGGCTGGGTCAAATTGCCGGGCAAGAGCAGCCGCGCGGTTTTCAACGTGGTGCAGAAGCCGCAGTCGACTCGCTTCGAAGACATTGTCATCGATGGCGGGGGGGTTTCGATCAAGGGATCGCTTGAGGTCGATCAGAACGGCGAGCTGATGAGCGCCAATTTCCCGACCTATGCTCCGTCCGAAGGCGACAAGGCCTCGCTGAAGGCCGAGCGCGGCTCCGACGGCGTGCTCAAGGTGACGATGCGCGGCGACGTATTCGACGGCCGCGGTTTTCTCAAATCTGCCATTTCGGGCAAGGAAGCCGATCCCAAAAGCAAAACCAGGAACATCGATTTTGATGTCGACCTCAAGCTCGGCGCCGTGGCCGGCCACAATGGCGAAGCGGTGCGCAGCGTCGATTGCAAGGTTTCACGGCGCAATGGCGTGATCAGGAGCCTTGCGCTCAGCGGCAAGCTTGGACGGGATACCCCCCTGACCGGAGATTTGCGCGGTCGTGCGCAGGGCCGCGACGTCATCTATCTCGAGACCAACGACGCTGGCGCGTTCTTCCGCTTCACCGATACCTACTCCAAAATGGTTGGAGGCCAGCTTGCGCTGGCGATGGAACCGCCGACGGCCGAGCCGAAGGCGAAAGAGGGCTTGATCAACGTCAAGGATTTCTCCATCAAGGGTGAGGCCCCGCTCGATCGGTTGGCTGCGGGCGGGCAGGGCGGAGTTCAGAACGGCGTCGCGTTCTCGCTGGTGCGCGCGGAATTTACCCGGCAGAACGGGCAGCTGACGATTCGCGAAGGTGTCGCGAAAGGCCCGATGATCGGCGGGACCATCGAGGGCAGCATCGATTATCCCGGAAATCAGGTGCGCATGAGCGGCACCCTGATTCCGATGTACGGGCTCAACAACATGTTCGGCCAGATTCCGGTCTTGGGCCTGTTCCTTGGCGGCGGCAGCAACGAGGGATTGATCGGCGTGACCTATCAGGTCGTCGGCACGCCCGGTGCGCCGGTGCTCCGTGTCAATCCGATTTCGGCCATGGCGCCCGGCGTGTTCCGGAAAATCTTCGAATTCGGCTCCGGCAAGCAAAACACCCCGACCGAATTTCCGCCGAACAACTAATCAGTCGGCGACACGCGTCCCGGCCGTGGGGCGCGCGCAAGCCGCGTTGGATGCTCGAGGGGGCCGGGCGGTTCGAATCGCCGAAGCCGCCTTCAGAGCATGATTACCGCTGCGCCAACGCTAGCGCCGCAGCGCCGGCACAACCAGGAAGGGAATCATCCCCAAAAACACGCTCGCCAGCGCGAACGCGATCAGCGGATTATAACTATGGGTCCAGTCATGGATCAGGCCGCCGCTCCAGGAGCCCAACGCCGATCCCAGGCCGCTGCCGATCGAGATGGTGCCATAGATGGTTCCGACCCGTTTCCCGCGAAAGATTTTCATGGCGGTGGCCGTCAGCAATGGGCCGCGTGAGCCGATCATGCTGCCGAAGCATACGACGAAGCCTGTCAGCAGCCAGAAGTTCGGATACCATTGCAGCGCCCACAGCATCAAAATGCCGATGATCGAGAGCGCGTAGCTGAACAGTACCGACGGCCTTCGGCCGATGATGCGATCGAGCGAGGTGATGCCGAGCATGCCGAACAACAGCACGACGCCGGAAAAGCCCCAGGCGGTTGCCGCCTGCAACGGCGGAAAGCCGGCGTCGATCAGATAGGCCACGATTTGCGCCGCGATCGCATACATGCCGACCGCGGTGAAGAAGAACGTTGCGAACAAGGCCCAGAACGCGTGGTGCTGCACCGCGGAGAGCAAGGTCCAGCCTTCGTCGGTGAAATCGGGACCGGCTGCCTTCACGACGTTCGGCGAACCGGTCGAGAACAACCGCCATGGCAACAACAGCAGCGGCAACAGCAGGAAAAGCGCGGCGGCGCCGAAGATCTGATAGGCGCTGCGCCAGCCGACATGGTCGATCAGGATTTGCGAGGCCGGCAGCAGGATCAGCACGCCGGCGCCGGTTGCGGAGTAGACGATTGCCATCGCGGTCGGCAGTCGCGGGCCGAACCAGCGCCCGAGCAGGATCGAATTCGGGACGTTGCCGATAAAGGCGATGCCGATGCCGACGCACAGGCCGATGCTCAACTGGAACTGCCAGAGCTGATTGGCATGGGCGGCGATCAGGAACGCCCCGCCGAGCGGCACCAGCCCGAGCGAATAGACCGCGCGCGGGCCGGAGCGGTCGAACAGACGACCGACCAGCGGAGCCGTCAGTCCCCCCGCGAGCCAGGTCAGCGAGTAAACCGAAACCACCTGGGCGCGGTCCCAGCCGAAACTTTCCGAGATAGGTTTCAGGAAAACCGTAAAAGTTTCGCCGAGGCCGCGGCCGAGCACCGACAGCGCAAAACACAGCGCGAGCACGTTAAGCGCCACGCGTGCCGGCTTTTGCGGCTTGGTTAGAGTTTCCTCGCGCGGCGCGTTTTGATCCATGGTTGGCAGGGAGCGCGTTTCCGCTTTGCCTGACAAGGCGCTAAAAGCGAATGTGCCCATGCAGGCCTGAGGGATGGCCCTCGTCCTGAGGAGCTTGCGAAGCAAGCGTCTCGAAGGATGGCGGCAAGGGATGGACTCGCGGCCATCCTTCGAGACGCGCGCAAAGCTGCGCAGGCTCCTCCAGCGATAACGGCGGAGCCGTTACGCAGGGATGAGGGGATAAAGCGGCCTGTGACGCAGTAAGACTACCGCCTTTCCCCACAGCAGCCGAACCTTCGCCATCTTCTTCAAATCATCCGGGTTGCCCGGATTTACCATTTGCGACGACCTGAGCCGCAAGGTCGAGGCGGTTCGCGCTCCCGACTGAAATATGGAAAACAACCCCATGCAAAGTAGCAGGTGGTCGCCGGCATGATGCCTTCGAGGCTGCGAAAGTATTTGACACGTCGGGCAAATCAGCGGCACTACTCCATCATCACGCCATCCGCAAGACGCCCATGG
>WNGJ01014449.1_pt1 | contig 16597 bp, 11 predicted proteins | sample 5400611 | NCBI WGS metagenome assembly WNGJ01 (sample SAMN13153375, study PRJNA577476) | soil metagenome | isolation source: 40 cm soil or saprolite under Garry oak tree replicate 1 | place: USA:California | collected 2016-06-15 | reverse complement strand
AGAATTACGTGTTGGCGCTGCCAGAAAAGCGCCGCGAAAAAGTGGAGCGCGAACTTACCAAGCTCGCGGCGGGGAAGGGGCTTCGCGTGAACGCGGATGCCGCGCTTTCCGAGCTCGTCGTCTACCTGAACGAATACCCGTCGGCGATTTTAGGGAGCTTCGATCCCGCTTATCTGGAACTGCCGGAAGAGATTCTCATCACCGTCATGCGCGATCACCAGAAATATTTCGCCGTGCGCCGTCGCGACGGCAAACTGGCGCCGCATTTTCTGGCGGTGATCAATTTGAATCGGGACGCGAAGGGGCTGGTGCGCGCCGGACACGAGCGCGTCCTGCGCGCGCGCTTTGCCGACGCCAAGTTCTTCTGGGAAGTGGACCAGAAATGTCGGCTCGCCGACTATCTCCCCAAACTCGCGAGCGTCACCTTCCAGGCCAGGCTCGGTTCCTACGGCGACAAAGTCGAAAGACTTCGCGCGCTTTCGCGCTGGCTCGCCGAACAGTGGTTCGCGCGCGGAATTCACGAAGCGCGCGTGGCCCATGCCGACCGCGCCGCCGAATTAGCGAAATGCGATCTCATTACGGACATGGTCCGCGAGTTTACCGAATTGCAGGGAATCGTCGGCGGCCTGTACGCAAGAGTTCAAGGAGAACCTGAAGAAGTCTCCTGGGCCGTTTACGATCACTATCGCCCCACCGGACTCGATGAACCCGCGCCCAGAAATCTGACGGGCGCCACCGTTTCCATCGCCGACAAGCTTGATACGCTGGTCGGCTGTTTCGCTGTCGGTCTCGCGCCCACGGGTTCAAGTGATCCTTTCGGTTTGCGGCGGGCCGGTCTCGGAATCGTCAAGATCATCCTCGAACGCAAGCTGCCGTTTTCTCTCTCTGAAGCGATCGGTGCCGCGGCGCGCGGTCTTTTCGGATATGCGCCAAAACTTAAAGTAACACCTGAAGTCGAGAAATCCGTGTTCGATTTTCTCATTGACCGCGCCCGGTATATTTTTCTGGAACGCGAGGGCTTCGCCTATGACGAAATCAACGCCGTGGTCGCCGCAGGCGCCGACGATCTGGTGGATGCGCGGGACCGCCTCGCGGCCGTGCGCGAAATTCGCAAGACGCGAAATTTCGAGCCGCTGGCTGTCTCCTTCAAACGCGTTCGCAAGATTCTGGAGAAGGCGGGCAGCGAGAAGACCTGGCGCTTTCCCGCCGTGCGTCCGGAATTATTTCAAGAAGAAGCGGAACGCCGGCTGCATGCCGCCGCTCATCGTGTGGCCCAGGAAGCCGAGGGGCACAAAAAAGTTCGAGGATATCGTGAAGCCCTGCAGGGAATCGCCAAGCTGCGGCCCGAAGTGGATGAATTCTTTGACCGCGTGCTGGTGATGGCCGAACAGGAAGACATTCGCCGCAATCGGCTGACGCTGCTGGCGGAGCTTCTGCGCGAATTTTCGACGATTGCCGATTTCTCCGAAATCGTCGCCGCCGAGAAGTGACCATGCGATCAGCATGGTCATCACGAGCGACAAACTGGAGCGAGGGATCTGTTTTTGGTTTAGGGTTGAGTTTTGTGTAGCCCACCCTTTACGCCTGCTTTAGCGTGTGAGCGCTGCTTGCGTTGGAGGGCGGAAAGGGTGGGGTTTTCGCCGGGCTGGCTCGCGCGATTAAAAGGCGCATGGTTGAGTCCGAGAAAAGCCCCAGCCTTTGCGGAATGGCGCAAAGGCTGGGCTACACGCTTTTCGTGCACGTTTAAGTCGACGACTTGATCTAAAGTAATCCTCGATACGTCGTCGACGCGCCGACGACTTATCAACTGCAACTTGAAGATGCATCCAGTGTATGGAAAACCCGCAGCCTCACGTGGGCATCTTCAGGAAGAAATAAAGTCCGCAAAAGAGAAAGATAAAATCGGGAGACCAGGCGCTCAGAATCGGCGGAAGCTGCCCGACGCCGCCGAGCGCCTCGAAGAGCGCCGCCGTGGCCCAATAGACCACCGCCAGGCCCACACCCAGCGCCAGCCCGCCCACGGCGCCCCGGCTTCCCACCAGAATCGAAAACGGAATCGCCAGCATGATGACGATGGGCGCGATGAGCGGAAACGCCAGCTTCTTGTGCAACTGCACCGAGAAGCGCGCCACGTCAAAGCCCGAATGTCGCAGCCTGGCGATATAATTTCGCAACTCGAACCAATCCATCTCCGAGCTTTGCCGGGTTTCGCGCGTGAAGTAAGAGGGCGGCTCATCGAGTTCGGGCAGCTCCATCACCTGAAACTCTGCGTAGCGCGAGATGGCGCCGCCCTGAAAATCGCGAATCCAGCCGGACTCCAGAATCCAGGCGTGCTGTTGCGGCTCCCAGTAGGCGCGGCCGGCGTAGACGCGGCGGCGAAGCGAGAAACGTTGCGGATCCAGCTCAAAGACGCTCAGTCCGCCAAACAGAACGCGATCCGGATCGAAGAGCTGATAGTTGTAGATCTTCGAGTTGTTGCCGAAGATCCATTGCCGCTGCGGCTGGAAATAGGTCTGCGGCGGGAGCCCTTTGATGATGCTGTGCAGTTCCTCAGCGCGCTGATTGGCGTAAGGCAGATAGCTTTGATCGAAGGCGATGAGCCCGGCGGTCATGATCCCGCCCGCCAATAGCAAGGGAAGCGCGACGCGATAGAGGCTGATGCCGGCAGCCTTGAACGCGACCAGTTCGTTATTCTTGGTCATGATTCCGAGCGTGATCAGGATGGAAACCAGGCAGGCCAGCGGCGCAAGCTGATACAGCAAGTAATAGCCGAGGTATCGGAAATAATTCGCCACTTGAAGGAACGAGGCGCGGTGGCGCGCAATGTCGTCCAGCAGATCGAAGAAAGTAAAGATCTCGAACAGAAGAATGAAGCCCGCGAGCAGCAGCACAAAATAGAAGAGGAAATTGCGCAGCAGATAATAGTCCAGGACTTGCGGGAATCTGCCGACATAGCGCCTGCGTGAGCCCTCGAGCGGCGCGGCGAAATCCGACCGCGACACCGCGGCTTCAAGTCTTTCTTTAGCTTTTAAGTGAGCTTTTGACTGGCGCCACCAATGCCTCAGCCCGGTCAGCGCTTCGCCCAGCCAGGTTTCGCCACCCAGTCTTTCCACCGAAGGCAGCAGGGCAATGGCGGCGGCGGTCATCAAGATATTCGCGGTCCAAATGCCCAGCCAGATAGGCATGGAGCCGTCGCGGGCCAGTTCGGCGCAAAAGACAAAGATGATGTAGTAAGCACAGACCAGCGATACGGCCAGAACGAAGCCGGCCGCGCGCCCTCCGCGGCGCGGCCGCGAGCCCACCGGGAGCGCGACCAAGGCAAAAACCAGGCACGCCGCAGGGAAGGCGAAGCGCCGATGAAACTCCACGCGCGACTCCCTCGCGCTTGGCCCGTGGTCGGCTAAAAGCTGGCGGAGAGGGCGCTCGGAATTGACCAGCGCGGTGGCGTGCGTTGTGCCGTTGCCGGCCACAGCCACGCCCAGGTCGCGCTCGCTATAAACCGAAAGCCCGTAATGTTCCGGGCCCTGCGTTTGCGATTCGTGCACACTGCCGTTGCGCAAATAGAGCTGCAGCTTGCCCTGATTGCGGTCGGCTACTACAATGGCGTCCTCCGCCAGCGTCAGGCGCGAAACGTCGCCCCCATCGGATTCCGCCAAAAAGACGCCATGCCAATTCATGGCGGCGGCCGGGATGTCCTGCACGTAGAGCACCAGGTGAGGAAATTGCTCGTTGAAAATGCGCGGCTGGACTTCGAAAGAGGCCTGCGTGCTGCGCAAGCGTTCTTCGAGCGAGCGCAGAGTGCGGATGGATATCGGACCGAGCCACACGGTCATGCATAGCGTGATGCCGGCGGCCAGCAGCGCCAGCACGCTCACCGGAACGAGGATGCGCTTCAGCCCCATTCCCGCCGCGTTCATGGCGATCAATTCGCTATCGGCGGACATGCGGCCCAGGCCGATCAGCACGCCCACCAGCACGCCGATGGGCACGCTGAAGGTGAGCACGCGCGGAAATGCGCTGAGGAAGAGAAGCGCAATCTGGCGTGCGTCGCCGGAATGCCGCGCCACCACGTTCATGATCTGCACGAGCTGTGGAACGAAAATGACGAAGGTGAAAATGCCCAGCCCCAGCAGTGCGTGGGAGAGAACCTCGCGGAAGATGTAGCGATCGATGATGCGCATCGCCCCGATACCGAGAAACGAAGACCGCCATTCTAGCACGCTCGCGTCGCGCGGGTTGGGAGCGTCGCGCGCATGACGCGTATCCATCTCGTGCTGCTTTGGCACATGCACCAGCCGCAATACCGCGATCCCGCCACGCGCCGCTACATCCTTCCCTGGACGCGCCTGCATGCGCTCAAGGATTACTGGGGCATGGTCCGCGTGCTCGGGGAATTTCCCGCCGTACACGCCACCTTCAACGTGGTGCCTTCGCTCGCCGCGCAACTGGAAGAGTACGCGGGCGGCAAATTCGACGAGCCCTGGTTCACGCTGGCCTTTTCGCCCGCCGACCAATTGAGCGACGAGGATAAAGCCGAATTGCTCCGGCGCGGTTTTCAGGCCAATGCCGACCACCTGATCGGCCGCTGGCCGCGCTACAAGGAGCTTTTCGACCGCGCGCATTCCGCCGATGCGGCTCTGGCGATTCGCACGTTTGCACTGCGGGACTGGCGCGATCTGCAATTGCTTTCGCAGCTCGCCTGGATGGATGAGGAATATCTGGCCAAGGATGCGGACGTGAGCGGGTTATCGAAGAAGGGCAGCGACTACACGGAGAACGACAAGCAGTCGCTGCGCGCGAAGCAACTCGAGCTTCTCGCGCGCGTCTTGCCCGAATATCGCCGCGCGCGCGACTCCGGCCAAATCGAAATCTCCACCACGCCGTTTTATCATCCGATTCTGCCGCTGCTCTGCGACACGGACATCGCGCGGCAGGCCAATCCCGAAACGCCGCTGCCGAGCCCCGCCTTCCGCCATCCCGAAGATGCCCGCGAGCAGCTGGTCCGCGCGCGCGCCTATCACGAGCGCCTCTTCGGAGCGCCGCCCGCCGGGCTGTGGCCGTCGGAGGGATCGGTCTCCAACGAGGCGCTCTCCATCGCCGCCGAACTCGGCTTCCGCTGGTTCGCCAGCGATGAAGGCGTTCTCGGCCGCACCTTGAATATCGGTTTCGGCCGCGACGCCGAAGGCCTTCCCTCGAATGCCGAGCGTCTCTACGCGCCGCTGCGCGTGAATCTCGGCGAACGCGAAATCGCCGGCCTCTTTCGCGATCATTATCTTTCGGACCTGGTCGGCTTCGTTTATAGCCGCATGGACGCGGGCTCCGCGGCCGAGGACCTCTACCGCCGCATGCGCATCGTCGCCGAACGCGTGCAGTCGCGCGCCCCGCTCACCTTGCCGCTGATTCTCGACGGCGAAAATGCCTGGGAGTATTACCCCGGCAACGGCCGCGAATTTCTGCGTCATTTTTACGGGCGAATTTCGCGTGATCCGGATATTCGCGCCTTGACCGTCAGCGAAGCCTTGCACGAGGCCAGCGAAATCGCCACGGTTAAGGGAATTGCGCCGGGTTCCTGGATCAACGCCAACTTCGACGTGTGGATCGGGCACAAAGAGGACGTCACGGCCTGGGAATTATTGGCGCGCGCGCGGGAATTCTATGCCCAGCAACTCGCGCGTCACGAGCGCGGCGAAGCGAATGCTCCTAATGCCGATCAGCTTTCCGCCGCGTTCGAAGCGCTGCTCATGGCCGAAGGCAGCGACTGGTGCTGGTGGTTCGGTCCCGAACACAGCTCCGCGAACGACGAAGAATTCGACGCCTTTTTCCGCCAACTGCTGAGCGAGGCCTATCAAAGCCTGGGCCGCGAGGCGCCCGACGAATTGGCCGAGTCCATCAAGCGCAAAGCCGAGCCGGCGCATGTGGTCGCGCCCGCGGCGTTTCTGGATGTATGCGTGGACGGGCGCGAATCCACTTATTTTGAATGGCTGGGCGCCGCGCTCTATTCGCCCGATCGTCAGGATAGTTCCATGCACGGCCGGGTTCATTGGCTGCATCAGTTTCGCTACGGCTTCAGCAGCGAACGCTTTTATATTCGCGTGGATCTGGTCGAAGGAGCCCTGGCCGCTCTGCAGGACGCGGAATTTCGCATCACGCTGCGCGGCGATGAGGAACTGCGCATCGTTCTGCACGTGCGCGAAGGAAAGATTGACAACCAGCACGTCGAGACGAAGGATACCTGCCTCTGGGGGCCGCAGGAGATGGTCATCGCGGCCTGCGATCGCATCCTGGAAGTTTCCGTGGCCCGCAAGCTCTTGCGCCTGGGCCAGCGCAATTCGTTTTCTCTGGTGATTGCGCTGTGGGAAGGCGGCCTGCCCGTGGATTTGCTTCCCGCCGAAGGGTCGCTCGAGGTGCCCCTCGGCGAAGACCACTTCGCCTGGGCTCTCTAGGAAGACACGAAAAGACTAGAGCAAGCCCTACCTTTGAGGCTGTGAAGGGTGGGCACCAGCAAAACCTTAGCCGACTCCCAGATCGCCGCGCTGGTACGCTTAGGTTTGTCTTTGCGGGTGCCCCACCCCTTGATTTGCAGGGGTGGGCGCTTTAAGTTCCCTTCCGATGACGAAAGGGCTTAAGCGTTATTACGGCCAGAATCATCTTCACTTCGTAACCTTCAGCTGCTATCAGCGCTTACCGCTGCTGAGTTCGGCGTGTTCCAGAAATCTCTTTGTGGAGACTCTTGGGAAAATTCGCGATCGCTATGAATTTGCTTTAGTGGGCTTTGTCGTTATGCCTGAGCACGTCCACTTATTAATCGGCGAACCGAAGCGAGGCACTCCGTCCGCTCTTTTGCAAGTTCTCAAGGAACGCGTCTCGCGGAGCATAAGTGATCACTCGCTTCCTCATTTTTGGCAGAGTCGCTTTTATGATTTCAATGTCTGGAGCCGCAAGAAGAGGGTGGAGAAACTTCAGTACATGCACCTGAATCCGGTCAAGAGGGGATTGGTCGCTCACCCGGCAGATTGGCCGTGGAGCAGCTTCCGATTCTACAAAGATGGTTCGGCGGGCTTGGTTAGCATCGATCCGGTGCACTGAAAATCAAAAAGAATAACCCACCCTTCAAACTGCGAAGGGTGGGGCACCCGCAAAACCTTCTCGCCGTCTCAAGGATCGTTCACCGCAGGCACCATATTCCTCCTAAAATAGCAGCGAGACGATCTCGGTGGGGTGCGAGCCGACGGGCACCATCGTTAGCAAACTCGAAGTGCGCAGGCGGATCACCGCCAGATCGTTCGACTCCCGATTGGCCACGAGCAGAAGCTCGCCGCTGGGGTCCATCGTGCACGTCACCGGCTCGCGCCCAACCGTGATGGGCAGGGCCAGATGCCGCGCGCCGATGGCAATCGGGAGCACGCGTCCGGCCGCGGAATCGGAAAGATAGAGCGCCTCGGCATTCGCGCTAAGCACGCCGGTTTCCGGCGCCAGTCCCACCAGCATGGATTCGGAGATTTCCGTCGTCCAGGTATTGATGATCTCGATGGCGTGCAAATCCGGCACGGTGACGTAGAGCTCGCCGCCATCCGGCTTGAGGATCATGGCGTGCGGCGCGCCGCCCAGCTGCAGGTTGCTGAGCAGGACGTTTCTCTTTAGATCGACCACGGAAATTTCCTTCGCATCGGCCGCCGATACGAAAGCCACCGAGCTATCCGGCAGGACTACCACTTCTTCCGGATGTTCAGCCACCGTAACAGTGGCAAGCGAGACGAGCGTCTGCGCGTCAAAAATCTGCAGCGAGGAATCGTCGCGGTTGGGAACGAGCAGCAGGCGGCCGTTGGGAGTGAGGCGCGCGAGCCACGGACGCCGTCCCGTGCGCGCGCGGCCGCTGATCTGCTTCGTGGCCGTCTCAATGCGCACAATCTGGTTCGATCCCGAAGAAGCGATGTAGGCGCGCTGGCCATCGGCGGAAAATTCTACGGGGGAAGGAAACGGCCCGACGGCGATGCGCGAGATCACGCGTCCCGTGTCGGCGCTGATCACCCAGGCGTATCCGCCGTCGCCGCCCGGTAAGCTCGATAGGCGGGATACGCCCCAAATCTCCTTGCGCGGAGTCAACACACGCAGCCCGGAAGGAACAGGCCCCACAGGAATTGTGGCGATGGCTTTCAGCGCCACCAGATCCACCACGGACACGCTTCCATCGCCGGCATTGGCGATGTAAGCGTAAAGCCGCAGGCCCGCCTTCAAAACCGGCGGCCGGTATTCGCGCCTGATCTGCCAGCCCGCGATGGCCGCGAGCACAACAACCAGCACGATCATCCAGCGAACGTTTCCGAGAGATCGCCGTAATCAAGAGCCGAACGAATCGATTCATCTGGCCGGCTGCCGTTGAGCAGGTGAAAAGTCGATTCGTTCGGCTCAAGACGAAAGACGATTTGCTCAAACAAGTTGGAACGGCACCAGTAAGGTGAACGCACATGGTAGCAGGAAAACAAAATGTCGCGCCGCCCTTCGGGGCGAATCCCCTGTGCGCGAAGATTGCCGGACTGAAGCGCAAGAATTGCGGACGCTTGGCTGGGCGACGACAGCGTGGTACCTTACCCCTCAATCAAACCAACGAAATCAGAAGCCAGGAGGGGGTCACCAGTGCGGAACGGCTTGATCTTTTCTGCGGCAGCCGTGGCGGCGATGTTGGCGCTCGTACCCGCGACGCGCGGTCAAGATGCCGCGCGGCCGGGACCGGTACCGGACATTTCCGGCGTCTGGCTGGTGGAAAAGTTTGAGCCCAGGCTGTTTCCGAACGGAGGCGCGCCTTTCACACCTTGGGCGGAAATGAAATTCAAGGCGACCGACCCTCAGACCAACGATCCCAATCTAGGTTGTCTGCCGGAGGGACTGCCGCGGTTCATGATTGCTGTGCCTTACCCCATGGAAATCTTTCAAGTGCCCACGCGCGTCCTCATTATTCACGAGGGCGTATCGGTGATGCGCCAAATCCATATGAATCGGCAGCACCCCAAAGATTTGGACCCCACTTATGCGGGTGACTCCATTGGCAAATGGGAAGGCGGCACGCTGGTTGTGGATACCATCGGTTTCAACGATAAGACCTGGCTGGACGGCGGCGCACTCCCGCATAGCGAAGCCTTGCACGTGGTTGAGCGCATCCGTCGCGTCGACCACGACACGCTCGCGGAGGACTTCAGGATCGACGATCCCATGGCGTACACCAAGCCCATCACGGCTCAGCAAGTTTACAAATTGAAGCCCGGCTGGGAGATTCAGGAATTTGTCTGCGAAGAGAATAACAAGTACAACTACCAGGAAAAATAATCGTGCGGGAAGAAACAAGAGGAGAGGACGATTCGCCATGAGGAATAAGCCGCTGATCTTTCCTGCTACCGTGGTTCTTCTTCTGCTTTCGCTTACAGGATCGACGTTCGCTCATCATGGGTTTGTGTCCTGGTTCGACATGACCCGCTCGACCACCGTGAAAGGGACCGTGACGGGCTTCGACTGGACCAACCCCCATGCCTACATTTATCTCGACGTGAAAAATGAGAAGGGCGCCATTGAAAAGTGGAGCGCCGAATTGGGTGCCTTAGCCATGCTAACCAGGGCCGGCTGGAGGAGAGATACGCTAAAGCCCGGCGACCAGATCACCGCCATCGGCAATCCCGCTAAGGACGGCAAGCCCGTGATGCATCTGGACAAGATTGTCTTTGCCAATGGCCAGGAGCTTTCTAGCGCGCTCTGAAGACCGTTTACCTGTTGAGTGCCGCATGCCGAAAAATTCCCGCCGCCGGCTGGGGCTAAACGTTGTAAGCTATCCGCTCGTCCCTTAGCTGGACGGCCCGGGCCGGTTGCGCCGAGGCGCATCCTCGCCGCGCAACGGCATCCGCGCGAAAGTCACCAGACCGCCCCGGGCGGAAGCTTTCGCGGATCAAAAAAGTCGAGAACGAGAAAGGAAACTCGCATGGCGCGAATCTCGCTTCGAGTGAATAACCAATCTCGGGTTGTGGACACCGATCCCACCACCCCGCTCTTGTATGTCTTGCGCGATGATCTCGAACTGCACGGGCCCAGATTCGGCTGCGGATTGGGCCAGTGCGGCGCGTGTACGGTGATCATGGATGGAAGCGCGGTGCGCTCCTGCAGCATTCCCGTCACGGCGGCGCAGAACCGCAGTATCACCACGCTCGAAGGTTTGGGGAGCCTGGAGCATCCTCATTTCCTGCAAACCGCGTTCATCGAAGAGCAGGCCGCGCAGTGCGGTTACTGCATGAATGGCATGATCATGACGGCGAAAGTGCTCCTGGATAAGAATCCAAATCCCACGGACGATCAGATCAAGCAGGCGCTCAACGGAAATCTCTGCCGCTGCGGCAGCCACGTGCGCGTGATTCGCGCCATCAAGCGCGCCGCCAGCGTGAAGGCGTGAGGAGGATGAACATGAACTCGAAACTTTCCCGCAGAGAAGTTCTAAAGGGCACCGGCGCGCTGGTTGTGAGCTTCAACCTTTTCGGCCCGGTTTCTCATGCCCTGGCGCAACTCAGCGCCGGGCCGGACCTCGCCGGAGACCTTCAGGCGACTTCGCTCGATTCCTGGATCGCCATCGGCCGCAACGGCATGGTTACGGTCTTCTCGAGCAAAGTGGATCTCGGCACGGGCGTGGAAACCGCGCTGGGCCAGATTGTCGCCGACGAGCTGGACGTGCAGTTCAAGCAAATCAAGATGATCACCGGCGACACGACCACGGCTGTCGACCAGGGCATTACCGCCGGCAGCAGAACCATCGAACTGGCCGGCCCGCAATTGCGTCAGGCGGCAGCGGCAGCGCGCCAGGAGTTGCTGAGGCTGGCCTCAGCGCGTCTCGGCGCGCCCGTTTCGCAGCTTACCGTGACCGATGGCGTCGTCAGCGTCATGGGCAATGGCCACAAGGTTTCCTACGCCAATCTGCTCGGCGGCAAGCGCTTCAATGTACAGATTCCCGCCACGGGCAACGGCTGGGGGCTGAAAGTGGCGCCGGATGTTCCGGCCAAGAACTACAAGGACTACAAAACCGTCGGCAAATCGGTGCCGCGCGTTGACCTGCCCCCGAAGTTCACGGCGCAATTCACATATGTGCAAGACGTCCGCGTTCCGGGAATGCTGCACGGTCGTGTGGTTCGCCCGGCCACGGTGAGCGCAAAGCCGGCCAGCATCGACGAAGATTCGATCAAGAATATTCCTGGAATAGTTAAAGTTGTACGTGAAGGTAGCTTCGTTGGCGTCGTGGCGCAGACCGAATGGGCCGCGATCCGGGCCGCCAAGGCGCTGAAAGTCACCTGGTCGACTCCGGACACAAAGATGCCCGCCAATCCGGACGCCGTTTACGATTACCTGAAAAACACCAAGGGCTTCGTGGAGCGGCCGGGAATGCCCCCTCGCGGAAACGTGGAGGTGGCTCTCTCTCAAGGCAGCAAAACCTTTGAAGCCACCTACCGCTGGCCCTTCCAGATGCATGGCATGCTCGCGCCTTCCTGCGCCATCGCAGACGTTCGCGGCGACAAAGTGACTATCTGGGCGCCGTCGCAGGGAATCTTCGACACGCGCAAGCGCGTCTCCGCTCTGCTGGGCGTGCCGGAGAACCAAATTCAGGTCCTCTACCGCGAAGCTTCCGGTTGCTATGGCCGGCTGGGCACCGACGACGCCGCCGAAGACGCCGTGGTCATGTCCCGCGCCGTCGGCAAGCCGGTGCGCGTGCAGTGGATGCGCGAGGATGAACATGGCTGGGAGCCCAAGGGCCCGGCGCAATTGCTCACCGTGCGCGCGGCCGTGGACTCGAGCGGTAAAGTCGTCGCCTGGGATTTTCTCGACCGCAGCTTTCCCTGGACCGAGGCGAACGATCTGCCGCTGGTGACTTCGCGGCAACTTGGGCTGAAGGGCAAGGGCCAAGGCTTCCCGAATGGCACCGGAGGCGGCGGCGACACTTACACCTTCGACAATCAAAGAATCGTGGCGTCAGCCATTCCCTGGGTGCAACCCGACCCCACTCCTCTGCGAACTTCGCCGTTGCGCGCGCCCGGAGATTTGGCCCGCATGTTTGCCAGCGAATCGTTCATGGATGAGCTGGCCGCGGCGCAGGGCGTGGACGGCCTGCAGTTCCGCATGCGCTACGCCTCGAATAACAAGCGAGCCACGGATGCCCTTACGGCCGTGGCCAAGCTGGCGAATTGGCAGGAGCGCCCGGCGCCCGCGCCGGCCCCCGCGTCAGGCTCGAATGGCAACGTGGCCACGGGGCGCGGCATCGCCGTAAGCGCCCGCTCCAACTCCGTGGTCGCGGTTACCGCAGAAGTCGAAGTCGACAAATCGAGCGGCGAAGTCACCGTCAAAAAAATCGCCGTCGCCCACGATTGCGGTTTGATCATCAATCCCGACGGCCTGAAAAATCAGATCGAGGGCAACGTCATTCAGGGCACCAGCCGCGCGCTGATGGAAGAAGTGCTCTTCGACGCCTCCGGAATCAAGAACCTCGACTGGGCCGGCTACCCGATTCTGCGGTACGAAAAGATCCCGCAAATCGACATCACGCTGATCGACCGGCCGGAGATGCCCGCGCTGGGCGGCGGCGAGCCCTCGATTGGGCCCGTTCCCGCGGCCATCGCCAATGCCATCTTCGATGCTACGGGAGCGCGCCTGCGCGAAGCGCCGTTCACGCCGGAACGCGTGCTAAAGGCCATGCGCGCCGGCGCCACCTCCACCCAGCGCGCCTGACGCGATCATTGCCGTCTTTTGTAGCCCACCCTTTCTGCTTTTCGGGAAAGGGTGGGGATTTTGTGCCGCACCGCGGAAAAGGCCAGTTGCTTTGTCATTCTGAGCGAAGCGAAGAATCTCTCTGGGGAAAAGGCAAATGAGGGATTCTTCGTCGCTTCGCTCCTCAGAATGACATTCGTACCTTGCGACAACTAAGATGAAGAGGTGTAACGCTGATTAGGATCGCGGGCGCCGTCGCATTGGGCATCCTGCTGGGCGGGCTCACCTATGTGGCCGTCAGCGTGAACGCCGATGCCCCGTCCGCGACGCACTCCGTGGACGCGGCGGCGTGCATGCGCCTGTCATCGCTCAGACTGCCGGACGCGACCGTCACTTCGGCGCAAGTCGTTCCCGCAGGCGCCTTCAAACCACCGGCAGGCGCGGCGGAAGGCTTCGCCGATCTTCGGGAGTTCTGCCGCGTGGCGTTGACGATCAAGCCCTCGCAAGACTCCGACATCAAGTCGGAAACCTGGCTGCCGCTTTCCGGCTGGAACGGCAAGTTCCAGGAGGTCGGGAACGGCGGCTGGAACGGCTTTATCCAATACGCCGCGCTCGCGGCGGCGCTGCGCAGAGGATATGCAACCGCGTCCACCGATACCGGGCACGCGGGAGACACCGCGAGTTTCGCGCCGGGCCATCCGGAGAAGCTGATCGACTTCGGCTATCGGGCCGTGCACGAGACGGCCTTGCGCGGCAAAACCGTCGTTGCCGCGCTCTATAGCGCCGCGCCGCAACTCTCGTATTTCACCGGCTGCTCCGGTGGCGGCCGGCAAGCATTCATGGAGGCGCAGCGCTATCCCGGGGATTTCGAAGGCATCATCGCCGGCGATCCGGGTTACGACCGCGCCGCCGAGAGCCTGCAGCTCATCGCCGCCGCGCAGGCCACGCACAAGGACGCGGCCAGCTTCATTCCGAAGGAAAAATTTGCGGTGCTGCATCAGGCCGCGCTCGATGCCTGCGATGCGGCTGACGGCATCAAGGACGGCATCATCAATAATCCGCTGCGCTGCAAATTCGATCCCGCCGTAACGCAGTGCAAAGGCGCGGATGCCGCGAATTGCCTGACGGCGCCTCAAGTGGAGGCCGCCAAAAAGCTCTACGCGCCGATCGTGGATCCGCAAAGCGGCAAGGAAATTTTCCCCGGCTTCGAGCCGGGCACGGAGCTGCGCTTCGCGAATACGACCGGCGCGCCTCGGCCGCTGGGAATGGCCGACGAAACGTTCAAGTACACCGTGATTGGCGATCCCAACTGGGATTTCCGCACGCTCGACATCGGCCGTGACATCGTCCGCGCGAGAAAAACGGATAACGGCGTCGTGAGCGCGACGTCAACGAATCTAAAGCCGTATGTCGGGCGCGGAAGCAAGCTGATCATCTATCACGGCTGGGCCGATCAGAATGTCGCGCCGTTATCTTCGGTGAATTATTACAACGCGCTGATCGATGTGCTGGGGAAGAAGCAGGTCGAGGATTCCGTGCGCCTCTACATGGCGCCCGGCATGGGTCATTGCGTCGGCGGCGAAGGCCCCAGCGTATTCGACACGCTCACGCCGCTCGAGCAATGGCGTGAGCACGGCGTCGCGCCGAAAGAGATCATCGCCTCGCAGATGGCGAACGGCAGCGTCATCCGCACGCGCCCGCTCTGCCCTTATCCGCAGGAGGCGCAATACAAGGGCACCGGCAGCACCGACCAAGCCGAAAACTTCATCTGCCGCCTGCCGTAACCACGTCGGCGATCGTTAACTTAGCCTACTCGAGTCTGGCAATCGTCCCCAAACCATAGTACGAACCGGAAATCTGATAAAGCTGAGGGTTACGTGATACACCTACGAGTTCTCCCAGCGGGGCGTCCTTCTCTCCGAGATGCTCACCTTTCTGCCCCACGATACGCAAGATGCTGGTGGGCTGGCGGCAAAGATTAGTTTGGAAATTCGCCCGAAGAATGAGATTTTTCTTAAACCGCATGCCCTGCCTCGGATGCATTTCGCCGTCGAAGAATCCTTCTTTTCCCAGCGCAACACAGACATCGCCGCTGTAATCCTTCCAGGCGTCGCCGTCAAAATCAGAAACGGTTAGCATGATTTTTGCGTCTGGCGGAAGGTCGGAAGCACCTCTAAACTTCACCAAGTCTCCGTCACGACTCCAATTTTGGCCACTAACAACAATGTAATAGCTTGGAGCCGAAAAGATCCGTTTCTTTTGCGTTACTTGAGCGTCAGCGGCGCACACCATGATTAGAGCTACGCTAAACAGGAAATACCTCATTTCTAGCTCCTCCCCGATGGCAGACTCCTTACTGAGTGTACGTTGTTATCGGACGTTGGTGCGGTTCTGTAGCCCACCCTTTACGCATTTCAGAAAGGGTGGGGCTTTTATGGCGACGCACCGCGGGCGATCAGGGTGCGCGACGAACTCAGGGGAAAAGCCCGCGATTCGATAGAATGAGGGCTCCGCAACCAACAGATGACGGCCTCCGACACTTCTATCCTCGCCTTCGATAGCAGCGACGAATACCGCCCTGAACCGGCCCCGGAGCCGCAGGCTCCCGCCTGGCGCGACGGCAGTGTTCGCATCGGCATTCACACTTCCATCGCCCACGGCTTCTCCGGCTCGCTCGAGAGCGCCGCGAAACTCGGTTGCAATGCGCTGCAGATTTTTTCCGCCAGCCCGCGCATGTGGCCGCGCGTCGGCTCGCGCATCCCGGAAATGGATGCCGCCGAGTTTCGCGCCAAACGCGCCGCACTCGGCCTGGGCCCGCTGGTTATCCACGCCAATTACCTGATCAATCTGGCGACTTCCGATCCGGTGATGCGCGTGCGTTCGATCCAGGCCTTTCACGACGAGATGGTTCGCGGCGTCGCGCTCGGCGCTGATTATCTGGTCGTGCATCCCGGCTCTTGTTGCGGGAAAACACCGGGGCGCGGCAAGACAATGGCGCAGGCGCTTCGCGACGTGGCGCAGGCTCTTCGCCAGGCCGCGCGCGGCGTGCGGCTTTGCCAGAAATTCGGCGACCCGCGCGATCGCCGTTTGCGTCTGCTGCTCGAAAACACTTCCGGCATGGGCATGGCCATCGGTTCGCGATTCGAAGAATTGAAAGCGATCCTAGACGCCGCGCCCGAGCTTCCGCTGGGCGTTTGCCTGGATACGGCGCATGCCTTCCACGCCGGCTACGATATCCGCAGCGAAGCGGGGCTGGCGCAGACGATTGCCGCGCTCGATCGCACCGCAGGCTTGGCGCGCGTCGCGGTGCTGCACGTGAACGACTCGAAGACGCCCTTCGCCTCGCGCGTGGACCGCCACGAACACATCGGCTGCGGCAAAATTGGGCTCGAGGCCTTTCGCCGCATCTTGAATCATCCCAGCCTCTCCGCAAATTCTTCCGGCGGCCGTCCCGGCCGCGCGTTTCTGCTGGAGACGCCCATTGATGCGCCCGGCGACGATCGCCGCAACGTGCGGCGCTTGTGGGACCTCGTAGGAATCACCGTGAAGCAAGCCCCGCGCGCGCAAAACGGCTTCTCCATGCTCACGCGCAAGCGGCGTACCGCGCCCCTGCCAGAGCCCAACCGCAAGAGCGCCAAGCCGACGATCCGATCAGGATCGTCGTCCCGAGCGAATAACATGAGCGAGGGACCTCTCCGCAGCTTTCGCCGCACAAAAAAATCCCGCTCATCCAAAGGCTGACGCATCGTGGCCGAATACAATCCCCAAGCCGTGGAAGCCAAGTGGCGGGAGAAATGGGACGCCCTCGGCGTCTTCAACGCCGACCCTGATCCCGGCCGCCCGAAGTATTATCTGCTGGAGATGCTGCCGTATC
>WNGJ01003660.1_pt1 | contig 16597 bp, 11 predicted proteins | sample 5400611 | NCBI WGS metagenome assembly WNGJ01 (sample SAMN13153375, study PRJNA577476) | soil metagenome | isolation source: 40 cm soil or saprolite under Garry oak tree replicate 1 | place: USA:California | collected 2016-06-15 | reverse complement strand
GGCGGCGCGGAGGACACCCAGGGCAGGAAGTTCGCTCGTGGAAACATCTCTGGCGAGCGACCCGATCAAGCTGATCTCTCCCGAAAACCTGGTCGACTTGATCGACTGCTCGATTGTGCCGGGACCGCCGACTTCGACCACCTGATCGATACCTCGACCACCTGTCAGTTCGCGCACCGCCACATGCCAATCGGGCGTCGTGCGGTAGTTGACCACGTCGTCGGCCCCCAGAGCCTTGAGCCGCTCTGCCTTCTCCTCGCTCGACGTGGTCGCAATGACACGCGCACCAAAGAGTTTGGCGAACTGAAGAGCGCAGAGCGAAACGCCTCCTGATCCCAGGGTGAGCACCGTGTCACCGGCCTGCAAGGGTCGACCACCTGTGAGCGCATTCCAGGCGGTGACGCCGACGAGGGGCAGCGCTGCGGCTTCTTCAAAAGAAAGATGCTCAGGGATGTGGGCAACGCCCTCTTCAGGCAGCACGGCATATTCTGTTAACATGCCGTCCAGTGAGCCGCCGAGCTGGGCGGCAGAGTCCCATGCAAAGGGGCCATCCATCCAGTACGGGAAGGCGGCCCCTGCGACCCTCTCACCCACTTGGACGCGGGTAACGTTCGAGCCTATGGCCACGATCTCACCTGCCCCTTCCGCCACCGGAACCACATCCGGTCGGATAGGCAAGGGATAATAGCCCAGAATCAGGATCAGCAGTTCCCGAAAGCTGAGCGAGCTGGCCCCTGGTACGTCGTGTTCCCGTATGGTCAGGCCAGCGAGACCTGCACCTTTGTTGATATGGTAGCTTTTCATAAACATCCTCCTTTGATACCCTGCTGTGCTCGAGTTAGAACTGGTAGTCGAAACGGATGCGGCCATCGTCGCTTAGAAGCAAGAAGATGGTGCCAGCCGCCGCCGCCTCGCCGCCAGCTGTCGGCACCATCTCCCAGGAGAACTTCACGGCATTGTGGTGTGCATCAACATCGCTTGCCAACCTGAAGACAAAACCTCCTGTTTTCACAAACTCCTCGTGCGCGGCTTCGACCCTCTCTTCGAGCGCTTTGTACCCACGAATCTCACGTGATCTGGTGAATTGGGTACCATCCTCTGCCCAGAGCTCGGCGATGCTCTTGCGGCGAAGTTCGGCGTCCGGTTCGTGCCAGAGCGCGATATAGCGGTCCACCAATTCGTTCAGTTCATTTCTCTCTTGTTGACTCATCGATGATTGGCTCCTTTCTGCCAGTTCGGATATATCGTCTACATTCTTGATTGTACCCTGAAAAGGTGATAGAATCGTTCCTAATTGAAGATACTTTCAAGCAGGAGAAAGAAAGTGGTCTATCGCCCGACTGCCCGTGTTCTGACCGTCTTAGAATTGCTGCAATCACACGGGCGCCTGACCGGCGCAGAGCTTGCTCGGCGGCTGGAGGTAGATATCCGAACGGTTCGCAATTATGTCGAGACACTTGCCGATCTCGGCATCCCAGTGGAAGCTGAGCGTGGCCGCTATGGGGCCTATCGCCTGCGACCAGGCTACAAACTCCCCCCGCTGATCTTTACAGAGGACGAGTCCCTTGCACTGACGCTGAGCCTATTGCTGGCGCGAGAGAATGGTCTTGCCCAGACCTCGCCCGCCGTTGAGAGTGCGCTTGCAAAGGTCGAGCGCGTCCTGCCACAAGCGACGCGCGCCCGCATTCAGGCGGTGGAACAGACGGTGATCTTCGAGAGGAGTTCTTTCCCCACGGCACCTTCCGCTTCGACAGTGACGGTGCTGAGTTCAGCGATCCAGACCGGACAGTGTGTGCGCCTCCAGTATCGCTCTGCACGCTCGGACGTGACGGAGCGCGTGTTTGCTCCCCACGGCGTCGTGTATCACGGGGGGCTCTGGTACGCCATTGGCTACTGTCACTTGCGACAGGAGCAGCGCCTCTTTCGCCTGGACCGTATCCAGCAGGTCGAAGTGACGAGCGAAACGTTTTCCCCTCCGGTCAACTTCGATGCGCTCGAAGCAGTGCAACGCGCGCTCGCCTCTGTCCCGAGAGTATGGCAGATCGAAGTGTGGCTAGAGACTACACTGGAGGAGGTGCAGCGCCAGACGCGTTTTCCAAAAGCGATGTTTGAAGAGGTGGACAATGGAGTCATCTTGCGCGTCGATGTTGAAGATCTGCCATGGATGGCGCGCTTCCTCGCTGGTCTCGGTGTTCCCTTAATCATCCATTATCCCGCTGAATTACGGACCACCTTACGCCAGTATGCCCTCACGCTGGCAAGCTATGCTGGGCAGGTCGAAGCAGAAGGGATCTAGCAGAATGGGGTCCTGCGGCGTGTAGGTACCATGGTGGGCGCGCCTGAGCTTATGCTGTCCTTCTCTGCGTACAGAAATCTCCAGTTTCTGGCTTACCTCTACCCTGAGCTACCCGCTCGCCAGCGCATTGACGAAGTACTGGAACTGGTGGATCTGCGGGAGGCCAGCAACCGCCTGGTACGGACCTTCTCCTGCGTTGTCTATCGGAGCAGGGCATTACCATTTTTCTGAGCAGCCACTTGCTGCACGCGGAAAAACTGGTGATCAGCGAAAAAACAGTGAAAGTCCATGTAAGCAACATTCTCAGCAAGCTGCATATGCTTGATCGCACACAGGCGGCAGTTTTTGCCTGGCAGCAAGGATTGGTGCACTGAGATAATCCATAGGAAAATACGGCACAAACCACTATCACTTCTAGGGGATGACATCTTTGCTGTACAATTGTATACTTATTTATTATAAAGGAGTAGTAACAGATATTGGGAGATCGTTACCGTCACATTAAAAACATAGGCACGCGGGCGGTCTTTGCGATGCTCGCCTACAGGATGGGGAAAAAGGAGAATCTGTATGATGGAAAGCACGAGGACCACGCAAAGGCCTGGCCAACGGGAAACGGGTCAGTTGTCTCGCCCTTCCCAAAACAACTCTAACGCACCAAACGAACGCCCTGGAGGGTCTGCACCACAAGGAAGACCCCCCAATAGGCGGGGCTTCTGGCTGCAATGGCTCATCTTCATCATTGTCATCAATCTGATCTTCTACGCTCCGCTCATCTTTGGTGGCTTGAGTGGGCAACAGTCGACGGTCAACCTGTCATACACCAGCTTCCTGCAGCAGGTGCAGCAGGGCAATGTCAAGGACGTGACGCTCACCGGGAATTCCGTGTCTGGCGACTTCAAAACGCCTATTCATCAGCAGCAGAGCGGTACCGGGAGCAACACGGCGACGTATCCGCGTTTCACCAGCTATGTGCCAGAGACGGGCGATCCCAACTTGCTTCCCTTGCTGGAGAAAAACGGCGTCCAGGTCAACGCTCAGCCCGTGCAGATTCCCTGGTGGCAGACGGCGCTGACGATCCTGCTCAATGCTTTACCCGTCTTGCTGCTGGTCTACTTTGGTTACATGCTCCTGCGCAGCATGCGGCAGTCGCAGCAAGGGGGAGGCATCTTTGGAGTGGGGCGCAGCCGCGCCAAACTGTACAACGAAGAGCGTCCATCGACGACCTTTGCCGATGTGGCGGGTGTCGACGAAGCCAAGGCCGACCTGCGCGAGGTGATCGACTTCCTGCGCAATCCACAGCGCTACCTGGCGATTGGGGCACATATTCCCAAAGGCGTGCTGCTGGTCGGCCCTCCAGGCACGGGCAAGACCTTGCTGGCTCGTGCAGTCGCAGGCGAGGCAGGTGTGCCTTTCTTCAGCGCCAGTGCCACCGGCTTTGTCGAACTGTTCGTCGGAGTGGGAGCCAGCCGCGTGCGCGACCTGTTCGAGCAGGCCAAGAAGAACGCTCCCTGCATCGTCTTTATCGACGAGATCGACGCGATTGGGCGAACGCGTAGTGGCGCCGCGGCGTTTGCCAGCAATGATGAGCGGGAACAGACGCTGGAGGAACTGCTCGTGGAGTTGGATGGCTTCGAGCAACGCGATGCCATCGTAGTGCTTGCCGCCACGAACCGTCCTGATGTCCTCGATCCGGCCTTGCTGCGGCCGGGGCGGTTTGACCGGCAGATCACGGTGGATCTGCCGGAACGGCGTGGGCGCGAAGCCATCCTGCGCATCCATACGCGCAATGTTCCCCTGGCACCTGATGTGAACCTGGAGGACCTGGCACGTGCGACGCCGGGCTTCTCGGGAGCAGACCTGGAAAACCTGGTGAACGAGGCGGCGCTGGCTGCGGCACGTCGAGGCAAGACACAGGTGGACCGCAAGGACTTCGAGGATGCGCTCGACAAACTACTGCTGGGAGGCAAACGGGAAGCCTTGATGGATGAACGGGAGCGCAGGATCGTGGCCTACCATGAAGGCGGGCACGCGCTGGTGGCAGCGGTGCTGCCCGATGTCGATCCGCTGTACAAAGTGACGATTGTGCCACGCGGGCGCTCGCTCGGGGCCACGCAGTTCCTGCCAGAAGGTGACCGGCGCAACTTACCGCGCAGCTACCTGATGGAGCGACTGGCCGTGGCCCTGGGCGGTCGCAGCGGGGAGGAAATCGCGCTGGGAGAGATCACAACGGGTGCGGAGAACGATCTCAAGGAAGCCACGCAGTTGGCACGGCGCATGGTGGGCGAGTGGGGCATGGGCGATCAGACAGGCCCGGTGGTATATGACCTGGCGGACGGTAGTCCCTACCTCAACCAGCAACCGCTGGAAGACCACAGTCGGGTGTACTCGGAGGCGACGGCAGAGCGCCTGGATACCGAGGTCGAGCAGCTGATTACGCAAGCCCATCAGCAGGCTCGCGGCGTCTTGACTGAGCACCGTGATGCCCTGGACCGCCTGGCGCAGGCTCTCCAGCAAGAAGAGGTACTAGAGCGCGACCAGGTGCTTGCCATCGTGAATGGGGCGCAGAAAACACAGGGTGATGCAAGTGGCGAGAAAGCATCCCAGAGCGCGCAAGTTCCAGGTAGCTAGAAAGCATTCATGTCTCGTCAGTAGCAAAGGGGTCGGCATATCTCTCCGACGCAAGATGAACGCGAAATGTTTTTATCTCAAAAGGTCTGACCTGAAACGATAGCGCGTTCCCTTGATAGGAGACATTGTTGATCGGCTCCTCCAGAAGGTTACACTCTTGCGCGGAAAGAATCGACGTAGCAAAGGTGAGCGTGCCGCGTCCGCGCTGATTATGCGCTTCGTACAGCCGCACAATCAGACCATCCCCGTCCTCGGCAGGTTTCACCGTCTCTACTATGACGTGCGTGCACTCTGTCTGTATAAAGGAAGTCCCACGATAAATTGGGGACCTACTGATGCCCGTTGTAGGTACGATAGGGATAGATGTGGCCTTCTTTTGACCAGCCACGCACACTAGCGGAACATTGAGTTCGTAGGCACGCCGTACGCTCTGTGCCTCCCTCCAATCTCCTGCATGCGGCAAGAGGCTATAGGTGAAGCGGTGCAGGCCTTCATCTGCATGAGTATCGGGGAAGACACCGGACTTAAGGAGCGTCAGACGAACAACATTATCGTGAACGTCATGCCCATACTTACTATCATTAAGCAGGCTGATACCGTATCCCCCTTCGCTCAAATCGATCCAGCGATGGGCACAGGTCTCAAAACGGGCCATATCCCAGGATGTGTTACGATGCGTGGGGCGCTCAACGCTGCCAAATTGGATTTCATAGGTTGCTCGTGTGCTGTTGATTGCAAGCGGAAACGCCGCTTTCAACAACGCCTGGTGTTCGTGCCAGTCGATCTCGGTGGCAATGTCGATGCGCGGCGAATTGCGCCAGAGCGAAATACGTTGCGTGATACGCGAGGACATGTACGGACGGACAATCTCGACGGTTGCGCGCACTGGTCCCTCTTCGATGATATGCATAGTTGTTACAGCTCGTACCGGGTACGGCTTCTCCTCATAAAAGAGATCAATATCCCAGGCGTCGAAATCCAAGGGATGATCCTCATAGGCGATAAGCTGATTGCCTGTTTGCCCAGTGGCAAGAACGTCACGCTCTGCACGCATGTCGTAGAGCCGGCTGATCTCTCCTTGCGCATTGATCCGAAGGTCATAATACTCATTGCGCAGGACGATTGTCTCCGAGTCGATAAATCGCTCTACGTGCCCGATAAATCGGCACTCTACACTGTAGAGTGCCGATTTATCGGGCACGTAGAGCATCTGTGCTTCACCGGTCCCCGCATTGCTGGCTGCCGATACGACCTGCACCCCACATGGGGGCACGCGCACACCATCCAGCAGGAACACCGTATTCCCCTCCCAGTCAGTTGTTTGCTGGGCAGTAGAGTGCGGATTGATCCAGCATGTAGATGATGCAAGCTGCGCCGGCACCTGTATGGGATCCGTGCGCTCCCACGCCAGGGTATTCAGCAGGAGGAGATCCTGCTCTCCTGCAGGGAGGTGTTGCAGCACAACAGCGAGTGCCTCGTCGTATATGCGCTTTCCTATGACACGTGCCTCGGCATAGATCAGCTCGGCATCGTCATAGACTTCACGGATCGATGAGCCGGGCAATACATCATGGAATTGATTCAGGAGTATGAGCTGCCAGCCCTGATTCAGTTGCTCCTGGCGGGACGACATGCCGTAGAGGCCGGCCCAGGCATTCAGCAATTCCACCTCGCGGTAAAATAATTCAGCTCGCCGATTAGCCTGTTTGACGCGTGCCTGCGAGGTATATGTCCCCCGGTGATACTCTAAGTACAACTCACCTACCCATGTGGGCAAACGCGGGTTCTCCCACACGTGCTGATAGAGTTCCGTGAAGTAATCTTCAGCTCGACCGGCACGAACCTGGGGGAAGTCCGGCAGGTCCGCCATGATGTGCATGCGCTCCATTTGTTCTTCCGTTGGTCCACCGCCACCATCGCCCCAGCCAAAAAGATACAGCAAGTGATCGTTGATGTCCTGTTGACGATAGTTCATCCAGGTCCCGGTCATATCGCTCGGTCGCAAGGGACCGTTGTAGCTATAGAAAGTTGTCGTATACAGGTCTGGTGCCGTGATGAAGTGAGTCAGGACCTCAGAGCCGTCGATGCCGCGCCAGCGAAAAGTATCACAGGGCATACGGTTAAACTGGTTCCAGCTAATCTTCGTGGTCATGAAGACGGGGATATTGCAACCGTGCATAATTTGCGGAAGCGCGGCACTATAGCCAAAGACATCTGGCAACCAGATATGACGGGGCTTGACACCAAATTCTTGTTGCCAGAAGCGTGTCCCATGCATAATCTGGCGGATGAGCGACTCGCCAGAGGTAAGGTTACAATCCGCTTCAACCCACATCGCACCTACCGGCTCAAAACGTCCCTCCGCGACACGCTGTTTCACCCGCGCATAGAGTTCAGGAACGTCCTCTTTCAGCCATTGAAGCACTTGCGGCTGGCTCTGGCTATAGTGGTAGTCGGGATAGCGCTCCATCAATCCCAGCACATTAGAGACAGCATGAGCGATCTTCTGGCGGGTTCTCCAGTAAGGCCACATCCACCCGATATCGAGGTGTGCGTGTCCGCTGGCAGTAATCTGCGGGCGATAGGTCCCACGATAAATCGGGGACCTACTGTAGAGTGCGGATTTATCGAGCACGTCCTCGGCAAGATGCGTTTGCAGGTAGTCATAAGCAGCCTGAGCCGAGTCAGTGAAACGTTCACCCTGCCAGCCTGCGCGCAGATCGAGCATGTTATAGGCCGTATTGAGGCGCGCTAATAGGACATGGCGTGCCGGATCACCTTCGTTCAGTGTGAGAGACGCTTCCAGGAGGGTCTGCATCAAGTGATAGAGTTGCCAGTTCACCACGTGGCGCGGACGCAGCGTCAAGCCACCAAAGGGCAGAGGAACGGCTGTGTAGACCTGGAGCATCAACGTATGGGATTGCCCATCGCATGCTTCCCCGGGCAGCAAGAGAACGGGATGGCGCCAATCAAAAGCCCCGATGGCATGCCCATCAAGAAAAACAGTCGCTTCCAGGTGGAGCAAAAGAGGATCATCTCCCACAGTATCCCAGTGCAATTGCAGGACCAGGGGTAGCCCTTGCAACGACGCTGGTGCTTGCAGAGGCGCCATCAGCCAGCTTGTTCCATGCTCCAACCCCCAGACCGGCCCTACCTCCAGCGGTTGCCAGTGTGTGTCTGTAAGCGATGGTATAGCCATCGGGCCAGTGGCAGCAACACCATAGACCGGGGAAAGCATGTGGGCTGACCCTTCGGTCGTTTTGCTCAGTGCTTCAAGACTCGCGCGAAGTTTTTGGACGGTAAATACCAAGAGAAATTCCTTTCCACTCAAGGAACATATATGACAAGGTCAAGGGGAACGAGCCCTTTTAGCCCTTGAGGCCTCCACTGACGCCGCGTACAAAGAAGCGCGATACCAGTGTATAGAGTACGACGGCTGGCAGCGCGTAAAGCATAGCGTAGGCCGCCAGCTGGCCGTAGTTCACCTGGCCATAACTGCCGAAGAAGGTATAGATATGAACCGAAGCCGGCAGTAGATTCTGGCTTTGCAGAATAATCAGGGGAACGAAGAAGTTCGTCCAGGCCACCAGGAAGCTCCATACGCCGACCACGGCAATCCCTGGCGCGGCAAGCGGAAATAGCACGTGAATGAGCCCCTGGAAGGTCGAAGCGCCATCAATCCAGGCTGCCTCTTCCAGCTCGTAGGGAATCGAATCGAAAAAGTTCTTCATCAGCCAGATACAGAAAGGCAATGCACTGGCAACAAAGAAAAGGACAACCCCCTGGAGCGTATCAACAAGGTTCAGCGAGGCGTACAGTGCATACAGCGGCGTCACCAGAGCTAGAATGGGCAGCGCGCTAGCGAACAGGATGACGTACATGAGGGGCCCCTTGAAGGGAAACTGGTAACGCGAGAGTGGATACGCTGCCAGGCCCGCGAGGATGATCACCAGGAGCATCGTACTGATTGCCAGGATGAGGCTGTTACCGAAAGGGCCCGCGACGAGGCCATTAGTGATAATCGTTTGATAATTGATCAAGCTGAAATGAGCAGGTATCGTGACCGATAGGGTTGCACTCGGATTGAAGCTTGCCAGGATGGGCCATAAGAGTGGCACCAGGAAGAATAGTCCGAAGATCACCAGAATAAGGTAGGCGGATGTCGAAGTCAGGCCGCGACGAATAGTCATGTCTCTCTCCTCTCACTCCACCTCGAACAGTTGGGAGCGTGATATACCGGATTGTGTGTGCATACTCAGCAAAAATCTCCTCGCTGCCAGTTAGAGGTCAACGCGTAGAACACGAATGTACAACAATGAAAGGATGGCTCCCACCACCAGGATCAGCAGCGAGATAGCGCTTCCATACCCAATCTGATAGAATTGGAACGCCTGGCGGTATTGGTAGATGGTCAAGAGTTCTGTACTGAGGTTGCTCCCTCCTGTCAGAACATAGACCAGGGTGAAATCGGAGAGCGTCGCCAGTGTGATGAGTAGCAGGTCTGTGGCAATACTGCCCTTGATGAGTGGGAGCGTAATATAACGAATGCGCGCCCACAGACCAGCACCGTCAATCGAAGCCGCTTCGAGCAATTCAGGTGGAATACCTTCCAGGGCGGAAGCGTACAGGAGCATCGAGAACGCTGTGCCACGCCAGGTGTTTGCCACAATGATCGAGGCCATCGGGTAGTCCTGAAGCCAGGCATGCTGCGGCAAGCCAAAGGTTGCCACGATCGAGTTCAGGAGGCCAGGGGCCAGGACACTTTGCGGGCCGCCGGCAAGGAAAGAACTCCAGAGGAAACCGGCTACCACGTCGGGAATCACCCAGGCGATGATAATGATAGCCCCAAGGACCGCCTTAAAGGCGCGCTGCCGGTGACGCATCAACATGGCTAAGAGCAGTCCTAGCACGGCCTGGCCGATCAATGCTGAGCCAACCAGATATGTCAGCGACACGCGGAAGGCGTTGAAGAACTCTGCATCATGCAGGATTTGCGTGAAATTTTGTAACCCGACCCACTGAGGGGTTGCCGCGCCTGCGCCCGTCAAGGACATGTTGGTGAAAGAGATATAGAGGGCCCAGAGAGCGGGGCCGAACATAAAAAAAGCGATGACCAGGAAGGCAGGGGCCATAAAGATAATAGCAACACGCAGTCGCTTGCGCCGGATGCGTCTAGGGGCAGATGTAGCCATCTGTAGTCGTTGCACCCGCTTCGTCTCAACCTGCATATTCCAACTCCTCAGCCAGGGATGGATCGCGGACAAAGGAGTATTCTCTGTACCGCGATCCACCCTCACCAGCAGTTAACAACACCTTTGTATCGTCGATAGAAGAATATAGGTAACTATTCAGGTCTCCTTTCTCTTGCACCGCCTGCGGCGGCGGGGTGAGGGAGAAGGGCGGGGACACCCCGCACCCCGCCAAGGGGCCTGCAAGGCCCCTTGGAACCCCCTGCTGAATAGTTACGAATATAGAGGAAAACCAAGTGTTGGATAAATCCGCACTCTACAGAGTGTAGAGAGTCGATAATGAAGATTAACGACCAAAGCCGGTAGTGTCATGCTGAGCGAAGCATCTGGCTGCCCATCGAGAGAGATCCTTCGCTGCGCTCAGGATGACAAGCGACCCGCGATGATTACCGATCTTGGTTGGTAAAACTCATAATCGACTCGTGACCTCCGCTTGCTACGTTCCCTGTTCGACATTGCTCGCACCCGCAATGCCTGTGACAGCCTGGGAGAAGGTACTCATCGCGTCAGAGGGTGACTGACCACTCATCACATGCTGCATAGCGTTGTCGATCTGGAGCGAGATCTTGGGGTACGCAGGGAAACCTGGGCGGAATTGTGTGAAAGCTACCAGGCTCGTGTAGAACGGATTCAGCGGGGTGTTGTGATACGCGGGTACATTGATAATATCCTGACGTGGTGCCACCCCCCCGCTCTGAACGTCGTAGCTTGCCAACAAGTCCTGACTGGAAGCGGTCTTGAGGACCTGGAATGCCTGGTCTGGATGGGCTGACCTGGCCGTAATGGAGTAGGCCCAACCGCCGGAGAGAGTGACATAGTTGGGAGCCTGCCCGAATTGGGTCGGCATCTTGGCGACACCCATCGTCTGTTGCCACTGCGGCCACGGTGCTTGACCGTTGGGGTACCAGAAGCTACTGATCCAGGAGCCATCGATATCAATGGCAACCTTCCCCTGCGGGATAAGTTGCTGTTCAATCGTATTATTAGCCTGGGTACTCAAGGCAATATCATTGGTGGGTCCGAGCAGACTAGATGGATTATAGACCTGCTTTACGAAGTTGAGCGAATCGAGTAATCCCGGGCTGGGAGCAACCCACTTTTGCGTTGAGTAATCGTAAAGTGGATTTTTGGTGCCGTAGAGCAACATCTCGAAGCCCTGCATTGAGGAGGCCTCATCCATCGGAACGCCTGAGAAGAGGTTGAGCGGGATAACACCGGGCACCTTCGCTTTGATGATGCGGGCAGCGGACAGAAGATCGGCCCAGTTATGGGGCTGCCAGGTGGTGGGGAGTCCTGCGCGTTGGAAGATACTCTTGTTGTACCAGACCAGGCGTACATCGGTACCGTCCATTACGCCGTAGTTGTGACTGTTGAACGTCGTGATCTTCTGCATAGCGGGGAACCACTGCTGGCTGTATTCAGGCCAGGTAGCCAGGTACTTATCGAGCGGGGCCAGGTAGCCGGCGGTCACATCAGAGCTAACCAGGAAGCTGTCCTCGCGCACGAGATCGGGAGCCGTGCTGGGGGAACGCATCATCAGGTCGAGCTTTGTGTAATAGCTTCCCTCGTCAGCGATGATAGGTTCCAACTTGACTTTGATATTAGGGTTAGCCGCCTCGACACGCTGCTTCACCTGGTTCCACCACGCCTGTTCAGGATAGGGTGGAGGACCAAACTGCTGAAAGGCAACGGTAATGGTGACCGGTCCGTTGGTAGTGGTTGAAGGGCCGCCGCAGGCCTGCACTACAAATGCTGCGGCGAAAAGCACGACAAAAAGATAAAGGGGGAAGAAACCCAAGCTTTTCAATAGCCTGTGCATAACACCTCTCCTTGTTGATTAAATAGGACAGCCAGTCCTTACAACTCTGTCAGTCAACGTCGGTGTGTACAATGAGCTTCAGCATCTCTTGAAGCAGGCTCACTAGCAAACAATCAGGCAAGCTAGAAGGGGATAAAAGTGGTGGTCAGTTAAGAATGCTGGATTGTAGGGTCTCGGCTGCACCTCCTCTCGGCTATTAGTGGCGCGCTTATCACAAATACCATAGGTTAAGTATGGGGTAAAAACCGAAATTTGTCAATGGATATTTTCATAAGCATGGGGTAAAAACCGAAATTTGTCAATGGATATTTTCAAGAATAGAAGCAGATAAATCAACTATTTTCCGCGTATCTATCTTTAAAAATCGAAAATCGATGCAGTAAAATCTAAAAATTGTTGGATGCTTACTTGCATAATATGCATAGATATGCTAAGCTTTGCCTAGCTTTGGTGTCACCATGCAGACCCTTTATTTTGTGCATCTCACACGTTACTGAAGAAGGAAGACTGATTTGATAGCGAAGCTGAGCAAAAAGGAGCGAACGAGGATGCTCCACGCTCAACTCATGACCTATTTTCGTGAGCGCATTCTCGATGGACGTTTGTCAGCAGGAACACGCCTTCCAACCGATGGAGAGCTAGCCACCCAGTATCAGATCAGCCGTGATGGCGTGCGCCAGGCGCTGGCGCTGCTGGCCAACGAGGGGTTGATCGAACGGGTACAGGGGCGTGGCACGTTCGTAAGCCAGCCATCATCAAACGGTAGCCCGGTGGCACAACTTAAACAGAAGCAGATCGGTTTAGTCCTCAATCTAACGATGCGCACACCAATGAATATGAATCTTCTAGTCGGTGTCGAACAAGCAGCAAAGTCACATGGCTATAGCGTCAGTTTCACCTATGCCGAAGGCGACCAGGAGCAGCAAGCCCGCGATATTGCCCGCTTGCGAGCGAATCACGTCTTAGGAATGATTATCTACCCTATAGGTGATACCACTCATGATGCCTCGATCCAGCGGCTTCAGATCGATCATGTCCCCCTTGTCTTGATGGACCGCTACTTTCCTGACCTGGAAATAGACTATGTTGGTTTAGACAACGCCGGTGGTGGCTATCGTGCCACAGAACACTTACTCATTCTGGGTCGCAGGCGCATTGGCTTCGTCTTCTCGCATGAAGAAACTTTGCAAACCACTTCAGTTTATGAGCGCTGGCAAGGCTATTGTAAGGCATTACAAAAGTATGGTGTCCCGTATGATGAGACACTGGTCGTTCCCAATCTCAGGCAGCTGCAGATGGCTACCCATGAAGCATTGATTGAGTTTTTGGAACGCCCTGATCGACCAGGTGCCATCTTCGCCGTCAACGATTACGTTGCGCTAGACGTAATGCAAGCGGCAAAAGCCATTCACCTGCATATACCGGAAGACCTTGCCGTCGTTGGCTTCGACGACCTGGAGTTCGCTGCCCATGTGACTCCACCCCTTACAACGATCGTGCAGCCATTCCTAGACATAGGATTACGAGCGGGCACGCTATTAATCAATCGCATCGAGGGAATCGTTGGCGCTTCTAAGCATATCGAGCTGCCAACAAACTTAATCATTCGCGAATCGTGTGGTGCACAACTCCATGTAAAAAAGATTCTCTCGCTGCCACAGGAGAAGATCAAGGAGTCTCCCAGTCCAATCCAGGGAAATGATTTGTCGCGTTCTTAGCTCTCACTGCCCAATGAAAGAGATTCAGCTCTCAACAATGATAGCTACATCGATGCGACCGTTGCTGACTGCTACGGGCTGTTGTGGGTGGTTGGGACTGCTAGAGGGTAGCAGTGGACATGAAAAGGCTCCTCTCATCCTGTCTATACCTACATGCAGGGTAGGTGTAATGCTGGCGATCGTCAATGTACATTGAGCCTCTGGCTTCAATGAGAGGTCCCAGGATGCGGACTCATGGTCAAAATCGATGCGTACATCCCCGCCATTGCTGACTTCTGAAAGTATGTAGGTAGCTGGGCCGTGGTACCCGTAGAAGGCTAAGATGATGGACATGCCCGCGTGTGCTACATCGATGGTGAATTCTCGATGACCATGACGAAGCTTAGAAGTGGGTAAGGAAGCATGAATCAGGTATAAGCCTGTAGCTCCACCGTGAAGTGTGAAGCTGACCGTACTCAGGTCGTTCGCTACGGTTGTAGCATCTGTGGTGGATGGACTGCCGGTTTGCAGCGGTCCAGTTTTTGCGGGCGTTTTTTGCGGTGCCCCTGGACTGTTACCTGCATTACTGCATCCTGCCAGCAGAAAAAGCAGTACCATTCCTGTTGATATAAGCCAATGGCACCACCTGCGCTGGCTAGCTGGAATATCCGTTAGAAAATGGATCGTTTGCCGTTGCAAATGCGCTCCTTTATTTAAAGCAAGGAAGGGATTGATACTTATCGATTGTATTCTCACGCAAGAGAATGTGCAAGGAGCGGGAATAATGGTAACTATTCAGGTCTCTTTTCTCTTGCGTCGCCTGCGGACTTTGCTGGCGAATGACAGTAGGAAGCGTGCCAGGGTACCCGCAGGAAGCGTGCCAGGGTACCCGCAAGGGGTACCCCTACTCTACGACGGGCGGGCCTGCCGAGCCGTCGTAGAGTAGGGACAGGGCTTGCCCCTGTCCTGGCTGTGACGCCGCTTCGCCTCGGAATCGCATTCTCCCGCACCCCGCCAAGGGGCCTGCAAGGCCCCTTGGAACCCCTGCTGAATAGTTACGAAATGATTGTAGTGGTCGCTGGCCCACCCTCCAGGTCGCTCAACGCCTGCTCGAGGCGTGTCCAGGGTCGTGTCAGTGGATGAGCTCTTCTGCCTCTCCCTGTGTGTTCTGGTTGGACGAGGTAGGTATAAACGTGATAGGCAGCCGCTTGATCCCGAATAAAGCGCGGGTATCGAGCAGTTCTAATGGGATAGCTGATACACGTTGGAGCTGCGGGAGTTGCTCAAGCATCATCGGAAGGGCAATGGATGCTTCCAGGCGGGACAACGGAGCACCAATGCAAAAATGAATGCCATGGCCGAAGGCCACGTGGTGATTGGGCGAGCGCGTGATCTCAAAGCGATCAGGATCAGGAAACTGGGCACTATCGTGATTGGCCGAAGCGATCCAGGCAAAGACGAGAGCATCAGCAGGGATGCGCACATCGTCTATGATGATCTCTGTCGTCGTTATACGGCCTATGCGCCAGACGGGAGACGCGTAGCGCAGCACCTCTTCGATGGCCCCAGGCATCAGATCCGGCTGCTGACGCAGTTGTTCCATCGCCTCGGGATAAGCATCAAAACAGAGGATGGCCTGCCCCAACAGATTGGTAGTCGTTACGTGTCCCGCCAGCAGGAGCAGAAAACAAAAGCTAACAATCTCCTCCTGGCTTATGTGTGCCCCATCGACTTCAGCAGCTAACAGCTCGCTCATCAGATCTGCTCGTGGCTGACGCCGATGCTCTTCCAGCCTCTGAGCGAAATAGGCTGTCATCTCCTGGATCATAGACCGTGTCTGCCGGTACTGCTCTGTCTCTTCTGCCTGCAAGAGTTCTGCATCGCTGAGTTGGCTGGAGAAGAGCGTATCTGCCCAGCGCTTAAAGACCGGGCGGTCCGCGGTTGGCACGCCGAGCATTTCGGCAATGACGGTCACAGGCAGGGGGTACGCGAGATCTGCGATCACATCCATCTTTCCTGCAGGGCGCACACGATCCAGCAGTTCCTGTACAATCACCGTGATGCGTGCTGAGAGTTGGGAGAGTGCCCGTGGCGTGAAGATGGGAGAAATGAGCTTACGATACTTGCTGTGCTGCGGAGGATCCATCGAGATAAGACTGGGAGCAGTGAGTGAGGAACGAGCAGGGATGCGCCAACGGAAATCCGATGAAAAGTGCGTGTAGTCGGAGAGGACGTTGTTGACATCCGCGTAGCGGAAGACGTGCCAGCACCCGCTGGTTTCATCGAGCCAGACGGGATGAGTGGTACGCATCTGTTGAAACCAGCGGTACCGTTGTTGGACATCTTGCAAGGATTGAAGTGATTGGCGCATATGATGAGTTTTCCTTTCTTGTCTTCAGCACGATGATGAAGGGTGAGAGTCGATAAACAATTGGGGTGGTTGCCGGAGAAAGCTGGAACGTCTTCATGCTGCCCGTGTCCTTTGAGAATGAAGGATGGCAGGCGTCCTGCCGGCCGCACCTCGTCATATCTGCTGATAGTATGACAAGGAAGCGTCATGAAAACGCCATGAGCATCGTCATGAAAGGGGAAGCGTTTCATGAGCGGTTGTCCCGCACCACCGCAGGGTGGGGGCAAGCCCACAGGGCGGGGACAAGCCCACAGGGCGGAGGCAAGCCCCGCCCCTACTATACACGGGCGTGGCAGGCCGGATCGAGCGTGGAGAAGGGACGGGCCTGGCGGTCGCCCTGACCTCCTTACGTTCGCACCTACAGCGGTGCACAGTGAGCCTCCTTCGAGTAGTGTTCCTGATTGTTAAAACAGTAGTTTGTAGTCGCTTCAAACACTCGACGAGCTACCGCAGGTGGCGGCAGAGGGAACCCAGATGTTGTTTTTCGAATAAAAC
>WNGJ01012625.1_pt1 | contig 16598 bp, 8 predicted proteins | sample 5400611 | NCBI WGS metagenome assembly WNGJ01 (sample SAMN13153375, study PRJNA577476) | soil metagenome | isolation source: 40 cm soil or saprolite under Garry oak tree replicate 1 | place: USA:California | collected 2016-06-15 | reverse complement strand
TGGCGCGGATGAGCCACTCCCAGAACTTCACGGGCTTGGTGTGAGGATTGTCGACGCGGAACGTGCTGACGCCGTGGCCGATCCAGAACTCGAGGATCCGTCGCATCTCCTCCCAGAGCGCTCGCGCCCCCTCGCCCTGGAAGTTCACGGGATAGATGTCCTGATACTTCTTCGGCGGGTTCTCGGCGTACTTGATGGTGCCGTCGGGACGGTGGAAGAACCACTCCGGGTGCTCATGCACCCAGGGATGATCCGGCGAGCACTGGATCGCGAAGTCGAGCGCGACCTCGAGCCGGAAGCGCCGCGCGGCCTCGACGAACCGGTCGAAGTCCTCGAGAGTGCCAAGGTCTGGATGGACGGCGGTGTGGCCGCCGTCGGCACTGCCGATCGCCCACGGGCTGCCCGGATCGCCGGGGGCCGCGACGAGGGCGTTGTTGCGCCCCTTGCGGTGAGCCCGCCCGATCGGGTGGATGGGCGGCAGGTAGACGACGTCGAAGCCCATCGCCGCGGCGAACGCCAGCTGGGCCTCGGCCTCCTTGAAGGTGGCGCTCCGATCGGCGGCCGTTCCCGAGCGCGGGAAGAACTCGTACCACGCGGCGAATCGCGCGCGCTCCGGGTCGACGATCACCTCGAGCTCACGCTCAGCCCACGTCGCCTCCGACCGGTCGAGATGACGGGTCATCCGCGCGGCCAGCTCCGGCTCGGCGGCCACCGCGACGGCCTCCGACGGCGACGCCGCGCGCTCGATCCGGCCGACGTACGCGGCGAGCGCGGTGCGATCGGCGGCCGCGGTCGCCCGCGCCGCCGCGGCGCGGATCAGTGCCAGCCCTTCGCCGAGCGCGCTCTCGAGGTCCTGGCCGCCGGCGTGGCGCTTCTCGAGGTCCGCGAGCCACGAGCGGAACGTCTCCGTGAGCGCCTCGATCGTGTAGCGATAGCGTCCCGTCGCCGCCAGGGTGAACGTGCCCGCCCAGCGGTCGTTGTCCACGTGGTGCATCGGGCTCTCGCGCCACGCGCGGTCGCCGTCGCGGCGATAGCGCAGGTAGGCGACCAGCACGTCGTGGCCGTCCTTGAAGATGTCGGCGGAGACCTCGAGGACCGCCCCGACCTCGCGCTTGACGGGATACCGGCCGCCGTCCACGGCCGGCGCGACACTTTCGATGACGACGGTGCGCCGGGGCGCGTCGATCGAGCGCGCGCTCATGGCCGGGTCACGGGGCGAGGCTGAAGCCGAGCGCGGTCGCGAGCGGAAGCAGGTCGCCGCGCGCGTCGGGCCGCTCGGTCCAGATCTGGAAGAACCGGTTCTGGGTCGCCCAGTGCCCGTACCGGATGCCGAGACGACGCGTGCCTTCGATGAGCGCGGTCGCCTGCGCGATGCGCTCGCGCGACGGCGCCTCGGCGACGGCGTCGAGGGCGTGTGCGACCGCGCGGTGCATGACGAATCGCTGGGGCATGAGGTCGAGCGTCAGGCCGAGGGCTCTCGCTTCGTCGACGATGCCGACGACGCGGTCCGGGATCACCAGAAGCTCCGGCAGGGGCTGGAGCTCGGCGGTGATCTGCTCCTCCAGCACGTGGCGCGCGACGATCGCGAGGGCCTCGGGAATGGGCGCGTCGGCCTCTCGCAGGTAGTGGACGAGCTTGCGGTTCTCCTCCCAGATCTTCCGGTACGTCTCCTCGTGGCGCTCGAGGGTCGCCCGGATGACGTTGCCCAGGGCCCGCCGCCGCTCGTCGAGAAAGAGGTGGCTGAGCGACGAGAGCCCGTCGGGGAAGTACTCGTCGAGACCGCGGACGAGGTCGGCGACGCTCTGGCGCGCGCAGCGCGCCAGCAGGTCGGTCTTCAGCGCGTCGTAGGTGGCCTGATCGTCCCAGGTCCTCACGCCGCACGAGAAGTCGTGGCCGCCGAAGTAGAGCAGCGCGTACACCATCTCGCGCGTCTCACCCGTCACCTCGGAGCTGACGCGCACGTGCGCGACGGCGAGCGTCGTGCCGTCGGCCGTCTCGCGCGCGCCGTCGAGCCGCTCGACCCGGTAGGCGTAGATGCGGGCGTCCGAGGGATATTCCTCGAGAAGGCCGGTGATCGCGTAGTGCGTGACGACCCGACTCAAGTTGACCGCGGTCGGCCGGATCAGGCGGCGGTAGACTTCCCCGCCGTCGCGCATCTCGGGCACGTTGCTCGGCGCGGCCGCGAGCCGGCGGACGAACTCGTCCTCGAGCCGCCCGCCGCCGAGATCGTTCAGGTACTGAAGGGCCATCGCCGCGTAGCGGAGGATCTGTACGGGCTCGATGGCCGAGATCTCGTCGAAGAACCAGCCGCACGAGGTGTACATGAGCAGCCGGTTGCGCTCGAGCTCGAGAAGCTTGCGGGCTTCGACGCGTGCCGCCGGATCGAGCACGCCTCGGGCATGCGCGGCGAAGAACGCGTCGAGCCGCTCGGGGCTTCGATCGAGGAGCAGGGCGGCATAGTCGTCGCGGGCCGCCCACGGGTCCTTGAGGTGCGCGGAGGCGCGCGCCTCGAAGTAAGGATCGATCTGGTCGCGGAGCCAGTCGAGCGCCTCGCGCAGTGGAGCCCGCCAGCGCTGGTGCCAATCGCCGCGCGTGCGGCAGCCGCAATCGGAGCGCCAGCGCTCGATGCCGTGCGCGCAGCTCCACGAGGTCCGCTCGCGGATCTCGACCTCGTGCGTGGGCGGGTTGGCCGCCAGGAACGCCGCGTAATTCGTGAGCGCAGCCGCCGCCTCGGCCTCTATCTGCTGGACCGCCGCCGCCAGCGCCATCTCGCCGAAGCGGCTGTGGTGGCCGTACGTCTCGCCGTCGGTCGCGCAGTGGACAAGCTGCGGCCACGTGCGCGCGTCGGAGAAGGCGGCGTTGAGCCACGCCACGAGGTTCTCGGCGCGCTCCAGCAACCGTTCGAACGCGATCGCGCGCGAGATGGGTCCATCGTAGAAGAAGAGCGCCAGGCTGAGCCCGCGCGGTCCGCGCCAGAGATACGGACGGCTCGGGTCGATCCCGCCGCCGGCGTCCTCCCAGGCCTCGGTATCCAGGGCCCGCACGCGCTGGGCCTGATGGGGCGCCAGGATCGTGAACTTCACGCCCGCCTCGGCGAGCACCTCGAGCGACTCGTTGTCCACCGCGGTCTCGGGAAGCCAGAGCCCCTCGGGCTCCCGCCCGAACCGCGTGCGGAAGTCTTCGATGCCCCAGCGCACCTGCGTGACCTTGTCGCGGCGCGTGGCGAGCGGCACGATCATGTGGTTGAAGACCTGCGCGCACGCGTTGCCATGACCCCGGGCCGCGACGCTCGCGCGGTCGGCCTCGATGATCTTCGCGTACACGTCCGGGCGGTGGCGCTCGAGCCAGGCGAAGAGCGTCGGCCCGATGTTGAACGAGATCTTCTCGAAGTTGTTGACGATGTCGAGCACGCGGTTCTGCTCGTCGACGCGCCGGGCCGCCGTGTTCGGCGCGTAGCACTCCACGGTCACCCGCTCGTTCCAGTCGTGCTGCGGCGCCGCCGAGTCCTGGACCTCCACCGACTCGAGCCAGGGATTCTCCCGGGGCGGCTGGTAGAAGTGGCCGTGGATGACGATCGCGCGGTTCAAAATTCCTCGATGCCGCGAAGAAACTCGCGGCGGCCTCCGCGCGGAACCACGACCAGGCCGGAGGCGTCGACGTGATAGGTCCGGCGGTCGGCGGCGGGGTCGTGGCCGATCTCGGCGCCGGCCGGGATGATGTTGAAGCGGTCGATGATGGCGCGGCGCACGTGAGCGCCCTTGCCGACGGTGGTGTGGTCCATCACGATCGAATCCTCGATCACCGCGCCCTCGTTGACCCACACGGACCGGCCGAGGATCGAGTTGCGGATCGTCGCGCGCTTGACCAGGGACGACTCGCCGATCTGCGCGTTGTCGACGTCGCCGGCGATGAAGCGGGCCGCGGGGCCGGCATGGTGCTCGCTGCGGATCGGCCAGAGCCGGTTGTCGAGGTCGAACCGCGGCGACTCGCCCAGGAGGTCCATGTGGGCCTCCCAGTAGGACGAGATCGTGCCCACGTCGCGCCAGTACGCGTGCTCCTCGTACGGTTTGACCCCGAGCACCTCGTTCTTCTGGAAGTCGTACGCGAAGACCCGCCCGCCCGGGACGAGCTCCGGGATGATCGAGTGGCCGAAGTCGTGGTCGGTGGAGCGTCGCGCGTCGGCCACGAGCGCGTCGACGAGCGGCTGCCGCGAGAAGATGTAATTGCCCATCGAGACCAGCGCGCGCTCGGGATCGTCCGGCAGCGGCGCCGGCTTCGCGGGCTTTTCCTCGAACTGGACGACCCGTCCCGCGCGATCCACGCCGAGCACGCCGAACTGACGGGCGTCGGCCAGCGGCACCGGCCGGGCCGCGATGGTCACGTCGGCGCCCGACTCCTGGTGGAACGCCAGCATCTGGTTCACGTCCATGCGGTAGACGTGGTCGGAGCCGAAGACCGCGACGACGTCGGCGTTGAAGTCGTCGATGAGGTTCAGATTTTGTAAGACGGCGTCGGCGGTGCCGCGGTACCAGGCGGCGCCGACCCGCATCTGCGGCGGAACGACGGTGACGAAGAAATCGGGGAGCATGCCGCTCGTCCGCCAGGCCAGGCGAAGGTGCTCGATCAGCGACTGTGCCTTGTACTGCACGAGGACGTAGAGGGACGGCATGTCCGAGTTCACGAAGTTCGAGAGCACGAAATCGATCAGGCGATGGCGGCCCCCGAACGGCACCGCCGACTTCGAGCGCTCACGCGTCAAGGGTTGCAGCCGATCGCCCCTGCCGCCGGCCATGACCATTGCGAGGACACGCGCGCGTCGCGGCATGCTCAGCCGGCGGCGGGCGAGTCGAGGCCCCAGGCGGGGTTGAGGTCCGGGAAGCAGAAGTCGTCGCGCTCCAGGCGCTCCAGCGAGTGCGCGGCGTCGGGCGAAAGCGTGTCGCCGGCCTCGAGCGCGCGCGCCATCTCGCACAGCCGCTTGAATTCGGCGTAGTGCTCGGCCACCCGCCGCTCCGCGTAGTCGGACGCGGTCCCGGTCGTGATCAGGAACTGCCAGTCGGAGGACTGCAGGAGCAGGAGCTCCCGCGTCGCCTGGGTGATCACGCGCCGGACCTCGGGGCGGCCGTCGAGCCGGGCGAGGTGCCCGACCCACTCCGCTTCGGCGCTGTAGATCCGGTCCCACGTCCACTCGGTGCCGCGGTTGAGCCAGACCCGATGATCGCCGCCTTCGCCCCACGAGCCCTCCGGCAGGGACAGGGTCGTGCGCGGCGGCACCGACTCGAGGGCTTCACCGAGCGTCATGCGCGGGACGTCCCGGCGCTCCATCTCGCGCGCGATGTGCTCGAGCCACATGGGGCCCTCGAACCACCAGTGACCGAAGAGCTCCGCATCGTAGGGCGAGCAGACCAGCGACGGTCCCTTGCCGGCCCGCGTCAGGGTGTCGATCACCAGGTCGACGAAGTGCGGGGCCTGGAGGGCGACCTTTTGAGCGGCGACGTCGGGGTCGTACACCGCTTTCGTGCCGAGGTCACCCTGGTTGTCGGTGATCCGCCAGAACCTCAGGCCGCCCGGGAAGTGCTTCTTGTGGAACTCCAGGTACGCGTACTCCCCCGGGTAGCCGTGCTCGCGGCTCCACACCTGCAGGGTGGTCTTGGGGTCACGAAAGAAGGCGACGGCCTGACCGCGGCCTCCCCGCGAGGCGACCCGATAGGGAAGGTACGGCGAGCGGGCCTGGCCGGCCGGCACCGTTGCGACCGGCTCGCTCTGGGCGTCTTTCCGCAAAGGAAGGAAATCGCGGTAAAGAAAGAGCGGCTGGCTGGCGGAGACCAGATGGGCGTCGGCGACGAAATACTCCAGACCGTTTTTCGCCAGCATCTCCTCGATGCCAGGTCGCACGCGCCGATCGCGACCGCTGTCGGGCCCGGTCGGGGGCGTCCACTCGTAGCGGGGGCGGTAGGCGCACTCGGGCAGCCAGATGCCCCGCGGCGGGCGGCCGAAATGCCGGCGGTGGGTCTCGACGGCGGTGCGGAGCTGCAGCTGGATCGACTCGTCCCGCGCCAGCAGCGGCAGATAGCCGTGGGTGGCCGCGCAGGTGATGATCTCGATGTGCCCGGCCCGCTGCAGGTCGGCGAAGGTGCCGGGGATATCCCCCCCGATTCTCCGGTGCATTTCCCACATTCGCTCGAAGAACTCCTCCCAGAAGTGGGTGAGGCGGACGATTTCCTTCTGGCCCGCGCGCGTGAAGTGCTGCCGCGACTCCGTGCAGGCGCGCCGGACGTTATCGTGGTAAAAAGATAATTCCTTCTGGAATTCGGGCGAGGCGAGCTGCTCGGTCAGCACCGGCGAGAGGTTGATCGTCCACTTGGGCGAGATCCCATCGGCGACCAGGCGGTGGGCCGTCTCGAGCAGCGGCAGGTAGCACTCGAAGGCCGCCTCGCAGAGCCAGTCGCTGCCATGGGGCCAGCGGCCGTGATTGACCACCATCGGAAGATGGGTGTGCAGTACCAGGGCGAATGGTGATGCCATGGGGCCTTCATTGGACCGTATGAGCGCGCTCGGTGCAAGCCTTCGCACGAACGGCGTCACATTCAGGGTCTGGGCGCCCCGATGCCGGTCGGTCGACGTCGTCGTCGACGGTCGGGCGATCGAGGCGCTGACCGCGCGCGAGGGCGGACTCTTCGAGATCACGCTCGAGGGGCTGGCCGAGGGCGCCCGCTACAAGTACCGGCTCGACGCGACCCGCTACCGGCCCGACCCCGCGTCACGGTTTCAGCCCGAGGGCGTCCACGGTCCGTCGGTCGTCGTCGATCCCAACCGTTTCGTGTGGACCGATCAGGAATTCGCGGGCCACGCGCTCGGCGACCTCGTCCTCTACGAGCTGCACGTCGGCGCGTTCACTCCGCCCGGCACCTTCGAGGCGATCGTTCCGCATCTCGCCCGCCTCGTCGAGCTCGGCGTCACCGCGGTGGAGCTGATGCCGATCGCCGAGTTTCCCGGCTCGCGCAACTGGGGTTACGACGGCGTGCACCTCTGGGCGCCGCAGTCGACCTACGGCGGACCGCGCGGGCTCCGGCGTCTCGTGGACGCCTGCCACGCGCGCGGCCTGTCGGTATTCCTCGACGTCGTCTACAACCACCTCGGTCCCGAGGGAAACTACCTGGCCGAGTTCGGCCCGTACTTCGCCGACCGCACGCAGACCGCCTGGGGCCCGGCGGTGAACTACGACGGCGCGGGCTCCGACGGCGTCCGCCGCCACGTGATCGAGAACGGACGCATGTGGGTCAGCGAGTTCCACATCGACGGCTTCCGTGTCGACGCGATCCACGCGATCTACGATACGAGCCCGGTGCACGTCCTCACCGAGTTCGCCGACGCGGTTCGGAGCGAAGCCGCGCGCCTGGGCCGGCGGGTCCACGTGATCGCCGAATCCCACGACAACGACCGCAAGCTGGTGCTGCCCACGAGCGCGGGCGGCCTCGGCCTCGACGCAGTGTGGTCGGACGACTTCCACCACGCGTTGCACCGCCGGCTCACCGGCGAGTCGATGAGCTATTACGTCGCGGTGAAGCTCGCGGTGAGCCTCATGTTCGTGACCCCGTCCATCCCGCTCCTCTTCATGGGCGAGGAGTACGGCGAGACGGCGCGCTTTCAGTTCTTCAGCTCGTTCCTCGACAAGAATCTCGCCGAGGCGGTGCGGAAGGGCCGCACGGAGGAAATGACCCGTTGGGACTGGCGCGGCCCGATCTCCGATCCCAACGCACCCAACACGTTCGTCAGCTCGCGGCTCAATCATTCACTCGCTGGGGCGCCCCGGCACCGCGGACTCCGGGAGTACTACCGGCGCTGGCTGACGCTCAGACGAACGCACCCCGCGCTCGGCACGCGCCACAAGCAGCTGACGCGAGTGGCACGCGAGGCCGACGGCGCCGTGCTCGTCGTGACGCGCGCGACGCCCGACGGAGACGAGGTCAAGCTGGTCGCGAACCTCACGTCGAAGACCCAGGCGTTGACCCTGGAAGCGCCGGACTGGCGCGTGCTGATCGACAGCGACGCCGAAACCTTCGCGGGGACCAACACGGCCGTGCCGCTGGCTCCCTACCAGTGCTTGCTGTACGAGGCGAGGCGGTGATAGCGTCCGGCTCGTGACGCGCGGTCCCGATCTCGTCGACCAGATCCTCGCCCTCGACCCCGGTCACCGCGACATCGCCGCGTTCTCGACACCGGGCGCCGCGCTCAAGGCGGCGCGCGCCCTCCAGGGAGCGCGCCGCGTCCTGATCGTCACGGGCTTCACGGTGGAGCCCAACATGCCCGAAACCGATGGCCCGCCCGGCGCCGCCGTGCTCGGCCGCGCGCTGCGTCGGCTCGGCGCGCGCGTCAGGTACGTCACCGACGCGACCAACGTGTCGCTCGTCGAAGCGGCGCTCAAGACGCTGGACGAGCCGTCCGACGTGCTGGTGTACCCCAGTGAGGTTGACGGTGCCCGCCGGCTGCTCGCCTCGGAGAAGCCGACGCACCTGGTAGCGATCGAGCGGCCCGGCCGCAACCGCGCCGGTGACTACCTGAACATGCGGGGCGACTCGGTCGCGGAGTGGAACGCGCCGATCGACGAGCTGTTTCTTTGTAGCGGGGACCGTGAGGCCGGCTTGGACCGAGGGTGGGCTGTGAAAGGCGCGACCCGGCCCCGCTCGCGCGGTCAACCCACTCGTCGAGTTCCCCGGCGTCGAGGAGTGGCCCGGCCCGTCACCGTCGGGATCGGTGACGGCGGCAACGAGATCGGCATGGGCACGGTACGGGCAAGGATCGCCCGGCTCGACGCGCTCAGGGCGCGGATCGCCACGGTGGTGCCGGTCGATCATCTGGTCGTGGCCGGCGTCTCCAACTGGGGCGGCTACGGGATCGTCGCCGCGCTGGCGCGACTCACCGGGAGCGACCTCCTGCACACCCCCGACATCGAGCGCCGGCTCATCACGGCGTGCGTGGCGGTCGGCGCGTGCGACGGAGTGACCCGCCGGCGCGAGCCGACGGTGGACGGGCTGGCCGCCGATACGCACGCGGCCGTGGTCGATCTGCTCCGGCTGGCAGCGCGTTCTCGTGTCACGCGCGCTGGTCGGATGCTCAATTGATAGGCGACTGCTCGCACTCATCGCCCGGGCTCCAAAGCTGGGCACGTTCTGACATCCGCACTTACCAGGCGGACCCCGATTGGCGTGAAGTTTGCGCCTCTGTACTCGGGGTGCTATCGACGTGACCCAGCCACCATCGTTGCCGCGGGGCGAGGCGGACTCGACGTTCGAAGGCTCGCTCCTGTGGACCCTGGAAGAGATCAGCCGCCTGGTCTCCAACAGCGGCAATCCGGCTGAGACCCTGACGAACATCGTGCGGTTGATCCAGCGACGCTTCGCGACCGACGTGTGCTCGGTCTATCTTCTGGAGCCCGACCGCACGAACCTCGTGCTGGCGGCGACCATCGGGCTCCGACCCGAGGGGGTCGGCCGCGTCCGGATGCGCCTGGACGAGGGGCTGGTGGGGCTCGTCGGCGAGCAGATGCGGCCACAAGTCGTCGAGGACGCGACCAAGCACCCGCGGTTCAAGTACTTCCGCGAGGCCGGCGAGGACCCCTACCACTCGTTCCTGGGCGTGCCACTGGTCGACCGCGGGCTCTTGCAGGGCGTGCTGGTCGTCCAGACCGTCGAGCCGCGCACCTTCGATCGGGACGAAGTGCGGCTGATGATGACGGCCGGGACGCAGCTGGCGCCGATCGTCAGCGAGGCGCGCACGCGCGGGTTGTTCGTCGCGCCGGGGCACCAGCGGTTGTCCGCGCTGGCGCAGAATCTCTGGTGGAGCTGGGACGACGACACGACGAGCCTGTTCCGCGAGCTGGATCCCGTCCTGTGGCGGGAGCTCGACCACAACCCGATCGCGCTGCTCCAGCGGCTGACCGTCGACCGGCTCGAGGAGCGGGTCTCGCAGCTCGCGCTGCACAGCCGTGTCAACTACGCCTATCGGCGAATGCAGGAGTACCTGACGTCGACGCGCACGTGGGGCGCGCGACACGCCGGCGTTCTCTGGGCTCGGCCTGTCGCGTACTTCTCGGCCGAGTTCGGGTTACACGAGTCGATCCCGATCTACTCCGGCGGCCTCGGCATCCTGGCCGGGGATCATCTCAAGAGCGCGTCTGACCTCGGCATCCCGCTGGTCGGCATCGGGCTCTACTACGATCAGGGTTACTTCCGGCAGCGGCTCGACCTCGACGGATGGCAGCAAGAGCACTACATCGAGCTCGACTCGCGCGTGCTCCCGATTCAACCCGCGACGCGAGCCGACGGCGAGGCCGTCACGATCGCGATCGAGACGCGCACGGGAACGATCGCCGCCAGAGTTTTGAAAGTGTCGGTCGGGCGGATCACGCTGTTGCTGCTCGACTCCAACGTCGACGGGAACCAGCCGGAGGACCGCGAGCTCACCGCGCGCCTGTACGGCGGCGACCAGCGCGTCCGCATCCGCCAGGAGCTGCTGCTCGGCGTCGGTGGTGTCAGAGCGCTCAGGGCGCTGGGCATCGCGCCGGGCGTCATGCACCTCAACGAGGGACACAGCGCGTTCGCCGGCGTCGAGCTGGTGCGGCAGCGAATGGTCAGCGAGGGTATCGGCGCTCTCGAGGCCATGCGTCGCGTCGCCGCGCAGGTCGTCTTTACCACGCATACGCCGGTGCCGGCGGGTCACGACCGGTTTTCGCCGCACCTGATCGAGGAGCACCTGGGTCCGCTGCGCGAGGCGATGGGGCTGGGTCACGACGACTTCATGGCATGGGGCCGCGTGCGTCCACACGACTTCGACGAGGAGTTCTGCATGACGGTCCTGGCCCTCAAGCTCTCCCGCCGCGCCAACGCGGTCTCGTCGATCCATGGGCACGTCTCGCGCGCGATGTGGACGCCGCTCTACCCGGGCTCCAACGAGGACCAGGTACCGATCGGCCATATCACCAACGGCGTCCACGTCCCGACGTGGCTCGCCCCTCAGATGCACCAGGTCTACGACCGCCACCTCGGCCCGGATTGGCCGCAGCGCTCCGGCGAGCCCGGATTCTGGGAGGCCATCGATGACGTCGACGACGGCGAGCTGTGGGAGACCCACCAGACCCTCAAGGTCCAGCTCATCGACGTCGCGCGGCGGCGGGCCGCGCTCGAGGCCGAGCGACGCGGTGAGCCGTCGGAGGTGGTCGCCCGTCTGCGGCAGGCTTTGAGCCTCGACGCGCTGACGATCGGCTTTGCACGGCGCTTCGCCACGTACAAGCGAGCCAACCTGATCCTCCAGGACATGGAAGCGGTCGTGTCGCTGGTCAACCACCCGCAGATGCCGATCCAGTTCGTGTTCGCGGGCAAGGCGCATCCGCACGATCGCCCCGCGAAGCAGATGCTCCAGGAAGTCGCCCGCCTGATGAGCGACCCGCGCTTCGCGGGCAAGATCCTCTTCCTCGAGGACTACGACGTGAATCTCGGGCGCGACCTCGTGCAGGGCGTTGACGTGTGGCTCAATACGCCGCGGCGCCCTCTCGAGGCCTCGGGGACCAGCGGCCAGAAGATCGTCCTCAACGGCGGACTGAATCTCTCCGTCCTCGACGGCTGGTGGGCGGAGGCCTACGATGGATCGAACGGCTTCGCGATCGGTGCGGGCGAGACCCATACCTCGACCGAGATCCACGACACGCGTGACGCCGAAGCGCTCGTCCGGGTCCTCCGCGACGAGGTGGTGCCGAGCTACTATCACCGCGACCGCGACGGCCTGCCGCGGAGCTGGATCGCCCGCATGAAGCGCGCCATCCGGACCCTCGGCTGGCGATTCAGCGCCGACCGCATGGTCATGGACTATGTGCTCAAGGGCTACATTCCAGCGGCGGGCGGCACCAGCAGCGCCGTGAGCCACGGCTGAGCCGGCGAGGCTCCCGCCTTCGTCACCCGGTGTTGCGCAGCCCGGCGGCGATGCCGTTGACGGTCAAGACGATGACCTCGCGATACCGTTCGGCCTCCGGTCCGTCCGGATCCGATAGCGCGCGGAGGCGCCGGAGCATCTCGATCTGGAGACTGTTCAGCGGATCCACGTAAGGGTTGCGGAGATGTACCGAGCGCTGGATGACGGGATCGCCGTCCATGAGCTCGGCGTGGCCGGTCGCGCGGAGAATCGCGTCGCGCGCGCGCTCGTACTCGGCGCTGATCGTGGCGAAGACGGTGTCGGCAAGCCGACGGTCCGTGACCAGATCCGAATAGAGCGCGGCGATGCCCATGTCGGCCTTGAGTAGCGACATCTCCGCGTTGTCGAGGACGGCCCGGAAGAACGGCCAGTCGCCATACATCTCCCGCAGCTGTCCGGGGTCAGCCCGCTCCAGCGCGGCCCCGAGTCCGTACCAGCCAGGCAGATTGAAGCGGCTCTGCATCCAGGAGAAGACCCAGGGAATCGCCCGGACGTCGGCCCGCGTCAGCGCGCCGCCGCGTCGGGCAGTCGGTCGCGAGCCCAGGCGGAGTCGGCTGATCTCCTCGATCGGAGTTGCCGCGCGCCAGTAATCGAGAAAGCCCGGCGTGTCCTCGATCAGCGCGAGATAGGCCGAGCGCGCCGCGGCCGCCATCGTGTCCATCGCCGAGCGCCAGGCCGGCGCGACCCCGGGCCCCGCCACCTCCACCGACGCGAGCAGCACGGCGCTCACGATCTGCTCGAGATGACGATGGGCGAGGTCCGCGTCGGCGTACCGGGAGGCGATGATCTCGCCTTGCTCGGTCAGCCGGAAGCGGCCGCGAACGGTGCCCGGCGGCTGAGCGCGGATCGCGCGGCCCGCCGGCCCGCCGCCGCGAGCGACGCTGCCACCGCGGCCGTGAAAGAGCGTGAGCCGAACGCCCAGTCCGGAGCACACGCGCGCGACGGCCTCCTGGGCCTGATAGAGCGACCAGCCCGCCGCGAGATATCCGCCGTCCTTGTTGCTGTCGGAATAGCCGATCATCACCATCTGATGACCGGCCCAGCCGTCGTTGCGCGACTCTGATTTGAGGTGCGCCCGGTAGACGGGCAGCGCCAGGAGCTCCTCCATGATCGCGGGCGCGGCTCCGAGGTCGTCGAGCGTTTCGAAGAGGGGCACGATCGAGAGACTCGAGGCCACGCCGGCCCAGCGGGCGAGCAGGAGCACACCGAGGACATCCGCCACTCCGCGCGTCATCGAGATGACGAAGACCCCGAGCGGCTCGCGACCGTACACGCTTTGCGTACGAGCGATGAGTCGAAAGAGGCGCCATGTTTCCGCGCTCGCCTCGCGCCCGGCCGTGGCCATCGCGAGGTCGGAGAGCTTCGGTGGCGCGGCGGCGAGCAGACGGAGGAGCACCGCCGCGCGTCCGGCCATGTCCCGCCGCTCGAAGGCCGGCTCGATCCCGAGCGCGGCGAGGATCCCGCCCAGCGCCGCCGCGAGCCGGTCGGCGTCTTCGCGAATGTCCAAGCGCGCCGCGTGGAGGCCGAAGGTCGCCAGCTGCGCGCGAAGAGTCCGGAGTCGATCGCCCGCCAGCACCGGCGGAATGGCGGCGGAGACCAGATCGAGCACGGGGGCGATCTGGTCGACGGCGACTCGAGCCTGGTGCGGAGTCTCGTCGAGCAGCCGCGCGGTCATATCCTCCTGTGACGCGGCTTCGAGGTCGGCGGCGAGCAGCGCCAGGGCCAGACGATAGGGCTCGTTCGCGTAGCGCTGCGCGAGGAACGCCACGCGCACCGGGAGCGGCCGGCGGGCGTCGAGCCATGCCTCGAGGGCCGGCGGCGGCGGGCAGCGGCGCGCGCTCATGGAGAGGCGCCGAGCGAGGTCGAGCAGGCCGCGGCGATGACGCTCGACGGCCAGGCCGCGATGCAGTCGAAGTGTTTCAGCGGTTACCGGCGCCGCGACCGATGGATTACCATCGCGGTCGCCGCCGATCCACGAGCCCAGGGTGAGCCACCCCGAGGGCGCGGCCAGCTGCGGGTAGTGCCGCCGAAGGGCCGAATCCAGCTCGGCCGCGACGCGCGGTAGCGCGTCCCAGAACACCGAGTCGATGAAGTAGAGACCGGTGCGCACCTCGTCGGTCACCGCCGGGCGCGCGGTCCGGGTCCGGTCGGTGAGCCACAGGGCAGTGACCTCGGCGCGGATGGCATCGAGCTCCGCCGTGCGCTCTCGGGGGAGCAGATCCGGATCGTGAAGGCGGCCCAGCGACGCCGAGATCCGCTGGAGCTTCGAGAGCACCGTGCGACGCTTGGCTTCGGTCGGGTGGGCCGTGAGCACCAGCTCGATCCTCAACGACTCGAGCAAGGCCGCCATCTGCTCGACCGTCACGCCTGTGGCGCGGAGCTCGGCCAGCGCCGCCTCGAGCGACTCCCGGATCGGCTCCGGGGATCGTGCGCGCTCGCGCAGCGCGCGAATGCGGTGCGACTCCTCGGCCAGATTGACGAGATCGAAATAGACGGCGAAGGCGGAGGCCGTGGCCCGGGCTCCGTCGACGTCGAGCGCCCCGACCTCGTCGGCCAAGCCGCCGGCGGCCGCGGCGTCGCCGGCCCGGCGGGACTTCGCGAGCGCGCGGATCCGCTCCTCGGTCCCACAGAGTGCGCTCGACTCCTGGGCCCGGAGCACCTCGCCGAGCGTCTCGCCGAGCAAGTGAATGGTAGCCGAGAGATCCAAGGTCAACGCCCTCCTCGATGCAGGCGACCGGGTGTCCGGGCTCGACGCTGAGGGCCGGGTTGTGCGCGCTGCAGGCCGTCGCGGGGCTTGGGCCCAGCCGGCCGAGGCGCGCCTCGGAATTGTCGAGCGCGCCGCGCCTCCAGCCTTATCGTTGCCGACCATCGCAAGTCAAGTCATCGACGTGCCCCGATTGGCGGCACGTTCCGGTATCATGGGGGCGGGACGCCCAGGAGAGGAACGCGATCATGACGATCCACGACGAGTACCGCACCAAGCACGCGAAGTCCGCCGCGCTCTGGGAGCGCGCGCGGCGCTCGATTCCCGGCGGCATCACCCACGACATCCGTCATCTATCGCCGTTTCCCACTTACATCGAGCGCGCGGGCGGCACGCGCAAGTGGGACGTCGACGGCAACGAGTACATCGACTACTGGATGGGCCACGGCGCGCTCTTCCTCGGTCACTGCCATCCGGCGGTGGTGCGCGCGGTGCAGGAGCAGATCGCGCGCGGCACGCACCTGGGCGGCTGCCACGAGCTGGAAGTGCGCTGGGCCGAGCTCGTCACGCGGCTCGTCCCGTGCGCCGAGCTGGTGCGCTTCACGATGTCGGGCACCGAGGCGACGCATCTGGCGATGCGCGTGGCGCGGGCCCACACCGGGCGGTCGCGGATCGTGAAGTTCACCGGCCATTTCCACGGCTGGCACGACGGCGCCGTCGCGGGCGTGAACCCGCCCTACGACGTGCCGATGTCCGCCGGCGTGCCCGGCGCGACGCTCGATCAGATGTTGATCTGCCCGCCGAACGACATCAAGGCGGTGCAGCTGGCGCTCGAGCGCGGCGACGTTGCGGCGGTGATCCTGGAGCCGGCCGGCGGGCAGTCGGGGACGACGCCGACGATCCCGGGTTATCTGCAAGAACTGCGCGCGCTGACGACGCGCCACGGCGTGGTGCTGATCTTCGACGAGGTGATCACCGGCTTTCGCTACTCGCCTGGCGGCGCCCAGGCGTATTTCGGTGTCACGCCCGATCTGACCACCCTCGCCAAGATCGTCTCCGGTGGCCTGCCCGGCGGCGCCCTCTGCGGTCGCCGTCCCCTGATGTCGCTTCTCGCGTTCCGCGGTGACCCCGACTGGGATCGCAGCCAGCGCGTGGCGCACGCCGGCACGTTCAACGCCAACCCGCTCTGTGCCTCCGCGGCCATCGCGACGCTCGAGCTGTGCGCCGACGCGTCGCTCCAGGCGCGCGCGAACAAGGCGGGCGAGGAGCTGCGCCGCAACCTGACCGAGGCGATGAAGCGCGCCGGCGTGCCGGGCACTTGCTACGGCGAGGCGTCGATCTATCACGTGTCGTTCGAGGGCAAGCCCGGCCTCGCCGGCCCTGACCGGCCGCGTCGCTCCGCCCTCTACCATCTCTTGAGATGCGCGCTCATGAACAACGGGGTGGACTCTTCGATGAACCACGGCTGGATCTCGGCCGTCCACTCCGACGAGGATCTCGAGCGCACCGTGAAAGCCTACGAGCGTGCCTTCGGGGCGATGGTCGCCGAAGGCGCGTTCAAGGGCGCATGACGGCAGCTCGCCGAGGCCGCGCCGGCAGACGGACGACGCCGTCGCGGTTTCTCTTCCTGCTCGTCGGCGGTCTGCTCGCAGGCGGCTGCGTTTACTACCCAACCGTCGAGGACGTCGGCGGCGTGCGCCTCCTGCCCGAGCACGGGCGCGTCGTGCGCAACGGCGACGGCGCGCTCTTCTTCGTAGACATCAACAGCACGGGGATGTTCGAGGACGCGCTGGTGCGCGTCGAGACGCTGATCGCCAAGCGCGCCCAGCTTCTAACCCAAGCCGGCGAGCCGCTGACCCGGATCACGGTGCCTCCGACGAGCCTCACGCGTCTGCATTCCGGCGGCGAACGGGTCGCGCTCTTCGATCTGACA
>WNGJ01014910.1_pt1 | contig 16599 bp, 20 predicted proteins | sample 5400611 | NCBI WGS metagenome assembly WNGJ01 (sample SAMN13153375, study PRJNA577476) | soil metagenome | isolation source: 40 cm soil or saprolite under Garry oak tree replicate 1 | place: USA:California | collected 2016-06-15 | reverse complement strand
AGATTGACATTCTCTAAATTTTCTAAAGAAATTTTTTCTTTAGGAAAAGATCCTACTAATAATTTAGATTTATTATCCAAATTAGTGCATAGAAAAAGATTTCTAAAAGATTCTCTTATATAATGAACACTTAAATACTCTAATTTAAATCTACTAATTATACTAACAGTACTAATAAACATAGAATATATGTTAAAAAGAAATAAATAATAAATTTAGGAATAATAGGAAAATTATAAACAGCTATAAACTCGTGAATAAAAACAGCAAAACAAGCCATAAAAGAATAAAAAGCCAAAGATATAGGGTGTAAAAATTCTATAAAAACATTAATATTCCCAAAATAAAAAATCAATACTCTGCCTAAAAAGCCAACCGTAAACAAAATTATAATTTTGTTTAGATTAACAGGATTAAATACTCTAGTTAATATATTATTAAATAAATTTTTCATATTGTTTTTTATATTTATTAAAAAGAGACATGATTCTCTGCTATTTGATTTATATTATATTTATGTATTATATTCTCTATATCATTAATCAATTGTTTTGTTTCTGATAATTGATAAATTTTTTTGTATAAAATATACTTATAAGGATAAAAATTATGAGATATAAAATTAGAATTTACACTTTGATGATATAAATTAATTAACTTAGGATCATTTTTTACAAAAAATGAAGGAATATATGTATTAGATTTACAATTAAAAAAGTCCAATAAAGTATAATTAATATTATTTGTATTATTTTGTAAATTTAATTTATTATATTTATATTCTAAAATATCTTAAACAAAATTATAATTATAATTATATGGTTCTATGAAATACATAAAAAAATAATACATAAGAAAATAATACATAAACCCTAAAAATAAAGTAAATAAAAATAAATCAAATATAATTATTTTTTTATCAACTAAAAATACATAAATCTTTATAAGAGTCATAAATCTTTTTATGAAAAGATAATATTTGTGAAAATTTTGTTTCATAATTAAATTAAAAATAAGAAAAAGAGTACTTTATTACTCAAAAATATTTTACTGCATTTAAATATGACCACATTTATGATCTACTTTTATTCTCATATTGATATAACATTCATTTGAATATATACAAGCCATTAATCTATAACAATAACAATTACAATCATAAATAAATAACTTATTTAAATTCAGATCTACACTTAAAAAAAGCATATTTAATATAATAAGCAAAATCTATAGATGAAAATATTTCCGCCACATTAATTTCAATTTCAATAAATCCTTTTATTTTCTTCATATTATATCAATATATATATATAAAAGAGTACATTTTTACTCAATATATAAGTATTATTATTTAATTACAACACTTATATCACTAAAAAGTTTTTATTGTTAATACCCCATTATAGCTTTATTTTATAGCCTTAAATAAGATTTTATTTATAGACCTTCTATAAATATTATATTTACATAAATACTATTCTTGACAAATTTGATTTACTTGTACTAATATCGAAACCTCCTGAAATACCTGAAACTTAGGATAAAATTGTTCGATTAAATCAAAAGGATAAAATCCTGTTTTTAATGAATATTTAAAAGAATATTTTTCAAAGAAAGAATTTATAACTTTATCTGAAAATAATTCTACAACTAATGTACAACTATCTATACAATCATTATTACAAGAAAACAGCTTATCTTTATTTTCATTTAATCCTATATATTCTCTACAAAATAAGATTTTTGAAATATATTACTTCATATAGATATAGGATTAATATTAATCTAAACAAATTTGATTTACGTTTATTAATATAGATACAGTTTTAAGCTTAGAAACCTTTGAATAAAATTCTTTAACAATATCAAAAGGAAAATGCGGCACTTTTAATGAATAATTAAAAGAATAATCTTCATGGGGAAGATCTTCAGTAGTAGCTTCTTCCGAAAATAATTGTATATCAATTTTATTATAAAAACAATCACAATTACAAGGGAATAATTTAATTTTATCTTCAGCCATTCCTCTATTAATTAATCTTAATACAAGATAAGCAAATTGATCCTTTGAATTCAATTTTTGCATATCAATAATTCAAATAAACCCTTTTTGAATATTATAATTATTATTCATAAAAAGATTTTATACATAAAAAAAAGAGACGTTGTTCTCTAAAAGGGATATGAGATTCGAACTCATAATAGAAATAATCTATAACTAGTCTAAAGACAACAACCAAACCTCTGGTATTTCCCTTTAAAAAATAAATATTAAATATTTATTTTTTAAGAATGTTAATTATAACCTATTTTTTTATTAATTTTATTCTATTTTGTGTATTTTTTTCTTTGCATATTTATTATTATAAGTTAAATATCTACTTTTATGTAAAGAATTAAAACTATTTAATCGGCTTATTTCACGGTATTGAAATTTAAATATAGCCATTAAATAACTTGATAATCTAAATTCCATAGGACAAAGAATACTAGATTTTTGTCCTGCTCCTCTACCAATATTAACCTCATAATTATTTATTTTATTAAAAATATTTTTTACATCCATAAAATCACTATCTCTTAAAATGTACAAAGAATCTTTATTATAACTCATAAAATCATTTTTAGGATCATTTAATACTTTAATAAAATCTTCTACCCCTAACTCAAATAAATGAATTAAAGAAGGTTCTTCAATAACTGTTTTATTAATACCGGAAATTTTGTCAATACAAAATATATTTAACTTTGGAATGCCTATACAACTTAACATACGTGATAATTCTTTTATATCCACTTCTTTGTATTCTTGGATAAAAATACTTTTACTTATTAAGTTTACCGTATATTCCTCAGTAGGATTATTATTAATAGTTAAAACGAATATTACATCATCAGAATTCAAATATACTTTTGAAGATATATTATTATCCTCATTTAATTTATTAGATGTAGTACTATAGTAGTACTTTACTCGAAGGTTTATTTAATAAATTTTTTATTCATTTTTTTATTTTTATCATAGTTATTATTATTATTATCAAAAAGAGACATAATTCTCTATAGCTATAAAGCTAAATCCTATTTTATTAGGATGTATTTCCTAGGCTAGAAATATATTGGGTAGGGACACCGGGATTCCAACCCAGATTTACATATTAATATGCTTATTTGCCTTTAATTTTATGCCCCTTATATTTAATATATTAATCAAAAGTTAGATAAAATTAACATCCCTAAATTTATAGTTTAATATATATAAAAATAAATGAATTTATTAAGAAATGAAAGATTTGAACTTCCAACAATCCTCGTGTTAAAAGGCCGTTCTACCATTGAACTAATTTATTTATTAAAATTATTATTTAATATCAACTACATTACTAAAAAATATTTATTGCTTGACCCAAAATTAAGTTAATTTTTTAATAAATTTTATTTTCTCTTAGTATTCATACCAGATTTAATTTTATTAATTAATTTAAATAGTATTAATCAATTTAAGCCACCTCTTTCTTTTAGTAATTAGCCTTATTTAAGTATTATTAATATCTAGCCCTATTCATTCTAGATTTAATTAATTGAATTTTCTTTAAGCCTTCTGAATTTAAATGATCCTTAGCTTTAATAATTTTTGCTACTTCACAAAAATCTTGATAATCTAATAATTTCACTCCTCTTATTTTATATTGATTAAATAAGGGAATCATTTTATGATAAATGTCTTCAAAATTTCCAATTTTATAATTTATAAAATTTTTATGCTGATTTTTATAAATATCTCCAGTTTTAAATATATTTACAAGACCTTTTATTAAAAATTCATCTTTAATATGTTGACCTATCTGTATTTCCAAACTTACTTTGTATCTTTCATTATTATTACGTATACTTACATAAAAACAACCATCTCCACTAAAAAATCCAGCAAATCAATTATAATCCACAAAAGTAGACTTATTTAATTAAAGCCTTTTAATTACCGGTAATCCAGGAAAATAAATTTTCAATTTATCCTAAAGTCCTTTATTTAACGACCCCATTAAAGCAACAATTTTTCTTAAACCTCTAAAATTTAGATGTTCTTTTTTGTTCATTAGTTCTACAATATTCTTTCATAATAAGTAATCTTTTAATTTTTGTGTGATTAAAGGATATTTATCAAAATGTGGTATTAATACATTATTAATAGAATTCATATCACACACCATAAAGGTTATTTTTTTATATTCTTTAGACTCTTTAGACTTAGAACGATAAATATTCCCACAGTTAAAATATAATCTTATATCTTTTAATAAATCTTCATCTCTACTATGTAATTTAATTCTAAATTTAGGCTGGATTCTTCATTTTACTTTTTGTCTTATATCTTTACATAAAGTAATACTAAAACAGCCCTCAGCATCCACAAATCCCGTAATTCAATTAGGATCTAATTTATTATTTTCCATTTTCATTTTCATTTTTATTTATATTTTACTAAAAAGAGACATCATTTCTCTAAAAGGATAAATCATTTAATTGATTTTCACTATTTATTTATAAAAAGTTTTTACTTTAATTTAATCAATAAAATTATAAATAATTTTATTCAGTTGAAGCCCCTAAAATGAATTGAATATTTATCATAATATTAACAGTATCATGTTATACCATTGAGCTATAGAAACTTTAAATATTATTAAAAATAACATAATTATATTAATATAATATAAATTTATAAACAAATTTTTATTTTTCTTGTTTTATAGTAATTACAATAGCTCCCACCATTGCTAAAACTAGAATAAAACTCGTAATTATAAGTCATATGCTATAATTTGTATAAATAATATTCCCAATACTAGTAATATTATCAACTTCTGCTAAATTGCCATCTCAGCTTTTACTTGTAACAAATAATATATTATCATTAGTATCTATAAAATTAAAATTTTTATTAGATCTATTTAATCATATACTATATAACATATTATTCAAATAATTTCTATAATTATTTAATATTGCTATATTATAAGGCAAAATTTGAAATAATGAAATACTAAATAAAATCACAATACTGATTGCCATTGGAACACTATTACTGGTATTACTTTGTAACTCACTAACCCTAATATTAATTAACATTAATATAAACAAAAATAAAATAGATACAGCTCCGATGTAAACAATTAAATAAGATAAACCTATAAAACTCATTCCTAATATAATCAAATTAGATGATACACAAAAAAATAATCCTATTAAAAATAATACTGATATAATAGGATTTTTACTGATTATAGTAAAAATTGCACAAAATACTGCTAATATAAAAATTACATTTAAAATTTCATCTTTATACCCATTTGTAATATTCTCATTAATAATAAATAAATTGTTCATGAGTAATAAAATTTGTTATAAAATCTCAATAAGAGAATACTAAAACTATAACTTTTAATTAAAGTTAATACTCAACTACTAAGAGTTAAGTCAAGAGTACCCGGATTTGAACCAAGAATTTTGGATTTGAAGTCCACAGCTTTACCCTTAAACTATACTCTTTTACTTATATAAAAATACGGAAAAGAGGCGAATTGAACACCCAGATCTAAATTGATATCGTTTAGCAAACGACTTACCTTACCAATGGCAACCTTTCCTGGATTTATTAAGCGAATTAAAACGGAGTCGAACCGATATCTACTTCCGTGACAGGGAAGTCCTTTACCAATTAAGTTATTAATTCTAATTAAAAATTTTTTATCCTTATAATTTTTAAAATAATAATTTATATTAAATTAGGATCTACTGGATTTGAACCAGTACCTTAATGATTAAAAGTCATATGTAATTACCATTTTACTAAAATCCCTTATATTTTAATTAATTTTATTATTGAATTTATTTAACATTTTTAAAATTTTAACAAAAATATTCAGTTTATATGAAGAAAAAACAATTAAAATAGAATTTATTAATATCCTCAGTAATAAATAGATACATATAAAAATAATAATACTACATACACAAAATGTTAGTATAATATTACTGCTTCAAATCCAATATGATGCCTATCTGTAAGATGATATATAAATATTCTTCATAATGCCACACTTAAGAAAATCTTTAATCATACTTAATAAATTTAATTCATTTTTTAACATATAAAATTTTAAACCTTAATACTTGTATACTCTAATACTAAAAGAACCTTTAGCACCTGTTAAACCTGTTGCAAAATAAGGATTTAGTGTAATATCCTTAAAATTAATAATATTCATTGTATTTTTTATTTTAAATTAATTTATTATTTAAAAGGATTACTAAATATTATTTCTTCTAAATTTAATATTAATGTAGTATTAAGGTTTAAAATTGTAATGATGAAAAATTATAGTCAAATCACCTATACATAATAGTATTAATATTAACAATATTATATAAACAATAAATAATAAATAATTATTGTACTTAATAAAAAATGAATTATTAAATGAATAATACTTAGCAAAATAGATACCTATTATGATAAATGAAAATATGACAACACTACTTGAAAAATAATCTACATTTATTAATAAATGTAAAGGATATTTTTCTAACTTATTATATATAATTTCTTTTAAAGAACCCGAATTATAACGTTGAAATAATACAAAAAATAATTTACAAAAAAAACTAAACTTAAAGATAACATTATATAATTATAGGTTAAAAGATAATTACTACTTTTATTTCATAATTTTATATAACGACTTAAAAGGAAATCTAAAACTTTACCAAATTTATTACTTGGTAAAAATTTAGCATAATTAACTTTTATTAAGTATTTACTTATATATCTACCTAAATAAATACTACTAATTAAATAAATAAAAAAAAATAGAACATCCAAGTAAAAGATATAATATAGGTAATATATCTAAAGGATAATTATTAAGTATATTATTTGTATTATTTGAAATAGCCATCGAATAAATAAGTTTATTTACATTATCATTAGGTGAATTTGAACCAAGGGCTCAATACATACTCATAGTAACCCCTATACCAACTATTGCTTTTTGTATAGGTGTTCCTCCTACATATTTCATCATACCTATTTCCGCAGATGCTCCACCAATTGTTGATATAGCTGCCCCACTCTATCCATACTACTAAAACTTGCACTAATATTAGGATTATAAATATTAACAGTAGCATTTTCACCTACATTAAAATTAGGGGTATTATTATTATTTTCGTTAATACTTAATATAATATCTCCATATTTATATGTATTTAAGTCTAATATTTGAAAAAGAAACAAAAATATTAAAAATAAAACAATACTAATTACAAACATAGGAGCATTAAAAAGTCTAGATGTTCATAACTTACTGAATCCTAAACTAGCCGTTACATAGCAATATATTATACTAAATAAACAGGAAATCAAAAATACATTATTGTACGTTATGTTTAAAAAATTCAATTGAGATTATTATTAAAAAAGTTAATTTATATAATTATAAATATTGAAAATATACAAAAAATTAAAATATAAGAAATTAATTATCGTAAGCCTCTAAAATGAATCGAACATTTATTTTAATATTAATAATATTATACTCTACCATTAAGTTATAGGAGGCTTTAATATTAAATACTACAAAAAAGTAATATTATATTAAATATTAAAAAAAAATTATTATTTATTACTTAATAATTTTTAATATTAAATTATTATCTAAACTATTAGATAAATACTATGCGATAATCCATTAATTAAGATCCTCAGTAATAAATTGACACGTACAAAAAAAGTCATACAACGTCTACAAAATGTCAATAAAGAATACCTGCTTCAAAACCTAGATGATGATTATCTGTTAAATGGTAAGCAAATATACGTCACAAAGCCACAGATAAAAATATAGTACCAATGATAACGTGGAATCCGTGGAAGCCCGTCGAGAAGAAGAAATGAAATCCTGTAAAAACAACAGCTAATATTATTGTTGCTATTGATCCATATAAAGCCCCTTTTCTTTTTCCTTGTATTAAAGAATGATGGGCATATGTAACTGTAGCACCACTTGATAATAATATTACTGTATTAAGTAAAGGTAATTCAAAAGGATTAACAGGTTCTATACCCATAGGTGGTCACTGAGCTCCTAATTCTACAGTAGGTGTTAAAGCGCTATGAAAGAATGCTCAAAATATAGCCATAAAAAATAAGGCTTCAGATACTATAAATAATATAACACCTAAATTTAATCCTTTTTGCACAGCCAAGGTGTGGTCCCCTAAAAAAGTACCCTCTGATATAACATCTCTAAATCAAAAAGACATAGATGCTACTACTAAAAATAATCCTAAGTATAATAAATAATAAAGATTGTTAAAATTATGCATAGACAATGCAGTACTAGTTGTTAAAATAAATAAAGATAAACTAGTATATAATGGTCATGGGGATGGAGATACTAAATGAAATGGATGAGCTTGAAAGTTACTTCTTATTAAATTAGTCATACCTTTTTTTTAGTGAAAAGTTAGTTTATATAGTTATAAATATTAAAATATAAAGAATTAAAATACAAGAAATTAATTATTATAAGCCCCTAAAATGAATCGAACATTTATCCTAATATTAACAGTATTATGCTCTACCGTTGAGCTATAAGGACTTTTTATAATATTATATATATATAGTATAAATTTAATAACTTATTAATAAAATAAAAACTCTAATATCTAGCCTTATTCATCCTTGATTTAATATCATTAATTTTATTAAATCCATCTAATCTAAGGTGAGCTTTATTATTAATTAATTCTACAGCTTCACAAAAATATTTAAAATCTAAGAACTTTTCCTGTTCTATCTTATATTTATAAAAAAATGGTATTATTTTGTAATATATATCTTTAAACTTATAAACATTATAACTTATGTAATTTTTATTTTTATAAATAAATCCACATTGAAATATACTTATTAAATTATGCACAAATAATTCATCTTTTAAATGTTTACCTACTGTTACACGTAGTTTTACATAATAACCTAATTTAGTAGTATTAGATTTATAAATATCTATAAAAAAACATCCTTTTCCAAAAAAGAATCTCTCAAATCAATTGTAATCTATTATTTCTCGTAAAACAATTTCTTCTATTTTCATTCTAATAATTTCCGAAAAAGATTTTGTTAATTGAAATAAAAGACCTTTATTTATAAATCTTTTTAAACTAATAATATTAAATAAACCCTTTTTTATTAAGATGTCCCTTTTATTTACTATATTTAAAATTTTTTCTAATATAATAAAATCCTTTTGTTTTTCAGTAATTAAAAGATATTTATTAAAATCAGGTATTATTGTATTTAATATTTCATCTTTGATATGTATTTCATAATAAACATTATTACCTTTAATTGTAATTTTACCTCTATTATTAAAGAGAATTTTTATTTTATCTAACAATTCATTATCCCTTTTATGTAATTTCATTATAAAATAAGATTTAACAGTCCATCCTGTCCTAAATCTTTTATCCTTAGTAACCCTAATAAAAAAATATCATTCAGCATCTATAAAACCTATTACTAAATCAGACTCTAATTTATTCCTATTCATCCTTATTATATTTATCAAAAAAAAAAGGTTCATTTCAATCTAAGAATTATTAAACCATAATAATTCATTATAACACCTAATAGGAGAAAAGAGATTCGAACTCTCATAACATCTATGTGTACTAAATTTACAGTTTAGCCCTATTTACCAATAAAGGAACTCTCCTTAATGTATAATATAAAAATTACACATAAATATAAAAATTAAATTTAATCAATCCCGTGCAACTTCCACTACACGAACCGTATTTCGACTTAACACTAATTAGATAGACGCATCCGTAGAACCTATTATAAGAACTAAAGCCTATCTTTATTCATTTACTTATAATAAAAAAGCAACCATACTGCGTGTATTCCTTTCAGCATGCGACGAGTTGTTAGTACCAATCCGAAGTTATATTCACCGTGACATGCTGATTCACGATTACTAGTAATTACTTATTTATGTAGTCAAATTTCAGACTACAATCCTTACTGATTTTTATCCCATTTTTGAGATTAGCTTAAATTCACATTTTCGCTTCTCTTTGTTTTAGGAATATGTGGCACGCCTGTAGCCCACAATAATAATAAGGCCATGATGACTTGTCTTAGTCCCTTTTATCACATCCAATATAAGGACAGTACAGCTTTATTGTAAAAAATTTGTAAATAAAGCAAGGGTTTACGTTAATTCCATGGCACTAGCCACAGTTTCACAACATTAACTGAAAACAGCCGTGCAACGCTTGTATAATATACATATTGTGGTAAGATTTTTCGTGGGTAATCGAATTAAACAGCATACTTCACTACTGGTGTCAGAAACGGTCTAGTGATTTCAGTTTCCGCGTTGCCACGTTACTCTTGAGGTGAAATGCTTTCACTTTCATTTATAAACTAAGTTATAACCTAACCTATAACATTCATCATTTTCTGCAAAGACTACTGGGGTATCTAATCCTGTTCGTGCCCTGTGCCTTCGTCCTTCAGCGTCAGTTTTTACATAAAAGATTGCCTTCGCCTTTACCAGTCCCGCAAGTATCAACGAATTTCATCTCTCCTCCATTAGTACGATCTTCTTATATAAAACTCTAGTTTTAATTGTACCTAAATTAGGCAAATTAAAACCGCCTAAGTACCCTTTAAACCTATTAAATATGAATAACACTAGTCTCTTACGTATTACCGCGACTGCTGGCACGTAATTAGTCAAGACATAAATATATATTGTCATAATCAATTATATATCTAGAACTTTATTCGATAAAATCGATTTAGCCTTTAATTAAAAAGACCATTCCTCCAAGTTGCCAGTTCAGCCCTTAGGCCATTGACCAAAATTCCCCACTGCTGCACATCATATTGTATTGGGATTTTTTCAGCCCCAATGTGATCGATCAACCTTTCAGTTTCGACTAAGAGATTTTTAGGCTAGTTAAGTCATTACCTTAACAACTACCTATCTCTACGATATACCTTGTCCATCTTAAAGCAGGTCATTAATACCCTTTCATTACTATAAGGAATTTATCCTAACTTTAAGGTAGGCCGATAGTCTAATACTCACCTGTTCACCACTATTAATTAAATAATTATTTAATTAAGTTTCGTTCGATTAGCATGTGTCAAGCATTTGGACAGTGTTCATTCAGAGCCATCACCAAACTCATTTATTAATTTTGATATAGTTGAGTATCAACTACATCACTTAAAAGTTTTTAAATTTTTATTTCATTAATATTTATTTTTATAAAATATTTTTTAGAATAAATATAAGCTAATTCTAGTTAATTGTTCTTTCTAAAAAAAAGTTATATATAAGCTTGTATGTTCGCAATAAAATTTAGTTAATTAATATTAAATTATTTTTATTATTATTATTATTATTTTCTTCGTAATACCTTAAATTTTTTATTTAAATATATCATTATATATTAATAAACTTAGACTTTCCATAAATTGAAAAACTTATTTTACTTTTATTCCTAAATTTAAAGTAATTATAAATAAAATTTCTTATTATAAGAAATTTTATTTTAACTTAAATTAATGTAAGTCCAACCCGTCTTTTATATAAGAAGAAGTTAAAACTACGAAAACTTGTGCTTGAATTACAGCAATTGCTAACTCTAAACCCGAAAAAGCTATAATAAAAGCTAAAGGTATTAAACCTAAAATAAAGAAAATTATACCTGAACTCATAATGTTATAAGTAAAACCACTTAATATATTAAGTAACATATGACCAGCTGTTATATTAGCAGCTAATCTTAATCCTAATGATATATTACGAGCAAGATAAGATATGAATTCTATTAACACTAATAAAGGCAATAAAGCTAAAGGACAACCTGCAGGTACTAAAAGAGAAAAAAATTCTAATCCATGTTTTTGAAATCCTAATATTGTTGCCCCTAAGACAATAGTAAAACTAAGAGCAAATGTTAATAGAAAATGGCTGGTAGAAGCAAAGCTATATGGAACCATACCTATTAAATTATTTATCAAAATAAATATAAATAAAGTATATATAAATGGGAAATAAATTTGACCAGCTTTTGAGTTAATTTGATTTATTACTATACTGTGAAGAGTAGCATATAAAGATTCTTGACCTATAGATCAATTATTACTTACCAATTTATTATAATTTGTACTTAATAAACTTAATGCTAATATAAATAAAAATCCTATTGTTAAGTATAGTCCTATATTAGTTATAGAAAGATGTAAACTACTTAATATAGGTGCATCCAAACTTAATAAATCTCTTACTTCAAATTGGTTCAATGGACTAAGTATTTCTTTGTACTTATCATTTATGCTTAAAGTACTCATAAGTACCTTAAGCTTTTTTATACACCTTTACATATCTAAATATACACATAATATTATAATATTAATTTTTTTTTAATACTTTACAGTATTAAAATGTATATAATAACATATAAAACTATATATTATATTATTTATTTATTGAAGAATCAAAAAGTTTTAAAATAAAAGTACGAGATAAAAATAAACGAACGAATCTAGGTAATATGTACTTAGATAATATATATAATGTTATAATTATAATTCCAAATGTAAAAGTTACTTCATTTATAAAATAAAAAGGTACTAATTGAGGCATTATATTTAAAGTTTTCAATTAAATATTTTAAGAACTAGGTATTAGCGCTAAAAATTTAGCGAAAGGATTTTAATTAAATTATAGGACCTTAGTAAAAATAATTTTAATTTAATATATTATTGAAAATATATTAAACTAGATACAGAATAATGTAAACCATCTAGAATAAATGAAGGATATATTCCAAAAATAACAGTGAAGAAAACTAAAACGAAAAGTAAAAAGAATTCTCTTTTCACGAGGTCACTTATGTTACCCTCAAAATATTTAGTATATGAACCTCCAAAAGCTATTCTATTATACATGTATATTGTATAAGCTGCTGATAATATTATAGAAGAACTAGCAAGTATACCTAATAAAGGTAGTCTTTCAAATACTCCATAAAGAGACATAAATTCACCTACAAAATTTAATGTTAATGGAACACCACAGTTTCCTAAACATAATATGAAGAATAATATAGAAAATAATGGCATTAATTGAGTTAAACCTTTATAGAAATAGATTAATCTGGTACCAGATCTATCATATAATATACCACCTACACATATAAATAAAGCACTTGATACAAATCCATGAGCTAAACCTAATAATATTCCTCCTTCTATACCTTGAATTGTATTACTAAATACCCCTATTAAATATACAGCTGCATGAGATACAGAACTATAAGCAATTAATTCTTTTACGTCTATAGTTCTTAATGTACTGAAACTAGCATATATTATTGTGATAACACCTATTATGTATACTATATAAGTAAAATCTAAAGATGCTTTTGGTAATATTGGTAATATTAATCTAAATATACCATATAGACTTAATTTTAATACAATTGCAGCTAGCACTATACTTCCTCCTAATGGAGATTCCACATGAGCTTTTAATAATCAATTATTAAGAAAAATAGTGGGAGTTTTTACAGCAAATGCTATAAATATACCACAAAATAAAAATACTTGTGTTGTATAGTCAAAATTTGTTTTAAATAAAGCATTAAAATCTGTTGTTCCCATTATAGAAGACATAGTTAAAATTGATAGTAATAGAAATAAAGATCCTCATAATGTATATAAAAAAATATAAAAACTAGCTCTTACTTTATTATTAGATCCAAATAAACCTATTAATATGAACAAAGGAGGTAATATACTTTCAAAAAAAATATAAAATAATAATATATCTAAAACTAAAAATACAGCTAATAGTAATGTTTCTAATAATAACATTAATATTAAATATGATTTTATATTTTCTGTTATCGAATTTCAATTAGATAATATAGCTATTGGCATTATTATTGTAGTTAATAATACAAAATATATAGATATACCATCTATCCCTAAATAAACATCAAAAAAACTTAGATCATAATGTTCTTGTACAAATTGAAACTGATTATTACTAAAGTCAAATAAAATGTATATTATTAATGATATTATTAAATTAACTATAGAAGTTATAAAAGCGATATTTTTATAATATATTATATTTGTATTATTAGACTCATATGAAATAGTACTAGATATAAAAAAAATACCTAATAAGGGTATAATTAATAAAGATGATAACAACATTTTTTATTATACTAAATATCTGCATGTTCCTAAAGTATTTCTAAGTGAAAATTAACATCATATGAAAAAAAATTTCATGATAGGAAATAAAAAAAATTATTAAAATAAATCTATATTAATGGGGAAAATATTGAAACTGTATGAAACACAAGGGATTAATATTATAATAGCAAATATAATAGGTAATAAAACTGTTCAACAGAAAGTCATTAATTGATCAAAACGTATTCTAGGGAAAGAAGCTCTAACTCAGATAAATATAAATATCATAATAGAACTTTTTAAACCTAGGCTTAAACCATAAAATAATCCTTCTATTATAGGATTATGAAAAATATTACTTAAAATATAGAAATATTCTTTAGAATGTATTGAATCTAGGAAAAATAAATTACAAAATATTTTGTACAATTGAATAAATACATAAGAATAATCTAATAATAAATATCCTCCTATAAAAAGTATACTTGTAAGTATACACATTAAAACTATACTAGCGTATTCTGCTAAGAAAAAAAATACAAACACTACTGCTGCATGTTCTGTCATAAATCCACTAACAAGTTCAGATTCAGCTTCAGCTAAATCAAAAGGAGCTCTATTAGTTTCTGCTACTGATCCAATAAAGAATATAATAAATATAGGGAATAAAGGAAGCATGAATCAAATTACTCTTTGAGATTCAGTATTTATTGTTAAATTCAAGTTACCTGTTAAGAAAATTATTAAAAGTATTACAGAACTTAACACTAATTCATAACTAATTAACTGAGCTGTACTTCTTAAAGAACCTAAAAAGGCATATTTACTGTTAGCACTTCAACCTGCTAATAATATACCGTAAGTCCCTAAAGATGAAACAGCTAACATGTATAATATACCTAAATTAAAGTCACTAATAGTTAAACCTGGACCATAAGGTATTACTGCATAACCTAATAATGAGAAAATTAATGTAATAACAGGACCTAAGAAAAAAAGAACTATATTAGCCTGTGTAGGTGCTATATATTCTTTTAAAAGAAGTTTTAGAGCATCTCCAAATGCTTGTAGTAATCCATAATATCCTACAATATTAGGCCCTAATCTTCTTTGCATACTTGCCATAGTTTTTCTTTCAGCAACTGTTACATAGGCTACTCCTAGTAAAGCAGGTAGAAGTACTAATAATACTTCTAATATAGATATAAAGGTAATTGAATATAACATTATAAAGTGAAATGTTCTACTCTATAAAAAAATTAATATTTAAATAACTTATACAAAGTATTAAAATTTACGTCTCTTTATTATAGATTCGAACTAAAATCTTAATTTTATATCATATTTTTCTCAGTTAACAATAAATTTTATTTTTTATCTTCTATTTTCTTTTTCTAAATTAGTTTTCATAGATTGAAGGTTAATTTTAAGACTTTTTATAAGTTTCAAATAATTTTTAAATAAAATTTTGGATTCTTTGGGGTAAAATCCTTCTTTATTATTATTTATATTACTTATAATTTCTTCAAATTTTTTACCTTCATTCTCATATTTTTCAAACTCATTTTTAATTTTATTTACCTGCTCTACAAAAGATAATTCTTGTCTTTGTTCTATATCTATAGTTTTTATTCATCCCCTTTTTTCATGAAGAGGTTCTTTTGGGGAATAAACATCTTTAAAATTTTGTATTCCTTCTTCCATATTCCTCTTTTGTATTTTAAATAACTTCTTACGCTCTTCATAAAAATCTTTAATTTCTTTTCTTTCATCTTTAGTCATCAAAAAAAAATTTTTAATATTAAAACGATAAAAGGATTAACTAAATTAATAGTTACTATTAAAATAAATATTGTACTAAGCAATATTAAACTTAATAAAATATATTTAATAATAAAATATATTTTAGGGTAATTATTAATAAATTTATCCTTTTTAATTAATCAATTAGTTATTATAACTAATTGAACAAAAGCAGCAATACCAAAACATATATTAGAAAGATATATTAACCAAAAGCCTATAGGATTTAAGAACAAATTAATAGAACAACCTAAAATAAAAAAAGATCAAGGATTTATATTTTTAATATCATAATAAATACTAAATATTAATTCATCTAGTGCAAACAAAAATCTTCTTTTTAAAGAATAATTATTTGCTCCTATAAAACCTAATATAAAAACAAATAAGTGTAAATATAATTTAATATTAAATATACTAATGATATATCTAAATATATAATTAAAGATATATTTAATTGTAATATTTCGACAAATTTTAATAAATATAACTGAGTATAA
>WNGJ01012525.1_pt1 | contig 16600 bp, 13 predicted proteins | sample 5400611 | NCBI WGS metagenome assembly WNGJ01 (sample SAMN13153375, study PRJNA577476) | soil metagenome | isolation source: 40 cm soil or saprolite under Garry oak tree replicate 1 | place: USA:California | collected 2016-06-15 | reverse complement strand
CCCGGGGAAAAGCGGACGCGGGCTGATCGGCAACCGCCGCATGCCGCTGGTGTCGAGCTGGTACACCGATTGCGACGCGCCGGAGTCGAGGCCAAGATCTCCCGCGTAGGAGACGAGGCTGACCGCCGGATTCAGCGGCGCGGGGAAAGCCGAGCCCAGATGCCCGTCGAAGGCGAACTCCGTGGGCAGGAAGACGCCGATGAAGCCGAGCTGCCGCGGCTGTGCGTCGGGAACCTTGATCACGCCCTCGGACGTGAAATCGGGCCCCCCGGCGGGCAGGAACGGAACCGCCTGCTGCAGCGCGACCTGGCCATGGCCGTCGGTGATCCGGAACTGCGGCGCGTAGCCGTGCCCGATGAGGTAGACCTTCGCGCCGTCGACGTTCAGCGGGTGGTTGACCTGCAGGTCATAGTGGCGCATCGGGCCGCCGGGCTGGGCCTGGTAACGGAGTGAAGCGGCGAACGAGGACGGCTCGCCGCGCAACGGGCCGGACTGGACGTAGCTCGCGCTGAACCTGTCCAGCCAGACGGTGAAAGGCTGCAGGTCACCTGGCGCGACCGCGCGACCGGGATGGTACTGGTCGTACGCCGCGACCGTGTTGGCGAAGCCGTCACCCTCGGTGACCAGAATATCTGCCTTGTAGCCGAACACCGCGCCGAGCCCGATCGAGGCGAGCAGCGCGAGCAGCGCGATGTGGAACAGCAGGTTGCCCGTCTCGCGCAGGTAGCCCTTCTCCGCCGCCACCCAGCCGTCGCCGGCCCGCAGCCGGAATCCCCGGCCGGCCAGCAGGCGGCTCGCCGCCGCCAGCGCCTCGGCCGGGGCCAGAGCCGTCCGGTACGCCAACCCGAACGGCAGCCGCGCCGGGTGCCGCGGCGCGGCCGGCGGCTTCGCACGGGCCGACACGGCAAGGCGGAACGCGCGCGGCAGCACACAACCCGCGAGCGACGTGAAAAGCAGCAGGTAGATCGCGGCGAACCAGGGCGCGGCGAACACGTCGAAGAACGACAGCCTGTTCAGCAGCGGGCCAAGGAGCCGATGCTGGCTGAGGTACTGCTGAACCTTGGCCGGGTCGGTGCCGTTCTGCGGGAGTGTGGATCCCGGCACACTGGCCACGGCGAGCAGGAAGAGCAGCACAAGCGCCGTGCGCATCGAGGTGAGCTGACGCCATGACCAGCGCAGCCAGCCCATTATCCCGAACGGCTTCGCGGGCTGGCCCGCCGCCCGTTCCTGCGGGGCGCCTTCGAGCGCGTCCTGCGGACCGCCTTCGAGCGCGTCTTGCGGACCGCCTTCGAGCGCGTCCTGCGGGGCGCCTTCGAGCGCGTCCTGCGGGGCGCCGTCCGCAGCGCCATCGCTGGCGACATCGGCGATGCCTGAGGTCCGGGCGCTGGTCATCGGGTCATCCGCTGCTTACCCCGGAGGCAGGCGCCGCCGTGGTGGCCGCCGGTGTCGCCGCGGCCCCGGCGGTCAGCCCGGCGAGCAGTTTGTTCATGCTGGAATATTCGACCGCCCCGAGGACCCGCGCCGCGATGCGCCCGGTGCGGTCGATCACGAGCGTGCTCGGGATGGCCTCGGGCGGCACCGTGGCCCGGAACGCGAGCAGCACCTGTCCCGCCGGGTCGTACAGGCTCGGGTAGGTGATCCCGAAGCTGCGTTCGTAGGCGGCGCCGTTCGCCTGGCCGGGGTCCTTGATGTTGATCCCGATGAACTGTGCCCCCCTGGCCTGGTAGCTGCGCGACAGCTGGGCAAGCACCGGCGCCTCGGAGCGGCACGGCGCACACCAGGAAGCCCAGAAGTTCAGCACGACGACCTTGCCGTGAGAGGCGCTCAGGCTGAGCGGCTGCCCGGTCAGGGTCCTGCCGGACACGCGCGGGGCCTGCGGGCGGTGACCTGCCCTGAACCCGGTCATGCCAACGGACGCGCCCGCGACGTAGTTGGTGTCACCGCTGCCGGGGCCGTTCTGGACTGCCTGCCCGGCCGTGCACCCGGACAGCGCGGCCCCGGTGATCACGACCAGCGCCGCCACCGCAGCCAGCATCGCGGCGGGCGTTGCGCGGGGGGACGACACGAGATGATCTCCTACAGGCGGTAGTTCTCCGGCCCTATTGTGCCGGTCGGGCCGGGCGTGGCCGGCACTGGGCCGGCCGTCGCCTCCCCGCGTTTCCGCACCGGCCTGCCGGGTACGCCGCGGGCGCCAGCCGTGTCACGGCCGGGCGCCCCGGCACCCACTCAGGCGCCGGGCACATCAGGGCGCCTGCTCGCTGGCCCGGCAGGCTCGCTGTAGCTGACGCTGATGATCTTGTCGCCCTCGTAGGTGAAGCTGGTGAGGCTGGCCAGCCCACACTGCCTGCGGCCCGGATTGTGCCAGAGCCTGATCCCCTCGACCGCGCGGCGCGCGACCCATATCGGCAGTTGATGGCTGACGCAGACCACTTCGTGGCCGCGCGCCGTGTCGCGGGCGGCGGCCATCGCCTCAAGCATCCTGATGGCGATCTCGCTGTACGGTTCGCCCCACGACGGGCGGAACGGGTTGCGAAGCATCAGCCAGTGTTTCGGGCGGCGCAGCGAACCTTCACCGACCCCGAAGGTGAAGCCCTCGAAGTGGTTGCCCGCCTCGGTGAGCCGGTCGTCGATGACGACGGGCAGGCCGAACTGCTCAGCCACCGGCTCGGCCGTTTCACGTGCCCGCTCCAGCGGAGAGCTGAACACGGCAGTGATGTCGCGGGCAGCAAGATGGCGGGCAACGGCCTTGGCCATCAGCAGGCCCTCGGCGGAAAGGTGGAAACCGGGCATTCTGCCATAAAGCACTCGGCGCGGATTGTCCACCTGGCCGTGCCTGAGCAGGTGAACCACTGTCATATCGCTCATGTAGTGGTCAGCCTACCGGCCGGCCCGCCCGGCTTACCGGGGGCTTGCTAATGCGGCCCGGTTTAGGCTGTGGTTAGCACGCGGTTGCGCCTATGGGTTCCGCGCCGGGCTCGTTCGATGACACTCAACAAGAGCCGGGCGGCCTGGACCGAGCGGCGCCAGGAACCGTCCTTGCTGCCGGCGAGCGCGAGCCGATTCGGAGGTTGTCACCGGGCTGGTGAGGACGGCCAACACCGCACGGGAGAAAAACCTCGAGGGTCTCGGTTCGCCGTGCCCGCAATGGGCCTTACCGGACGGGAGACCGCCCCCATGAGCCTGACCGCGATATGCCTGATCGCAGTGGCGGCCGTCGCGCACGCGAGCTGGAACCTGTTCAGCAAACAGGCCGCGGCGGCCGGGACGATCGCGTTCGTCTGGATGGTGACCGCACTCGCCACGGTGCTGTACGCGCCGGCGGCGGCGGTGGACCTCGCCGTTACGCATCCCCATCTGCGCACGCTGGCGTGGGTGTTCCTCGCCGGGACGGCGCTGCTGCACATCGGGTACTTCCTCACGCTGCAGCGCGGCTACACGTCGGGCGATCTCTCGCTTGTCTACCCGCTCGCGCGCGGGAGCGGGCTGCTGCTGTCCAGCTTCGCCGCGATCCCGCTGTACGCGGAACATCCCGGGCCCGCGGGGGTCGCTGGAATCCTGCTGATCTCCGGCGGCGTGATCGCGCTCAGCCTGCCCGACGGCGCCCCGCTTCGCGGCGCGGCCGCACTCGGCTACGGCCTGACGACGGGGGTGTTCATCGCCGGGTACACGCTGTGGGACAAGTACGCGGTGGCGAGCCTGCACGTGCCGCCGCTGCTCGAAGAGGTGTCGGCGGGTGCGGGCGTCGCGGTCGTGCTCGCCCCGTTTGCGATACGGGACACGGCGCGGCTCGGGCTGCTCTGGCGCGAGCACCGCGGGCAGGTTCTCGGCGCGGCGATCCTGTTGCCGCTCGCCTACATCCTCGTCCTCACCGCCCTGGTGTTCAGCCCGGTGAGCTCGATCGCCCCGGCCAGGGAGGTCAGCGTCCTGGTCGGGGTACTGCTCGGCCGCCGCCTGCTCGGCGAGCAGAACCTGGCCCGGCGGCTCACCGCCGCCGCCGCGATCGCCGCGGGCGTCGCGGCCATCGTCGCCGGCTGAGCCCAGTCCCCCAGCGCCGCCGACAGCCTCACACCCCGCTCCGCCGAGCAGCCTCCCTTCCAGTACCCACCCTCCCTTGGGGGCGCTGCCCCACTGACGATCTTGCCATCCTGTCAAGGGCTGCGGGAGGGGTGCAGCGGATTCTGTGGATGACGCTGCTGCCTGTGGATGACGCTGCTGCCTGTCGATAGAGGCGCGGGCCGGGCGCGAAGCGCCGCGGCAGCCAGGGGATCAGCCGGACGCCTGGGCGGCGGCCTTCGCGGCGGCGGGAAGCGCGGCGGCGACCCGGTCCAGTGCGGCGTCGTCATGAGCAGCGGACAGGAACCACACCTCATACGGCGAGGGCGGCAGGTACACCCCCGCATCGAGCATGGCGTGGAAGAAGGCGGCGTAGGCGGCGCCGCTTTGCGCCCGTGCGCCGTCGAAGTCGCGGACCGGGTCAGCGACGCCGAAGAAGACCGAGAACAGGTTGCCCGCCGTCTGCACACGATGCGGCAGGCCGGCGGCGGTCAGCGCGTCACCGGCAAGACCCGCCACGCGCGCCGCCGCCTGATCGACCTTTGTGTATACCTCGGCGGTGCATTCCCGCAGCGTGGCGAGGCCAGCCGCGACGGCGAGCGGGTTACCCGACAGGGTGCCCGCCTGGTACACCGGTCCCACCGGCGCGAGCCTGTCCATGATCTCGGCGCGGCCGCCGAACGCCGCCGCGGGCAAACCGCCGCCCATCACCTTGCCGAATGTCATCAGGTCTGCCGCCACGCCCTCACGCCCGTACCAGCCCGAGCGCGTCACCCTGAAGCCGGTCAGGACCTCGTCGAGCACGAGCAGCGCCCCGTGCCCGGCGCAGAGCGAGGCGAGCAGGCGGTTGAATCCGTCCGCTGGCGGTACGACACCCATGTTCGCCGGGCATGCCTCCGCGATCACGCACGCGATCGAGGGACCGTGCTGCGTGAAGGCGGCACGCACCGCGGCCGGGTCGTTGTAGGGCAGCACGATCGTGTCCGCCGCTGCGGCGCCTGTCACACCCGGGCTTTCCGGCAGGCCGAAGGTGGCCACTCCGGAGCCCGCGGCGGCCAGCAGCGCGTCGACGTGCCCGTGATAACAGCCCGCGAACTTCACCACCTTGGGCCGCCCGGTCCAGCCACGGGCCAGCCGGACCGCGGACATGGTTGCCTCGGTGCCCGAACTCACCAGCCGGACCTTCTCCACCGGGGTGCGGGCGATGATCTCCTCGGCCAGCTCGATCTCACCCGGTGTCGCCGTGCCGAACGAGGTGCCACGTTCCGCCGCGCGGGTGACCGCGCTGACCACGGCGGGGTGCGCGTGCCCAAGGATCAGCGGGCCCCATGAGCAGACGAGATCGGTGTAGGTGCGGCCATCGACGTCCGTCAGATACGGCCCGCGTCCCGACACCATGAACCTCGGCACCCCGCCGACCGCGCCGAAGGCGCGCACGGGCGAATTCACCCCGCCCGGCGTGACCGCTGCGCCGCGGCGGAAGAGCTCCGCGGAATGATCGGCCGTCCTCACCGCCGTTCAGCCTCCTCACACGCGTCGACCAGGACCGGGAGCACGCGGAGCGAGTCAGGCAATCCGCCGCCGGCCGGCCCGCGGACCCAGTGCCCCCGCTGCCCGGAAATGTGCCGCGACGGTGGGGCAAGGACGTAGCTGTCACGGCAATGCCAGCCTATGCCGGGCGTGTCGGCGACGCTGCCCGGCAAACAGTCCAGGTGGGACGACCACCACTCGTCCTCGTCGGCGGGCGCGCCACGGGTGGCGACGAAGAAGAGGTAGCGGTCCGGGCCCCACGCCGCGACCGGGCCCGTTTCCGCACCAAACCGGGTGAAGGTGTCAACCGCGATCCGGCCCGCGGCGGCCGGGACCTCGAGCACGTCGAAGACGCGGCCCGTGACGAGGACGACGTTCGCATCGGGCCAGTCGTGCCACCATCTCGTGATCACCGCTGGGTCCACGCTGGCCTGGGTCTGCCAGGCGGGCGAGACCGGATGGGCGCCGGGATCCGGGCAGCCGACCCGGTCGCAGGAACAGGCGCGGCCCGCGGCCCGCCGCTGCTGCGGGCCGCGCACCTGGGCCGCGCCTTCGAGCGGATACGCGCCGGCGCACACCGGCCAGCCCATCGCCGCGTACGCGGTCGCGGCGGCCAGCCGCTCGCGGGCCTTTTTGCGCCCGCGGCGTGTCGCCACTTCGGCCATCGGCATTCCCAACCACGGCTAACCGCCGCACCGTGCACGGAGCTTCCCTGACCACGGAGCTTCCGGATCCACGGAGCTTCCCGGACGCTGCCCATCCCCCGGTGTCGCGGTTGGCCCGGTGCCCGAGGGGCGTCCTGGGGGCTCGTGCGGGCTCCCGCGCTACAGATGATGCCGGTCCGCACCTAAGGCCGCTGTCAAGCCCGGTACAAACGTTCGGTAACCATCCGGACGGGCGGTGGTGACGCCTGGTCCGGTAGCCCGAACTGACTGGCTGCAGTAGCCGTGACTAACCACGGGCGCATCATCCGCACCGGTGGCATCAACCGTTCTGCGCGGTGGCAGGGCTGGCAGACCACGCAGCCGTTGGGGCACTGCCAGCCCCGGAGGGGACCCCGCAACTGCGCGTTTGTCACCCGCCAGCAGAAGTGGGACGAACACTGCCAGCCCCGGAGGGGACCCCACAACCCCAGCGCAAACCCCGGGCTGCACCACCGCAACGCCGCCGCGAACCGAATAATGCGTTGCTTCCGGTTCGGGGGTGCCATTTGTAGTACCGCCCGAGCTGGACAGGCCGGCAGGCCGCACAGGTGCCTGCATTTGCTGCGGCATCTGGAAAAGTGCCGGTGCGGCGCGGCCGAGCCTATGCGCAGCGGTGCTGAGCTACCGGCCCGCCCCGTTTCCTTGATCCAGGAGAGCCTTCAGGGATTATCGCCGACGGCTCTCCTGGATCAAGGAAATCTCAGCATACGATAAGATCAATCTCTTATTCTGAGATATATATCGGCGACATCTGGAATCGTCGGCACACTGATAGATATTATCTATCAGTGTGCCTCCCGCTCACCCGTCCCGGCCGAGCCGCCTCCGCTCACCCCCCCGCCGCGGGTGACCGCGGGGCCACCCGCACCCAGCGCCACCGGCCGCAGGCCGCCCGGCCACCACCACCGGTATGGCCGCGAATCATCCAAAGATCACCCCGCCGCATCCCCGGCGTGCGCGGGATCGCGCGATAGCACCCAGCTATGGGACAACGAGGCCGGCACAGCATGTTCCGCAAAGATCAAACCTGCGCGCTGATCATCCACGGGCACCTGAGGAACGGGACACCTGAGGAACGGGGCACCTGAGGCGCGCGTGAAGGGGCTCAGGCGAGGCGGCGGGCGGCCTCATCCGCCCAGTATGTCAAGATCATGTCCGCTCCGGCACGGCGGATCGCGGTCAGGGTTTCCATGATCACCCGGTCACGGTCGAGCCAGCCATTCGCGGCGGCCGCCTCGACCATCGCGAATTCGCCGCTCACCTGGTACGCGGCGACCGGCACGTGCACGCTGTCCGCGACCCTGCGGACGATATCGAGGTAGGCAAGCGCCGGCTTGACCATGACGGCGTCCGCACCTTCGTCGATGTCGAGCAGGACTTCGCGCAGCGCCTCGTCGGAGGCGGGTGGATCCATCTGATAGGCCGCGCGGTCCCCGAATTGCGGCGCGCACTCCGCCGCGTCGCGGAACGGGCCGTAGAACGCGGACGCGTACTTCGCCGAATAGGCCAGCACGGCAACGTCAGCGTATCCGGCCTGGTCGAGCGAGCCGCGAATGGCGGCCACCTGGCCGTCCATCATCCCGCTCGGGGCGACTACCTGCGCACCCGCGGCGGCCTGCGCCACCGCGATCGCCGCGTAGCGGGCCAGCGTCGCGTCGTTGTCCACCTCGCCGCTGGCGGTGAGCATGCCGCAATGGCCGTGATCGGTGTACTCGTCCAGGCACAGGTCGGACATGACCACGGTGGCGTTGCCGACCTCGGCATTGACGTCACGAAGCGCCAACTGGACGATTCCAGCCGGGTCGTCGGCGGCTGAGCCACGGCCATCCTTGACCGCGGGGATCCCGAACAAGATCAGCCCGCCGACGCCCGCGCCGACCGCGTCCACCGCCGCTTTCCGCAGGCTGTCCCTGGTGTGCTGCAGCACTCCTGGCATGGACCCGATGGGCTGCGGCTCACTGATCCCTTCTTTGACGAACATCGGCAAGATGAGATCGGCGGGGCGGACGGCCACCTGCGCCACCAGCCGGCGCATGGCCGGGCTGCGCCTGAGCCGGCGCGGGCGCGCCGCAGGGAAGCTCGCACTCATGACAGCATCACTCCTTCGCACCGCTCCTCGCAGTGCGATCGTAACGGCAGCGCGATCGTAACGAGGGCCGCTGCCCGTCGCCGGGCGAACCGGTTTCGCCCGGCCGGCAGCCACGCGGCAGGCCGGATAACACGCCAGCGGGGCAAGCCAGACAGCAGGCATCCGGCGGACCACCAGTGCCGCCCAGTCCAGTCACCAGTCCAGTCACCGGGCCGGCCTAGTTCGCCCGCCGCCGGGCGCCACGGCGGCGCTGGCTCGGCCGCCGCACCTGCTCGCCCGCCGATATCGCCGCGGCCCGCAGGTTCGCGCCATGCTCGGCCAGGGCCTCGACGAGTGCGGTGACAGACGGCCGGGGCGCCATCACGTCCACGCGGAGCCCGAACTCCTCCGCCGTCCTCGCGGTCTGCGGCCCGATCACCGCGATCACCGTGACCGCGTGCGGTTTGCCCGCGATGCCGACCAGGTTGCGTACCGTCGACGACGAGGTGAACAGCACCGCGTCGAAGCCGCCGCCCTTGATCGCTTCCCGCACCGGGGCAGGCGGCGGCGCCGCGCGGACCGTGCGGTAGGCCGTGACATCGTCGGCCTCCCAGCCCAGTTCGGTGAGCGCGGCCACCAGGGTCTGAGATCCGGCGTGATCCCGAAGGCACGCAGCGCCGCGCCGGTCTGCTCACCGACCGCGGCCACCTTGACCCCGGCGAAGGCACGCGCGTCGAGACCGTACTCCTCGAACTTCTCCCGCACGGCCCGGACCGCGTTCACCGAGGTGAAGGCGATCCACTGATAGCGGCCGGTGACGAGTCCCTTGACGGCGCGCTCCATCTGCTGGGGTGTTCTCGGCGGCTCGACGGTGATCGTCGGCACCTCTTCCGGCACGGCGCCGTGCGCCCGCAGCCGGTCGGAAAGCGCGCCGGCCTGTTCCTTGGTGCGCGGTACGAGCACACGCCAGCCGAACAGCGGCCTGGTCTCGAACCAGGACAGTGTCGCCGCCTCGGCGGCGGGCGGGCCGGCCACGGCGACGGCGGGCCCGTCTGTGGTGAGCGGGCTGACCCCGGCCGCCTTCAGGTCGGCCGCGATGCCGCCGAGCGTGGAGGCGACCGTCCGCTGCGCGGTCGTCGTCCCGTTCCAGGTCACCGCGAAAGGAGTGCCCTCGGTCCAGCCCGCGCCGATGAGCATCTTCGCGATGTCGGCTGGCCCGGTCTCCGCGTCGAGGACAACGAGCGCGCCCGCGCTGGCCGGGACGTGGCTCACCTCGGACGCGTGCACGAAGCGGACGTCACCGTCCACGTCGGAGCCGAGCGGGATGCCGGCATAGGCGGGCACGGCGGCCGCCGGCGGCACGCCGGGCACGACTTCGAACTGCACGGCCGCCTTCGCGCACGCCGCCGCGACCTCGGCGCCCGGCGAGAGCATGAAGGGGTCGCCCGGGTAGAGGCGCACGACCCGCTGGCCTGCCTTGGCCGCCTTGACGATGGCGCGGGCGTCGCCGGAAAGCGCCGCGGGGTCGGCGACCTCCTGGCCGGAGCGCAGCTGGCCGCGCAGCCGCGCGGCGACATCGGCGCTGGCCACCACCATGTCGGCCTGCGCAAGCAGCTGCGCACCGCGCAGCGTGAGGAGTCCTTCGTCACCTGGGCCCGCGCCCACGAGCGCTACCCAGCCCGGCTGGGCGGTGGCGTGGGATGGGCTCGAAGCTTGCGGTGCCGCGGCGCCCGCGCGCGCCGCGGTTGGAGGGTTGGCGTCATCTTCGGCGCCGATTGCCTTGCCTGGTTCGGGCGTGGGGTTCAAGTCGCCTGCTCCCCGGTGTTCGACCGTGCGCCGTGCACGGAAATGTGGGCCGCGGCCCCGCGCGCGAGCAGTTCGGCCGCGAGCTTCTCGCCGATCTGCCGCGCCATGTGGGCGGGACCGCTCCTTGACAACCGCACCCCGTGAGTGCCGTCGGTCGCTAGCACGACGGCCTCGAGATGCAGCACATCTACTCCGGCGGCGTATGCACCTACCGGCGCACTGCAGCCCGCCTCCAAGGTCGCGAGCACGCTGCGCTCGGCGGTGACGGCGGCGCGGGTCGCGGGGTCGTCGACCGCGGCGAGCCTGCTGATGAGATCCACGTCATCCGCCCGGCATTCCACTGCGAGCGCGCCTTGCCCCGGCGCTGGGAGCATCTCGCCGGGCTCGAAGATCTGCGTGACCGCAGCCCGGCGGCCGATCCGGATCAGCCCCGCGTACGCGAGCACGACCGCATCCAGGTCCCCCGAGGTGACCTGGGCCAGCCGGCTGTCGGCGTTGCCGCGGATCGGCACACACTCGAGATCACCGCGAAGTGCCCGGAGCTGGCCGACCCGGCGCGTCGATCCCGTCCCGACCCGGGCGCCCGGGGCCAGGTCGGCGAGTTTGGCGCCGCCGCGCGCCGCCAGTGCGTCGCGCGGGTCGTCGCGCGGCGGGACCGCGGCGATGACGACACCGGCGGGCTGTGCCGTCGGCAGATCCTTGAGCGAATGCACGGCGAGATCGATCTCACCCGCGAGCAGCCGTTCCCGCAGGGCGTTGACGAACACCCCGGTGCCACCGATGCTGGCCAGGTTCGCCTTGCTGACGTCCCCGAACGTGGTCACCCCGACGAGATCGACACGCTGCCCGGTAACCGCGGTGATCGTTTCGGCCACCTGGCCCGCCTGTGTCCTGGCCATCAGGCTGCGGCGGGTACCGAGCCGCAGGATGTCCCGGCTCATGCCGCGCCGCCGCTGCGCTCGCCGCCCGGGTCGGTATCTGCCCTGGTTACCGCCTCCACCGCCTTCGGGTCAAGATCGAAGAGCTCACGCAGCGCCGCGGCGTACGAGTCGCCTCCGGGCGAGCCCGCGAGCTCTTTGACCCGGACGGTCGGCGCGTGCAGCAGCTTGTCCACCACCCGGCGCATCGCCTGCGCGATCTCATCGAGATCGGCGCCCGCGGTGCCAGCGAGGCGCCCGGCCAGCCGCGCGAGCTCGGTATCCACGACCTTTGCCGCCTTCTCGCGCAGCGCGACGACGGTCGGCGTCACCCGCGCGGCGTGCACGGCAGACGCGTGCGCCGCGACCTCTTCCGCGACAATCCGCCGCACGGCCGCGATGTCCTCGTCGTGGGTCGCGATCGCGCCCGTGCCGCAGGCGCCCGCCTGGCTCGCGGCGCCGATGTCGTCCAGGCCGATCACAGCGGCCCCGGGCAGGCTGCCGAGTGCCGGGTCGATGTCACGTGGCAGCGCGAGGTCGACGAAGACCACCGCGCCGCGACCGCCGCGGCGCGTGCGCGCGACGACCGCGTCCGCCGCCATCTCCGCCGTGATCACCAGCTCCGGTGCGCCGGTGCACGAGATCACCAGATCGGCCTCCGCGATCAGCCGGGAGAGCTCGGCCAGCCCTGCCGTGCTTGCCTGGACCGACGCGGCAACCCGCCGCGCATTGGCGGGGGTGCGGTTGGCGATCACGATCGGCGCGGCCCCGGCCCGCGCGGCCGTCGTCGCGGCAAGGGCGCTCATCGAGCCCGCACCGATCACAAGCGTCCGCGTGCCGGCCAGCGGCCGGTCCGGATCCGGACCGGGACCCGGACCTGGCGGCCGGTCCGGATCCGGCGGGCCGCCGCCGCCGCGCCTGCGGAGGGCGAGCTCGATGGCGACGCTCACCATGCTCGCGCCGGCGCGGTCGATCCCTGTCTCGGCGTGTGCCCGCTTGCCCGTGTGCAGGGCCAGCCGCCCGAGATCCGCCAGGAGGCGCCCGAGCGTCCCGAGTTCGGCCGACCGCTTCACGGCAGTGCGCACCTGACCGAGGATCTGGCCCTCGCCCGCGACCATCGAGTCCAGCCCGCAGGACACGGCGAACAGGTGATGGACGGCCCGCTCCTCGTAGTGGACGTACAAGTGCCTGGTGAGATCGGCGAGATCGATTCCCGCGTGCCTGGCGAGCAGCTCGGATATGGCCGACACACCGCCGTGGAACTTCTCCACGTCCGCGTACACCTCGACGCGGTTGCAGGTGGAGACCACGAACGTGCCGTCGACGTACTGGCTGGAACCGATGTCGTGCAGCAGCTTGCTCCACGCGTCACCCGTGACGGCCGCGCGCTCGAGCAGCGCGACTGGCGCGCTCTTGTAGCTCAGACCGACCACGAGCAGACTCATGCCCTCACCCGCCTACGCCTCGACCGGCGAAGACGCCGCCTCGGCGGACGCCAGCCGCGACCGTACGCCCGGTACCTCGCCCACCGCGGCTCTCGCGGCCGCGAGAGCCGCCATCGCCGCGTCGTCCGGCACCGCCACTCCCGGCGGCAGCGACGCGGAATGCTGCGGGAACAGCGCCGCGGACCTGCGCTGGGCGTGGAAGGCCAGAATCTGGAGCTCGATTGACAGATCAACCTTACGCACGTCGACGCCGTCCGGCACGCCAAGCACAACTGGCGCGAAGTTGAGAATGCTCGTAACCCCCGCCGCGACGAGACGGTCGCAGACATTCTGAGCCGAACCCGCCGGTGTGGCGATAACGCCGATCGACACGCCGTGCTGCTCGACCACCGCCTCGATCGCGTCCGCGTGCTGCACGGTCAGCCGGGCGATCGGCGCCCCGACGACGGCGGGGTCGGCGTCGAGGATCGCCGCGATGCGAAATCCGCGGGTCGCGAAGCCACCGTAGTTCGCCAGCGCACGGCCGAGGTTGCCGGCGCCCACGATGACCACGGGCCAATCCTGGGTCAGCCCGAGTTCGCGGGAGATCTGGTACACGAGATAGTCAACGTCGTATCCGACGCCACGAGTCCCGTACGAGCCCAGATGCGACAGATCCTTGCGCAGCTTGGCGGAGTTGACGCCGGCGGCGGCGGCGAGTTCCTCGCTGGACACGGTCGCCACGCCCCGCTCGGCGAGCGCGTGCAGGGCACGCAGGTAGACAGGCAGCCGGGCAACGGTCGCTTCGGGAATGCCGTGGCTGCCGTTGGGAGATGTCTGACGGCGGGTCATGCGGCCGGCGCTCCTGCGGGGAATCGACGGCGCGACGGGCCGCCCGCCCTCCGGTGGACGCCTGGCCCGGCGCGTGGGCTCCGTTCAACGGTACGCCTTTGTGAACGTTTGCACAAAGTCAGTGCTATCTGCGGCCCAGGGCCGCTCGCAGCCGTTCCTCACCGACCCGCCAGAAATCGTGCTGTACCCCGTCGATCAGCGTCACGGGGATCTTGTCCCAGTAGGCTTCCATGTCCGGCGCGCTGCCCGTGATATCGCGTTCCTCCCACGTCACGCCGAGGTCCACAGCAACCCGCGCGATGACGGCGCGAGCGTCATCGCACAGATGGCAGCCCGGGCGGCTGAGCAGGGTGATGACATGGCCCGGCCGCCCGTGCCCGCCGCCGGCGCCGCCCGGCGCCGCCGGGCCCGGCTCCCCCGGGCCGCGGTCGCTAGCCACGTTCGGCCATGCCTCCCCCGTCGCGGCTGAATATGGCGCTGAGCGACGGCAGGGCCGAGATCTTGGCATAGCGCAGGTCAAGCTCGATCACGTTGGTGGCGAGCACATGCGGGCGGTGCCGGGCGAAGAAATCCTCCACGTACGGTTTCCGCCGATGATCGCTGTAAGCCATCCGGTCACGGTAGACCTCGTAGAAGATCCGCTGCATCGGCGCCTTCGGCACCGTATGCACGACGAAAAGCAGCGTGCCCGGTTCGTGCGTGCGGACCGCCTCGACCGTCCGCTCGGCGAGCCGGTCGAACTCCTCCCCACGGCCGTCGAGCAAGGTGTAGATCGCGATCAGCCCGAACAACTGGGACATCACCGCCGCGGGCGGCGGACCCGGTGGCGGCCCCTGCCGCACCGGGACCGGCGGACCGAATTCGCGGCCAGCCGGGAACCCGTCCGCGGACAGCGCGACGAGCGGCCCGGTGGTGGGGTCCTCGGTCAGGCCCGCGGGCCCGCCGGGATCCAGCGGCGCCCGGCCGCGGCGTCTTCGCCCGGCCCGTGGCTGCGACGCGTCGGGGGCGGGGGCCTCGCCCGCGCGCAACTCGTCGAGGCGCACCCTCTGCGACCGGCCAGCCGCCAGCCACACCGCCGCCGCGGCGGCGGCGGTCAGCAGCGGGTAGCCCGCGTTCGGCAGGCCGAACCGCTGGGCAACCAGGGGCAGGACCGCCGCACCCGCCACGGCCACCGGCACGAACACCTCCCACCAGGCCGGGTCACGCCGGGTCCGTGCCGCGGTGATCGACGTCATCAGCACCGCGACCGCGACGGCGAGGACACCGATCGCGGTCAGCGCCGTGGTGGGCAGCACCATGTAGTGCTTTTCACCGGGCCAAGCCCTGCCGAAGGCCCGATCGGTGCTGAGCGGGTCAAGGACCAGGACCACGCCGGGCACGACGGTCAGCGCGGCAGTCACGAGCCGGATCGCGAACCTCGCCTGCACACTGCGCCCGGCGAGCTCGACGAGGCCCCAGGCCAGCCACAGCGGCGCGAGCAGCAGGCCGGCGACCTGGGTGGCGCGGAAGGTGACGCTGCTGAACCCGACCGCGAATCCCATCGTCTGCGCGCCGAGCGCCACGGCCAGCATGAGCAGCACAGCCGACCAGGCGGCGAGGTCGGTCCGGGGCGCGCGGATGAACCGGCCAGCGAGCAGTCCTGTGCCCACCGCGGCGGCCAACGCGCCCGCGAATGAGATGAGGACCGAAACAGACATCCCGCCTATCGTGCCCGACCCAGCGCCTCAATGCGACGGCCCGTTGGATATCCGGCTGTTACCCGCGCAGGTAATGCACTGTTTACCTGGTATGCGAGCGGCTGTAGAACGGGCGTCTAAGCTGGAAGTCATGAGGGGGCTGCAGCGTGCCTGGCCCGAAGGCATATCCCGGATACCCGTTTTCTCCCGCGTGCCGGCCGAGCACGACGCCGCCACTGCCGGGCGGCGGGCCGCGGTGGCCGGCGTGGCCGCTGCCGCCGTCGCGCACGTCACGGCCACGACGCCGGATCCCGATCCCACGGCGGCGGCCTTCTTCGACGTGGACAACACGATCATGCGCGGCGCGTCGATCTACTACTTCGCCCGCGGTCTCGCGGCGCGGAAGATGTTCGGCGCCCGCGACCTGGCGAGGTTCATCTGGGGCCAGGCCGCGTTCCGGATGAGCGGCGAGAACGCCGATCACATCGACGCGGCGCGGGAGGCGGCGCTCGCCTTCGTCGCCGGGCACACGGTCGCCGAGATCGTGTCGCTGAGCGAGGAGATCTACGACGAGACGATGGCCGACCGGATATGGGAGGGCACAAGGAACCTCGCCCAGCATCATATCGATGCCGGGCAGCGGGTCTGGCTCGTCACCGCGACCCCCGCCGACCTCGCCGACGTCATCGCCGCGCGTCTTGGGCTCACCGGGGCGCTCGGCACCGTGGCGGAGGCGGCGGAGGGCAGGTATACCGGCCGCCTGGTCGGCGAACTGCTGCACGGACAGGCCAAGGCGGCCGCGGTCGGCGCGCTCGCCCTGCGCGAAGGGCTCGACCTGTCCCGCTGCGCCGCATACAGCGACTCGTCCAACGACCTGCCGATGCTGTCGATCGTCGGTCACCCGAACGCGGTCAACCCCGATGCCGAACTGCGCGCGCACGCCCGCCGTGCGGGCTGGCCGGTGCACGACTTCCGTACCGGCCGCAAGGCGACGATGATCGCGCTGCCGGTCGCGGCCGGTGCGGGCGCCATCGCGGGCGGGGTCGCGGCGGGTGCCGTCATCCGGCGCAAGCGCCGCCTGGTGTGAACGTGCGGCCACGCGAACCTGCCGCAAGCGGCCGGGCGCACCAGCCTGCAGACGGGGACATTCATCATCCTTAACGGCTGCCGCGGCCTGACGCAACCGGAGCTGTGGATAACCGCCCGCTCGCGGCGCGGCGTCCCCAGAATGCCATTCACCCCTGCCGCGGCCCTTGACAAGATGCCAAGATCGGCAGTGGGGCAACAGCCCCCACTGGGAGGGCGGGACTTGGAGAGGGCGGGACTTGGAGAGGGATCTCGGGCGGTGGAGGGATCTCGGGCCGTGGAGCGTGGCCGGCAGTTCCGCCAGCCCTCCGGTATGGCGGACCGCATTGCCTCCGCCGCTTGACGTGACGCGGCGGTGGATGCCTAACGGCCGCTTAGGGTGCGACCGTGCAGAGCGGTGCGGCACCGTGCCACACAGTCCCATGACCTGCGAAGACACGTCACACCCGCCTCTGACAGTGCGAGGCAGTGCGGCACGGTTGAC
>WNGJ01003495.1_pt1 | contig 16600 bp, 17 predicted proteins | sample 5400611 | NCBI WGS metagenome assembly WNGJ01 (sample SAMN13153375, study PRJNA577476) | soil metagenome | isolation source: 40 cm soil or saprolite under Garry oak tree replicate 1 | place: USA:California | collected 2016-06-15 | reverse complement strand
GAGCTTCGAAGGAGGACGAAACCATGGACGTGCAGCAGCTGCAGTCGACCGCAAGGGCGCTCGTCGCCGAGGGCAAGGGAATCCTCGCCGCCGACGAGAGCACCGGGACGATCAAGAAGCGCTTCGACTCGATCGGCGTCGAGTCGACGGAGGAAACGAGGCGTGCCTACCGCGAGTTGCTCTTCACGACCGACGGCGCCGAGGAGTTCATCTCAGGGGTGATCCTGTACGACGAGACGATCCGCCAGTCGGCTTCGGACGGGACGCCGTTTCCGGAGCTGCTGGAGAGCAAGGGGATCATTCCGGGGATCAAGGTCGACACGGGCGCGAAGCCGTTGGCGCTGACCGACGGCGAGACGATCACGGAGGGTCTCGACGGGCTTCGCGGGAGGCTCGAGGAGTACCGCGAACTCGATCGCCCCCGACAAGCCGAGCGAGTACTGCGTCTGGACGAACGCGCACGCGCTCGCCCGTTACGCGGCGCTCTGCCAGGAGGCCGACATCGTCCCGATCGTCGAGCCGGAGGTTCTGCAGGACGGCACGCACACAATCGGCGAGAGCAGGAAGGCGACGGGCCGCGTGCTGCAGGCCGTCTACACCGAGCTGCACGACCAGCGCCTCGATTTCCGCGGCACCTTGCTGAAGCCGAACATGGTGCTGTCCGGCTACGACGCCTCCGATCGCGCCGCGGCGGACGAGGTCGCGGACGTGACCCTCGAGTGCTTCTACAAGCACGTGCCGGCCGCCGTGCCCGGGATCGTCTTCCTCTCGGGCGGCCAGTCTGACGAGGACGCGACCGCGCACCTGAACGCGATGAACGCGCGCGGGCCGCATCCCTGGCAGCTCTCGTTCTCCTACGGTCGTGCCCTACAGGCGCCGGCGCTCAAGGCGTGGGGCGGCAAGGAGGAGAACGTCGAGGCGGCGCAGCGCGCCTACTACCACCGGGCGAAGATGAACAGCGCAGCGCGGACGGGGATGTACGCGCCCGAGATGGAGAGAGAAGCCGTTACCGCCTAGCGGACGAGTTTGCCGCTCGGCCTGACGATCAGCCACGTGCCGCCGAACTCGGCGACGTTCTGGCAGCGGATCTGCCCGGCCTTGGTGTCGCCGACGTAGTAGTAGAGCGGCCGCCCGGCGTACGTGACCTGGCGGCGGCCGTCGCGGCGCTTGGTCGTGCCGAGCAGCGAGCGCTTGATGCCGTTGCCCGCGCGCGGCGTGCCTTTCACGTAATAGACGGGCCAGGCCTTGGCGCAGGCGCCGTAGCAAGCGCTGCGACCGTTCACGTCTCGGGTGAAGGCGTAGAGCACGTAGCCGCGGCCGTCGAAGAGGACGCGGCCGAAGGAGGACGACTTGACGGTGAGCGTCGGCGCCGCGGACCCTCGCGACATCGCCGCCGGGGCGAGCGCGAACACGGCGAGAGCGATCGCTGCGATTCCGAGAAGCGCTCTGCGCATGCCCTGCAGTCCCGGCGACGTCGGTTTCGTTACGCGCGCAGGTCGAGCCGGCCTGCCGGGCCATGGCTCAATGCCTGGCACCGGGACACGCCTCGTCCCGCCATGGCCGTGACAGGCGGCAAGCCGCTGGCGGGCTCACCAAGCGGTCGCTTGGCCGGTTCGGACCGGTCCGCGTGCCTGGCACCGGGGACACGCCCCTCGGAGCGGGTTAGCCGTACTCGCGGCCGGTGAAGCTCTCGAGCTTGTCGAGCGCGTGCGAGGCCTCGATCCGGCGCACGGTGCCTGAGCGCGAGCGCATCACGATCGAGTCCGTGATCGCGCCGTTCGGCAGGTAGCGGACGCCCCGAAGCAGCGCGCCCGTCGTGACGCCGGTGGCGGCGACGAAGACGTCCTGTCCGGAGACGAGGTCGTCGGTCGCCAGCACCCGTTCGAGGTCGTAGCCGGAGTCGACCAGCTGCTGCCGCTCCTCGTCGTTCCGCGGCCAGAGCTTGCCCTGCATGCCGCCGCCGACCGCCTTCAGGGCCGCCGCGGAGATGACGCCTTCTGGCGTTCCGCCGATGCCGTAGAGCATGTCGACGCCGGTCCCACTCTGAGCCGCGGCGATCGCGGGCGCGACGTCGCCGTCGCGGATCAGGTTCACCTTCGCCCCCGCCTGGCGGAGCTCGCCGATCAGGTTCTCGTGGCGATCGCGCTCGAGCACCACGACGGAGATCGCGCGCGGCGAGACCCCCTTTGCCTTCGCGACGGCGTTCACGTTCTCGGTCGGCGAGGCGTTGATGTCGATGGCCTCGATTGACTCGGGCCCGACCGCGATCTTCTCCATGTAGAACGCCGCGCCGGGGAAGAACATCGTTCCGCGCTCGGCGACGGCGATCACCGCGATCGCGTTCGGCTGCCCGAGCGCCGTCAGCCGGGTGCCTTCCAGAGGATCGACCGCGACGTCGACCTGCGGACCGGTCCCGTCGCCGATCGACTCCCCGTTGTAGAGCATCGGCGCCTCGTCCTTCTCGCCCTCGCCGATCACGACGACGCCGTCCATCGAGACGGAGTCCAGCATCGACCGCATCGCGTCGACAGCGGCCTGGTCGGCGGCGATCTTGTCGCCGCGGCCGACCCAGCGGCCGGCGCCCATCGCGGCCGATTCGGTGACGCGGACGAGCTCGAGCGCCAGGTTCCGGTCAGGCCGGACGGGAACCCGGGGCCTGCCGCTCGTCTGCTCGGCGACGGCCATGCCGGAATCCTATTAGGTCACATCCGCTCCGGTGCCTCGACCCCGACGAGATCGAGGCTCCGCGCGATCACGTTCTGCACCGCGCGGACGAGCGCGAGCCGAAACGCCTCCGTCTCGCTCCCCAGCACGCGGTGCTCGTGGTAAAAGCGGTGGAAGTCGTCGGCGACGCGAATCGCGTAGACAGGAATCGCCTGCGGCCCCCGCCGCTCCGTCGCCTCGGCGACGACAACCGGAAACTCCAGCAGCCGCTTGATCAGCTCGCGCTCCTCGGGCTCCAGCGGCTGGCTCGGCGCCAGAGCGTTGCTTGGCTCGCCCGCGGCATTTCGCAAAATCCCGGCGATCCGCGCGTGCGCGTACTGGACGTAGTAGACGGGGTTCTTCTGGCTCCGCTCGGCCGCGAGGTCGACGTCGATCTCGATCGTCTGGTCGGGGCCGCGGTTGACGAGGTACCAGCGCGCAGCGTCGACGCCGACCTCGTCCATGAACTCCTCCAGGAAGACGACGTCCCCGCGCCGCTTCGACATCTTCCGCTGCTGGCCGCCGCTCGTCAGGTGGACGAGCTGGTAGATCAGGACCTCGATCCGCTCCGGCTCGTAGCCGAGCATCCGAGCGACCGCCGCGTACCAGTTGCGGGTGCCGTGATGGTCGGCGCCGAGCACGTAGATCGCGCGGTCGAAACCGCGCTCGAGCTTGTCGGCGAGATAGACGACGTCGGCGGCTCGGTAGGTCGGCCCTCCTCCCTGCTCCGGCGAGCGAATGAGCACGCGGTCGTCCTCGTCGCCGTACTTCGAGGACCGGGCCCAGAGGGCGCCGTCCTTCTCATACGTGTCGAGCCGGGGCAGGAACTCGTCGAGGCGGCCCTCGAGACTGCTCTGCAGGGCCCACGTGTCGAAGTGGACGCGGAATCGGTCGAGCGTCCGTTCGATCTCCTCCAGCATGCGTGGCACGGGATCGTCGTCGCTCGCCGCCAGCTCGTCGACGTACGCGCCGCGGTAGCCGTCCTCGGGCGGCTCCTCGCCGCGCCGCCGCGCCTCGACCGAGGCCCGGAACTTCTCCATCTGAGTCCCGGAGTCGTTGTAGTAGTACTCACGCTCGACCCGGTGGCCGGCGAACTCCAGCAGCCGGGCGACCGAGTCGCCGTAGGCTCCGTTCCGCGCCGAGGCGACCGTGATCGGACCGGTCGGGTTGGCGGAGACCATCTCGACCTGGATCCGTTCTCGCCGCTCGGCTTGCCCCGCGCCGAAGTCACGCCCTCGTTCGACGATCTCACCCAGCGCCTCCGCGAGCCAGTCATCGCTGAGCCAGAGGTTGACGAAGCCGGGACCGGCGATCTCCGCCCGCTCGACCGCGGGAAGCGTGGTCGCGGCAGCGGCGATCTCCTCCGCCAGCTCCCGCGGCGCCTGCCGCCGCTCGGGCGCGAGTCGGAGCGCCCCATTCGTGGCGTAGTCGCCGTGCGCCGGGTCGCTCGGACGCTCGAGCTCGAGTGGAGCTCCGACGGCCTCGCTCAGCTCCGCCGCGAGGCGGGCGGCCGGGTCAGCGGCCGGCAACGGCCTCGGCCGACTTGAACAGCTCGTCCAGGGCGCGGAGCTCCTCGTCGGTCCCCGCGGCGATCATCACGTCGCCGGCCTCGAGCGGCAGATCCGGATCTGGCGTCGTCTCGAAGTGCCCGTCCCGCTTGCGCACGGCGACGATCACGGCGCCCGTGTGTCCGCGGATCCGGAGCTCGCCGATCGTCTTTCCGGCCTGAGCCCAGTCGGCCGGAACCTCGAGCTCCTCGAAGCGGAGATCGGTGCCGGCCGCCGAGGTGACCACGTCGACGAAGGCGGTCACCTGCGGCTTCAGCATCAGGTTCGCCATCACGCGCCCGGCCGCCGCATAGGGCTGAACAACCCGTTCGGCGCCGGCGATCTGCAGCTTCTTCGCCGCGTCGGCGTTCGAGGCACGCGCGACCACCAGCAAGTCGGGCCGGACGGCTCGCGCGGAGAGCGTGATGTAGACGTTGTCGGCATCCGAATCGGACGACGCCACGAGCCCGCGTGCCCGTGGTAGGCCAGCGGCCTCGAGGTCGTCCTCGTCCGTGCCGTCGCCCTCGATGAAGTAATCGTTGCGCTCGCGCGCCACGGCCAGCGCCTCTTCGTGGAAATCGACGACGACGTAGTGGGCGCCGGCGGCGCGAAACTCGCTGCCGATCTGCTGTCCGACGCGCCCGTAGCCGCAGATGATGTAGTGATCTCGAAGCCTCTCGATCGCCCGCCTCCTTCGTTTCTCCGCCAGCGCGCCCGTCAGGACGCCCCGAGCGATGCTCTCGACCAGCGTCGTGGCGACGAACGCAAAGATAGTCACCCCGGCAAAGACCATGAAGATCGAAAGCAGTCGCGCCGAGTCATTCCTCGGCACCGTGTCCAGGCCGACGAGGGCGCTCGTGACGACGGAGCGGTAGAAGGACTGGAGCCAGGTCTCGCCGAGGGACCAGCGGTAGCCGACCGTCCCGATCGCGAGCACCGCCGCCAGGGCAGCGAGCGCGTAGCCGATCCGGCGCGGGCTGATGCCGTCCACGCGACTAGTATCGTAGGCGCGTGGACGACGACGCCCAGGAGCGCCAGCTCAACATCCACCTAGACCCCGAGCACCTCGCCGGCGTCTACGCGAACTTCGCGAACATCAGCTTCTCTGACTACGAGTTCACGCTGACGTTCGCGCGCATCGACCACGAGGTCGAGGAGGGGGACGTACCCGGGGTGGTCGTCGCGCGCGTGAACATGTCGAACCGGTTCATGCGGGAGCTGCTGGACGCGATGGAGGACTCGTGGTCGAAGTGGTCCTCGCGCGAGGGGATCAGGAACCTGCCTGAGACCGACCGGCCGGAGTCCGACTCCGGTACCTAGCGCGCCACGCTTCCGTCATCGCGATCCTTTGGATCACCGTTGGGTGGTCATCGAGCAGGACGTATGACCACTCGGGCGGGTTCGGCTGGGCCAGGTCGATCCGCGTGAAACTCCGGAAGGCCTCGCGGCCGGCGGCCGGATCTCGCGTCGCCTGGAGCGCCATCCAGTCGGCCTCCGACTCGTAGCGCCGCGAGACCACGTTCTCGAGCGGCGTCGCCACCAGGCTGAGCGAGAACGCGACGAGCAGGGCGAACGGCACGACCTCGGCCCGGTGCAGGCCGCCGCGCCGGCGCGTCGCCTCGGCAAGCAGGAAGGTCAGCGGAAGCGTGAAGAGGACTCCCCAGCCGAGGCCCTTCAAGACGTGGCGCCGGGCGGCGTGGCCGAGCTCGTGCGCGGTCACGAACTCGATCGCGCGGTCGCTCAGGTGCGACTTGAAGAGCGTGTCCCAGAGGATCACAACAGTCGTCGGCCCGATGCCGGTCGTCTCTCCGTTGACGTCCCGGGTCTCGTTGCTGACCATGTCGACGCGAACCTTCGTGTGAGGCACTCCCTCGCGCTGCTTCAGCCGCTCGACGGGCGCCCTTATTTGTGGATCGCGGATCGGATGGGTCCCGATCGGCGCGAGGAGGGCCCCGACCACGACGAAGACCGCCCCGACGGCGACGAACAGCGGCGCGACGATCGCCCACCAGCTGCGCGGGAACCGCCGCGCCAGCGACATCACGACCGCGAGCACGATCGCGACGGTCGCTGTACGGGCAAGCACGCCGCCCCACTGGCTGAGCACGTAGCTCCAGTACTCCTGCTTCGAGATCCCGTAACGCCGGTCCCACCAGAGGCCGGCCAGGCCGACCGGCAGCGTCGCGAGCGTGACGAACAGCGACGCGGCGACGCCGATCATCACGCCCGCGCCGATCTCGCCGAGCGCGAAGCCGCGAGCGAGCCGCCGGCCGAGCACCGCGAGCACGGCCAGAACGCCAAGCTGCACCGCGACGCCGAGGAAGAACAGCAGCCGGCCGACCGAGCTGTAGCGCGCCGCCCGGTGCAGTTGAGCCGGCGAGAAGAACCCGGAAGCGTCGAGCCGCGGCCGGTGCAGGTCGGCGGGCACCTTCGTCCGCCAGAGCCAGGCTGCGGCGAGGAGCCAGGCCGCGGCCGCGAGGATTATCGTGGCGCCCTTGAGCAACCGCGTCGCAGTCATCTCCGACGTCCACGGTAACCGGCACGCACTCGACGCCGTTCTCGAGGCCGTGGCAGTCGAGCAGCCGGACGAGCTCTGGTGCCTCGGCGACCTCGTCGGCTACGGCCCGCGGCCGAACGAGTGCTGCAGCGCGGTCGCCGCCCGGGCCGACCTGTGCCTGGCGGGAAATCACGACCTCGTCGTGCTCGGCGCGCTGTCGATCCACGACTTCGCCGGCGATGCGGCGGCCGCGGCACGCTGGACGCAGGGTGTCCTGGAGCCCGGCGCGCGCGACTTCCTCGCCGGGCTCGAGCCGAGCGCGCGGCGCGACGGCATCGAGCTCTTCCACGGCAGCGCCCGCGACCCGGTGTGGGAGTACGTCCTCAGCGAGGAAGCGGCCTGGTGGACGCTGCAGGCGACCACGGCGCCGCTCGTCCTGGTCGGCCACAGCCATGTGGCGCTGGCGATCGGACTCGACGGTGAAGACCTCGGGGGTGGCTTGGCGCCGGACGGAACGGTCGTCGACCTCACCTCTGGGCGCTGGCTCCTGAACCCCGGCTCGGTCGGGCAGCCGCGCGACGGCGACCCGCGGGCCGCCTACCTCCTGCTCGAGCCCGGCCGCGCGGCCTCATTTCGCCGTGTCGACTACCCGATCGACCGCACCCAGGCCGAGATGCGCGAACGCGGATTGCCCGAGGCGCTGGCCGCGCGACTCGCAGAGGGTCTATGAGGAACGATCCGCTCGGGCTGTCTCGGCCTGTCGAACGGCCTCTGACTATCGGCCGAGCGGAATCACTTCGGCGTCGCGGCCGGAGGTGATGCCTTCGCGCGCGAGCGCGAGCTGGACTTCCTCGCGCGCCTTGAAGATCCGCCACTTGACGGTGGCGAGCGTGGTGTCGAGCGAGTCGGCGATCTCGTTGTACGAGAGCCCGACCACGTCCCGGAGGAGCAGTGCCATCTTCAGGTCGGTGTTCAGTCCGTCGACGGCCGCCCACAGCGCTTCGATCATCTCGACCTGTTCGGCCGGTGCGTCGAGGACCTCGAGCGGCGGCGCGTCGTCCAGCGCGACCAGCGCCCGTGGCCGGCGCTCGCTCGCGCGTAGCTCGTCCAGGACGCGGTTCTTCGTCACCTGGAAGAGCCAGGTCGTGAACTTCGACCTGAGCGAGAATTTCGGCAGCCCCTGGAAGACGCGAATGAACACCTCCTGCGTCAGATCTTCGGCCAGCGCACGGTCGCCGACGAGGCGCATGACGTAGTTGAAGACCGGGACTTCGTACGCCCGGACGATCAGCGAGAACGCTCGCTCGTCGCCGCGCTGCGCCTTCCGAAGGACCCCGAATTCTGGCTGGGCTAGTGCCAAGGGACGACGAGTATAACCGGGGTCTTCCTCACCTCAGCAGGGATTTCCCGGTCATCTGTAAAGGTTGGGCAAAGCCGAGCAGCGCGAGTGCAGTCGGCATTAGATCTGAGAGTTCGCCTTTCTCCACCGATCCCATCTTTTCCGTCGTCAGGATGAGCGGGACCGGATTCGTCGTGTGCGCGGTGTGCGGACTCGTGCCGTCTGCCTCGAGCATCTGCTCGGCGTTACCGTGGTCGGCGGTGATCAGGCTGACGCCGCCGGCTCGCTCGACGGCCTCGACGACCTCGCCGAGGCATCTGTCGGTCGTCTCGACGGCCTTCGTCACCGCGGGGATCGAGCCTGTATGCCCGACCATGTCCGGATTCGCGAAGTTGACGACCGCGAAGGCGTAGCCCTTGCCGACCTCGGCGGAGAAACGGTCGGCAACCTCTTGAGCCGACATCTCCGGTTTGTGGTCGTAGCTCGGCACGTCTCGCGGGCTGGGCACGAGGATCCGGGTCTCGCCCCCCCACTCGTCCTCACGGCCGCCGTTGAAGAAATACGTGACGTGTGCGTACTTCTCCGTCTCGGCGGCGTGCAGCTGGCGGGCGCCGTGCTCGGCGAGGACCTCGGCCATCGTCTCGCCGACGTTCTGCTCCTCGAACGCGACGGGGCAGCCGAAGTCCTCGTGGTACCGCGTCATGGTGGTTAGATCGAAACCGGCCTCCAGAAGCTTGATCGCTAATTGGCGTGCTCTGTCAGGCCGGAAGTTGAAGAAGATCGCAGCGTCCGCCCGCGCTGCACGCGGCCGGCCGTTAATTGCTATGGGCTCGATGAATTCGTCGGTGATGCCACGTTCGTAGCTCTCCTGGACCGCGGCGACTGGATCGTTTGCTGTCGGCCCTTCCCCTAGACAGATCGCGTCGAAGGCGCGATCTGTCCGCTCCCAGCGCTTGTCGCGGTCCATCGCGTAGTAGCGGCCGGACACGCTCGCGATCCTGTCCTCCGGCAGCTCCGCCAGATCGTGGATCGCCGCGTGGGGCGAAACGTCTCGCCCGTCCGTGAAGGCGTGGATGAAGGTTCGCTCCTCCATCCCATGCCGCGCGGACATCCTCAGGAGCGCGCGCAGGTGGTCGATGTGCGAATGGACACCGCCGTAGGAGACGAGACCGAGCAGGTGGACGTTCGTCCCACGCTGCTTCGCGCGCTCAAAGGCACCGACGAGGGCGGCGTTCTCGAAGAACGACCCGTCCGCGATCGAGCGGTTCACGCGCTGGAAGTCCTGGTCAAGGATGCGACCCGAGCCGATCGTCAGATGGCCGACCTCGGAGTTGCCCATCTGGCCGTCCGGCAGCCCGACCGCCACGCCGGAGGCGTCGAGCGTCGTGTGCGGGTAGCGCGCCCAGAGGGCGTCGAACACCGGCGTCTCGGCCAGCTCGACCGCGTTCCCCGGCCCAGAGGGCGCGATGCCCCACCCATCGAGGATGACGAGCGCTACGAGCGGGAAAGTCGTGCCGCCGTCTCGCAAATCGCCGTGAACGATTCCACCTCGAGCGAGGCGCCGCCGACGAGCGCTCCGTCGACGTCGGGCTGCGCCAGCAGCTCTTCCGCGTTCTCGGGCTTCACCGAGCCGCCGTAGAGCACCGGGACATCGAGTAGGGACTTGATGAAGGCGTGCGCTTGCTGGGCGATCTCCGGTGTCGCGGTCCTACCGGTGCCGATCGCCCAGACGGGCTCGTACGCGACGACGAGGTTGTCGTGCTTCGAGAGCACCCCGACCTGACGCCTTAGCACGTTCTCGGTCTCGTCTCGCGCGCGCTCGTCCTCAAGCTCGCCGACGCAAGCGATCACGCGCAGCCCGGCCTCGAGCGCCTGCTCGGCGCGCATCCGCACGGTTTCGTCCGTCTCGCCGAAGTACTGCCGCCGCTCGGAGTGGCCGACGATCGCGCCCTGGACGCCCACCTCGAGCAGGATCTTCGTCGAGACCTCGCCGGTGAAAGCGCCCTCGTCGGCCCAATGCACGTTCTGGGCGTAGATCGCGTGGCCGCTGGCCACCGCCGCGCCGAGCGAGCCGAACGGCGGGCAGAGCACCGCATCAACACCCCCGGGCGGCGCGAACGCGGCACAAAACTCCCGCGTCTCCCCTGGGCCCTTGCACATCTTCCAGTTGCCCGCGATCAGCACGGCCGCCGCATCCTATGGCCACGCGTCGCGCACGTGTCGCCGCGGGACGTGTCTCGTTGCCTGGCACCAAATCGGACTGCGGACACGTCCCGCAGTTTCCGCCAAACAGCCGGAAGTGCAGGGAGTTTGGCCGTCCAGACGTGTCCTCATGCCTGGCACCGAGACACGTCCGTTTGGGACATCACGCGGAAGGGATCACGGCCACGCCCGGCAGCTCCTTGCCCTCGAGCAGCTCGAGCGCGGCGCCGCCGCCCGTGGACGCCCACGAGACCTGGTCGGTGAGGCCAAGCTCGTTGAGAGCGCGAATCGAATCGGCGCCGCCGACGACCGAGAACGCGTCGGCCCGGGCAACGGCCTCGGCGACCGCCTTCGTGCCTGCGGCGAAACGCGGCCACTCGAAGACGCCCATCGGGCCGTTCCAGAAGATCGTGCGCGCATCTGCGATCCGCGAACTAAAAAAGTTGCCGGTTTCGGGGCCGATGTCGAGCGCAAGCCACCCCTCGGGGACTGCATCGAATGGAACAGTCTTCGCTTCCGCGCCCGGCTCGAAGGCCCGGGCGGCAACGACGTCCACCGGCAGCTCCACGTTCACCCCAGCCAGCGGAGATTGCGAAGCAATCTCTGCTGCCATCTTGCCGCCGATCAAGACCGTGTCGGCCTTGCCGCCGAGCTTGCGCAGGACACCGAGCTTGTCCTCCACCTTGGCGCCGCCGGAGACGAGCACGAACGGCCGCGCGACGTCGCCGAGCAGCTTGCCGAGCTCCTCCAGCTCGCGCTCGAGCAGCAGGCCCGCGTACGCGGGCAACAACTCGGCCACGCCGACGGTTGAGGCGTGGGTCCGGTGCACCGAGCCGAACGCGTCCTCGACGAACAGGTCGCAACCGTCGGCGAGCTCGCGGGCGAACCCCGGGTCGTTCTTCGTCTCGCCGGGGTTGAAGCGCGTGTTCTCGAGCACTTCGATCCGCTCGTCGGGCAGCAGCTCGCGTAGGCGCTCGCGCACGGGCTCGATCGTGAAGGCGGGATCGGGCCCCTTCGGACGCCCGAGGTGCGAGCAGACGCGGACGCCCGCGGCGCCGCGCTCGAGCAACAGCCGCAACGTCGGCAGCGATGCCTCGATCCGCGTCTCGTCCGCGACCCGGCCGCCCTCGAGCGGCACGTTCAGGTCGGAACGAACGAGCACGCGCTTGCCTGCGACGTCCGCGTCGCGAACGGAGCGCGGCCTCTGCACGTTAGGCGGTCGCCGCGGCCTCGGCCTTGGGCAGCGAGGCGCCCATCTTCGAGACGAGGTCGACCAGCCGGCAGCTGTAGCCCCACTCGTTGTCGTACCAGCCGAAAACCTTGACCATGCGCCCGTTCACCATCGTCAGCTCGCTGTCGAACGTGCACGAGAGCGGCGAACCGACGATGTCCTGGGAGACGAGCGGCTCGTCGCTGTACTCGAGCAAGCCTTCCAGCGGTCCCCGCTCGGCGGCGGCGCGAAAGAGCTCGTTCACCTCGTCCTCGCTCGTCTCGCGTGAGACGAGAACAACGAGGTCGACAACCGAGCCGTCGGGTACCGGAGCCCGCATCGACATCCCGTCGACCTTCCCCTTGAGCTCGGGCATCACCACCCCGATCGCGCGGGCGGCGCCGGTGGAGGTCGGGATCAGATTCAGCGCGGCCGCGCGGGCGCGACGGAGATCCTTGTGCGGCAGGTCCTGCAGGCGCTGGTCCGCCGTGTAGGCATGGATCGTCGTCATGAATCCCTGCTCGATCGTCAGCGCGTCGTGGAGAACCTTGGCCATCGGCGCGACGCAGTTCGTCGTGCAGGACGCGTTTGAGACGATCCGATCCGTCTCAGGGTCGTAGTCGTCGTCGTTGACGCCGAGCACCACCGTCACATCGGGATCCGTGGCGGGCGCGGAGATGATGACCTTGGCGGCGCCCGCGTCGAGGTGAGCCGAGGCCCCTTCGCGGTCGGTGAACAACCCCGTCGACTCGAGCACGATGTCGACGCCGAGGTCCCGCCAGGGGAGATCTTTGGGGTCGCGCTCGGAGAGCAGCAAGAGCTCATCGTTACCGACGGTAATCTTGCCGTCGCCGACCTCGACGTCCTCCTCCAAACGGCCCAGCACCGAATCGTGCTTGAGCAGGTGCGCCATCGTTTTCGCATCGCCGAGGTCGTTGGCCGCGACGACGTCGAAATCGCCATGCCGCTGCAAGTGCGCCCGAAAGAAGTTGCGCCCAATCCGCCCAAACCCGTTGATCCCGACTCTTGCCTTCGCCATTTTGGCCTCCTCGCTCTCTTAGTAGGAATGTAACGGAGACGCCCGTGCGTAGCCCTGAACAAAATCGGGCGGGCCGCTAAGGCGCCGCTTGCGGCGCCGACCATGAGAGGCCCGGCGGCTTTGCCGGCGGGCCGTTTACGCCCTCCGGCCCGCCTACGAAAGTGGGCGGGCCGGAGGGGAAGCTCCGAGGACGACCTCCCCCTCCGCAATTGTCGCGCTCCGGACCTTGGCGACGGACGGGGTCTGAATCCATCACCGGACGAGCGCGAACCCGCCTCTGGGAAGTATTAACGAATGTGCCGGGTTCGTTTCAACTGCCTCCAAAGGCATACGACGACGGCTTCCGGACTAGGTTTCTGCGAGCTGGATCAGCTTCTGCAAGCGCCGATGAACTGCGGCCTTCGAGGCGGCGGGGCGGCATTTGAGCGCAAGCTCGCGCAGCGGCAGTGACGGATGTCGAAGACGGAGCTCGGCGGTTTCTCGCAGGCGCCGCGGAAGCGCGTCCAGGCGGTGCTCGCGCTCGAGCCGGCGCAGCGCCTCCAGCTGCGTGTGAGCAGCGCGGCTCGTGCGGACGAGATTTGCATGGTCCGCGTTCGTGAGCCGGTTCGCCCCGGCCTTCGTCTCCCCCACCACCGCTCGCTCGTCGAGCCCAAGCGCCGCGTCGCTCGCGCCCGCGAGCGCGAGCGCCTCTGCGATCCGGTCGAGGCCTTTCGCATACGCGACCGCGTGATCCCGCCGCTCGAGCACGCGGAGGGAGACGTCTTCCTGAGCAACCGCCTCGGCGACGAACTCCGCCGCCTCCCTGGTCTCGGTCCTCACCTCGAGGTGTGGCGACGGCGGCGCCGAGACCGACCCTGCCGCAAGCAGCGATCCGCGCAGGTAGGCGCCGCGGCAGCAGCCGCGGCCGACGACACGCTTGGGCGGGCGCGCGAGCGGCTGCAGGCGGGTGCCGAGGACGCCGCACGCCTTGAGGACGGCGACCGCGCGCGGCGTTCCGTCGACGTGGAGCTGGTAACGGGTCGCGCGGTCGAAGGCGCGTCGCCGGTAGGTTCGAATCTCGGAGTCGACGCCGAACGACCGCAGCAGGCTGAACGCTCGCCGGGCGACCGCGGAGCTCGATACGTCCAAATGCAACGAGACCTCGCCGGCTCGCATGTGCCACCTCCCCGCAGCGTGAAAGAGCGCCGACAGCTCGGCCTGACGATCGCACTCGCGCTCGGGCGCGATCGCCGCGAGCTCGTTGCGGACGTCCTCAGAGAAAGACACCCTCGAGCTCCAGCAAGCGGCGCTTGTACTCGACACCGCTCGTGCCGTAGCGTCCGATCCCGTCCGCGGCGACCACGCGGTGGCAAGGGACGACGAGCTGAAAGCGGTTGTGCGCGCAGACCGAACCGGCTGCCCGCTGCGCATTCGGGTAGCCGGCGAGCGCCGCCAGCTCGCCGTAGGTGACGACCTCGCCCCACGGAACACGTCGGAGCGTCTCGACGACCCCGCGCTGAAAAGCTGTGTAGCCGTCGAGGTCGAGCTCGACGTCGTCAAATGAGTCTCGCTCGCCCGTGAAGTGCGCCGCGATTCGCTCGGCGAGCGAGTGATGTAGGTGTACACCTACATCTACATCACCTCGTGGCCGTGGCAATTCGTGCCAGAGCAGCACCGCCCCGTCGAGCCAGAGCTCGCCGACACCCCAGCCGTCCACTTCGTACCGGAGGCTCTCGGCCATGCCCCTAACGTATCCCTAGACTTACGCCCGATGAGCCGCCCCGCGATCGCGCTGCCGCCGGAACCCCGAAACGAACCCGTCAAGGACTACGCGCCGGGCTCCCCGGAGCGCGCGGAGCTGCAACAGCGGCTGCGCGAGCTGGAGCGCGACCGGATCGAGATCCCGCTCGTGATCGGCGGCAAAGACGTGACCACGAAGGAGACGTTCGAAGCAGTCGAGCCCCATCGGAAGAGCCACGTTCTCGCCGACGTCCACTCTGGCGGGCCGGCCGAGGTCGAGCAGGCGATTGCCGCCGCGCGCGAAGCGCGCCACGACTGGGCACGGCTACCGTGGGAGGAGCGCGCCGCCGTCTTCCTCCGCGCGGCCGAGCTACTCGCTGGCCCCTGGCGGGCGACGCTCAACGCCGCGACGATGCTCGGCCAGTCGAAGACCGCACATCAGGCGGAGATCGACGCCGCCTGCGAGCTGACCGACTTCTTCCGCTTCAACGTCGACTTCATGACGCGCATCTACCGGGAGCAGCCGAACTCGGCGCCCGGCACCTGGAACCGACTCGAGTACCGGCCTCTCGAGGGCTTCGTCTTCGCCGTGACGCCGTTCAACTTCACCGCGATCGCGGGCAACCTGCCGAGCGCTCCGGCGCTGATGGGGAACACGGTCGTCTGGAAGCCGGCCTCGACGGCGGCCTTCTCCGCCTACTTCGTCATGCGCCTGCTGCAGGAGGCGGGGCTGCCGGACGGCGTCATCAACCTCGTCTACGGCTCGGGCGCGAAGATCGGCGACGCCGCGCTCGCGAGCCCCGAGCTGGCCGGGATCCACTTCACCGGCTCAACCGCGGTCTTCAACTCGATGTGGAAGACGGTCGGCTCGAACGTCGGCGAGTACCGCAACTACCCGCGGATCGTCGGCGAGACCGGCGGCAAGGATTTCATCGTCGCCCATCCGTCAGCAGACGTGGAGGCGGTCGCGACGGCGATCGTCCGCGGCTCGTTCGAGTACCAGGGGCAAAAGTGCTCGGCCGCCTCGCGCGTCTATGCCCCGTCGAACCTGTGGCCCGAGCTCCGAGAGCGTCTTGCGGACGAGATCAAGGAGCTGAAGGTCGGTGACGTCAGCGACTTCTCCAACTTCATGGGCGCCGTCATCGACTCCAAGGCCCTCGCGACCCAGCGGGAGGCGATCGAAGAGGCCAAGTCGGCGGCCAAGGCGAACGTGCTCGTCGGCGGCGGCATCAATGACGACGAAGGCTTCTTCGTCGAGCCGACCGTGATCGAGACCGAGGATCCGGAGTTCAGGACGATGCGTGACGAGCTCTTCGGCCCGGTCGTCACGGCCTACGTCTATCCGGAGCAGCAATGGGACGACACGCTCGAGCTCGTCGACCGCACCGCGCCCTACGGGCTCACGGGCGCGGTCTTCGCCCGGGACCGGTCCGCGATCGAGGACGCGAACGAGAAGCTCGAGTACGCGGCCGGCAACTTCTACGTCAACGACAAGCCGACCGGCGCGGTCGTCGGCCAGCAGCCGTTCGGCGGTGCGCGCGCCTCTGGCACGAACGACAAGGCCGGGTCGATGTGGAACCTGATCCGCTGGGTCTCGCCGCGGACGATCAAGGAAACCTTCGTGCCGCCGAAGGACTACCGCTACCCGTACATGGCGGAAGACGGCGCGAGCCGCGACGGCTCCGGCCCGCCCGACCGGGCCTAACTAGCCCGAGCCTCGGTGGGCGCGGTCTTACATGACATCCGCGTCTTCTTCCACCATCTGGCCGACGTCGGCTGGGCGGCTCTGGGCGCCGCGCTCCTCTGCCAGTTCGTCAAGGTCGGCTGTGTCAGCCGCGCGTGGCGGAACATCATCGACGCGGCGTACCCGGACTCGGTCGTCCGCTGGCGCTCTGTCTGGGGCGCGATGCTCGCGCGCGTGGGCGTCAACGCGATCGTCCCCGCCCGCGGCGGCGATGCGGTCGGGCTCTTCATCGTCAAGCGCCGCGTCGAGGGCTCGACGTATCCGACTCTCGCCTCAACGCTGGTCGCGCTGACGCTGTTCGACTCGGTTGTCGCGCTCTGCTTGATCGTCTACGCGCTCTCGACCGGAGAGCTCCCCGGCAGCTCCGTGCTGGCGCACCTAAAGGCGTTCGACTTCCACTGGTTCTTCGCGCAGATCCGGGGGACCCTGATCGTGCTCGGCGTGATCCTGCTGGTCTTGGTGCTACTGCTCCTCTGGTTCGCGGAGCACTTGATCGGCTTCTGGCAGCGTGTCGGGCTCGGCTTCCGGATCTTCTCCGACAAGACGACCTACCTCCGTCGCGTGGCGGTCTGGCAGGCGGCCGACTGGTGCCTGCGGCTG
>WNGJ01012329.1_pt1 | contig 16605 bp, 16 predicted proteins | sample 5400611 | NCBI WGS metagenome assembly WNGJ01 (sample SAMN13153375, study PRJNA577476) | soil metagenome | isolation source: 40 cm soil or saprolite under Garry oak tree replicate 1 | place: USA:California | collected 2016-06-15 | reverse complement strand
AAACGGTGGTGTAAGAGACCACCAGCGCCGCAGGTGACTGCGGCGGCTCGGTAAACCCCACCCGGAGCAAGGTCAAGAGGGGAGCCAGCGGCTCCCTGCGCGAGCGATCGAGGGCGGCCCGCCCGATGCTCGCGGGTAGACCGCACGAGGCTGTCGGCAACGGCAGTCCCAGATGGATGACCGCCGCCCCGCGCAAGCGGGCGCACAGAACCCGGCCTACAGGCCGGCTCACCCACCCTCTACCTCTCTGACCTGCGCCGGAACGACGTATGGAACGCGTCGGGGCACAAAGGGGGCACAACCTCTCCGCCCAGCACCGACCTCAAACGACCGCGACAGACCCGTGAGCTGCACCAATGACCAGTATTGGCTTCCATGCAACTCGTTCACACCGAGGAGGTCACAGCACTTGTCCTTGTGACCTCAATGAGGTCGAGATCGAGTGACCGGATACGATTCAGCGCGCCGTACAGAGCGGCCTGATCGAGGTCGGCGATGAGCGTCGTGTACAGGCCGTTAGATTCGATCGTGAATCCCTCAAACGCCTCGCAGACGGCTGTGCTCAGGCCGCCGCCCCCGAGGAAAATCCGGTAGCGGTAGGGGTGCACGCCGGCCTCCCTCCGTACTTGTGGCAGGTTCAGCTTGACGCTGACGCGTCAAGGTCCAGGTCACCCCATGTCACCGGGACAAGTTCGTGCTCACTGGTCACGCCATCTTGTAGTCCGTTTGGGGGTTGCGGGCCCGCGGTAAGCCTGCGGAGGTTCTCGATGTCATCGGTGCCCAGCGCCGTGATGATCCGGCGCGCTGGACGGCTGAGCGAGCGGATGATGACCGGGCAGCCGCTGGGCGCAAAGCAGGTAGCGATCGCCAGTGCCCGTACTCCGGCGCAGTCCAGGAACGTCACCCCGGCCAGGTCCAGGACAAGCCGCTCGATCTGGTCATCGAGGACCCGGGCCGCATATTGCAGGAACTCGTCAGCCGCCACAAGGTCGAGCGCGCCGCCCAGGATGAGCGTGCAGACCGCCCCGTCGCGGGCGGTCTTGACCGTAAGATCATCAATGTCCATCGCTTCTCAATCGGCTCGCGGGGTCTGGACGACACCAACTGAGGTCGGCTGTTAAATCAACGGTAAAGCCCCGGTCAGCATCGGGCAAGACACCGTGGCCTGCTAACTGGCGCCAAGTCCTAGCGCGATCCGTTGCCGACCCGCCTGGCTAGAAGTCTAGAGACGCTTGATGACTGGGGGGCAAGGGCGACACGAAGGCATGCGAACGCCGTTCGGCTCGGGGATACGGGCCTGCCAGGTGCCGAACCCGCCGTCCCCGATGATCACGTCCGGATGCTCCTCGCGGAACCGGCCGAGACGTAGTACCTGGTCCGGCTCGTCCGGCGCGATCCCCAGCACCCGGCCCGTCAGCCGGGCACGGAAGGCGCTCATGGCACCTGCCCCCGGAAAGGTGATGCCGGTGACCCGACGCGCCTAATGCCGGTCGACCGCGAACAGCATCGCGCGGAGCACGACACCGTAGTCACGGTGGAACTGGTGGCCAATGGCTGCGATCAACTCCTCAGCGTTTCCGGCCGGATTTTGCTCGCGCCAGTCCGCGACCGCGGCCCGGGCCCTTGCCCGTTCCGCGGGGTTATCTTCCCGGAATCTCATAGTCGGCCGCCCGAGTGACGGCCCAGAACGATGCTGAATCCCGACGCCACTTTCACGGCGGAGACCTCCCTCACCATCGCGCACCTACGGTTACCGCCAGCCAACCTGAACGCAAGGAGGTAGGTAAACGAGCTTGCGGGAACTTGCGAGGAAGGTAGCCGAGGGCGTCGGCTGCCGCTGTGATCAAGGCGCGTGCCTGCGTTCGGTAGACAGCTAGCTCGGCCAGCTTCTCGAAGGCGCGCACATACAGCGTGATCTCACTAGGAGCTGTCACCGTGACCTGCGCCGACAGCAGCTCGACATGTACCCGCTCGTCGTCGAAGACGGTGAAGGACTCCAGGGGCCACAGCGGCTTTCGATGCGCCGTGAACGGGATCACGCCGAGGGACATAGAGGGAAGTTCCGTTGCTTCCAGCAGGTGGCCGAGTTGGTCGGGCATGACGTCCGCAGCGCCGAGGCGATACCTGAGAACGGACTCCTCCACCAGCAGTGCGAAGCGGTGGTTGCCGGAGCGCAGCATCCGGTTCCTGCTCATTCGGGCCGCGACCGCTTCTTCCACGTCGTCCGGGGTATCACGGAACGCGCCGATCGCAGATAGCAGCGCTCCCGCATAACCGGGCGTCTGAAGGAATCCGGGAACGACGGCCGAGCAGTATGCCTTGAAGAACTGCGTGCGCTCGTACAGAGGACGCCGGGACTTCTGCGGCCGGCGCAGGCCGGCCGGATTAAGCCGGCGCCACTCTACGTACATCGAGTCGGCGGCCCTGGACGCCGCGATCAGGTCCGGGATCTCCCGATCCGCGCCGCACACCCTGCACCACTCCAGGATGTCCGCCTCACTCGGCGCCTGCTTAGCCGACTCGATCCGGCTCGTTTTCGCCTCATGCCAGCCCGCAGCCGCGGACAGTGCCCGCGCGGTCAGGCCCGCGTCGAGACGGACGTCGCGCAGCCGCTCAGCGAGCTGCTGCCTCGCGCGCTGGACGCTGGTTGACGGTGAGATGGCCACTATTTCGGAGGGTTCAGGCCGGCCGGTATTCGGCATGTGGGATCGAGCGTTCCCAGACGGCCTCGAAGGCCGCCGAGCACATCCGGACCACTGCCGTGTCTGAGACCAGTTCGTCCTCCAGGATGTGACCGTCACCGGAAAAGTACGAGAACCGGATGTGCCAGCGGCATGCCGGAGGAGCGGAGCCTGACGCACAGATCCAGCCACTCCAGGTCCGACTCGCTCTAGGCGCGGCGGCCGCCGGCCGTCCGCTGCACCGGGGCGGCGAGCAGGCTCTCGCGCTCGTAGAAGCGCAGTGCGTGCACGCTGAGCCCGGTGCGCTCGGCAGCCTGCCCGATGCTGAGGCACGGCTGCCCTCAGGTGATGGCGTCACGGGCATGGCGCCCAGGATACGGGCTTGACCTAGAGTCCGCTCTAGGATCTAGTGTCCGTTGCATGCCCATGCACTACCGCGCTCTCGGCGGTACCGGCATCCAGGTGAGCGCCTACTGCCTGGGGACCATGATGTTCGGCGCCGACGGCAACCCCGACCATGACGAGTGCATCCGGATCATCCGCGCCGCCCTCGACCAGGGGATCAACTTCGTCGACACCGCCGACATGTACGGCGAGCCGGGCGGCGAGACCGAGGAGATCGTCGGCAAGGCGCTGACGGGCCGCCGCGAGGAGGTCGTGCTGGCCACCAAGGTGCACTTTCAGATGGGCGAGGGCCGCAACCGCAGCGGCAACTCACGGCGCTGGATCCTGGCGGAGGCCGAGGAGAGCCTGCGGCGGCTGCGAACCGACTGGATCGACCTGTACCAGATCCACCGCCCCGACCCCGCGACCGACATCGAGGAAACCCTCTCCGCGCTCACCGACCTCGTGCACGCCGGGAAGATCCGCGCCTTCGGCTGCTCGGCCTTCCCGGCCGAGGACATCGTCGGCGCCTACCACGTGGCCGAGCGGCGCGGCCTGCTGCGTTTCCGGACCGAGCAGCCGCCCTACTCGCTGCTTGCCCGCGGGATCGAGGCCTCCGTGCTGCCGGCCTGCCACCGCCTCGGGATGGGAGTGCTGACCTGGTCCCCGCTCGCCTGGGGTTTCCTGTCCGGCAGGTACCGCAAGGGCCACGATGTCGACCTGTCCGCCGGCCGCCCCGCGCTGGCCCCGCGCCGCTTCGATCCGGCCCTTCCCGGGAACGCCGCCAAGTTCGAGGCCGCCGGCCAGCTCGCGGAGCTGGCAGCGGGCATCGGCCGCTCCCTCCCGCAGCTCGCGGTCGCCTTCACGGTCGCGCACCCGGCGGTCACCTCGGTCATCATCGGGCCGCGGACCATGAAGCAGCTGGAAGACCTGGTGAACGGCGCCTCCCTGACCCTCGACGACAAGACCCTCGACCGCATCGATGAGATCGTGCCGCCCGGCACCAACCTGTACAACCCAGACGATGTCTGGAGCCCGCCGGCGCTGGCCGACGCCGCGCGCCGCCGCCGCCCGCTCGCCGAGCGCGCCGCAGCCCTAAGCGAAACGACCTGAGGCCTGCCGCAGCGACTCCGAAGTGATCATCTTGTGCTCGAACTGGACGAGGACGAGAGCAGCCTGGGCGATGTCGCCGATCTTGCCGGGGCTGAGCATGACGCGCTGGAGGGTGCGCCACCGCTAGGACATCAGGGCGAAACCCCGCTCACCCAGGCAGCGCAGCGAGCGGAGCAGCGCGTTGCGGGTCCGGGTGTCAAGATCAAGCTCCCGGCCGCCTGCGGGGTTCTTCGCCGGGACGTGCACGCCGCAGCCTGCGCCTTCGTACCCAGAGCCGGCCAGTACCGGCAGGTCCTTCAGGAAGGGCCGCAAGATCGCCAGGACGAGCTCGCGCGCGGCGGTGATGTCGTGGACGCCGCCGGGCAGGACGCCAGAGACCCACAGCGGGATGCCGCCGGGGGTAAACAGCGCCTGGATGTTCCCGCCGAAGCCGTGGGCCTTGCCGGAATACCAGCGGTCGATCTCGCGGCCCTTCCTGCTGATGGTCTTTCCTTGCACCGGTCGGCGGCGACGACCTTGCCGTCCAGGATCAGGTACGGCAGTCCCTGCTCCCTCGCCTTCTCCAGCGCCTCGCGCAGGCCCGGCGCGCGGGCTGCCAGCACCTCGATGGCTTCATCCAGGTACCGGCAGGCGGTGGCCTGGGAGATCCCGAAGCCCGTGCCGAGCCGGGGGATGCCGGGCCGGTCCCGGAACCAGGCCAGGGCGAAGACGGCCTGTTTCCAGCAGGTCAGCGCCCGCGTCCCGTGGCGGGTGCCGATCTCGCGGCCGTGATCGGCCAGCAGTTCTGCGAGGAACGCAGTTGGAGGGGAACGTCGAGCATGACACGATAGGACAGCACGCGGAGCCTTCCCGGTAGTCAGCGGATCTTGAGCGAGACCTCTTCTACCGGGGGGCTCCGCGCCTGCCCGGGGATCTTGCGCTATGTCCGCGTGTCTGCCAGTCCGTGCCGTCACGACCCGGATGACCGGATCACCCTTGTTGAGAAAACCTCAGTGATGGTCACGTCGTAGCGGCGGGGTGGTTCGGTCATGCCAGGCACTGTAAGTCCCGTATTTGACATTTCCGGCCTGGTAATGCCATTGACGATTAAGCGTCAACAGCATACGGAGTGGTGCAGCAGCAATGTGCAGCAACCGCACCGCACTACACCGACCCCATGCGACCGCCAACGCCCTTCGGCCTGCGCCAACGACCTCTACCGGTCATGTTGCCTCTAGATGGTAAGGAGATGGTCCATAGTTCTATCCCCAGGACTCCTGACATGGAGTGAAAATTAGTGTGAGGTATGCGGGCTCGAAGAGCCTCAAGACGAGGCTCGTCCGTTACGTTTTCCCTGCTCACAGTCTTGAGGTGAAGCAGCTTTACATAATTACCTTGCATCTATTCTCACCCGCTCCCCGCTGACCGGTCGCAAGCGATTCCAGTAAGCGCGCAGGTCAGCGACGTTCAGACCTCTCGGCGGCCCGCACTATGTCAGGAGTCCTGATCCCTCGCGCATGCCCAACATTGTCGAGTTGAGCCTATTGGATCTATGGCGCAGCATTCGCGTGATGGGCGACAGAATTGGGATCATGTAAACTATGGGCTTAATGGACCGGATGGTTCGTCCCAGTGAGCTGGACCTGTGTCATGTTTTGGGTCTACCCAATGCTCAGGGGGCTCGATCTTGGCGTCTACATCAGCGTGGACCTTTAGCAGATACAAAAGGTTGCTGCCTGCAAGCAGCTCAAGCGGCTTATCTTTGGCGAAGTCGAACGATGCTTTGCCAAAGCCCGAGGTTGTAACAAGGATGCCCTTTGAAGCCCCTTCGTTGTGAACGGTCCCGAACAGATCGCGTACTGCGCTTACTCCAACGGTATTCTTATAACGTTTGGCTTGGATTATGACCTTTCCTCCAAAGATTGGACGATTGTCAAACGCTACACAGTCCACGCCACCGTCGCGTGACGGCTGAGTCATCCGAGTCTCTAGGCCCATCTTGGTAAAGAGGTTAGTGATCAGCGACTCAAACTCACCTGGTTTCAGTTCCATCAAGTTCGGGCGCTGATCTAGCTCGGATAGAACGTCAGCCTCCTCCACGAAGCGTGGATCCACCATGTCGAATTCGAGGACTGGCCGAACAGGCGTCAGTTCGGCTGGGTTCTTAGAAACGCTGGCAGAAAGGTCCAGCAGGCAAGCGAGAGGATCGACACGGCGAAAGTCGCGATCGGTAAATGCATCACGCGTGGCCATAAGACTCACGAGGCATGGGTACTCTTGCCTGCCGGTTGCATCATTTACCGTGTCAACGTGGCCATTGAACGCGATTGTATCGACGATGCCAGACCGGTCGGCCTCGAAGATCTCGTGTAGTGTGCGGACACTGACAGCGGCCACGACTCTTCGATAAAGGTCTTGACGTGCTCTCACTGGCCGCGGCTTTTCCGTAATCTTGTCACCTGTCTTTACATACTTATATTCGACTACTGCGGGAACCCGATCGAAAGTGGGAAGCGTGTACTGAATCACGAGCTGGCGGGACTCAGGAACGTATGCCAGTCGGAAGAGCTGTGGAAATCCTTCCGGATAATCACTACGTTCGAGCACAAGCGCAAAGTACTGAATAACCGCATCAGGCTCCCCAGCCTCGAACGATGCTTTGAACGCCTCGATCTCCGCATGCTGCCGAGACAGCCTAGCCTCTATCTCTGCAACCGCACGCTGGTATTGTTCTCGAGCCTGCGCAAGCCGTCGCAGCCTTTCGGCTTCTCGTTCCTGGTGCGCGTGAACCGCAGATTCGTACTCATGGCGGCCAGCCTCAAACCGTGCCGCGTACCGCTGCTTCGCGCCGGGCACTAGCTTCTGTGCGGTCCCTAGGGGTGATGGCTGGAAGGCCGCTGGGTCCGGTGACGGCTCCGGTGTGCCAAGTGGTCCGGGTTCGAATGTCGGCCGGGGAATAACTTCCTTGAGGAACTCAAAATCTAGGAAGTCATCCACGTCCAACGTGTCAAGCAAAAGTCGCTCTAGCGCGTCGACATCAGCTGCCAGTTGCTCGTTGAGCGCAGCGACCTCGGCAATCCGGGCTTCTGTGTAGAGACGCGCTCGTTCCTTCTCATCAGCTATACGAGCGCGCTCGTAGGCCCGACGTGCTCGCTCAGCTTCAGCGGTCGCCCGCCGTTCTGTCGCCGCCCGGGCTCTCGCTTCGCGCTCCGCCTGACGCTGAATCTGAATCAGCGTAGCCGTGAACCCTCGATTCCTGCCCACTCCTACCACACTCCTCGGTAACCGTCCGACTACTCAGAATTTAGCGCCGAAGAGAAGAGCTGAGAAGGTGGTTGACGAAGATTAGGCTCCTTACAACGAGTGGTCACGTCCGCATATGGCAGCAGCAAACGGCAGCAACCGCATTGACCTCAGGTGCCTACTATCGCGCGCTATCAACGCTTTGACCTGCTTAAACGACCTTTATTGACCTTCCTGCCACTCGTTCACACCGAGGAGGTGACTGGTTCGGTCCCGGTATCGCAGCTCGGTCGGGGCAGCCAGCGATCTTCATGGCTGGGTGCTCATTCGTTCGGCAATCGAGATGGACTCCGGGCCTGGCTCACTGCTCAGAGACGGCGCAGTACGGCAGCCACCTTGCCAAGAATGGTGGCCTTCTCGGCGGGTATCGGCGGGTACACAGGGTTCTGCGGTATCAGCCAGACCTGGCCGTCCGCCCGGCGCAAGGTCTTAACCGTAGCCTCTCCATCGATCATCGCGACGACGATCTCGCCGTTCTCGGCGGTCTCCTGCTGCCGAACCGCTACCCAGTCACCATCGAGGATCGCGGCGTCGATCATGGAGTCCCCACGGACCCGCAGCAGGAATAGCTGCCCGTTGCCGACAAGCTCGGCGGGCAGCTGCCAGTCGTCATCCCTGATCTGCAGGGCCTCCTTACGCTCGCCTGCGGGAACAAACCCCCACCTGGGAACTCGAAGGTAGTCAGTTCCCGGCAACTCGGAACGGACAGGGAGCCGCCCATCGCACCATCGCACCTCCAGCGCCCGCGGATGCCCCGGGCGCCGTTGCACCCACCCTGCGCGCTCCAACTTGCAGATCTGGTAACGCACGGCACTCGGGCCCTTAAGCCCGACCGCTTTGCCGATCTCCCGGAAAGAAGGCGAGAAGGAAGACGGGCAGTTCCAGAGGAACTGCAAGATCTCTTGCTGCCGCTCGCTGAGCTCGGAGTATGGGACCGGATCGGGCCAGTCTGCGGCGCTGCTCGTCATCACGGCCTCCCACGACGGGCTTTCGATCATCTTAACAGAGGACGACCTCAAGGGAAATGTAGATTCGAAAACCTGGCCGGAAAGGATCATGCTCTAGCCGTGTACAGCGAAGGGAGTGCCAGCATGCCTGGTGCCTGTCAACCGGTCTTGACGGACGTCAAGACGTCGTCAGCGAATAAGACGATCGCTCTTCTGCGCGATCTTGTCCAGCGGCTTCGCTATGAACTTGACGCAGATACTCGCTAACGTGACGGCGCAGCGAGCGTACAGCAGGAAGGTACAGCAACCTCTCCGGCCAGCATTGACCTAATGCGACCGACGTAGGCTGACGACCTACGCCAATGGCCAGCAACGACCTGCCTGCAACTCGTTCACACCGAGGTGGTCGCCAGCTTCGCGATGCAGTTAGCGCCAGCGCCGGGCAACGGCAGTAGCCTCAGCGGGGCACATCGGGGGCACATCGCCCCAAGATCTGCCAGGAAGCGATGAAAACCGTTGAGATCTCAGCAGCAGGTCAGAGCACATGCGCAGCACGTTCGCCGAGGTCAGCAGAACATACGCACCAGACCCGGCCTACAGGCCGGCTCACCCACCCTCTACATTCCTGAGCGGCTCACCCACCCTCTACATTCCTGAGCTGCATGTTGACAGGTCTCTGGGCGTCGAGTCCGGCCTCCAGACCGAAAGCCGCGAAGACCTCGGAACCCTGGAACACCGAATTCCGGCTGATGCCCTCGGCGGTGACGGTGAAGAGCTGGAGCGTGTGCGGTTCGTATCTGCCACCGACGCGCAGATAGGCGGCGAAACCGGGCTGGCCGTTGGCCGCGACCGTCTTCAGGCGCCAGTCCGTTCCGCACTCCGCGAAGACCCATTCCATGAACAGGCCGTAGTTGCTGCGGCCGGCGAACCAGTTGAGCATCGGCGGCATCTCCATGAGCACGTCCTCGGTGAGCAGCCGCTTGAGACCCTCGACGTCGGCGTGCTCGAACGCCTTCATGTAGCGATCGACCCAGGCGCGCTGCTCGGCCGCGGACGGCTCGCTGACAGGTTCCTGCCTGACCCCGACTTCCTTCACCCGGGTACGCGCCCGCTGCAGGGAACTGTTCACCGATATGGCGGTGGTGCCGAGGATTTCTGCCGCCTCGGACGCGGAGAAGCTGAGTACGTCACGCAGGATCAGCGCACCGCGCTGACGCGGCGACAGGTGCTGCAGGGCGGCGGCGAACGCCAGGCGCAGGCTGCTGCGGTCGATCACGGCCCTAGCCGGATCGCCCGTGTCCAGCAACGAGTCCGGCAAGGGCTGGAGCCAGGCGAGGTTCTCTCCCTGGACGAGCGGCCCGAGCGGGTCCGACGCTGCCACCAGCCCCGACGGCAGCGGTCGGCGGCCGCGAGCCTCCAAGGCGGTCAGGCAGGCGTTCGTCGCGATCCGGTAGAGCCAGGTTCGCAGTGAGCTGCGAGTATCGTCGTACTGCCCCCGCGTCCGCCACGCTCTCAGGTACGTGTCCTGGACCAAGTCCTCGGCGTCGTGAGCCGAGCCGAGCATCCGGTAGCAGTACGCCAGCAGCTCCGTCCGGAACGGTTCGACCAGGCGATCGAAGCCTTCGTCTCTTGCCGTCATCCCCTCGCCCCTTCTCGGCCGATACTACGGGTACCCCTGAACGGAGCCGTCCGCCGTCCCGGGCTGGGGGACGGAGGACGACGCACTGACTCCGACCCCGCGGGGGCCGGGCGTCAGCTCGGCAGGACGGCCGGACTGTTGTGGTACGCCGCGAGCAGCCAGGTGCCGTCACGCTTCTCCAGCACCCAGGTCGCGTACACCATGCGCTCGGCGGGGACCTCGGTCTCGCCGGGGAACCTGACGCCGGTCTCGCTCACCGCGACCGCGGCGTTCTCGCCCAGGAAACGGACGCTCTCCAGCTTGTCGATGGCCGTGCTGCCCTTGAGGAAGGACGCGAAGCCGTCAGCCATGTTCCGGCGGACCTCCTCCTTGGACCTGCGGTAGATGCCGGGCATGATCACGGTGGCGTCCTCCGTGTAATCCGTAACGAAGGCGTCGGCGTCGCCAGCGTCCCAGGCCTTGTAGTGGTTTTCCAGGATGCCCTTAATGGCGGCTACGTCGTGCGGTCGGGTCTCGGTCATGGCTCTCTCCTCATCGCTTGCATTCCCCATGGCCTGGGACAGGCTCATCGATACATACCGGCGAGGGCCCCGGAATTCATCGCGCCGGGCTAAAGAACTTTTCCGCCCCGTCATATCTGGTTGTACTGATAGAGCGGCAGGCCGTACTCGTTCGCGATCGCCGTCCACAGCGCGGCAAAGGCCTTCTTGTACTTCGTAGCCTGGTCATCCGGCACCGTTGTGGCCTGGTAGTAGGCGTCGGACTGATAGTTCGTGCTGCATCCGCGCGAGATCTCGTCTTGCGCCCACCTGGCGAAGTCCTCGTCAGCCTCGCCGGAGGCCCGCCAGGCCGTGGTGAGGTCCTGCAGCATCGATGCGGGCAGGGCCGAGCGGTCAGGCAAGGTGGCGAGCTTGCCCAGTAGGGCCTGATGCGACGACGCGGCGTTGCTGAAGATCGTCTCGTCCTGGCTCAGGCCAGGAGAGCAGTCCGCGACGGCGCTGACGGCCTGCGTGACCCCAGCTCTATCCGTACCGCTCTGGGCCAGCAATGCTGCCAGGGCCTGCGCTGCCTGCCGGCGCGACGGTTGTGCGGGTGAGGACACGGCGGAGGGCGCGGGTGAGGAGGATACGGGTGAGGAGGATACGGGGGAGGCCGTCGGCCCAGCGGTCACCGGCAGCTGACCGGCAGCGCCGCTCCACATCCGGCCGTTCCAGTACAGGACCACGGTGCGGCCGCTGGCGGTGCCGCCCACTGCCCAGGCGCTGGTGGCGGAGGTCGCAGTGACCCCGGTCAGGATGGCACCGGATATTCCATGACCCAGCGTCCAGCTGCGGCCGTTCCAGTACGCAGTCGCCGCCCCTTCCGACGTGACGGGACCGCCGCCGCCGACCGTCCATGCGCTGGTGCCGGAGATGGCGGCCACGCCCACCAGGTCGTAGAGAGCGTAAGGGGTCGTGGGGGCAGCCACCTGCTTCCAGGAGCTCCCGTTCCACCGCTCGATCAAGGGGGTCCCGCCGACCGGGCAGCCGTCAGTGCAGCCGACGGCCCAGGCGCTGGTGGCGGAGGTGGCGGTCACATCGGCTAGGCCGTAGCCGAACTTTCCGTCGGGCGGGCTCGGACTGGGTACTGGCTGCCAGACGGTGCCGTTCCAGTGCAGGATCAAGCCGGCCGCGGGCGAGGTACCGGGGGAGACCGCCCCGACGGCCCAGGCCGCAACTCGGCGACCAGCGCGGTCCCGTCGGCCGGTCGGCGGCCGGGGTCCTTGGCCAGCCCCGCGGCCATCAGCGGCCGCAGCGGCTCAGGGACCGGCTCCAGCGGCACCGGCGCGGCCTGGTGCTGGCGCAGCAGTACCTCCGCGGTATCTCCGGTGAACGGCGGCTGGCCGGTCAGGCACTCATAAAACGTCGCCGTGGCCGCATATACATCGGTGGCCGGGCTGGCCGGGCTCCCGGCGAACTGCTCCGGCGGCGCGTACGCCAGCGTCCCGGCCGCCACCGGGCTGTCCCCGGCCCGCGCCGCGATCCCGAAGTCGGTCAGCTTGCTGGCCCCGGCCCCGTCGATCAGCACGTTCTCCGGCTTGTAATCCCGGTGCACCACCCCCCGCCGGTGCGCCGCCGCCAGCCCCAGCAGCGAGCCCTGCAAGACGACCAAGGCCGCCTCGGCCGTGGTCTTGCCGTGCCTGGCCAGGATCTCCCGCAGCGAGACCCCCTCGACCAGCTCCATCACGATCGCCGCCCCGCCTGGCGACTCCGCGTACTCATACAGCCGAACGACGTTCGGGTCATCCAGCGAGGCCAGCACCGCCGCTTCAGCCCGGAAGAGCGCCGCGAACTCCGAATCGGCCAGCAGGTCACCGTGCAGGTACTTGATCGCCACCGCCGTGCCCGAGGCGTCATGCCGGGCCAGCACCACCTCGCCGAACCCGCCCGAGCCCAGCACCTTCACCTCGGTATAACCCGGGACATCCCACTCTCGCGCCATCAGGTCCCCACCCATCGCCGGCTCTGCATCTGGCATCCGGCTGGAGCAATCCCCTCCCAGGGCTCCTGCTCGGCCCGCGCATCCAGGCCTGGCAACCCCACCTGATGACCGGCTCAGCATGAAGTGGGCGCGGATGCCCTGTCAATCCCCGGATTGCGGCCAGGAGGTCAGGCTGTGAGGGCAGGTCCGGCACCCCAGGCTTCACGGCCGAGGTATCCTCGGGCCGACGTAAACCGCCATATGCGTTCGGGAGTGCGTCATGCCCTATACCGTGGATTTCACCACCGTTTCGACCGTCGGCCTGGAGTCGTCGCCGGTCGCGGCGGCGCTCGCTGGTCTGCGAGCGAATGAGGCCCGCTACTTCAAGAACAAGTATGACCACGTCTTCACGGTGGAGCCTGCCGGCAACGCCAAGACGGCCATCGACTGGGTACACCGGATCCTCAGGGAAGAACGTGACATCGTCATCTCGTCTCGCCCTCTCGAGGCTACGGCCTTCCAGGTCGGGAATATCCGAATAGCCTACGTCTTCTACGAGAGCGGCCTGTCGATCAATGTGATGTACACCGTCGACGACCCCGAGAAGCGGGCGGTCGGGTTCAAGCTGTCCGAAGGGATGGAAGTCCCCGCGGAGCTCGCCTCGCGATTCAAGTTCGCGAGGCAGAAGTCGAAGCTGGCCGGAACCATTCGCGGCTCCTTCTTCGCGTTTAAGAACGAGTACTGACCCCCGGGGGCTCCACGCCCATCTGCGGGCAGCCCGGCTCGTCCGCGTGTCTGCCAGGATGTCCTCGCCTGGCCAGGAGAAAGCCCGGCTGTCCGAACCTATTTCGCTTACGGCGCGCAGAATCACTTGGCAATTAGGCGTCAGGACTAACCGAGAGCGGATGCGTATACAGAGATATTGTCGACAAAATACCTTGAAACGCCGAATGGTAGACAAGATACATATCGGATGGCCATATAGAGCGGACAAGGATCGCATATACGGCGATGGCCTCCACGCGGCCTCCACGCGGCCTCCACACGGTCTCCACACTGCTTTCACACGCTTTGGTCATTAAATTCGCCACTCCGTTCTTGTTAAAGGTGCGGCGGATAGCCGCCGACTAGCGCACACGCGAGGAGCCAGACGTGGCCAACGTCACCTGTTTCAAGCAAACGCACACATTCAACATACCCCCTGATGGCACCGACTTCTTTACTATTGGCCCTAATGAGGCTTTCGCTAATGGCGCCATAACCGTAACGGCCATTCCCAGGACCGGAACTCCTGGTGTCAGTTTGTTTATAGAAGTGGTACAAATGGCTACCCGGACCGCTCCGAGATTCGGAGCACCCCCGAACCACTTCCTCGATATCGTTGTCAGGAACAACTCCCATGCGAACAACCCGGCAGATTCGCTTTCGACCATCACGAGCTTCGATGTGTTCGTGTCGGTCGTGACTCCCTGAACCAGCAGACCTTCACCCCGCCGGGCCCGGGGTCGGCTTGCGGGCCGCGAACCCCGTAGGCAACAATGACCTTCTGGCGATGAGGCTCGCCATAACCGCACGGCCAGCAGGACAACTCTGAGCCGGGCTGATGGCCTCTACCCCTGTCGATGACATCTGGGTAGGAGGCCACGCCATGGAAGACCCGCTGGGACCACCCGGCAATGATTCCGGGGCCGCGCGGTGAGCCCCGCCCACCTCCCCAGCCCCCTACTCCTTCCGATACCGGTCATCCAGCTGCTGCAAGTGCTGACCGTCGCGCTGGGCGCGCCGGGCGTGACCGGTGTGATCGCCCGGGTGGAGGCGCGGCTGCAGGGCCGCCGGGGCCCGCGGATCAGGCAGCCGTACTACGACCTGGCCAAGCTGTTCCGCAAGGAGGCCCTGGCCCCCGAGCAAGCGAGCTGGTTCTTCCTGGCCGCGCCGCTGATCGCGGTCACCAGTTACCTGACCATCCCGCTGCTGATCCCGGTGCTGACCAGCTACGGGCTGCCGCTCGGCTACATGGGCGACATCCTGGGCGGGGGATTCCTGCTGTCGCTGGCCAGCTTCGTCGTGGCCACCGCGGCGCTGGAGACCGGCAGCCCGTACGCGCAGCTCGGGTCGAGCCGGGCCAAGACGTTCTCGGCCATCACCGAACCGGTCGTGCTGTTCGTGGTGTTCACCGTGGCCCTGCTGACCGGGACCGACCTGCCGTACGCGCTGGCCGCGACGGTCAGGTCCAGCGCCGGGCAGATCATCCGGCCGGCCCACCTGCTGGCCGCGGCCGCGCTGTTCATGGTGATCCTGCACGAGACGGGGCGGATCCCGGTGGAGACGCACACGGGCACGAACGAGTTCGGGATGATCGAGGAGGCCCGGTCGTTCGAGCACTCCGGGCCGTATTTCGCGCTGCTGAAGTGGGGCAGCGAGCTCAAGCAGCTGATCCTGTTCACGATCCTGGCCGACGTGTTCCTGGCGCCGTGGGGGCTGGCCTCCACCCAGCGCCTGGACGCCGTCGTGCTGGCCATCGCGGCGCTGCTGGCCAAGGCCTGCGCGGTCGGCTGCGTAGTGGCGCTTATCGACAACTCCTTCGCCAAGCTGCGCCTGTTCAAGATCACCGAGTTCGTGTCCGGCGCCTTCCTGCTGGCCGTGCTCGGCGTGTTCACGCTGTACCTAGGGGGTGGCTGATGGTTCTCGGGCTGACGGGTGCCGTGCAGGCGCCCGGCGTCTACCAGGGCGTGGCCAACGTGATCGCCGCGGTGATGCTGCTGATCGAGTTCGGCATGCTGCGCCAGGCGCTGGCCCGGGACCAGGTGCGGCTGTACATGGCGCAGTCCGCGCTGATCTCGGTGCTGGCCATCGTCATCGCCGCGGACCGGAACCTGCCGGACCTGTACGCGCTGGCCGGCCTGTCGGCCGCGCTGAAAGTGGTGGCGGTGCCGCTGGTGCTGCGCCGCCTACTCGGCCGGGCCGGAGGGAACGGCCGTGACGAGGAAGAGCCGGGCGGCGTGGCGGGCAGCCAGACGCTGAGCCCGGCCTCGGCGGTGCTGGCCGGGATCGTGCTGGCCGGGGTCGGCTTCTTCTGCTTCGGCGCCATGAAGATCCAGGGTCCGGGAAACGGGTCCGCCCCGGCGACCGCGCTGGCCATCGCGGCCGCGATGGTGCTGGTCGCGTTCGGCCTGATGATCGTGCGGCGTGACGTCGCGTCCCAGGCAATCGGGTTCTTCTCGCTGGAGAACGCTATCTCACTGGCAGCGCTGGTGGTGGCGTCCGGGCTGCCGCTGATCCTGGAGACCGCGTTCCTGTTCGACCTGCTGGTGGCGGTGGTGGTGTTCGGGATGCTGATCCGCGCGCATCACGCGAAGGCCGAATCGCTGTCCACCGCCGACCTGACCAGGCTGCGGGGGTAGCGCGATGATCGATGTCGTCCTCGCCCTGCTCGTCGTCCCGCTGGCCGCCGGGCTGGTGTGCTTCGCGCTGGCCGCCCGGGTGGCGGCCGCGGTTACCGTGGTGTCCGGCCTGACCAGCTTCGCCCTGGTCCTGACGGTGGTCCCGGCGGCCGCGCATCACAACCTCAGCTACCTGTCCTACCTGCGCGTCGACGCAGTGAGTGCGATCTTCCTGCTCGCGACCGGCTTTCTGTACGGCGCCGTGGCGGTGTACGCGGTGGGTTACCTGAAGGGCCACCATGACCGGCGGTTCTACGCCGGGCTGAACCTGTTCGCCTGGGCGATGCTGGCCGCGCCGCTGATGAGCAGCCTGGCCCTGCTGTGGATCGCGGTCGAGGTGACCACGATCATCTCGGCGCTGCTGGTCGCGATCGAAGCCACGGACGGAGCCGCCGAAGCCGCCTGGAAGTACGTGCTCATCGCCAGCGCCGGCCTGGGCCTGGCCCTGCTCGCCACGGTGTTCGCCTACTACGCCGGCGCCCAGGTCCTCGGCGAGCACTACAACCTGGCCATCCAGCCGCTGATCCAGGCCGGAGCGCGGCTGCCGCACACCCCGGTCCGGCTCGCCTTCCTGCTCGCGCTGCTCGGCTACGGCACCAAGGTCGGCCTGTTCCCGGTGCACACCTGGCTGCCGGACGCGCACTCCGAGGCCCCGACAC
>WNGJ01005567.1_pt1 | contig 16605 bp, 17 predicted proteins | sample 5400611 | NCBI WGS metagenome assembly WNGJ01 (sample SAMN13153375, study PRJNA577476) | soil metagenome | isolation source: 40 cm soil or saprolite under Garry oak tree replicate 1 | place: USA:California | collected 2016-06-15 | reverse complement strand
GCCACAGCGCCCGCCATCAGAGCTGGGAGGTCAACCAGCGAGCCAGCGCACCCGGCTCAGCGGTGGGTCCATGGTCTTGCATCGAGAGAGCCGATCGACCCTACTCGGTGCTGCCGGTCGCCGACACACTCGCCTTCGGCCTGCAGGTCTCGTAGATCTGGCGAGGAGGAGCTGTCATGGCTAGGGCCGACCTGCGCAGCCGCCTGGACGGTAGTCGGGGCGGAGGAGGTGGGCGGCGCCGTCGGGGAGTGGGGACGGGCTGGCTACGGCGCTGGTCATCCGCGTGCCTGACGCTGCTCGATCGCGCCAGGGCCACGCTTGAGATCCCGGTGATCGCAAGCGCCAACGGAGGGCTCTGCGGTGGGCGGGCATACGGTGGAGGGGCGCGGAGCGGGCCCGGCTAGCCGAGGTCAGGCCCTGCCGTCTGGTTGCCCGATTCTGCTGGGGAGGAGCACATGGAGCGAGTGGGTCGCAGCCCCGTAGTGGTGGTCGGCGGCGGGATCGTCGGCTCCGCGATCGCGGTCCACCTTGCCGACCGCGGCATCCCTCTGGTCCTTGTCGACCAGGACTGGCCCGGGCATGCAGCGTCACCGCTGTCGTTCGCGTCGATCTCGGCGTTCGGCAAGGACCCGCTCGCCTATTACGAGCTGGCCTGCGGTGGCATGGCCAGCTGGGCACGCTGGGATCGGCGGCTCGGCGGTGTCGGTTACCGGCGCACTGGCGAGGTGCGCTGGATGAGTGACCCACAAGAAGGTCGCGACCTGGCCGAGCGGGTGACGCGCGCCCGGCAGTGGGGCTACCCGGTGGTCCCGGTCGACGAGGCGGGACTCGAGCGGTTGCTGCCAGCCGCCGTGCCGGGGCCGGTGAGCTTCGCTGCCCACGCCGTCAGCGATGCCCAGGTCGAGCCCGACCAGGTCCTGGCCGCCTGTCATGCCGCCCTTCGCGCCGCCGGGGGGAGGATGCTCACGTCCGGCTCGACGACGCTGGCGTGCGGATCGAGGTCGGGGGCGAAGTGCTGCGGCCCTCGACAGCGGTGCTCGCCGCCGGGGCGATGTCGGTCGAGGTGGCCGGGGCTGTCGGTCTGGACGTGCCGATGATTGCCAGCCCGGGCATGCTCGCGGTCACCACGCCCGTCCCGCCGCTGACTGACAAGGTGGTCTATGCGCCGGGTGGTCCCGGACCGCCGGTGCACCTACGGCAGCGGCCGGACGGCACCGTCCTCCTTGGCGAGCGGTCCCAGGAGGCGGTCGCCTACGACCCGTCGCTGGAGCACGCGCGGGCGCTGCTCGCCCAGGCCGCCCGCTTCTTCCCCGCGCTCGGCCGGGCCCAGCTCCTACGGATGGTCGTCGCCTGGCGTGCTATGCCGGCTGACCGGCTGCCGATCATCGGCCCCATGCCGGGCTTGGAGTCGCTCTACCTGGCGGTCACGCCCAGCGGGGTGACCCTCGCGCCGATCCTCGGCCGCCTGGTCGCGGCGGAGATCGCCGAGAAGGTGCCGGAACGCCTGCTCGAGCCCTTGCGGCCGGGCCGCTTCGCAGAGCGGGCGACCAGGATCCTGTCTGAGGTCGACTCCGTCTTCCGTCATCGGCCCGGCCAAGCCTGACCGCTGCCGGCACCACCGCGCGGCGAGCACTGTCCTGGCGTGTTCGACACCCAACATCCGCTCGTGCTGTTCAGGCCCGTTGCTGCCCTGCGGACATATCTTCGGGAAGTGGGTCAGGGCTTGCCTTGCCGCCAGTTTGGGACGCTGGGCGCATTGGGCTCGAGGGAGCGCAGGTAGGCGATGAGCTGGCGGATCTGCTCGTCGGTGAGCGGCCCGCCGAAGTCCAGGCTCCAGGCCGGCATGCTGCTACCCGAAACGCCGCCGGCGATGAGCAGACGCATCTGCTCGTCGGACGTGGAGGTGAGGAACTGCTTGGAGTTCAGGGTGGGGCCGCTGCCGCCGGTCGCCGCGCGCCCGTGGCAGGTGGCGCAGTTGTTTGCGAACAGCCCTTCCCCCAGGCGAGCGTAGGTGCGCTGCTGGTCGCGTGTGGCGCGGGCGCGCAGGGTCGGTTCCTGGATCCCGTAGAGCACGAACCCAAGGATCAGGACCACCATGAACACAAGACCCCACGCGTAGTAACGATCCAGGCTGCGTTGCAGCCATTGGGGTTCGAAGGCGGCCGGCTTGGGGGCCTCGCGGGGCATGGTCACCTCCTGGTGATGCAGGCGGGGCCGAGCGGCGGGGTGAGGAAATCGCGCTTCCCGCGGTCCGGGCCGGTTACCAGCGTGCCCGTGTCGACCACCAACATCCCGTTGTCGAGCCGGAGCTGGAAGCGGTCCATCCCCCGGGGCGCCGGTCCTTGGACGTACTCGCCGGCGATGTCGTACACCGAGCCGTGGCAAGGGCACTCGAACCGCCCCGAGGTCTTGCAGAACGGCACACGGCAGCCAAGGTGCGGGCACTTTTGGGACAGGGCGAAGAAATGCCCGCCGGCGTTGACCAGCCACAGCCGGCCCTCGTTGAAGTAGGTCGCAGTCCCCGACTGGAAGTCGGCCGGGCTGCCCAGCGTGATCCGCGCGCCGCCGCTCGCTGCGGCGAGCGGACGCAACGCCTCGTAGGCGGTCCACCCGAGCGAGACACCAAGGAGGGTGCCTCCGATCTCCCAGCCTCTGCGCAGCAGCTCCCTGCGATTCAGCCTCACAGCGACTCCTAGAGTTCGACGTACAGGTGCCGCCACGGCGGGACGAACCGCCAACCGGGCCCACGGAAGAACACACCAATGATCGTGAGCGCGGCGGCGATGACGAGCAGCGTGGCGAACAGCAGGACGGCCACCTTGCGGTTGCGGGCCTCGGTGGCCGGGTTGCGGTCCAGGTAGGGCAGCAGGGCCAGCCCCAGGATCGTGCCGAGCGGGATGAGGACGCCGGCGACGAGCGGGTCGACGTGCGACAGCAGTTCCTGGAGCCCGACGAAGTACCAGGGGGCCTTGGACGGCTCGGGAGTGAGGTTGGGGTTGGCGAGCCCGCGCAGCGGCGCGGCGAAGGCCACGCCGAGCGTGAGCACCACCGCCGCCGTCGCCAGGCCCACGACCACGTGGCGGACCAGCAGGTGCGGCCAGGTGAACACGGTGTCGTCCACGCGCCGCTCCTCGGCGGTGACGGACTGACGGTCGACGACTCCAAGCAGGCGGACCCGCTGCTCGCCGACGTCGGCGCCGCCGGCGATCGGGGCGGCTGGGCCGCTCGGCCGCTCGGTGGCCTGCTCGGCGAACGCTCCGCTGGTGGGTTGCTGGACCGCGAAGCCGTCCTTGCGGACCCGCCAGATGTGCAGCGCCAGCAGCACGGTCAGGGTCAAGGGGAGCACGACCACGTGCAAGGCGTAAAAGCGCAGCAGGGTCGCCTGGCCGATCTGTGCGCCGCCCAGGAGCAGGTCGCGGAGGATGCGGCCCACCGCGGGTACGTAGTTGACCAGGTTGGTGCCGACCGTGACCGCCCAGTAGCTGAGCTGGTCCCATGGCAGCAGGTAGCCGCTGAACGACAACCCGAGCGTTGCGAGGAGCAGGCCGACCCCGAGGACCCAGTTGAACTGCCGCGGCCGCTTGTAGGCGCCGGCGAAGAACACCCGGGCGAGGTGCAGGACCACCACCAGCACCATCAGGTGCGCCGACCAACGGTGGACGTTGCGGACAAGCTGGCCGAAGCCGATCCCGGTGCGGAGCTGCTGCATGTCGCCGTAGGCCGACGCGACCGAGGGCGTATAGAAGAACATCAGGTAGATGCCGCTCAGATATGTGATCGCGAACAGCACAGTCAGGATGTAGCCGAGCCGCCATGAATAGCGGAACCGCAGGACCCGGCCGGGCACCTTCACCGGGTAGACGTGCAGGAAGAGGTTGCTGAACGATTGCAGGGCGCGTCCGCGCGGCGTGTCGAGCTGCGGGTGGCGGAATGCCGAGCGCCACACCTCGCTGCGCTGCACCCGCTGCCACAGCCCTTTCGGCGCCGGGTAGACGTCGGGCTCGAGGGCATCGGGACCCGGACCTCGTTCATCCATCGGTGAGCTCCTTGGCGTGGGTCATCAGCAGAGCTCCGGGTGGGCACCGGTTCACGCACAGGCCGCAGCGGATGCAGACCGACTCGTCAAGGAGTAGCGCCGACTGCGCCGCCGTGCCCACCCCGAGGCGGTCGGCCGGGACGATCGAGATGCAGTTGTGCGGGCAGACGTCCACGCACAGGCCGCACAGGATGCACAGCTCCGGCTGGAGCATGACGTTGTCGAAGCAGCGCAGGCACCGTTGCCCCTCGAGACGGGCCTCCGCCTCTCCGTAGCCGACTTCCACCTCGGCGAAGCCGATCCGCCGGTCGTGGGGCACCATGGGGATCGCGACCCTGGGGACGGCGTCGTAGCTGGTGGCCAGACGGCGGAAGCCTGGCCGGTCGGCCAGCTCGATCCGCAGCGGGCGCCCGGCACCGCCGCCATGGGTGGCGTGGATCGACGCCGCCGCGCGTTGGCCGTCGGCGACGGCGTCGATCAGATTCCTCGGCCCGAACGCGACGTCGCCGCCGGCCCAGATGCGAGGGTCGGAGGTCTGCAGGGTCGCCGGGTCGACGGCCACGCCGCGCTGGCGGGTCCGCTCAACGCTCGTGCCCTCGCCGAGGAACCCGAGATCGGCCACTTGGCCGACGGCGAGGATCACGGTGTCAGCCGGCAGGATCTCCTCGGTGTCCGGGACAAACGTTGGGGCAAAACGGTGCTGGGCGTCGAATACCGAGGCCACCGCGATCGTCTCCAGCCCCTCGACACGCGTGCCACCCACGATCCGCTGCGGTCCCCGGCGGTAGAGGATCCGGATCCCCTCGCCTTCCGCCTCGGCGATCTCCTCAGGGGTGGCAGGCATCTCCTCGGGCGACTCAAGCGCCACGACGGTCACATCGGCCACGCCCGCCCGAATCGCCAAACGCGCCACGTCCAACGTGGTGGTGAGGCTCCGGCGGGCATCCTCCCGAGCCTGCGGCTCCAGCGGCTGCGGCATGGGACCGGCCTCGCGGCGCGCCGCCGCCCGCAAGGCGGTGCGGGCCGCGTCGAAGGCGACGTTGCCGCCACCGACCACGACCACCCGCTCACCCAGGTCGACCCGGAAACCCTGGTTCACGTTGAGCAGAAACTCCACCGCCCGCAGCACGCCGTCCAGCTCGTGCCCCGGGATGTCGAGGTCCCGCCCCCGCCCGGTGCCAACGGCCACAAACAACGCTGCGTGCTCGCCGAGCAACTCGTCGAGGGTCACCTCGACGCCGACGCGGCAGTTGGTACGCGCGTCGACGCCGAGCTCAAGGATGGCCTCGACCTCCCGGCTGATCAGCCCACGGGCGAGGCGGTACTCGGGGATGCCGAGCACCATCATCCCCCCGAGCCGGTCCTGCGCCTCGTAGATCGTGACCGGGTGGCCGGCCAGGCGCAGGTCATGGGCGGCTGAAAGGCCAGCCGGCCCTCCGCCGACCACACCGACGGACGGGTGGTCGGCCGGCGGGACCGGACCGTGGCCCTCGTGCCACACGGCGCTGCCGCCGAAGCTCTCCACCCCGAAACGCTCGCTGACGAAGCGTTTCAGCGCGCGGATCGCGATCGGCGCGTCGACCTTGCCGCGCCGGCAGGCCGTCTCGCACGGGGCGGCGCACACCCGGCCGCAGATCGAGGGGAAGGGGTTGGGGCGGCGGGCGATGAGGTAGGCGTCCCGGTGGCGTCCCTCGGCGATCGCGGTCACATAGGCGCCAGCGTCAGTGTGCACCGGGCACGCGGCCCGGCACGGCTCGTTCTCCCACAGCCACCGAGCATCTGGCACCGGAGGTGTCGGCCATTCGCTCATGTCGCCCTCATCTTCTTCATATGAGATGCCTGGCCTGGAGCCGGCGGAGCAGCCACGCGAAGCCTGCCAGCATGCCGAAGAACCAGACCGTCGCCAGCGCCACCCGCCCGCTCCGGTCGAGCCCGCCGAGCTGGGTGACGATCAGGTTGGGGACGACCACCAGCAGCACGATCCCGAGCGCCACAACCACGACAGTCGCCACGATGGCTCTCGGCCAGCTCAGCGTCGCCCCCAGCTCGCGTGCCACCGGTACGTCGCCCTCCTCCCCGCACGCTCGTCAGGTGACGGTGAAGGCCGTAAACATGCCCTTCTGGTAGTGCCGCTCGATGTTGCACGCCAGGACGTAGTTGCCAGGCTTCAGATCGATCGTGGTGCTCTTGGTCTTGCCTGGTTTGGTCTCGCTGTCCTCGCCCACGCTGGCGTCCTCGCTGACCTCGTGGTTGGCACCCACCTTCAGCTGGGCGGCGGGCGTGTCGGTCTTCAGCACGATCACCTCGTGCTCCATCGTGCCCTGGTTCGTAAACGTGATGGTCGTCGGCCCCGCCTTCACGGACCCCGGCGTCACGGTCAGATAGTACTTCCCGGCGGACTTCTCACCACCCACCACGTTGACGACCGTTGGGCCCCCACTCGCGGCCGTCGTCGTCACCGTCACCCCGCCACCGGCGCCCTGGGCGCCGCTGGTGGTGCTCGTGGGACTCTTGGAGCTCGAGCATCCTGCCAGCGCGACCACGACCAGACCGGCGACAAGCAGCGGCACGACCTTGTAGTTGCTTGGCATCGGACCAACCCCTCCTCCGTCTTGCGCATCGAGCGAAACCGGATCGCACCACCGGAAAGTTCCGGCGGGTCGTCGTTCCGATCTGGCCTCACGTTGCGCACCGCTGCAGGTGCATGCACGGGCCGTACAGCCCAGGATGGGCGGGACTCCAGTCCTCTTCCCGCGTACGGGTCCGGTGCCAAGCCGACGAGCGCGGCCAGCGGAGGACGCGCTGCCAAGTCCCGGGCCTTGGCACGTCTCGGCGCAGGAGGCTGAGCTGCAGCCTGATGCAACCGGCCAGTGTAGTTGACGCAAGGCTGCGTGCCGGGCGGTTGGCGTGCGCGGACGGGGCCGGACAACCCGGCGTCGGCGGGACCTTCGGCTCTGGCGGGAGGCCCTCGCCTTTCCCATGGTGACGGTGACCGTCTTCGAGACATCCAGGTGAGGGGAGGGTGCCATGGAGCTGGCGCGCCTGGGGCGGCTGTCGTTCTTCCAGGGCATCCCCAGGTGGGCGCTGGTCCGTCTGGCCGAGGCGGCCACCGAGGAGGAGCTTCCCGCCGGCGGGATGGTGTTTCGCCAGTCCGACCGGGCTCGGGCGGCCCACTTCCTGCTGGCTGGGTCGGTGCAGATCCTGATCCAGGTCGGCGAGGAGGACCTGCTGGTCGCGGTGCTGCGCCGCGCCGGCGAGCTGATCGGCTGGTCAGCCTTCCGAGCCCCGTACCGGTACACCGCCTCGGTGCGTTGCGAGGAGCCAAGCCGCCTGGTCAGGGTGCCGACCGCGGTGTTCGAGGAGCTCTTCGAGCGCGACCCCGCGCTCGCCTACCAGATTCTCCAGCGTGTGGCGGCCAGCGTCGCCGACCGCCTGGAGCACACCCGCGAGCGCCTGTGCCCGCCGCCCAGACAGGCCCTGGTGGCAGAGGGCAAGCCATGAGCGCCGAGACCCTCGAGCTGCTGGCCGGCTCCCCGTTCTTCGAGGGGTTCGACCCACAGGACCTGGCCGAGCTGGCCAGCCACGCCCGGATGATCGCGTTCCAGGCCACCGAGCGGGTCTTTGCCGAGGGCGACCCGGCCACCGCCTTCTTCCTGCTCGTCTCCGGCGCCGTGGAGCTCTCCTTCGCCCCGCAGGCGGACCAGGAGGGTCCGAAGCTGGCGGTGCAGACCATCACCCATGTGGGCCACCCGATCGGCTGGTCGACCATGGTCGAGCCGTACGCGTACCGGGCGACAGCCACCGCCCGAGAGCCGACCCGACTGCTCGCACTGGCCCGCGACGTCCTGGAGCACCAGGCAAAGGCCCATCCGAGCTTCGGGGTGGCGCTCATGCGCGCCATCGTCGGCGTCGTCGGCGACCGCCTACGCGCGACCCGCCTGCGGCTGGTGGCGCGCCGCTACGACGACGTCGTGGTGGCCATCCGGGATCTGCTTGAGCAGAACGGAACCCAGCTCAGCGTGACCTCCCCGCTGCACAAGCTCCCCTACTACCTCCAGCACCGGCTCACGCTCGCCGACGCCTTCCACACCCTGGACCTGCTTCGGCTCCACGGCGACCAGGCAGAGCGCAGCCTCGCCGCGCTCTGCGCGGACGTCCTGGAGCGGGTGCACCAGGAGCTCCGCCTGTACCAGCAGCTCCAGGCGATCTATCAGGTGGTCGCCGGCGCGCCTTCGACGATGGACCCGGAAGAGGTCCGGCGGCGCAGCATGCTCGAGTTCCGCCGGCTGTTTGCTGGCACCCGCCACCGGATCGTCGGATGGGAGCAGCTGCCGGAACGGCCTGGCCACATCGTCATCATGAACCACCTGGATAACCACCCCGACAACCTGCTGCCCAACAACTTCAACCTCACGCTCGACACCCATTTCGTGGCGAGCATGATCCTGTTCGAACGCTACGGCGAGGCGCCCATCCGGGTGATCCGCAAGTCACGGCCGGACGAGTACGGCCACCAGCGGTTCTACGACCGGCTCGGCTATGTCTACGCCTACTCCGGCCACGTCGACGCCGACGACGAAGACCCATGCAGCTCCCCGGAGGCGCGCCGCCGGTTCTTCCTTGACGCGGCCGGCTCCTGCCTGCGGATGGGCAAGAACGTGATCGTCTGCCCGGAAGGCGCTTGCGCCACGACTGAGGAGTCGCCGCGCCGCTTCCGGCCGGGCGCCTTCCGGCTCGCCGCCCACGTCCACCCCGAGCCGCTGCTGGTGCCGATCGCGGTGGCGAACTTCGACAAGAAGCTCACCCGCACGACCACTGCGGCGGTGGTGCAGGAGCCGTTCAAACTCTCGGACGCCGTGGGCGACCCCACCGACGAGGGCGCGGTGCTAGCGTTCATCAACCACCAGCTCAGCCCGCGCTTCCGGGGCTGGGTGCGGGAGGCCGCCGCGCTGGCCGGGTCACCGGACGATTAGGCCCCGAAGCCGTCCGGCACGCCGGTGAGCGCCAGCTCCAGCCAGCGTCGCTCGAACGCCCGCCAGCGTCGCTCCTCGGGGGTTCCCGAGTGGCTGACGGGGAAGCGCATCAGCTCGTGTGGCCCGCCGAGGTGGGCGGCGATGGCCAGCACGGTCGGCGCCGGCACGACCTCGTCGACCAGGCCGACCCCGACGAGCGTCGGGCAGCGCACCAGCCCAGCGAAGTTGACCGGGTCGAAGTAGCGCAGCACCACCATGACGTCCTCGGCCGCGTGCTCCGGACGGCGCTCCAGATAGCGGTTGATCTCCCCAGCCGACCCAGAGCTGGCGAACAACCGCCGGCCCTCCGCCCAGCCGAAGGTCGGGACCGCTACTGCCACCAGGTCGCCCGTCCCGGCCAGCGCCTCGGCCATCAGGGCAAGCCCGCCGGCGAAGCTCCACCCCTGCAGCACCGTCCGGGTCACCGCGGCGCCGAGCAGCTCGCGGCCCACCCAGACAGCGCGCAGGTAGTCGCAGACCGCGCCGCGCAGCACATGCCGCTCAGGCGACTCGATCCCGGTCAGGACGTAGCCCGACCGGGACGGCGACGGCAGCGCGGCCCTGGACCGTCCCCAGCCGCGGACGTCTACGCCGACGACGTTGAGGCCGGCGCGTGCCCACCCCCACTTCGCCGTGCTGCGGCCGCCGTAGCCATGGCCGTGGACGACTAGTGGCCGTGGCTTGCCGTCGACCCAGTGAAGCAGGTAGCCGTGAATGCGCGCACCGCCCAGCGAGGCGAAGGAAAGTCTCTCGAGCTCGAGCCCGACCCGCGCGCCGGCTGCCTGGAGCTCCACCGCAGGCGGGGTCCGGTCGAGCTCGTCGATGGTTGTGGACCAGAACTCGAAGAAGTCGACCGGACGGCTCAACGGGGGACGCGGGGTGGACACCCCGACAGCGTACCGCGCGGGACCAGCTTGGCCTGGGCCTTGGCAGGCGGGCTTGGCCTGGTCGGCGGCAACAGCCAAGCGATCACCACGCGCCTCCGGATCTGGTGCGCGACCCCGCAGAGGCGACCGTTGACGGACTTGACGGAGTACTACAGCAGCACACGCGGACCACAGGAGCACAGCCGGACGGAAAGCACCAGATTCTGGGACGTGAGCAGCACGGACGGACCACGGGGCAACGGACGGACGATCAGCGGCGGGCTACGGATCTGGGGGTTCGAGTCCCTCGCGGCGCGCAACGTCATCGCAGGTCAGCCGGCATGTCTCCGCTACCCCACTCTCGTCCTGATCATCTTTGGACCGATCTAGTACAGTCCCGCGTTAGTTTCTGACGTATGGTGGGCTCCTCAGTGAGGCAGTAGGAGGAGTCCCCGCCTGCCGACCGTGCCACCACTTGTGATCACCGACGACAAACGCGCCGAGCTGCAACGCCGGGTCCGTGCCCACACCACCCCCCAGCGGGCCGCCAAGCGGGCCAGGGTCGTGCTGCTGGCCGCCGAGGGCGTCCCCAACCGCCGATCGCCCCGATCGTGGGCATGACCCAGCACACCGTGGCGCAGTGGCGCCGCCGCTTCCAGACCGAACGCCTGGCTGGCCTCCAGGACCGCAAGCGCCCAGGCCGCCCCTGGTCTACGACCACGACCAGCGGCTGCGGATCGTGGCCACCGTGACCCAGCAACCCCCTGACCCGGCCAGCCACTGGAGCCATTCGCAGCTGGCCAAGGAACTGGCGGAGGTGGGGATCTCGGCCTCCCAGATCGGGCGGATCCTGGCTGACCTGGATATCAAGCCGCACCGGGTGCGCAGCTGGATCACCCGCCCCGACGATCCGACGTTTTGGGAGCGGGCCGCCGACATCTGTGGGCTGTATCTGGTGCCCCCCACCAACGCGCTGGTGCTCTTGGTGGATGAGAAGACCGGCATGCCCGCGCGCAGCCGGACCCGGCCCACCACCCGGCTGGCGCCGAGCCGTCCCAGCCGCCAAGCGCACGAGTACGTGCGCCACGGCACCGCGATCTTGCTGGCCGCCCTGGATGTCCACGGCGGCGGGATCTTCACCGCCACCGACCTGGACCGCAACACCGCGGCCAACTTCACCTGCTTCCTCGACCAGTTGGACGCCAAGATCGCTGCCGGGCTGGAGGTGCATCTGGTGCTGGACAACGGCTCCTCCCACATCGCCCGGGACACGCGCTGGTGGTTGGTTGCCCATCCCCGCTTCACGCCCACTCCACTCCAAGCATGCCTCGTGGCTGAACCAGGTGGAGCTGTTCTTCTCGATCCTGGCCCGCCGGCTGCTCAAGCGCGGCGAGTTCCGCTCGGTCGAGGACCTGGTGGGCAAGGTGATGGCGTTCATCGCCGACGATAACCGCACCGCCAGGCCGTTTCGCTGGACCTATGACGGCCGCCCTCTCAAGGCCAGCTGACATGTCAACAATTAACGCGGGGCCGCACTAGGTCGCGCAGCGAGACCATGCCGACCACCGCACCGGCCTGCACCACCGGCAGGTGCCGGAAGTCGAACTCCAGCATCGCCGCCACCACCTCGCGCACATCGGTGTCGAGCGAGACGGTCAGCGGGTCCTGGGTCATGTACTCCCAGACCGAGGCGACCCCGACGTCGACGCCGTCGGCCACCGCGCGAGCGATGTCGTGCTCCGTCAGGATCCCGCGGAGCTGGTTGCCGGCCAGGACCACCAACGACCGGACCTGGCTGTCCTGCATCCGCGCCGTGGCGACCTCCAGCCGCTCGTCCGGCCGCACCGACATGACCCTCGGGTGGTAGATCGCCTCGACCTTCATCGTCCTCACCTCGCCGATCGCTCCCGCCTGCCTGACACGACGACCCTACGTCGCGTGCCACGGGCCACCCAGGGACCATTGCCCCGCTGGTTCAGGGCCGTCTCCGGATGGGGGTCAGGGGGCGAACGAGCGGGTGGGCGGCAGCGGCAGCCGGTCGTCGTCCATCTCGTAGGTGAGCTGGCTGACCACGCCTACCACACCCGGAACCGTGCCCGTGAGGTGGACGACTATTGGCACGAGGCTCTTGCGCTCCAGGTGCCCGGCGAGGGTGACGACCCCGTCCCGCACGGTCACCAGCACCGTGACGGGGTCGATCCACAACGCCCGCCGCAGCACCTCGTCGAGGATCTCCCTGCGGATCGCGTCGTCGTCACGCAGGAACAGGCGCAGCAGGTCCGCTCGGCTCACGATGCCGATCAGCTTGCCGTCCTCGTCGACCACCGGCAGCCGCTTGATGCCATGCAGCGCCAGCAGCTTGGCCGCCAACGGCACGGTCGCATCCGGGCCGATTGTGATCGTGGGCGTGGACATCACCTCCACGGACCGAGCCGTTCAGCCACGCCGGCTGGTGTTGTCGGATGGCCATGATCTCCTCCTTGCTCTTGTTCGTGGTTTAAGTTTCGCCCCGTACCTGACCCCACATATGGGCCGAAGGTCCCGGCAGCCCCCGCGTCCTTGGGCGGCGCCTGTGTGGGCCCTACCGACCGGCGCCCGACAGTGACAGCGCCGCCGCACGGTGAAGAGCTCGAGCCTGACTCGGGCTGCGCGCAGGTCAGCGTGATAACCGAACTGATGGCGTGGCATCGCATGGTTGTCTCCTCCCGGCGGGTCGAGGCCCGCCGCACGGATCGCGGCGAAGCTCTCGGCGCAGGACCTAGCCGCCGCCCGCCGCAGCCGGTCGCGCCCGAACGGAACCACCCGGTACCCGCTCGGGTAAGGCCATCGCTAAGGCGATGCCCTAGGAACGCCAGCATGCCCCCTTCTCCGCTCCGACGGGCGCGCGCGTTCTACCCACGACGCGCGGGATCCCGTCGCGGTCGGTCGGGCAGGCAAGGCGGCCACAACGGCCTCTACGACCTGGGGCTTTCGTCCCTGCCTCGCCGGTCCGAAACACCGCAGGATGCGTGGTGACACCGCGTAGCGAGGTGCCCGCGGTGCTGAGAGGAGGCAAAGATGCGTACTGTGCGTACCGCGCCGGTCCCGGCCGCACCACCCACTCTGCCGCCCGGACGTCCCACCCGCAGGCCATCGGCCGTCTGGTATTGGGTCGCGGCCGCCGTTGCGCTCATCGGGCTGGCCGCCGCCGTGGTTCTGGGTGCCGCGGGCATCCGGGACTACCGGCAGCGCATCGACGGCCTCGCCCGCCTGACAGCTCCGGGGCAGATGAGCGTGCAGCTCCGCGGCGCCGGCGACCGTGTCGTGTACTACGAGGGCGACGGCTCGCCGTCGCTGGCCCAGCTTGGGATCACCGTCATCGATCCACGGGGAACGACTGTCCAGGTTCACGGCTACCTGGGTGATCAGCGGTACGACGCGCCCGGCGGGACGGTGGGCCGCGCGTTCGGCACCTTCCGAGCGGGAACTGCCGGGACCTACCAGGTGCGGGTCACCGGCAGCGCCGCGCAGGGCGGCCAGGTCGCCGTTGGCGACAGCTTCGTGTCCAAGGTGGTCGCCGACATCCTGCGGGTGGTGCTGCTGGCCGTCTTGACGCTGGGAGGAAGCCTGACGTTGGCGATCGTGGTCGTCGTGCGCCGGTCCCGGACGGCCTGACCGTCGTCGACCGCCGCGCTGCGCGGAGGGAGCCATGCCGATCATTACGGGCGACCAGCCCCCGAAAGCTTCCCAGCTGGCCGTCCAAGTGCGGGTCGTGCGGCCACGGGCCGGGCCGCTCGTCCAGGCGGCGACGGTCATACAGGGCGTGGCGTTCATCCCCTGTTGCCGGACGGCACCCGTGGTGGCGGGCCGTGCGGATCTTGGTCGTTGCGGCAGTCACCGCGGCTGGCGTGCTGTGTGAGCGCCGTGGCGGACGGTCGCGCGGGGGGCCACCGCGCTTGTCCTCGGTATCGTCGGGACAGTGGCCCCTGGCGTGACGATCACCCGGTCAGGGCTGGTGCGCAGCCGCCCCGTCCGCTCCAGGAAGGCCGCGACCGCCTCCCGCAGCGGCATGATCCCGGGTGCCGGTACGTGTGGGTGTGGCCGGCGCTCCAGATGGATGATGCTCCGCCCTTCGGCCTCCAGCGCCCTCGCGCGCGCCAGCACCTCGAACGCCGACTCGGTGCCGAGCCGCCGCATGCGCGCGGCCAGCCTGATGTTCGTCGCCACCGGACTCGTCCTCCCCGCCCTCCTTGGAATGGATGCGGCTACCACCATGCGTGATCCGTGGAACCCCGTCGAGAGGCGCTCAGCCCAGGTGGTGCGGCGCAGCACGGCCGGGGTGGAGCCGGCCCGGGTCGATGACGTCGAATCGCAGCGCCGCAATGCCGGGCGCCCCACGCCTGGTCGACGTTGACGGTCACGTCATCGACGAAGAGGCATCGCTCCTACGGCGACCCGCAGCGTCGGCGCCCAGGCCTTGCCTGGCTGTGGCACCACCGGTCGCGGCCCGCACCGCCTGGGCTCAGTCAGCGTCGGGACGGGACTGATTCTGCGCCGCATCTTGAGTCCGGGCCCATTCTTCGTACGCCGCTACTGCCGTCGGCAGAGTGGGAAAGAGCCGGTCCGCGCCGATGCGGTCGACAAGCCCGAAGGCGCGAAGGGGGACGAGGAGGTCTTGCTTCACCCGGGCGAGCGCGAAGACGATGCCACGGCCGGTGAGCTGAGAATGTAGCTCCTCCAGCGCGTCCAGAGCGGTGATATCGACCTCGACGTTGGCCTCGACGTTGAGCACGAACCAGCGAACTGGGACGGTTTGCGCGTTGACGGCCGCCATGGCTCGGAGCTGGAAGTCTTGCGCGTTGGCGAAGAACAGCGGCGAGTCGTATCGGTAGACGACCAGTCCAGGGATCAGCTCGGCCTGGGGGTAGTCGTCGATGTCGTGCATCCCGGCCAGTCCGGGCACGCGTCCCTGAATCGCGTCGTGGGGCCGGGCCACCCGACGGAGCAGTTCGGCCACGGACAGGCCGATGACCACGAGGATTCCGTAGAGGATGTCGAAGACCAGAACTCCGACGAATGCTGCCAGCGCGAGCACCAGCTCACTGCGGCGGAACGCCGCCAGCCGCCGGAACCCAGCGATGTCGATGAGCCGCGTGGCGGCGTAGATGACGATGGCACCCAACGCGGCCACCGGGAAATGGGCCAGCAGCGGCCGCAGGAAGAGCAAGACGAAGATCACACACACCAGCGCAACCAGTGAGTGGAGCTGGGTTCGGCTTCCGGATGCATCGCCGACCGCCGTGCGGCTGCCGCTACTGCTCACTGGAAAGCCCTGGAAGACGCCGGCGCCCACATTCGCCGCGCCGAGGGCGAGGAGTTCCTGGTTGGCGTCGATGGCGTCGCCGCCGCGGGACGCGAACGCGCGTGCCGTCAAGACGTTGTCCGTGTACCCGACCAGCAGGACGCCCACGGCCGGCAGCAGCAGAGTTGTGTAGGTGTCAAGGGATGGCAGCGACAGATGAGGGAGCCCGGCCGGGACATCGCCCACAACCCCGACACCTCTGCGCTCCAGGTCAAGAGCCACGGTCAGGGCGGTCGCAAGCAGGACGGCGAGCAGCGGCCCGGGCAGGCGGGGAAACCGCCATTGAACGACGAAAAGGAACAGCAGCGTCGCTACAGCGAGCATGAAGGTGGCCGGCTGGAAGTCGTCCATCGCACGCAGGAACGACCACAGCTCCGACCCCAGAGTGCCGCCTTCGACGGGCACACCGGTCACCTTCCCGAGCTGCCCGACGATCATGATGACCGCCACGCCGGCCAAGTAGCCGACCAGGATCGGCTGCGAAAGCAGGTCGGAAACAAATCCGAGCCGAACTACCCACGCCCCGACCGACAGGACCCCGACGACGATCGCCAGCGCGGCCGCAAGCGTCGCGTACCGCGCTGGATCGCCGACGGCAAGAGGCGCGACGACGGTCGCAGTCATCAGCGCGGTGGTCGACTCTGGGCCGACCGAGAGCTGCCGCGACGACCCGAGAAGCGCATAGATCGCCAACGACGGCAGGATCGCCCACAGACCCACAACGGGTTGCAGGCCGGCCACCTCGCCGTAGGCCATGACCTGGGGCACGAGGTATGCCGCCACCGTGATCCCCGCAAGCGCGTCCCACCGCAGCCACGACCGTTGGTAGCTCTTCAGTTGTAGCAGACCCGGCAGAAGGCGTCGTGCCGGGGGCGTCCGCACCGGCGAGGCTCCCCCCAAGTTCCGCACCTCCGACACACCTGCGACGGCACCTCATCCTAATAGCGACGGGTGAATGTTGACCCCTCTTGAACCTGGCTCGAGCGGGTCCTTCGGCTCCACCGTCAGCGGCGGCAGCTCGGGAAGCCTACGTGTCCCTTGAGCGCTGCGCCTCGTGACCGAGGCTGTCCAAGAAGGTGAGAGCGATCATCCTGAGCACAGCGGCCTACCCGACCGTCGAGGGATGACAGAGGGTTCAACAGCCGAACGGCCGCCCGCAGGCCAACTGCGGTGAGACCTCGCTGCTGTCGGCCTATCTGGCCGGCGTGGACCGGGCGATCATCTCCGAGGTGCCCTTCGACCCGGAGCTGCTCGCCAACTACCTGCTGGAGGACAAGGCCAGCAACCCGTCCAAGTACGCGATGGTGACGGTCAGCGAGGGCGCCAGGATGATCGGCGGCGAGCTGCACG
>WNGJ01005449.1_pt1 | contig 16609 bp, 13 predicted proteins | sample 5400611 | NCBI WGS metagenome assembly WNGJ01 (sample SAMN13153375, study PRJNA577476) | soil metagenome | isolation source: 40 cm soil or saprolite under Garry oak tree replicate 1 | place: USA:California | collected 2016-06-15 | reverse complement strand
GATGCCGCGCGAATCGCAGACGTACGTGCCCGACCACGCCGCCGGGCTGCTGTCAGGGAACGGCGCCTCCCGCGGCATGGACGCGCGGAAGGCGGGCGGGTAGCGCCGCTGGCCCGAGCGAGATCAGTCGAGGTAGTCGCGGAGGACCTGGGACCGTGAGGGATGGCGCAGCTTCGACATGGTCTTGGACTCGATCTGGCGTATCCGCTCCCTCGTCACGCCGTAGACCTTGCCGATCTCGTCGAGCGTCTTGGGCTGCCCGTCGGTGAGCCCGAACCGCATCGACACCACACCGGCCTCCCGCTCGGAGAGCGTGTCGAGAACCGAGTGCAGCTGCTCCTGCAGCAACGTGAAGCTGACCGCCTCACCCGGCTGGATCGCCTCGGAGTCCTCGATCAGGTCGCCGAACTCGCTGTCGCCGTCCTCACCGAGCGGCGTGTGCAGCGAGATGGGCTCACGGCCGTACTTCTGTACCTCGATGACCTTCTCGGGTGTCATGTCGAGCTCGGCGGCGAGCTCCTCGGGCGTCGGCTCACGGCCCAGATCCTGCAGCATCTGGCGCTGCACCCGGGCCAGCTTGTTGATCACTTCCACCATGTGCACCGGGATGCGGATCGTCCGCGCCTGATCAGCCATGGCCCGGGTGATGGCCTGCCTGATCCACCAGGTCGCGTAGGTGGAGAACTTGTAGCCCTTGGTGTAGTCGAACTTCTCCACCGCGCGGATGAGGCCCAGGTTGCCTTCCTGGATCAGGTCGAGGAACAGCATGCCGCGCCCGGTGTACCGCTTGGCGAGCGAGACGACCAGCCGCAGGTTCGCCTCGAGCAGGTGGTTCTTGGCACGTCTGCCGTCCTCGGCGATCCACTCCAGATCCGCCCGGCCGTCCAGGCCAAGCCGGGCGCCGTCCGCGGCGAGCTTCTCCTCGGCGAACAGCCCTGCCTCGATCCGTTTCGCCAGCTCCACCTCCTGCTCGGCGTTGAGCAGCGGCACCTTGCCGATCTGCTTGAGATAGTCCTTGACCGGGTCGGCGGTGGCGCCCGCCGCGGCGACCTGAGCCGCGGGCAGGTCCTCGTCGTCGTCGCCGTAGACGAATGCCTCGTCGTCTGAGTCGGTGTCGGCCGCCGCGGCCGCAGCCGGATCGGATGCGCGCCCGGCGGTCGGGTCCTCCGGGCTGTCACTGCTGTCCACGGATTCGTCGACTTCGGCGGAGTCGTCCACGACCGCGACGATCTCCTCGTCGACGACTTCGACGTCCTCGACTTCGACGTCCTCGACTTCGACGTCTTCCACATCGATGTCGTCCAGGTCGGCAACGTCGTCCGGGCCAATCAGGTCGAGGTCGTCGGACTCCCCGTCCACCGGCTCGCCCGGGCCGACGCCGAGATCGTCCGAAGGCGGCGCCGCGGCCGGTTCTGGCTCGTCCGGTCCCGGACCGCCCTTCTTCCCAGGAGCACGCTCGGTGCCCGTACCGGGCACGGCAGCGGGCTCGTTCACTGCGCGCGGCCGTTTTCTCGCCGCGCTCCGGCGCACCCGCCCGGCGTCCGCGCCTGGCTCGCCTTCTCCTGACGCGGGCGCGGCGTCATCCACGAGTGCGACCGCTGTTTCTCGCTGCTGTCTAGCCGGCGACACAGATACCTCTCCTGCGAACTGGCGAGATTCGGACCCTGCTGGGAAAACCCGGTTGCGTGGACCATCCCTTCCACCACACTAGGCTGCCCGGGACGGTGCATCGTCCCGATCCGGCAGTCTGCCCGTGGCGGCAGCCGGGGTCCCCCGGGCTCTCACCTGCGCTCATGCGCATCATTCTTGTGGCACCTGAAGTACGAGGACGGTGACATCGTCGTCCTGCTCGTGACCGGCGAGCATCCGGTCCACGAGGTACTGCAGCAGCCTGTCAGGATGTGCGATCACCTCCGGTGATGCCTGCCCGGCGACCGCGACCAGTTCGTCAAGGCCGGTGTCGAGGCCGCGGTCACGGCTTTCCACTAGTCCATCGGAATACCAGACCGCGGTGTTGCCCTTTTGCAGCCGGAAAGCGTACTGCTTGCGTGGGCTGGCCCAGCCGAGTGGGGTGCCGGCTGTCGTCGTGTCGAGCCGCGGCCGGCCGTCCTGCGACAGTAGCAGCGGTGGGAGGTGACCTGCGTTGCCGCTCATGCCTTCGCCGGTGACCGGGTCGATGACGACGTAGGCGACCGTCGTCACCTGCTCCTCGAGCTCGGTCGCCGCGAACAGCCGGTCGAGCCCGGTGAGGACCGCCGCGGGCCGCGGGTCGGTCAGCGCGAGCGCGCGCAGCGCGTTGCGGACCCGGCCCATGCCCGCCGCGGCCGTGACGCCCTTGCCCATCACGTCGCCCACCGCCACCGCGAGGCGGCCGTCGGCGAGCACGAACGCGTCGTACCAGTCGCCGCCGATCTCCATGTTGCTCGTCACCGGGAGGTAGCTGGCTTCGAGCACGATCCCCGGCACATCGGGCAGCCGGTCGGGAAGCAGGCTGCGCTGCAGGGTCTCCGCGGTCGTGTGCTCGCGCTCGAACAAGGTGGCCCGCTCTACCGCAAGCGCGCACTGGCCGGCCAGCGCCTCCAGGAAGACGCGTTCCTCCTCGGTGATCTTCCGTGGCCTGGCGAAGGAGAATCTCAGCGCGCCGAGCGGCGCCCCGGCCGCGAGCAGGGGGAGCCCAGCCCACGCGCGTTCGTCGGTGTGCTCGAGGAACAGGTCGAGGTTCGTCTCCGGCTCGAAGTACGCGCGCATCGCATCCGGGGTCTCGATCAGCACGGGCCGCCGGGTCAAGATCGCGGTTGTCATGATGCTCGGCCGGTCGAGCGGGATGTCGTCGCCGTGCGAGCCAGGCCCGTCAGGTATCCCCGCCGGGTTGATCGTCTTGAGGCGCAGCCGGTCAGGATCGATCAGGGCCACCGCGGAACGGTCGGCGCCGATCGCCGAGCGGCCCACCTCGGTGATCACCTCGACGACCTGTTCCACGGTCAGCGCCTCGGCGAGCATGGACGTCGCCTGCTGCAGCCGCGCCGTGCGCAGCGCCGCCGCGGACAGTTGCTCGGTCAGCCGGCCGCGCATCTCCTCGGCCTCGCGCTGACCGGTGACGTCGGTGTTGGCGCCGACCCACTCGACCACCTCGCCGTCGCGCAAGATGGGCACGGCACGCACGTCGTAGTAGCGGTACGCCCTGGACCGGGTGCGGACCCGGTAGGAGGCGTCGAAGATCGCGCCGGTCCGCACGCATTCGCGCACTCGTCCAGGGTCTGGCCGGTGATCGCACGCCATTCAGGTGAGTCCTCGGCGATGTCGCCGGTGGGGGTCGTCACCCAGACCACCTGGGCGCCCGCACGGACCAGGGACCGGTACCGCTCCTCACTCCGGCGGACGGCCTCCTCGGTGTGCTGCCTGTTGGTGACGTCGACGGCGATCAGAACGACTCCGGTGATCTTCCCGTCCGGATCGTGCGAGGGGAACCAGGACAACGCCCAGTGGTGGGCTTCGGCGTCATCCTTGTCATCGGTCTTGCCGAGATCGTGCCCGTCAGGGATGTCCGCCGGTTGCGGGCGGCGCCCCTCCGGCAGGCCGGCGACCGCGATCTGCTGGTCCGCCTCGAACACCGGCTGGTCGTCCGCGAGCACCCGCCGCACCGCTGACTCGACCCTCGCGGCGAGGTCCGCCGGCCATATCTCCGACGGCTGCCGCCCCAGATGCTCGCGATGGTCCAGCCCGTTCAGCAGGGCCAGGGTCCGGTTCACACGCCTGAACCGTAGATCTGTGTCGAAGAAGGCGAATCCGATCGGCGCCTCGCGCAACAGGGTCGCGAGCAACGCGGAATCGGAGACGGCCAGCCCGGACACCCGTGGCTGCGGCACAGACGTGTCCGTACTCACGCTTGAACCCCCCGCGTGGGGCCGGCGCCTGCCATCCGATGGCTCCCTTCGGCCTCCCGGCTGTGCTGGGTGACGTACAGTGTGCCCTGAATACAGCAGGCTATCGGTCTTGGCATGGTACTGGGGACGTGTACGCGCCAGACCAGGCAATCAAACCGGATGAATGCCCCAGCACGTGTCGCTGCGCGGTGGTGGTCACGCAGGCCCAGGTCTTGCGGTGCTGCTCACGAAGTACCAGTTCTCCCGGGTTGATTGCGAGCATCGGGCCTCTGCGGGATCACGCGGCGCAGGTTCTTGGCGATCTCCGTTAGCTCGTAGACGGCGAGCGGCTGCCAGATCACCGGCACCTGATCCGACAGGTAGTCCTGCCAATTGTAGAGCAGTCCGAGGTTGGAGTTTGTCATGGCTTGCTGGATCATAACGCCGTTCGCTGGGCTGCCGCAGCCGCCCGCGCCCGCCGCCGCAGCCGCCCGCGCCTGCCGCCGGGCCGCTCCCGAGCGGCGTTCACCGGCCGGACACCGGCCGGGCCGCGAACGTCTCGCCGCTCACCCATCCGCCACCCGCGGCTCACGGCGGAGCCTGCGAAGCTAAGCCAAAATCTACCGTAAATTCGTGAAGACGCAGGTCAGAGCCGCTTGATCGGGACATGACAGTTTGGTGGGCTGGCACGTAGACTGGTGCCCGCCGAAGCTCCTGCCGGCGAATGTCTGGGGGGAAATCGCTGGTCTTGCCGCGTGTCAGCGGCACAGGGAGCGTCCTCGCGCAGCGGGGAGCTGCGGCCACACAGAAGTAACGCGCGGTTTACGCCACGGGCCTTGACAGCACCGTTGCTACGGCTGGAAATGATACTGGGGCAGTGCCGCGCCGTAGGGCATGCTGAGACACGCTGACAGAGGTCCGAGATGCAAGCAGTGATACAGCGCGCCGTCGCAGGCGCGCAAGCACAGCGTGGTCGCCGGGCTGACTCAGCCACAAGCGATGCAGTCACCAACCGGCTAACCACCGAGTTCCCTGCGCTGGCATTTGCGACGATCGAGCGCTGTGTCACCGACACGTGGATCTGTGCCGAGCACCTGGGGCTCACGGTCACCGGCGGACTGGTCGAGATGCTCGCACGCGAGCATCTGCTCGGGCTGATGAACTCGGTACCGCCGTCCGGGCGCCAGCCACTGGGCTGACACGCGGGCGGGAGAACTCACAACGCGGGCGAACCGCCCGCGTAACGATGGCGTTGCGGCGCGCGAATCTGAGAGGCTTGGTCCGGTCCGGCCTGGGTGTGCGCAAGGCTCGTGCCCGGGCCGGACGAGATCGAGATCGGGCCTGTGGGCAATGTGCCGCGCGCGGGCGGAGAGGTTGACAGGGAATACAGTGTGAGCCAGCGCCGTAGCAAACCCCCCGGTGGCCAGGGCCCGCACGGCGGATCCGGCCGCGGCTCGCGCAACGGCCCACGCGACCGGCGGCCAGCTCACCGGGCAGCCGGAAGTGTCGAGCCGCCGCCGAATGCGCTGTTCGCCGAGATGCTCGGGGCGGCGCGCGAGTTGCTCGCCGTGCGCAGCCCGCTGGACGCCGAGCTTATGGTGAGCGAGATTCTCGGCACGTGGTGGGGGCAGCGGCTCATTCGCGACCACCCGCGAGGGCAGCCGCAACTGGGCAAGCGCGGCAGGTCCGGTGCCGACGTCGAGAAACTGGTGGGCGAGGGCCTCGTCGCCTATGCCGCTCACCAGGACATCCCGGCCGCGCTCGCGCTGCTCGCCGGCATCGCGTGCCTCGGCACCACCCGTCAGGCCGCCCAGGCCGAGCAGGCCGCGCTCGAGCTGATGGACCGCGGTGTGCCACGGCCCCGCTGGGCCGACCAGGTCGGCAAGGTCGCACCGGGTGAGTGTTACGTCAACCGCGATGCCTACGGCGACCGCGACGAGGTGGTCTGCGTGTTCAGCTACGCGGGCGAGGAGAAGCATGCACTCATCGCGGCCATCGACTACAACTTCGGCGGCATGCTCCGGGACGGCTGGGTGACCTCACAGGTCGGCACGCTGCTCGAGCGGGGACGAGCGTCGGCCGTGCGGGCGGAGAAGGCTGGCGGCGGCAGTCTCGGCGGCTTCGAGCCGCTGGCGCCCGCGCAGGCACGGCGCATGCTCGACACCGCGCTGACGCAGACCGACTGCTCCGCAGCGCCCGCGGTCAGCGACTCATTCGCCGCCTACCACGCGTTCATCAGGGCACGGATCCGCACCCTGCCGCCGGGCAAGCCCTTGGCGGGCGTCAACCCCAGGGCGCCGGGACTCGTTCCCGGCATGGCTGGCCCGCTGCTGCTGTCCTGGAGCAAGGACCGCCGGGCCATGCTCGCGGCCGAGTTCCTCGCCTCGGACGAGGCCGAGGACCTGTCCGACCGCCAGGCGGCGAGCAAGTGCGCAGACCGCATCATCGACTACGGTTGCGACCAGGATTTCCGGCGGCCACTGCGGATGAGCCCGGTCAAGGTGGAGCGTTTCCTGCTTGACTGGCTGCCGCGCAAGGTCGTCCTGCGGCCGGCGGAACAGGAAGCGATGCCGCACGTGCTCGCCGCCTGGACCCGATGGGCCGGCCGGCGCAGCGGCATGGACGGCAGAGCGATCACCGAAACCCTCGACGCCGTGTTCGAGTCCATCGGCGCCTTTGCGAAGACATACCGCGATCCGGAGTCGTTCGGCCTGGACCGTGAGCTGATCAACCGGCTGCTTCCGGACGGTGACCTGGAGGCACTGGCGCGCCGGACGTTCGCGTTCCCCCTGCTCGCCGGCCATCACGGCGGGACGGACCTCGGCAAGCTCAACCCATCCGATCCCGCGGATCGCAGGAAACTGCTCGCGGCCAGCCACACGACGGGCAGCCAGCCAGGCGAGGGCCGGCACGGCGCACACAGTGACGCGGGCACCCATCTCGACCGGCACGTCGCGCTGGCCGACCGGCTGTGGCGGGGTGAGCCGCCCGAGCTGTGGGAGGCGGCGCAGCGGCTGCTCGACCTTGGCACGGAGCGGCACGAGGCCCTGCACGTGCTGATGGAGACATTGGACGAGGCCGGCCCGGACGAAGACGACATCGCGGCCGCGCTCAGCGACCTCCCGCCGGAAGGCTGACGCGGCCCCCGCCGGGGCACACGGCGGCGCCTGCGGCGTTCATGGCTTTCGCCCGACACCCGCGCATGCCAGCCGCAGCACCGGATGGTCTCGCGCGCTCAGGGTGTCCGGGTCTGGATGCCAGTCGGGCACGAGCACCAGGCCGGGTTCGACGAGCTCGAGCCCGGCGAACATGCTCCGGATCTCCTCCCACGTCCGGAACTTCCCCCGCCCGAGCCCCTGCTGCAACGCGGCTTGCACGTCGGCGACGGCAGGATCCCCGGATTGGAGGAGGTGATGGATCAGCACGTAACTGCCGGGCGGAAGGGCCGCACACAGCTGCGCCACGAGTCCGGCGGGCTCTTCCTCGTCGAGGATGTGGTGCAGGACGCCGCACAGCAGCAGGCCGATCGGCCGATCCCAGTCGAGGTGCGACCGCACATCGGTGTCCCAGAGGATGCCTGCGGGAACGCGCAGGTCGCCTGCGACCACGATGGTCGCCGCATTGTCGGCGAGGAGCGCCCTGGCGTGGGCAAGGACCACGGGATCGTTGTCGACATAGACCACGCGAACCGCCGGGTCGATCCGCTGGGCGGTTTGATGGACGTTGTCGGCCGTGGGCAGCCCGGAACCGATGTCGATGAGTTGCCTGACGCCCGCGTCCCCGGCCAGGTACCGGACCACACGGCCGAGCAACGCGCGCTGGGCCTGCACCCCGATCTGGATCGTGGGCATCGACGCGATGATCTGGTCGCCGACGGCCCGGTCAGAGGCGAAATTGTCTTTGCCGCCCAGCAGATAGTCGTAGACACGCGCGATATGAGGCCGCGACGGGTCGAATACGCCTGGGGGCGAAGCGGAATAGGACACGGGGCCGATCCTATGAGATCTCACGGCCCACGCGGCGAACCCGCGCCCGGCGGTCTTGGGCACGCTGCCGTTCTCGGGGATCGTGTCGTTTCGGGCACCGCGTCGTTCTCGGGGATCGTGTCGTTTCGGGCACGCCGTCGTTCTCGGGCACACTGTCGGGCACACTGTGCGGATGGAGGACAGCCTTTATGAGGCACGACCGGGTCACCGATACCTGCCGACGAGGCTCACCCAGGGCCCGTGGGCGGCCGACCGCCAGCATGGCGGGCCTGTCGCCGCCTTGCTCGCTTCGGTTCTCGAGTCGGCCGCGCCGCCGGGCTGGCTGACGCCTCAGCTCACCGTGGACTTCCTGGGCGCGGTGCCTATAGCCGAGCTCGCCGCGAGCATGGACGTGACAAAGGACGGCCGCCGCACCCGCTGCCTGACCGCCAGCCTCAGCCGTGACGGGCGGGTTTTCGCGCGTGCCCGGGCGTGGCAGGTGGCGCCTGAGCGGGTCCCTGCCAGTGCGCTGCCCGGTCCAGCCGCGGCGACCGCGCTCCCCGATCCGCCGGCGGCCACCGACGCGACCGCACCCGGCCACACCGCCGCACCCGGCCACACCGCCGCACCTGGCCACACCGCCGCTCCCCCGCCGCTGCCGGCCGAATCCTCCTCCTACAGCCGCGCGAGGTTCAGGTTCGGCTACCAGGAGGCGGTCGAGATGCGGTTCATCACCGGGTCGTTCCGCGAGCGGGGACCCGCGACCGCGTGGGCGCGGCTGCTCGTGCCGCTGTTGCCCGGTGTTGTGTGCTCGCCGCTGCAGCGGGTGGCCGCCATCGCCGACTTCGGCAGCGGGATCAGCGCCATCCTCGACTGGGACACCTGGAATTTCCAGAACCTCGATCTGTCGGTGCACCTGCACAGGCAGCCGGCCGACGAGTGGATCTTCCTGGACTCGGCCTCCCTGGTCGGGCCGGCGGGCGCGGGAACCTGCCGCACGATCGTGCACGACGCCGCCGACACGGTCGGCGTGGCCGTGCAGGCGCTGCTCGTCACGCCCGCCGCGCCTGCCGCACCCGCACCGCCGCGCTTCGGCGGCCCGCAGGCGTGCGCGGGACCTTGAGTGTGGCGGCTGCGGTCCGATCGGCCCCCGCAACGCGGGCGTTCACCGTCATTCAGGAGCGGGCGGGAACAGGCGGAAGCGGGTGGGATGGGTCAGCCGGTGGTGAACTCCTGGTAAGCGGCTCGGATATCGGCGCCGGTGACGGTGGTCAGTTCTGCCGTGCTCGCGCGTTCGCCGAGCCTGGCCACCCGGAGGTCACGGTGCGCGCATGCGCGCTCGAACATCGATCGCGCGAACCGGCCGTTGCCAAGCTCGTCGACCCGGCCCTGCGCACACACCTCGCCGAAGATCTGCCCGAGGCCGGCCAGCGCATCTGAGTCGAAAACGTCGCCCGCCCGGCCCGCGAGGTGGGTGGCGATGTTCTGCAACTCCACGGCCGAGTAGCTCGGGAACCGCACGCGGGTGGCGAATCGCGACGCCAGACCGGGATTGCTGGCGAGAAACGCCTCCATCGCTGCCGTGTAACCGGCCAGAACGACGACCAGGCGGTCACGGTCGTCTTCGGCCCGCTTGAGCAGAATCTGGATCGCTTCCGCACCAAACGCGTCGCCGCCGGAATATCCGCTGTTGTTGAGAGAGTAGGCCTCGTCGACGAACAGCACGCCGCCGAGCGCCGAGTCGATCAGCTTGTTGGTCTTGATCGCCGTGGAGCCAAGGTGTTCGCCGACCAGGTCGCCGCGGTGCGCCTCGACGACCACGGGACGGGCCAGCAGGCCGAGGGCGGCGAATACCCGGCCGAGGACCCTGGCCACCGTGGTCTTACCTGTGCCTGGCGGGCCGGTGAACACGAAGTGCCGCGCCGGCGGCGCGGCGACGAGCCCCTGGCGCTCGCGCATGCCGGCCACCTGAAGCTGGGCGGCGATCGAGCGCACCTGCTGCTTCACCGGCTCCAGGCCGATCAGGCGGTCAAGTTCGGCGAGCGCGCTCGCGATCGTCGGAGTCTGCTCGTAGCCGCGGAAACGCGAAGTCAGCTCGGTGAACGCGCGGTCGGTGTCCGGCGGCCGGATGGTGATGAGCTCGGCGGGATCGGGGTCGTGCCCGTTGCTCATGACCCGCACGTCGCGCGCCTCCGCCGCCTTCTCGATGAGGCTTCGCACGAACCGGCCGTTGCCGAGGTCATCTACGATCCGGCGGCGCGCCACTTCCTCGAACATCCGCCAGAGGGCGGGCCGAGCATCGGCGTCGAGGACGTCGCCGCGCCGCTCCGCACAGGACTCGGCGATCTGCAGCAACTCGGCGGGCGTGTAGCTGGGGAACTTCACCCGGGTGGCGAAGCGTGAGGCCAGACCCGGGTTGCTGGCCAGGAATTTCTCCATCTGCTTCTCGTACCCGGCGAGAATGATCACGAGGTCCTCGCGGTCGTCCTCGGCCCGCTTCAGCAGGGCCTGCACGGCCTCGTTGCCGAACCGGTCCGCCTGGCCGTCGCCCTCGTTCACCAGGCTGTACGCCTCGTCGATGAACAGCACGCCGCCGAGGGCGGAGTCCACAAGCTCGTTGGTCTTGATCGCGGTGGCGCCGAGGAACTCCCCGACGAGATCTGCCCGCTGCGCCTCGATCACGTAGGGCGTGTCAAGCAGCCCGAAGGCATAGAAGATCTTGGCGATGACCCGCGCGACCGTGGTCTTGCCTGTCCCTGGCGGGCCGAGCAGCACGAAGTGACGCATCGGCTTGTCGGTCGCATAGCCCGCGAGCGCGCGCATCCGGGCCGCCTCGATCGAAGCGGCGATGGACCTGATCTGCTCCTTCACCGGCGCCAGGCCGATCATGCTCGCAAGCTCAGCCATCGCCTCGTCGACTGAGATCTCCGGCAGCGCTGACTCGGCGCCGCCCGCGGCGTCCTTCTCCCGCGGCCTGGGGGCCTCACCGGCGAGCGCCTGCTCGCGGACGAGCGTCTCCGCCGCATGGCCGTAGCCATGCGAGCCCGCGACGCCGCTGCCGCGCAGCCGGGTGCGCCCGCGCACCCGCTCGTCCTGCATCGCCTTGGCCAGCCGCCAGCCGAGGACGACAAGGGCGAGCAGCCATGCCGCGCCAAGCCCGATGACCGGCTGGGCTGGCCAGATCTTCAGCCCCGCGATTGCCGCCGGGATGGACCAGAGCAACACCCAGGCCACGGTCCGGCAGGGCACGTACCAGCGGGCGAGGGTGGCGGCCTGCGCGGCCGCCACGACGACGAACGGCAACGCGAGCAACGGCAGCAGCCAGGCCGGATGCCGGCTCACGCCGAAACTCACCGCCACCAGGCCCCAGACCGCGACAGAAATGGACGCGGCCACGCCTGGCCGGCCCTCCAGGACGGCGACGATCGCGAACCCGAGGGTGGCGAGCAGCAGGAACGGCGAGGCGAGGGCACCGACGACGACGGCGAGCACCAGCAGGATGACTTTCAGCCCGGCCGGCGCGCGGCCGAACCCGGACCGGGCGCGGTTGAGCCAATCCTGCGCCGGGTTGTTACCGGGCCAGGATTTCTCTTGAGGCCGCACCTTGCTCCCTCGCACTTGTCCCTGTATAGCGCACACGCACCGGATGCGGCAGCACCGAATCTGTTAGAAGGGACACAGGCGGGCATAGCGGCGAACCGCAGCCCGCAGGCGCCTGGCCAAAAAAGCGCACCCTCCCGCGCCAGTCAGGTCCTTCACAACCGGATCGATGCCACGCGCACCGCCGCACGTCACAGGCATACTGGCTGGCCACAAAACCCGGCCGCAGTGGGGCTCCCGGGCAGCCGCAGCCGGGCAACTGCGCCTGCACCGCGCCCCTCGCCTTGGCGCCACACGCTGTTACTGATCGGAGATTTGGCGCAGCCAGCTTACCGATTCACTCCCCGCATCGACCATAAGGCGATGTTGGTGTTTGGCACTAGGGAGGCGGCAGGGATGGGTGAGTGCGGTGAGGTGAAATTTTCGGCGGGATTGGCGCGGCGGCGGCCGCGTCAGGCGGTCTCGCGGACGAACGCGGCGATGACCTCGCCCAGCCGTTCCCCCGCATCTTCCTGCAGGAAATGGCCCGCACCCACGAGCACCGGGTGGTCGCGGCCGGCCGCTCCGGGGATGGCGCGTTTCAAGACCGGCGCCATCCCGCCGGTGATCGGGTCACCGTCGCTGAACGCGACGAGAAAGGGTTTCTCCCAGCCAAGCAACTTCTGCCAGGCAGCGCGGTTGGCCGGCGCGGCCGGATCGTCCGGTGTGACCGGGACCAGCAGTGGCATGGCGCGCGGGCCCGCCTGATAGCTGGCGTCGGGGAAGGGCGCGTCGTAGGCGGCGCGGACATCGCCGGGCAGCGGCTGCTTGCAGCCCGACTGCACGAACCTGCTGACGTCGATGGACGGCGCGGTCGTCATGGCTTTGCGGAACGCCCACCAGATCTCGGGCAGTTCCTGGTCCCCGGTCGGCAGCCCCGTGTTCGCCGCCACGATCCGGTCGAAGCGGCCCGGGTGCTCGGCCGCGAGCCGCAGCCCGATCAGCCCGCCCCAGTCCTGGCCGACCACGGTGATGCCGCCCAGCCCCATGCGGTCGAACACGAGCGACCGCATCCACTCGACGTGCCGCGCATAGCTGTGGTCGGCCACCTCGGCAGGCTTGTCCGAGCGGCCGAAGCCCGGCATGTCTGGTGCGATCGCCCGCAAGCCCGCATCCGCAAGCACGTTCATCACCTTCCGGTACAGGAAGGACCAGCTCGGCTCGCCATGCAGCAGCAGCACGGGCGGCCCGTCCGCCGGCCCGGCCGCCACCCACGCCATCCGCAGCGTGCCGCCGGATCCGTCCGGCACTTCCGCATAGTGCGGCTCGTAGCCAAACCCGGGCAGGCCGGCGAACCGGTCATCGGGCGTACGCACAGTTCGCATGCCGCCATCATGGCAGCATCGGCGCCCTGAGCCGCTGCTGTACGCGACCACTGCGCCCGCGCCGCCCGCCCGCGCCGCCGCGTTCGAGGCCCGTTCCCAGCGGCCGTGACGCTTGCTGCTCAGCAGTCGCGGACAGATCCTTAACGGCTGCGCAGCGTGACGCGACCCTGTCATGCGGACCGGCCGCGGCCTGACGGGGAGTTCCGGGGGGACCCCCGGGCAGCACTGCCCAACGGCTGCGAGCGGATCGTGACTCACTGGGGGCGAAGTATCACGGGCCGGGCTTTGGCCTGCCCAACATCAAGAAAGCGGCCCCGCCGGGCGACGCAACCGCCGGGCGGGGCCTTGGATCCCGCACCCTCCACCGAAGGGAAACGAGACCCATGCCAGAACATATCCAGCACGCTGGGCACGCCGGGAGCACTGCGGCAAGGCCGGCCGCCGAGCGCGCACGGGAACTGCTCGCCGAGATGAGGGAAGAGGACGCCGCGATCAGGGCGGGAACGGACCGCGCCCGGTGGCCCACATCTACGCGCGCCTGGCCGGGGCGCTGGAGGCCGTCCTGCGGGCGGTGCTCGAAGAGATCGGGGAGGCGCGGTGACGCCGCTCCCCCGCAGACACCACCTGTGCGCCGTGCGCTGACCGCTACGACAGCAAGAACGCCCGCCGGTCCGAGAACCGGCGGGCGTTCGGCGCATTGGTGTACGCAGACCAGAGCTTACAGCGCCAAGTGACTGTTTGGCTCCCGGGCGCGGTCGGCAAGGTCCGGGATCTCGGTCACCGTCACCCCGGCCGCCTCAAGCAGTTCCCGGCCCTGGCAGTCGGCGACGAACAGGGCCGGCTCCAGCCACGCGATGACCACACGGCGGATCCCGGCGGCCAGGATGAGCTGAGTGCACGTCCGTGGCCGGGACTTGCGCTGCGAGCAGGGCTCCAGGGTGCTGTAGATGGTGGCGGCGTCCAGCCTCGGGTCAGCGGGCGGGAGCTTGGCCAGGGCCGATTCCTCGGCGTGCACGTGCGGGTCGTTCTCGCGCGAGTAGCCGCGGGACAGCTCGTTCCCGTGCGTGTCCACGATCACAGCGCCGACCGAGTAGGCGCCCGCGGACGGCGGGCACTGGTGCGCCAGGCCGATCGCGAGTTCCATCCACTGACGGTCGTCCGCTGTGACCTCGCCGCTGGTCATCAGTGGCTCCTTTCTGGCGGGTCAGGCTGGCTGCGGCACGGCGCTGGCGAACGCGGCGCGGAAACCGGCCGCGGCTGGCGCCGCGTCCCCGGCTGGCCGAGCCTGATCGCAGCCTCCGCCGTGGCGATCGCTGCGGGGTGATCTCCCATATCCCCGGCGAGCTGGCTTTTCCGGGCCAGAATGAACGCCACAGAGCCCGGATCGCCGCCGAGATGTGCCCATTCCAGCGCGCGATCCAGCCAGTCAGGACAGCGCCGTGCTGGTCGTGGCCGTGCGCCCAGCCGCCGGCAGCTCCGTTTGGGCGTGGCGGCGCGGCGAACGCCAAGGCTCCCGTCCCCTCGGCGACATCGAGGGGACGGCGGACGCGGTGGCCGCGTTCCTCGCCGAGGCTGCGCCCTGAAGACGGCCGCACGGCCGGGGCACCCCGGCCATAGCCCGGCCCTATACCCTCTACCCGTGAGCGAGAATCCGCCGTCGAAACTCGAGCGCCGCGTCGCTGCGGCGGCGCAGGCAGCCCTCACCAGCCAGAAGTAGACCATGGTCGACCGCTGGCGGCAGGGCCGCGTCGATTATCTGGAGAAGCTGGTGTCCGCGGAACCGGGCAAACGCGCGTCCGTGCTCGAATACCTCGGCCGCTGGGCGCAGGCGGCGGGCCTGACGCCGGCCGAGACCGATTACCTGGCGGCGAGCAGGGACCGGCGCGCGCTGCGGTTCACCGCGGCCGACGATCCGGGCGCCGAGCGTGCCTACCGTACCCACTGGATCTCACCCGAGTTGTCCGGCGCGCGCCGTGAGCGCCTTATGCAGCGGCAGAGCAAGGCACCCGACCTGGTCGTGGTCATGCCGATCAAGGATTGGACCTGCGCGGCCTGCGGCGACACCGGCGGTCTGCTGATCATGGACGACGCCGGGCCGCTCTGCCTGACCTGCGCGGACATGGACCACTTGGTGTACCTCGGCGCCGGAGACGCGGCGCTCACCCGCCGGGCGAAGAAGGCGAGCGGGCTGTCGGCCGTCGTGGTGCGGTGGAGCCGGTCAAGAAGGCGTTACGAACGGCAGGGTGTCCTGGTCGAGGAGCCCGCGCTCGAGGACGCAGAGCGGCAGTGCCTCGCCGACGAGGATGCCCGGATGCGGCGCCGCGAACGCGACAAGGAGCGGCGCGCCAACGAGGATGCCGGCTTTCAGGCTCGCTTCGCGGCCGGCATCCTGCGGCTCTTTCCCGGTTGCCCGCCGGCGCGGGCCGAGTCGATCGCCCGCCACACGGGCACCAGGGGAAGCGGGCGGGTCGGGCGCTCCGCGACCGGCCGGGCACTCGACGACGAGGCGATCACCCTTGCCATCGTCGCCTCCGTCCGGCACGAGGACACCGGGTACGACTCACTGCTCATGTCCGGCATGCCACGTGAGGCCGCGAGAGATCGCGTCCAGCGCGGCATCGACAAGGTGATCGACGCCTGGGCGAAGCACGGCAGCGCGGCTCCGTCACGCTCCACCTGACCGCGGCTGGATCTGCCCCGCCAGGAACGCACCGCGCGGCTGCCGCCGCCGGTTAGCTGCGCTGCTGTGACCGGCCAGGATCGGGTTCCGGGTCCGTGCATGTGACAGGCGGGGCGAGGCGCGCGGCGCGGGCCTCGAGGTAGCGCTGCTCGGGCAGGCTGAGGGTTCGGCGTGCGGCAAGGCGATAGTGGGCGTGGGCGGCGGGGCGATCGCCTGCCATCTCGAGCAGGTGGGCGCGCACGGCGTCGACTCGATGATGCCCGGCGAGCGCGGGGTCGGCCTCCGCCACGGCCAACTGCCGCAGGCCCGTTCGCGGCCCGCGGACCATGGCGGTGGCGACAATGCGGTTGAGGGTGACCATCGGCCCGGGCGCGGCGAGGTGCAGCAGGTCGTAGAGCCCAAGGATCTGCCGCCAGTCGGTGTCGGCGTAGCAGGCCGCCTCGTCGTGCACGGCGGCGATCGCGGCCTGTAGCTGGTAGGGGCCGATCGGCGCAGTGGCGAGCGTCGCGGTTATCAGGGCGGTACCCTCGGCGATGGCCCGGGCATCCCACCGGCCACGGTCCTGCTCCGCGAGCGGAACCAGGGTCCCGTCGGCGCGGGTCCGGGCCGGGCGGCGGGCGTCGGTGAGCAGCATGAGCGCGAGCAGCCCGGCGACCTCGCCGTCTTCGGGCAGGGCGCGGCGTAGCTGGCGGGTCAGGCGGATGGCCTCGGCAACCAGGCCGGACCGGTGCAACGCGGAGCCGGAACTCGCGGTGTATCCCTCGTTGAAGATCAGATATAGCGCGTGCAGCAGGGCGTCCATCCGCTGCGGGAGTTCGGCCTGCGGGGGCATCTGGAACTCTGCGCCGCTGGCTTTGATCCGCTGCTTCGCCCGGCTGATGCGCTGCGCCACGGTGGCCTCGGGGACCAGGAACGCGCGGGCGATCTCCACCGTGCTCAGCCCGCCGACGGCGCGCAGCGTGAGCGCCACCTGGGAAACAGGCGTGAGCGACGGGTGGCAGCAGAGCAGGAACAGGGTCAAGGTGTCGTCGGTGGCCGGGGCGGGCTCTGGGTCCGGTGGCGCAAGCGCGGCGGCGGCCTGCTCCCGGCGCCGGCGGGCCGTCTCATTGCGCGACAGCTCGATCCGCCGGCGGGACG
>WNGJ01003285.1_pt1 | contig 16609 bp, 23 predicted proteins | sample 5400611 | NCBI WGS metagenome assembly WNGJ01 (sample SAMN13153375, study PRJNA577476) | soil metagenome | isolation source: 40 cm soil or saprolite under Garry oak tree replicate 1 | place: USA:California | collected 2016-06-15 | reverse complement strand
GAGGCCGCGGCACTCGACGCAACCGGCCCGGCTATGTCGTGCCACCCGACGCCCTCGGCGCCCTAGCCAATCCAGGAACGAAAGGAACCACCGGCATGAATACCCGGCCCAGCACCATCGCGCGGGAACTGTCCGCCGTTCCTGCAGTCAGGGGGAACGAGCGGTGAGCGCCCAGTTGAGCCCTGAAGAGGTCGTGCGCAAGTTCTTCGACTGCTACACCAACGGCCGCCCGGAGGGTTTCGACGAGGTCGTCGCGCCCGACTATCTCGACTATGGCCATACGCCGCCCGGGCGTGGTCCCGGCGGCGCGCGCGACGACTACCAGAACGCGGTCAGGCAGGCCGGCGCGGTGATTGGCTATACGATCGACGCGCTGGTCGCCGACGCGGAGATGGTGGCGGCCGCCTGGACCGGCACGCTGCCCGGCGGCGCCGAGATCGGCAAAGGGCTGAGCCTGTACCGCACCTCCGGCGGCCTGCTCCGCTCGACCCGGCACGCCCTGATCAGGACCACGCCCTCGTGAGGATCCTGTGTTCGCCTGGGAGTTCTCCTCCGGCCTGTCCAGCTGGGACGAGGCGCCAGTGCCCGGGCAAGTCGGCAAGCGGCTGTTCGAAGGGCTCTTCCAGAAGAAGCTCCCGCCGCAACGGGCCGAACTGGTCAGCAACATCACGCACTGGGCCTACGGCATGCTCAACGGCGCGGCATACGGAATCGCCGCAGAGTCGCTGGGCCAGCCGCGGACCTGGTACGGGCTCCCGTTCGGCGCAGCCGTACGGGCCGTCGATTACGCGGTCCTCCCGGCCGCCGGGCTGTACAAGCCGATCCAGGACTACGACCGCGACACCCTGGCCAAGGACCTCACCGCCCACCTCGTCTACGGGACCGCCGCCGCCGCCGCTCTGCGGCTCCTGTCACCCTTGACCAAGCATCCGCGTAACGGCTGAGTGCGCGGCGCGTCGACGCCGGTGTCATTCCGGACCGCTGACAGTTCAGGCTGACCACCCCACCAAGCCCGCCCTGACCCGACAACTCGCGATCTTCTGGAGGAGAGCCCGTGTCCGACGTCACCCATAAGGCCGACCCCAGTTCTCCCGGTGGTTCTGCTTCGCCAGGCGCGGGAGTGAGTTCCCGGCGTGTGGCGGAGCAATTGGATGAGGCCGCATGCCTGGAACTGCTCAGCGCCGGGCGGATCGGCCGCCTGATCTACAACAGCCGGTACGGGCCGGTGGCGCTGCCGTCGGAGTACAAGATGCATGACGGGTCGATCGTGTTCCGTACCTACCGGGTCACCTTCACCGAGGAGGACTTGCGCAGTGGTATCGCGCAGGCCGAGTACCAGGTCGTCGTGGAGGTCGACCAGGTCGACCCGGAAGCGCACGAGGGGTGGGTGGTGCTAGTGCGGGGCACGGCGCATCACGTGGATACCAAGGCCGAGCGTGCGTCGATCAGCACCGTTGGCCTTCAGTCGTGGGTAGAGGCCGAACCCGAGCACTTCATCCGGGTGGTTCCCATCAGCATCGCGGGCCAGCGCCTCCGCTCGGCATGATGCCGACAACGGTGACTTCCGAAAACGAGGCTGAGAATAGCCAGCGCTTGAGTGCAGCGACCACCGGCCCCGGCCCCCCACGGCCAGAATCCGCCGCGTAGCGCTCAACCACATAGTGGACGCCAGCAACGAAGGAAGCCCGAGCGTGACGTAGTTCAACGTCTTCATCCGGGTCAGCCGGAAGGCCCAGCCGCTCCGCGGCATCCATGCCATCGATCATGGTCAGGGTCATGAACTCCCAGAAGAAGGTATGGCGTATGGCCCCGTCTCCGCTCGCGCTGCCAGCTCACCCACAGGGCGGCCAGCACGGCGATCACCACGGCGCTGACCACGGCCGGCAGGATGATCCAGGCTGCCCCGTTCCCGGTCACCATCCGGCCTCCGCGCCTTCGATCCACCGGGCGTAGACAGGCAGCTTGCCACCTTTGCGGATGAACTGGTAAACGAGTTCGTAGACCTCCCCGAGGTCGTAGGGGACCTGCTGCAGGCGGTCCAGCGCGGCCTGTAGCCGCTGCGCGAGCTTGTCCAGGACCTCGGCGGCGGCCTCGCACAGCCGGATTCCCGCCTCGCCGCGGAGGACCAGCACACGACTCTGGCCCGCGCGCGTTTCTACGACGAGTCGATCCAGCATCTCGCGCTCGCGGTTACGGTCGAGCAACCTCGCTCGTGAGAGGTGGGTGTCAGACATGCGAGCCCAGGTTATCGCGGACGAGAGGCGCGTCGGCCGGCGGCTGGGAGGTCCGGGTGATCGACCACGAAGTCGGCCAGTGCCACGCCGGATTCTGCCGTCGCGTGTGCGGCATCTCCCGTTATGCCCGAAAGCGGGATTAGGTCTTCGGGGATCGAGGAATCCCAGCCGCACCCATCCAGGCCGGGATATCCCAGGCGCTCCAATTCCTCCATCATGACTAGATCGCTCCAGGTCCGGGAAACGTGCTGCGATCCGTGCGGGTGCCGCACCAGGTGAGGTATGGGTGCTGGCCATGCCTGCGCGTGGGAGCTGTGCAGGTGGGAAATGCCGGTACGTGGGTTCAGCGTGGCAGTGCGCTGCAGGCGGGCGGCCGGCAGTCCGCCCGTGCTCTCCGGGAGCCTCCGTGCGCGCGATAGCTGCCCTGCTTCGCTTGGCGTGGCCGCGATCTCACACGCGGAATGGACAAGTCCTGCTGGCCGGGTGCGGCCGGCGCGTCTTCATCGGCCAGGCCTGCATTATAAATTTGCACAACAGCAAGGGCAGCGAACGTCCGGATCTGCCGCAGACAGGGTCGAGCGTCGCGCACCGAGACTCTGACCATGCCTACGTGCTCAGCCGGTAGCCATGAACTCTGCCAACCAACCGAGGACAGAGGCTGACGGGAAGCCTGTCACGGAGAGCAACATGCATTCTGCGCGCGTCCGCGCAAGGACCCGCCTGCTGCTTGGCCGCCGCGGCGAAGCGACTGTGACCGTACTGGTTGCAGAGCTGGGAGATCTGCGCGTTTGGGCCATCACTAACCTCCGGGCCTCGATAATGCCGTGAGCGGGCAGGCACCAGCCCGGGCGCCACGTCGAAGGCCGGCATCGTAAAGGCGCTGGCCTCACGCATCGGCGGACGCAGCAAGCGCCTGGCGCACTGTGGCGGCCAGGCCGCGCCCGTTCGAGCCGCCAGCATCGATGTCGGGGTTGTAAATCGCCACCTGCAGGCCCACGGCACGGCCCGAGCGCACTGCGATGCTCAGCGCCGATAGCAGCTCATCCCAGGCCAGGCCGTCCGGCCGGGGATCATCCACCGCCTGCATGATCGTCTCGTCGAGGACGTCGGCGTCCAGGTGAATCCAGAACCCGTATCCCGGGCCCCCGTCACGAGTCAGATACCTCACAGCCTCGCGGGCGGCCGCACCGGCGCCAAGCCGGCGGACCTGGTCACGGTCAATAACCAGCAAGCCTGCCGGCAGCGGCTGACAGCCCCGGCGTTCCCGGTCAGCAGCGTCGCGGCAGGCGAACACCACCACATCGTCAGCCCGTACCAGCGGCCGTCGGCTCTCGATGTCGGTAACGACGTCAGGCCCGTAGCCGGTCGCGAACGCAAGATCGCTCGCCGACGCCGCGCCGCTGAGCGGATTGACCTCCGGCTGGTAGAAGTCGGCATCGCCGTCGATGTACAGCAGCCCGTAACGGCCGCGCCGCCTGAGCGCCAGCATCGTGCCAAGCAGGATCGAGCAGTCTCCTCCGAGCACGACAGGGAACTCCCCTTCGCCGAGCACCCTCGTCACCGCATCGGCCAGCAACGGAGAGTAGTCCCGGATCGCTTGCGGATTCATGACGTGCGTTCCAGGGTCACGGTCAGCGCTGTACCCGGCCGCCTCGATCCGGCCTGCCCGGCGAGCTGCCAGGCCGTCCGCCAGCCCGGCTCCGAGCAGCACTTCGGGGGCGCGCTCGACACCCAGGTGCTCCGGGACGTGTCCCAGAGCGGATGGCGCCTCCACAATCGCGTACCTGGGCATGCGCCCACCTCCTGCATCAGCCGCGGGAACCGCGGCGCAGGTCTGCCGGATCGACCACCCCGGTATTCTTCCACCGGCAAGACAACTTCCTTACGAGCCATCCGGACCGCTCGCAGGCCACAACATAGAAGCGAAGCCGCGAGGCAGTCAGCCTGGTGATCTGCGGACGGTCCATCCGCGCGCTCGCGTACCTCTCGGCCGTTCGTATTCGGCAGGGAGGATCAGCGGTGTCGTGGCCGGACTCGTCCGTCACAGCCCAGCGTGCGGCGCGGTACCCCTTCGTGTAAACCTCCGGATTTTCGAGGCGTCTCACCGCCTGCGCGAACGTTGACAATCTGGTGCTGGTGGCGCGGTGGGCTTCCTGCCTACGACGAACGGCTCGACCGCTCGTCGACCGGGCAACGTTGCCTGATACGGCTCTAGGAGACCGGTCGCCGGGTAGTCCTGGCGGCATGGCTGACATAGGTGAATCAGTAGGCGATCTGCATCTCGGGACCGTCGTCATCAACGTTCAGGGACATGTGCCGCGCGGTGGACTTCTGGACTGCCGATCGGGGCTACGTGCGGCGCGAGCGGGACTGGGACCCGGAGTTCATGATGCTGGTCGACCCGGCCGGACGGCAGCTCCCGGGTTTCCCTCCAGCTGGCGACTGGCCGCCGAAGGAACCCGTCCGGGTGCACCTGGACCTCTACACGGGCGAGCAGGCCCGCCATGTCGAGCGGCTGGTCACGCTGGACGCGGCACGTGTGGATGAATGGCCGTATCCGGACGGTGCGGACTTCATTGTCATGCGTGACCCGGACGGCAATGAGTTCTGCGTGATCGGCCACCCCGAACGGTAAGCGCGCAGTCCTACGCGGGCGCGCCGCCGGCGGTTCTGCCCTGGCGCGGCGCCCCGGCCAGATGCGGCGTGAAATCGACGCATGGTCTGGCGTCAGCGGGTAGGGCACGGGGCCACCGAGAAAGGAGACGCACCATGACGGCACAGGAAACCGGCACCGTAACCGGTACGAAGGACAAGGATTACAACCTGATCTGGTATGTCGAGGCGTGCCTGAGCAACGCGCTGCGGCTGGAGACCTACATCCAGGACGCGACCCGCGAGGACGACTCCGAGCTGGCCGACCTGTTCCGCAAGACGCAGGCGGACAGCCGCAAGGGCGCCGAGGTAGGCAAGCAGCTGCTGCGCTCGCGGCTTGCCTCCTGACAACCTCCGCGACCGCCTGCCCGCGCACCCCGCCGCACCAAGGCACACGCCCAGCCTGTTCGGGATGAAGATCTTTACCCCGAACAGGCTGGGCACCCCCCCGGTGACCGTTCACGGCCCTCCGGGGTGGTCCCGCCCAGATGCCGTGCATCGGTCGTGCTCTAGCGTGAGTTCCAGGCATGGCTGCCGTACCGGGCATGCGCCGCAAATCGCTTTCGCCTTGACGTTGTCCCCGGGCGCGTCCGTCGATGAGACCAGGAAGAAGATCCGGGTCGGCTTGCGCGCAAGCGCCGGCCGCGCTCGTCACTCGGGTTTCCGTGCAGGTGAGCAGGGCCAATATCTCGAAGGAGAAGCTCCCGCTTCCCGGCAGATCCAAGCACCAATGTGGTGTCGTGGGGCTTGACTTGGGCGAGTTCGGTGACGGCGCGCCACGCGGTGACCCCGGCCACGCCTATGGCCGCGGCCGTCCGGAGTTGGAAACCCCGCGATTCAAGCTCGCCCAGGTCGAGGCCGCCGGAGCAGCTCAGCCGGCCCAATCGTGAGGACCGGGCCGCCTGGGTCCATGCTGTCCCGGACGAGCACACTTCCGGCGCTTGGCTTGGCGGCCACCTGGATGCACTCGCCGCCGTTGTCCCGCTGTAGCTGGAGGTGCGCCAGCGGGTGCTGTTCATGTGGTCCATCGTTGTTAAGCAACTCTCCTGACTAGGTCGCGGGAGGCGCCGCGGGGCAGGGCCTCGATCGCAGCCGCTCGAATGCCTGCGCTGCCTTGCTGACCAGCGCGGGCTTCTCGATCGTGATGCCCTCGACCGCGGTTTCTGCGTAGACGATAACGGGCGTGTCATCGAAGCTGCCAACGAAGAACCCTCCGAGCAGCCCCGCGTGCGTGCCGACCTCGGCCGGAACGATCTGGATCGTGACCGCCGGACGGCAAGACATCTCACCGAAGTGAGCCAGCTGGTCGCACATGATCTTGGCTGAGCCGACCTGCCGGTGCAAGACTGCCTCGTCCAGCACGGCCATCAGCTCGGGCAGATCGGTGCGATCCAGGATGGCCTGCCGTTCGATCCGTGCGCTGACGAGGGCATCCAGGTCGTCACTGCTAGCCGCTGGCTGCCAGGCCTGGAACAGGGCCCGGGCGTAATCACGGGTCTGCAGCAGGCCCGGGACCAGGATCGGCTGCCAGGTCCGCAGGGCCGTGGCCTGCTGCTCGGCGTCCACCCACTCCCGGAACCAGTCCGGGTACGCCCGTTCGCCTGCCGGGCCAGCAGCGTGAGCCGGGAGTACAGCCCGTCCAGATACGGGAACGCCCCGTCGATCGCCACAGCCACCTCCGGTGACGGGAGCCTTTCGCCGGTGGGCGTGCAGGTTCTCTTCGGGTTTCTGCTCTCGCTGCCGTTCACCAACCGGTTCACCAGGCTCAGCAGGAGCTGTATCTGGGCACGCTCGTACTGGCTGCGGTCGCGACGGCACTGCTGCTCGGACCGGTCGCGTTTCACCGCCTGGTGTTCCGCCGTCGCCAGAAAGAGCGTCTCGTCCGGACGCTAACGTGATGGCGGTCGCGGGACTCGCCGCCGTCGGCTTGGCCGTGTCGGCCGCCGTCTTGCTGGTGACCGGCTATGTCACCAGCGTCCTGCCTGCTGGGCTGATCACCGCCTTCGTCACCTGCATGTTCGGCATGCTGTGGGTTGCGTTTCCGCTCGCGCGCAGCCGCTGACTAGTACCCGCCGATCCTCCGGTCCGCGGCATCCCGTTCAATCGCGCCGTGTTGCCGTGATTGGGCGGGCCCGGTCTGGGCAGTGGCACGGCCCGAGGAGGAGCACGTCATGCTGGTGTCGCTGCGGCGATGGTTGTCAGTTCCTCATATGAGCCGCTGCGGAGCCGTGCTATCCGTGCTCATCGCCCTGGCTGTGCTGCTGCAGCTTGCCGCCGGAGTCGGCTTGGCCTACGTGGCCGGTTTCTCCCAGGTTGACGCGACGCTAGGAAACATCCGCTGGGTCTGGCTCTTTGTCGTCGTGGGTGCCCTGCTCGTTTCCTTCGCCGGCTACTACTGCGCCTATCAGGGGATCTTCCGGGTCGAGCAGGGACCGACCCTATCGCGTCGGCATCTGCTCGCGGTCGTCGTAGCGGGATTCGGCGGTTTCTTCGCCCATGGAAGAGGCGCGCTGGACCAGTATGCCCTCGAGGCGGCGGGCGCGGTCAGGCGTGATGCTCAGGTGCGTGCCACCGCGCTGGCGGGCCTGGAACACGGGGTGCTGGCCGTAGGCGTCTGCGGGGCCGCGATAGCGGTTCTCGTATCCGGGCTCGTCCAGCCGCCGGCCGACGCCACGGTTCCCTGGGCGGTCATCCCCGTTCCCGGATTCCTGGTCGCCTTCTGGGCCGCCGGACGGTACAGGGCCAGGTTCCGCGACCGCGCGGGCTGGCGCGGCGCGCTGGCGGCGTTCCTGGATTCGGTGTATCTCATCCGCGTGTTGTTCCTGCGCCCGCACCGGTGGGCGTCGGCGCTGCTCGGCATGGCCCTGTTCTGGGCCGCGGAGGCCTTCGCGGCCTGGGCCGCGCTCGCGGCCCTCGGGGTGAGAATGAGCGTGGCCGCGCTGATCGTCGGTTTCGGGACCGGGATGGTGTTCACCCGGCGCACCGGGCCGCTCGGCGGCGCAGGTGTCCTGGTCCTGGTGCTGCCGCCCGTCCTCTGGTACAGCGGCGCCCCGCTCGCGGCCGCAGTGGCCGGCGTGTTCTTCTACCAGGTTCTGTTCCTGTGGCTACCGATGCCTGTCGCGCTGACCCTGCTGCCGACCTTGCGGGCGATGGGGGAGCAGCGGGAATCCCTTGCCGTTCATCACGAGCCTGGGGTCACGGACCATGGGCGGCAGCAAGCGTACCGGCCGGGTCAGCCCGCGCCAGCTGCCGCGCCTCACCGCGCGTTATGTAGCGCTGGTTTGCGCTGGCCAGGACCGGCAAGTGGAGAGCGGCGAAGGAGGAGTCATGCCCAGAGCACAGATCAAGGACGAGAAGACCTACCGGGAACTCCGCGGCCACGGAGAAAGCAAGGAAAAGGCGGCCCGGATCGCGAATGCCGCGGCCACCACCTCTCGCAGCCGGGTGGGGCGCAAGGCCGGCAAGAGCGGCTCCTACGACGACTGGACCAAGCCGGATCTCCTCAAGCGGGCCAGGGAAATCGGCATCAAGGGCCGCTCCACGATGACCAAGGCAGAGCTGATCAAAGCCCTCAGGAATCACTAGGCGCTGGTGGCCGGCACAGCCGGGCGGATGCTCGTCAGCCGGCGCCCGGCAGGCAGACCTGGATCGCGCCGCCGGCCTCGCGGGCCTCGAAGGCGGGCTGTGGCGCCGTCGCAGGGCCGCGGGCCACTGACCCGTCGGCGATACGGAACGCGCTGCCATGCCATGGGCAGGTCAGGCAGCCGTCCGCCAGCTCGCCGCCGGACAACGGGCCCGACATATGACTGCACCGTCGGCCAGCACGTGGACAGTGCTGCTGGTCCGGACGGCCACGACCGGGACCTCGCCGAGCATCTGGCGCACCAGTTTGCCCTCCGGCAGGTCGGCTGCGGCCATGAGGTACTGCCAGCCGGGCTTGACCAGGTGCGGGACGTCCTCCGCGTGGTTGGCTCCGCCGGCCAGCCGGAAGGAGATATGACCGCCGAGCAGCCCGCTCACCGAGGCGGCGGCCAGTCCTGTAAAGCGCAGCGCGCGACTCAGCCGCGGGTCGCGGGGAGCCAGTGAAGCCCCGTACAAGCCCATCGCGACGACATTGCCGGCGGCGTGGACGATGCCGACGCGCATCTGCTGCTCATGTTGCTCGGACCAGTCAGCCGCGCCCGCTAGCGCGGCCGGCGCTGACGCGATGAGGCCGGCGGCTACCAGTTGCCGGGAGGCTTTCTCATCACCGCGGGAAAGGTCCAGGATGGCCGCCGATAGCCAGGCCCCGACCGGGACCTGAATAAGCATCGGGTGCAACGGGTGACCAAGCCAGACCCCGTGCAGCATGTCACGCAGCCTTCCCGGCCGGATCAGCCGGGCCGCCCGCTGTCCCGCGGGCACCAGGCGGTCAAGACGGGACTCCTGCTCGAGATGGGAAATGAGCCGCATGGCGTTCCGCGCTCCCCGCGGTTTGCCAGCCTAAACCGGCGCCTGCCGATCCCTGGCCATCAGGTCGGCGCCGGATGTTTGCCCGGTCCGGCGGCGGGCAGCGAGGGGAACTCTCGAGGGGGTGGAAATGGTCAGTTCTGGTCGGACGCTCACCGCGACTGGTGCGCTTTACGGTGATGAACACGTCAGCCCGTGGCCCGGTGCCGCCACCGCTGCGGCCTTCGCTCACGCGGTCCGGTCGGGCCGGCTGGACCTGCCGCTGCCGGGTAGCGGCCGGACCCGTGAGCGCTGGGCCGTCCTGGCCGGGTTGGCAGAGGAAGACCTTTCCCTGGCCCGGCTTGCCGAAGGTCACACCGACGCCATCGCTATCCTGGCCGAGCTCGGTGGCAGTCCATCGCCGCCCGGGAGCCGCTGGGGGGTCTGGGCCGCGCAGCCTCCCGGCCCCGGGCTGATAGCCACCAGGACCGGTCACGGCTGGCGGCTGGACGGCACCAAGCAATACTGCTCCGGGGCACGTTCCTGCACCGACGCCCTGGTAACCGCGGCGGCGCCGGACGGGAACCGGCTGTTCGCGGTCGGTACCCGCGATCTGTCTCCCGTTCCCGGTTCGTGGCCGGCCACGGGCATGGCCGCTAGCGACACGCTCGACGTCGAGTTCACTAACATCGCGGCGCAACCGGTCGGCGAGCCTGGCCGCTATACTGGCCGGCCCGGCTTCGCGCATGGCGGCGCGGGGGTAGCCGCGTGCTGGTACGGCGGGGCCTGCGGGGTCGGGCGGATGCTGCTGGCCGCCGCGGCCGAGCGCGATGTGGGACCGCACGCCCTGGCGCACCTGGGTGCCGTCGACATCGCCCAGCACACCGCGCGGTCGGCCCTCGACGCGGCGGCTGCCGGGATCGACGCGGACCCGGCGGACCGGGAGGGCGGCGGCCGGATCCGCGCCCTTCGGCTGCGTGCGCTGGTCGAGGCCGCGGCCACCGAGGTCATGCACCGGGTGGGCCGCGCGCTCGGGGCCGGCCCGCTGAGCCATGACGAGGCGCATTCCCGCCGGGTCGCGGACCTCACCGTGTACCTGCGGCAGCATCACGCCGAACGCGATCTGGCCGAGCTCGGCGCGCTCGTGGCCGGCAGCGGTCCCGCGTGCTAGGTCAGGGCGCAACCCCGGTCGCGCCGAACCGCATCGACCTGCCCGGAACCGCCGAGGAAACCTGGGAGGCGTGGGCCGGGCTGAGGGATCTTCCGGCCGCTGATCCGCGCTTACCAGCTTGACGCCCTGACCGGGGTGTGCCGCGCCCACACGCAGGTCACCGGCGTCCCGCCCGAGGCAGAGTAATCCCGGCGCGCCGTCTGTGACCCATTCACCCCCCGCACCTAAGTCCTAGGCCAGGCTCCTTCCTCCGACGGTGGCGGCTGCCACCGGAGAGACCTGCTGCCGGGGCACTGTCCTCTGGTCGCCAGAAGGGGGCAGGCGGGCCTGAGCCTGCCGGTCTTGAGGAACCGGGCGTCACCCGCCGGAGCTGGACCAGGCCTGAGGTCGTGTGGCGCTTGCTGGCGCCGACAGGGCCGCGGTAACGGCGCTCATGACGTGGCCTCCGTCGCGGCCAGGCAGGTCACGTTCGGGTGATCGGCGCATGGATTGACGTCGGCGAATGAGGCAGGACCGCAGCAAGCTGCGAGCCGCCGTTCCCCGGCTGAGGCGGCGGCCGCCTTTTATGGCGAGTTCGGGGAGAACAGCCGCCCATCTGAGCACATCACGTCGGCCGCTGCCCAAGCTCACCTGCCATCTGGCCCGGGCGTGCGGGCGTCCTCGCCGGCCGCGGCGAGCAGGCTGAGGAACGGGCCGATCCGGTGCCCGTCCTGGGCGGGGTGCCGGAACACGCTGTCGTGGTTGACGGTGTACCGGGTGCGCCGCCCGGTGCGGGTGCGGGTCAGGTATCCGGCGGCCTCCAGGTCGGCCACGATGGCCTGGACGGTGCGCTCGGTCAGTCCGGCCACGGCGCTGATGTCCCGGATCCGGGCGCCGGGGTTGCGGGCGATCTCTACGAGCACGTGCCCGTGCCCGGTCAGCAGCGTCCAGCCGCCACCGCTCTCGTCAGGGTCGCTCATGCTTCCCGATTGTATAACTCGCGAGAGAAAACACGCGAGATTTTTCTCGTGCTTCTATTGACAGGCGTCTGGCTCGCGGCCGATCCTGATAATGCTCCTGGCCGGGTCAACCGCCCCACCCTCCGCCGCGCGGCGGCTCAGGCGCAGCGGCGCGCCCGGCAGCAGCGGCGTTCAGCGCAGCCGTACTCGTGGCCACAGGAGGTGACGCAGATGCATGCCGGCAGGTGCCCCTTTGAGGTGGTCAGCGGCGTTCCGGTCGTGACGGCACCAGAGGAGATCGACATCACCAACGCCCCGGAGCTGCGGTCGGCCCTGCTGGAGGCAGCCGCGCACGGGCACGGGACCCTCGTGGTCGACATGACCCGGACCCAGTTCTGCGATTCGTCCGGGCTGCATACGCTGCTGGCGGCGCACAAGCGCGCCCAGGCCGAAGGCGGCGAGCTGCTGCTGGCCATCACCGCCGCGCCCGTCCTCCGCGTCCTCGCGATCACCAGCATCGACCGCATGATCCCCAACTTCACCAGCCTGGACCAGGCCCTCGCGCAAACATCCGCCAACGGGTCAAACGGCCGCCGGCGAGCTGAGGCCCTCGGAGGGAATGAGCTCGTGGCCCAGCACGGCATTAGCGAACTCGACGGAGAAGCCTGCTGACCGAGACGCCGCCGCCAGTGTGATCCGGACCGTGCGGGACCTGCTGTTACCAGTTATGAGTTAGAGCGTCGCCGCCGAACGGCGAAAGGATCGTTCAGCTGGGCGCGCTCGGAGGTGCCTCACTAGCTGCGCCGGTTATGCCCCGAGGGGATATTCGTCCTCGTCCGCGGTGGGCAGAGGACATGGGTCATTCCGCTGCTCCCTTGCTAGACGCCCTGGTCGATTACCACGCACGGGACCGGTACGGGTTACCGCGCCGGGACACCGCCGGGGTGCGGATCCGCGTACTCGCGCCGCGCTCGGCGAGGACGCGTTCCGGTCCGATGTCCTGGCCACGGCCGGGCTGGATGACCGCACGTCTTCGCACGGCTACCTGTCCAGGGCCGAAGAGCTGATGGCGGACGTGGTCGGCGCGGAGCAGGCCTTCTTTTCTACCTGCGGCAGTTCCCTGTCGGTTAAGGCCGCCATGCTAGCCGTGGCCGGCGGCCAGAGTGACCTGCTGATCCGGCCTGCACGTCCTGCGGGAGGAGTTCCTCGGCGCCGAGACATCGCACGACCTGGATCCGCTGCACGTGGTCATCGACGTGTCTGACCTCGGAGTAACCGGATACGATGCCGCCGACTGGCAGGTCGAGGCAGCTGCTCACCGCTTTCTCGGCAACGTCATCGTCTGAGCAGGCAATGTCAACGCGACGGCAGTCACCATGGTCCGTTCGGTCTGAATAGTCTGGCCTGGCGCGGTGGGTTACGCACCCTGCCGTCAGGTCAGTAGCGGCCGGGGTCGTCCGGGCGCCGGGAATAGGGCATGGCGGCGGTGCCCGGCGACGGACTGTGGCCGTCGGCATACGGGCGGCCCTGTTCGGACAGGCCCGTGCTCTCGGCGGCGCCTGCTGGTCGCAGGCCCCGGGCCCGGTGCGGCCGGTGCTGGTGTAATGAGCGGTGTGCTCACCCAGGACCGCGTGCCTGTGCCGCGGCCCGGCGATGAGCATGCGGTCGGTGGCGCGGCTCATACTGTGCGCACCTGGCGTTCGGCATAAGCGCTGGCCCGCGGGCTGCGCGGCGGGATCTTCACTGCCTCCATCCCGGCGCCGGAAAGCATCGCGCCGAACGCCCCGGTGAACTGCCCGGCCCCGTCCCGGATCAGGAACGGAACTGGCGGGCGGCGCGCTCATCGAGATCCATCAGCAGGTTCCGTGCCTGGTGCACGGTCTACGCGGTGCGGGCGGTATCCGCAGCCGTATCAGTATCCGCCGCACCGCGGAGGCGCTGGCGCGGATGCCCAGGCCGGGCAGTTCGCCCTGGATCCGCAACGGGCGGGGGAGCAGCCGGGCAAGGGCAGCGATCACCGCCCGGTCGGCCCAGTCCGGTTCCGGCTTGGGATTCTGCCGCCGGAGCACCGATACCTCCTGGCGCGGGACTAGCTGCCCGGTGTCCTGGCGGCGGCGGATCCCGCGAGCAGGGCCATCCAGCCCGCCAGGCGGTCGAAAATCAGGTAAAGCATCCGTACGGTCAGGGACCAGCGATCCTGCCAGCACGCCATCGTCACCGCACGCAAACTCACAGGTCAGCCCTCTAAGCCCTGTTTTGGAACCCACAGTCCGTGTTTAGCCGCTTGGCGGAGGGTAGTGCGTCGCGGAACGGCTTACCGGGCCGCCACCCATCACCAGGGGGAACACCATGTCATCTGATGCGATCGTCATGCTCAAGGCCGACCACAAAGAGATCCGCCGCGTGTTCCGGGAGTTCCAGGCCGCGGGCGATAGGGCCGATAAGAAGAAGGCCAAGCTTGTCGGGCAGATCATCGAGCTGCTGACCGTGCACACCTACATCGAGAACGAAGTGATGTACCCCGAGGTCCGCGCCCTGCTCCCCGCCCTTGAGGACGACGTGCTCGAGTCGTATGAGGAGCACCACGTTGCCGACATCCTGTGCATGGAGTTGGCAGGCATGGCCCCCGACGCGGAGCGCTTCGACGCCAAGACCGCGGTGCTGATCGAGAACGTCACCCATCACATCAAGGAGGAAGAGGACGAGTGGTTCCCGCAGGTGCGGGCCGGGCTCAGCCGCAAGCAGCTTCAGGAAATCGGAGCCAGGCTTGAGGAAGCCCGGGCAAAGGCACCGCGGTCGCCGGCCCAGCCCAGCGCGATGAAGAAGACGATAGATGCCGTCATCTCCTGACTCAAGCGGGTAGCCAGCGGCATGGTCGCTGCGTCTCCCAGGAGGCAGCCACCGAGAGCCGCGCCGGTCAATGGTCCGGGCGAGTCGCGGTACAGGCCCATGGCCCCAGCCCGGATCGCCCCGATCATCAGCGGGAACGCGAACGCCGCCCCTGCGCCAAGCTGGCGTGCACCCGGGCCAGCGGAGGCCGGGCTCCTCATCAACCCAGGTCACCGGCTGGGACAGGCTCAGCGGTGGCCAGCGCGTCCCGGCACGGTCCCTCTCCCAGCGTCAGGGCCTCGGCGAACTGCTCACTGACCGGGTCCGTCACGCACATCACGAATCCGGGCCCGGGCCGCTGGCGACGGTCACCCTCGCCTGGACCGCCCCCGTGGCTGGCCCGAGCCGCCGGGCCTCGCTACCCGCTCGTGTGAGCGCTACGCATGGCTTAGTCGTGTTTATACACGGCCGGGGCGGCGTGGTGTTTGCGGAGCACAGTGCGAGTACGGGCGCCCGCGTCATTTTCGCGGAGGAAGGCAGAATCATGTTCCGGACAAGGTCGGTCACGGCATCGCCGCAGGCGCTGCCGGAGTCACCATGCTCAACGCCATCACCTACCTCGACATGGCCGTCCGCGCTCGCCCGTCCAGCGATACCCCGTCGCAGGCCGTGGAGCGGTTCGCCCGTAAGGCAGGCACGCAGGTCCCTGACGAGGGCGATGAGCGCGGGAACCGCCTGGCGGACTGGGGTCGCTGGCGGGATCACCGGCGCGATGAGCTGGTCAGTCACGGCCGCCTCCCGGGAGGGAGCCAACAAGACCAGCCTGCCTGCGGGCAGCTGCCCGCAGGCGTGTTCAAGCAGTGTCTGGTTTGGGGAGAAATCACCAGGTGTGGTGTCCGAGGGACTTGAGCCCGGAAACCGGTGAGATTTCCCGGATCGGGAAATTCATGTGGCCAGCGTAGCGGTCAGGCTGCTCCAGCGCCCTGGTGACCACCTCTCTACCTTGTCGTCGCCGACTGTCCGCGGCCGGCCTGGCCGCGGCTGGTCCGTGAGGCCCTCCAGCCGGGCCCTCAGGAACCGCGACCGCCACTTCGATACCGTGCCCTGGGAAACGCCCAGCTCATCGGCAACGAACTGGTTCGACTCCCCGTCCGCACAGGCCAGGGTGATCCGCGACCGCAGCGCCAGCGCCTGCGCGGTTTTCCGCCGCCTTGCCCATGCCTCCAGCGCCCGGCGCCCGTCAGCGGGCAGCTCGACAGGAACCAGGCACGTCAGCGGTCCGGGTCCATGGTCCGGTCCCGGGTGCGCCGGGCTTGGTCGACCCGGCGTTTCTCCGGGTCGTTGAGTTTGCGGGTGTCGCGTAGTTCGGCGAAGGGCTCGACGCCTTCGGGCAGCCCGGCGCGGATGGCGCGTTCGCGCTGGGTTTCGGCGTTGAACTCAGCCCCGAGCAGGATCGCGATGTTGGAGATCCACAACCAGACCAGGAAAATGATCACGGTGGCGAGCGATCCGTAGGCCTTGTTGTAGGAGCCGGAGAAGCTGACGTAGACGGCGAACAGCCCGGAGGCGATCAGCCAGATGATGACGGCCAGGATGCCGCCAGCCGAGATCCACCGGAAGGCGGGCTGCCTGACGTTCGGGCTGGCTTTGTACAGCAGCGAGTACATCACGCTGACGATGATCACCAGCACCGGCCATTTCGCGATGTCCCAGATCAGCACCGCGGCATGGCCGATGCCGAAGGCCGTGCCGACCTGGTTCGCGATCGGTCCGGTCAGCACCACGATCGCGGCGGCGATCACGAGCATGACGACAAGCGCGAGCGTGGTGAACAGCCGGACCGGGCCGGTCTTCCAGATCGGGCGGCCTTCGTCGACGTCGTAGATGGCGTTCGAGGCGCGCATGAAGGCCGCGACATAGCCCGAAGCGGACCACAGGGCCACCACGATGCCGATGATCCCTGCGACGCCGGCCGCGCCCGCCTTGCCCTGGACCTGGGTGACGACATTCGTCAGGAAGGTGCGGACCCCGCCCGGGGCGACCTGGCCGAGGTTGGCGAGCACCTGCTGGGTCGTGGACTTGCCGAGCAGCCCGAGGATCGAGACCAGCACCAGCACGGCCGGGAACAGGGCAAGCACGCCGTAGTAGGTCAGCGCGGCGGCGCGGTCGGTGATGTCGTCGTGTTTGAACTCGCGGATCGAGCGCTTCAGGATGGCGAGCCAGCCTGCCCTGGGCATGTCAGTGAGCGTCCGTGGCGCGGGGCCTGCTCGTCTGGTCGATGCAGCGGCAGTGTCGTTCTTGCCGCTGGAGCCGGCCGGGCGGGTCATCATCGCTCCGGGTTCGCAGGCCGGCGACCG
>WNGJ01003284.1_pt1 | contig 16611 bp, 15 predicted proteins | sample 5400611 | NCBI WGS metagenome assembly WNGJ01 (sample SAMN13153375, study PRJNA577476) | soil metagenome | isolation source: 40 cm soil or saprolite under Garry oak tree replicate 1 | place: USA:California | collected 2016-06-15 | reverse complement strand
ACACGATCCCCCCAATGCGCACCTTTCCGGTGAGCTTCGGGTTGAATGGATCCGACACGTCGTATTGCTGCAGGTCGCCGGTCCCCCAGCACGCCACGTAGAGGAAGCGGTCGTCCATCGATAGATCGATATCGGTCACGAGCGGCGGAACCGCCTTGAAGCCCTTGAGCACAGGCGGAAGGTCATCGGGATTTGCCGGCTCGGCCGGGATCGAGATGATTTTTTTCACCGCCCACCGGTTGCCATCGCGGTACCAGGTCCAGATCGAAGAGGACAGATCCTTCAGGCTGATCACGCAATTGACGAAGCCATGGGCTTTGGTCGGGTCGTGCGCGGGCCTGAGCTCGAACACAAGCTGGTGTTCTTCACCGAAATCGATCTCTTGCAGGTGGGTGCGCTTGGTGAAATCCCAGAAGTGCAGGCGCCTGCCGTATTTGCTGCCGAGGAGAATTTCCGGAACGAGGCCGTTTTCGAAGGTGTCGGGCGTGCCCCATTCGCTGGTCACCATGGTGTCGTAGCCTAGATGCCACCACACGTCATAACCGAGCTGCTGCGATCCGCGGTCGACCTCCCAGCGGCCAAGGGGTTCGAAACTCTCGTGATCCATGACGAACACGCCGCCGGGCGCCTTGCCGTCCTTGTTTCCGAGGGCCGCGACATAGATGCCCCCGGGCCCGCAGTGGACGGTATGCGGGCGGGTATAGCCGGTCTTGTCCGCAAGCTCCGCCGGCTCGATGACTTTGACGATCTTCGGCGCCCGCGGATCGGGTTTGGTGTCGAGAATGTAGATGCGCGAGGAGCGCAGGCCCGGGACCACGAGGTAGCGTCGCTCCACATGGGGGTGCGGCGCGTTCGGGCACAAACATGACGAGCAGGCGTTCCAGCCAAAATGATGGAACTCGTCGCCAACCTCGGTCGCCGCCACGTTGCCGATAATCTTGGAATACGATGACGATTTCGGATCGACATCGACGACCGCGATGCGGTCGGGGGATTTTCGGTCGGGATCGAAGGCCGCGACATAGGCGAGCGATTCGGGCGGCGCCTTCGCCGCTTGGCGCGGAGAGGGATAAAAAGTTGGATCAGGCGTCCAGGTGGGCATGTGATTCTCTCCTCTCGAGACTGACTTGCTTCTCCATGTCTCGGCTTGGGTTCCATTGCGCAAGCATGTTGCGGTTGACCGACCCCACCCCGATCGAATCACTTACGCGCGGCGCCCGTTTTCTCTAGCTCGCAAGCGCCCTGCGGGATTTGCGCGAGCGACGGCGTTCTGTGCGGTTTGGGGCATTCTAGCTCGGCAGCCCGCGGCATATCGAGCCAGGATCGGCTCTTGTACCCGGTCCGTTCTAGTGCGCTACTGGATTGCGGCCAGCAGAACGGCATGGGTGCGCGGGACATCAAGAGATGTCCAAAAAGTGAAGCCCGATACTGCTGCCGAGACCGCCGAAAGGCGGCCGATCGAGCGAGGGAAAAAGTAGCAATGCGTGCCCGGACCGGCGCCCGGACCCGGCGTGTCTCCGAAGCAACGCGGCCTGCACGGATGGGCAGATCGAGGGTAAGGCCGTTGACCAATTTCACTTTCTGAGGAAGATTACCGACGAAATACCCGGACGCGCTACGCGAACAGAACGAGCGTTGAATGTCGACTAGGGGGCACGTAGTCGCAGTCACCTGTCTTGCTTTGGAGGCACGCATCGCCCTTGGTCCGGGCGTGGCGGTCATCTGCAATCATGCCTCCCAGCTCGTCGCCTCGCTGGAGGCGGCGGCCAAGCGTGGCGCTGCGGGCATCATCAGCTTTGGAATTGCCGGCGGATTGGCGCCCGATCTCGATGCCGGCGACTGGGTGGTTGGATCAGGCGTCAGGACCGAGCAGGGGCACTTTCCAACCGACCGTGGATGGGCACGCGCACTGCTCGAGGCGCTTCCGAGCGCCGTCCACGCGGAGATCGTCGGTGCCGACGCCCCGGTTGCGGAGCCCTCGGAAAAACGTCGGCTTCACCTGCGCACCGGTGCCGTCGCCGTCGATACCGAATCACACGTTGCGGCCAGGATCGCGGCCGCGCACCGGATTCCATTTGCCGCCTGCCGGGCGGTCATCGATCCGGCCCACAGCGTGCTTCCGCCCGCGGCGATGTACGGATTGCGCCACGACGGCACGGCGGATGTATTCGCGGTATTGCGCTCCGTTGTGCGGCAGCCCAGCCAGCTTCCTGCGCTCACCCGCACCGCGCTCGATGCCCGCATCGCCGCGGCGGCGCTGCGGCGCGGCCGACGGTTGTTGGGCGCGGGACTGGGCTTCCCGTATTTCAGCGAGCCTGCGCTTGACGGCCGGATGGCCATCGAGATGGGCTGAGCCGTCGGCCAGCCGTCACCTCTTTGCGGGAGAGCCGTGGCGTTGCTGCGCCGTGATGTCGACGGCGCGAATCATCTTGCCCGGGTCTCGATTTCGACGCTGATCCGCCAGGCGAATTCCTCCGGCGCCGCGCATCGCCTATAGCCTCTGCTCGGCCTGAATCAATTTTTGCAAGATTTGCTTGTACCGCACCGGCCCCACGTCGATCGCGAGAATGACCGGATCAACCGCAGTCGCCGCGGCATCGATCATCTCTTGCTGCGCCTCGATCACCGGTGCGTCTTGCTCCTCGAATGCGAACCGGCGGGTTGTCGATATCTTGTCCTTAATCTGCGCGTTCAACCGATCATCCGCGGTTAAAACGTTGAACCGCACGGCGGTGAAAAAATAGTGGGTGGTCTTGTCGCTTTCAGGGGTGAGCATATGGATGGCATGATAACCGGTCCCGCTCTCGGGCACGGCCCCGGGCGCGCAAATTCCCGTCAGCAGACGCAAATTGCTGGGCGCCATCCACCGCATGCGGGTGAACTTGTCGACGCGTTCCGGCACCGACGGCATCAGAATGGCGAATAGTCCCGGTGCGGTCGCATTGCGGGCGTAACGGCCGACGACGACGTCATCGCCGTCCTGCTCGACGGTGATTTCGGATTCGACCGTATCCGCATTGCCGAGAATTCCGTCGTGCAGATAGGACGTATGGCTCAAGTCGAGCAGATTATCGATGATGAGCTCGTAGTTGGCGCGAATGGTGATTCGGTCCCGTTTCGTCGCGTGCGTCGCCGGAACATTATCGAGCACGCTGAAGTCCGGCACTTTTGCAAGATCGGGCGGCTGTTCGCCCATCCAAATCCAGATCGCCTTGTGCTTCTCCGTCACTGGATAGCTGCGGACGCGGGCGCGGGGAGGAATGTTTTTCGTTCCATGCGGGTTCAAGACGCAAGCGCCGGACGAGTCGAATTCCAACCCATGATAGGGACACTGAACGCGATCGCCGTCGACGATCTTGCCCATATGCAGAGGTGCGAATCTGTGCGGACAGCGATCCTGCAGTGCGGCAACATGTCCGTCCGATTTTCGGAAAAGAACGACCGGCTCTTTCAAAATCATGCGGCTGAGCAATTGACCGTCGACGAGGTCATCGGACCAGGCGGCGACATACCACGCGTTGCGGAGATAGGTCCCGCTGATCATTTTCTTTTTGCTGTCGAAAAGCTCGAGCTCCATGGCGCGCGTCATCGCGGGTCCTCCATGTCTGAGGCCGACTAAGCAGAGGCTCGATCTTCGCAATGGCGAGGCGGCGTGCCTGCGCGAATGCAGCGGATTATCTTTCGGGCCGTCGTTGCGGGTCAAGCCGCCGTCTCGGGCGTGGCGCACGGCGCAAAGCCGCTCGACGCCCTTGCGCTGACGGTGGCAGCCGCGAACCATCAGTTCGCGTCGACGGGAACCAAACCGCTCGCCGAACGATAATCTTGTGGCGTTCCCGGAAGGCCCCACTGCCCCCCAAGAGCCAACGGGAGCGCTAAGGCCCCGGTGAAAACCTCGCCGGGGCCTTCCCTATGCGCCCTCCCGAACGCTGGGGCGCTCGCCGTCTCAGCCTGCGTCCGCCGCTCCTCTCTCGGCAGGTGCGACAAATCCTTATCGTGTCACGCGATTCATCACGTGGCAGGTGGCGACGATCGAATGGGTCGGGCTGGTGCCGTTGTGGGTGTAGCACTTTTCTATGCTATCCGGCGAAATGAGGGTGATGCGAAAATAGCCGTCCATATCGGCGCCGACGATCGTCTTGTTGTCGCTCGCAATCGCCCACGCGAACGGCTCTTGGGTATTGGCGGCCGTGGACGAAGAGCGACCCCAGACAAGCCGGCCCTCTTGGCCATCCACGACGTAAGTCGCCTCGATGTCGCGCAGGCGCGGCGGGTCGGCAGCGGTTTGCGGACCTGGATGATGGGGATTGGTGCCGAACACGATCGCCTTGCCCTTTCCCGACCATGTGCCCTTGAGATCGGGAATTACGTCCTGTGCGAGCGCGGACGTTGCTGCCGCGCCGACAAGCGCCAACGCAAAGACAAGATGTCTCATCGCTTCCTCCCGTGCTGATACGATCGCTCTTGGAGTTGGATTGGCTGGGCGACTAGGATTCGAACCTAGATTAACGGAGTCAGAGTCCTATAACGACCATTCTTTCCACCAGGGAATTTGCCTGTATGTCGCGTTTGTGTTGCATCGAGCCCCGCCGAATTAGATCAGCTTTCCCTCGACCACGTACCGGCGCCCTTCGGCGGTTATAGCCCAATTGCTGTCGTCATCGAGGAACCCTGTGATATCGGCCAATTTTGGCCTCCTGCAACCGATCAAGGTGATACTCAAGGATGCCTCTTTTGAAGCCAAGCGCAATGGCCATTGCTCCGACAGCACGATGCTCAATCTTGTTTGCTCGGAACAGATAGCCGTGCGTGAGCGTGCGGTTCAGCCGCGCCGAAGGCGCTATAGCTTCTGCCTATTCGACCAAATCGTGACGGGCGTCACAGATTTCTCCCCGGTCCAGCTTGTACAAGCCAAGCTCAGAGTCTGGTCCCAGGAGAAAGAACGTGGCACCGAAACTAGATAGACTCGCACCCATCTTCGGAATGGTTGCGACGTTATTTGCCAAGGCTACGACGAAGCTCGGGCTGGCAACAACCATCGCGGCTCTTTGGTTGACCGCAGTCCCCATCACTGGCGCGGTTGCTGACGGAGTCCCTATCAGCGCGGCACGCGCGGCGGCCATTCACGAGTGCAACCTCTTGGCCGCACGATATCCGCTACACGACTGGGGTAACACCCAAATCTATCTGTATCGGTCCTGCATGGCCCGACATGGCCAACAAGAATGATTGGCAAAGCGCGGCCGCAAATGCCGTCGGTCGCAGTGCGGCAGCGGCGGCGCCCGGGTGCTCGCTTAGTCGTTCCATTAGATGCATTGTCAGCAGTACCGTTTGCCGGGTGACGCTAATATCAAGATGGAGGACCGATCATGAAAAGGCTCGGTATGCTTGGGATTATCGGTGGGGCCGCAATATTGACTGCGGCGCCCCTCTCTCTGCAATGGTCGCAAAAGAATGTGGCGCTATCGCTTGACAGCGCTGAAGCCCGAGTAGGACGGCCGCCAACTGCGACGAGCGTTGCAGGTGTCAGCCGAAGGGTTCATCGAAGGGCATATCGCCGCGCAGTTTACGCAACCGCAGTGGCTGGATTGGATGGATACGGCTATTACCGCTATAGCTCGCCGGCCTCCTGCGGCTACGTACCTTACGGCTTCAGCTACGCCGCACCTTGCGGCATCTACAGCAGCAGCTACGCCGCAGCTTACGAGCGTCTACAAGCAGCAGCTACGGCTGCACCTTACGGCTACAGCTATGCCGCACCGTACGGTTATTACGGACCGTCCAGCTACTACCGGCGGCCTTTCGGGATTTTCTACTGAGGGTGCCCGCCGCGTGGAATGAGCGAGCTTAGCGGCCCAGCCTGTACGCTTGCGCATACTCTACCCGCGCTGTCCCTTCGGTGGCAGCTTGTGCGCCAACTCGGGCCATAGCTCTTCGAGCACTTCGCGCATCTCGTCAGAGATAACGCCGATGCTTGCGATTATTCTGCAACATGGACGCGGCATGGCAGGCGCTCTTGAGTGCAGTCAGAATTCAAGATATGCCGATGGAATAAGGACTTTTTGAGTGGCTGGGGGACTAGGATTCGAACCTAGATTAACGGAGTCAGAGTCCGCTGTTCTACCATTGAACTATCCCCCAATTGGGAAACGCTAATCTGTGAGTGTAGCCTCCGGGGCGCGTCCACGCCTCGTTCCTTTCTCTTGGTCAGCGCGGGGCTTGAACGTCGACGCGACGCCAGCACATCTAGGACATCTGGGTCGGCTTTCCAAGCGCGAAAGGCCCGGCCCCTAGCGTGGGCGCCACCCGGTGTCTTGCGATCGTCGCATTGTCTCGCCGCGTCGCTCGATTGTAGCGGCAGACGCCGCTCACGCCGTGCGCCGGCCCGACATGCCGAATGCCACGGTGGCGATGGCCACCAGCGCACAGGCGGCGACGTAGAGGAACACCCCGCGCGGAAACCCATGGTCGAGAAACTGCGCGAAGATCAAGGGCGCCACCATGCCGCCGATATGAAAGCCGGTGGTGACGAAGCCGAACACCTTGCCGAACGAGCCCGGCGGGGTGACCGAGCGCACGATCATATCGCGCGACGGCATGGTCATGCCGCTGGCGAAACCGCTCAGCGACGCGATCAGGACCAGCAGCAGCGCGCCCGGATCGACGAACGCGATGAACGTGCTGGCACTGCCCGTCACAACCAATCCCGCGCACGCCACGAGGTTGTGCCGTGCGGTGCGGCTGGCGAGCGCTCCGCCGAGCAAGACCCCGATCGCGCTCATGGTCAGAAGCCCGGTGAGCGCGGTATTGGCGAGCGCGGGCGGCGTTCCGTAGAGCGCGCCGAGCCCCACCACCAGATATTGGTTGAGGCCGCCACCGACCATCGACAGCACGACGAAGAACAGGAGGTTGAGCAGGATCGGCGGCAACAGCAGAAGCCGCCAGCCGTCGGTGGGCGCACTCGCCGCCTCTTCGCCGCGTGGCTTCGACGGATGTGCCGGATGCACGGCCGGCGCCTCTCCCTGCACCGCCAGAAAGAGTGCCGCGACCACGCCGAGCAGCGCCGAGCAGAGAAAGGCGCCGCGCCATCCCACTGTGCTCTGCATGAACAGCAGCGTCACCGGCGCGATGGCCGAACCGATCATGCCGGAGCAGGTGTGAAACGAGAACACCTGGGTCATGCGTCGCGGCAAGACGCGCTCGGACAGCAAGGTGTAATCGGCGGGATGGTAGACCGTATTGGCGAGGCCCAAGACGGCGAACATCGCGATGAACACCCAGAACGAATGCACCGCTCCCGCGATCGCGATGGCGGCGGAGCCCAACAGCAGGCCGCCGATCAGGTTGATGCGCGCGCCGGTGCGGTCGATGAAGAAGCCGACCGGCGTCTGCAGCACCGCCGAGACCATGTTGAAGGCGGTGAGCGCGAGGCTCAGCTCGGTATAGGTCACGCCGAAGTCCGCGCGTATGAACGCAAACAGCGGCGCCAGTATCAGGATGTAGTAGTGGCTCACCAGGTGGGCGAAGCACACGCCGGCGACGAGCTTAGTCTCGCTCGCGCGGGCGGGGGTGAGAAGTTCGGCAGCTTGGGCCATTGTTGTTTTTGGTCGCGGCGGGGCCGATCAGGCCGCGTGTGCGGCGCGGGCATCCTGAATGGCGCGCCAGACGCGGTACGGCGTCGCCGGCATGTCCATGTGGCGGATGCCGAATTCGGACAGCGCATGGGCGATCGCGTTCATGACCGAGGTGAGCGAGCCGGCGCAGCCGGCTTCGCCGCAGCCCTTGACGCCGAGCACGTTGGTCTTCGCCGGCACCGGGTGATTGATGACGGCGACCTCGGGCGAATCGCCCGCGCGCGGGAGCGCATAGTCCATGAACGAGCCGGTCAGGAATTGCCCGTCGCCATCGTAGACCGTCATCTCCATGAGCGCCTGGCCGATGCCCTGGATCACGCCGCCATGCAGCTGACCCTCGACGATCAGTGGGTTGATGACGGTGCCGAAATCGTTGACTGAGACGTATTTCACCACCTCGATCACGCCGGTGTCGGGATCGACTTCGACCTCGCAGACGTGGCATCCGTTGGGGTAGGTGGACGCGCCGGGGCCGTCGCTCACGTGGCGGACATCGAGCGTCGACGGCACGCCTTCCGGCAGATTGAGCCCCGCGCGCAGCCGCTCGGCGAGCTCCATGATCCCGATCGCGCGATCGGTGCCGGCGATGACAAAGCGCCCGTGCGCGAAGTCGATGTCGGCGGCCGATGCTTCCAGAACGTGAGAGGCGATCTGTTTGCCTTGCTCGATCACCTTGGCGGAGGCTTCCACGATCGCGGTGCCGGTGTGCATGATCGATTTCGATCCGCCGGTGCCGCCGCCGGCGAGCAGTTCATGGCTGTCGCCCTGCAGGAGGCGGATGCGCTCGAACGGAACGCCGAGCTTCTCGCTCAGCACTTGCGCGAACGGCGCGGCGTGACCCTGGCCATAGTCCAGCGTGCCGGTGATGATGGTGACCGTGCCGTCGGCTTCGAAACGGATACCGCCCATCTCCTTGCTCGGCGGCGCCGTGACTTCGAGAAAGCTGCCCACGCCGAGTCCGCGTACCTTGCCGCGCTTGCGACTCTCGCGTTTGCGGCGCGCGAAGCCCTTGACGTCGGCGACCTCGAGCGCGTGCTTGAGCACGCTTGGAAAGTCGCCGCTGTCGTAGTTGCTCCCCGATGCCGTCTTGATCGGGAGCTCGCGCGGCCTGATCTGGTTGCGCCGGCGCAATGCCAGGCGATCGATCCCCATTTCGGCGGCCGCGGCATCGATCAGCCGTTCCATGTAGTAGTTGCCCTCGGGCCGGCCGGCGCCGCGATAGGCGGAGACGTGCGAGGTGTTGGTGAACACGCACTTGGTGGAGACCTCGATCAACGGGGTGCGATAGACGTTCTGCACGTTCTTGACGATGTTGATCGTCGACGGCATCGGTGCGACGTGAGAGAGGTAGCCGCCCATATTGCCGAAGTTGGTGATGCGCAGCGCCAGGAAGGCGCCGTCGGCGTCGAGCCCGAGCTCGGCGGTGAGCTCATGATCGCGGCCGTGACTGTCGGAGACGAAGCTGCCCGAGCGGTCGTCGGTCCATTTCACCGGGCGGCCGAGCGCGCGCGCCGCGTGCAGCACGCAGACATATTCGGGAAACGGCGCCGACTTCATGCCGAATGAGCCGCCGACATGGCCGGTCAAGATGCGAACCTGCTTGGGCTCGACCTTGAGAATGTCGGCCATATGGCCGCGCAAGCCGAACACGCCCTGCGAAGGCGCGTGCAGCGTGAAGCCTCCGCTCGCGGCATCGTAGACGCCGATCGCCGCGCGCGGCTCCATGGCGTTCACGACCACGCGGCTGTTCACGAGCTTGAGCCGTGTGACATGGGCGGCCTTGGCGAAGGCGGCCGTGACCTGCTCGGTGTCGCCATAATGATAGTCGAGCGCGACATTGCCGGGCGCTTCGTCATGAATGAGCGGCGCGCCGGGACGCGCGGCCTCCTCCGGCCGGACCACGGCGGGCAAGGACTCGATCTCGACCGCGATCGCCTCGGCGGCGTCTTTCGCCTGCAGCAGCGTCTCGGCGACGACGAAGGCTATGGGATCGCCGACGAAGCGCACCTTGTCGGTGGGCAGCGCCGGCCGCGGCGGCTGTTTCATGGGCGTGCCGTCGCGGTTCTTGAACGGCACGATGCACTTGAGCGTGCCGTAGCCGGCGAGATCGGCGCCGGTATAGACACCGAGCACACCGGGCATCTTGCGCGCGGCGGATGTATCGATGCTCTTGATCACCCCATGGGGGACGCGGCTGCGGACCATCACCGCATAAGCCTCGCCCGCGAGCTTGATGTCGTCGGTGTAGCAGCCCTCGCCCCGCACCAGCGTCGGGTCTTCGCTGCGCGGCACCGGCTGCCCGATGCCGAATTTCATTAGGGCGAAGCTTTGCGGGTCGTTTTGCAGATTCATCAATCAACCTTGATCAATAGATCGCCTGCAAGCCGGTTGGCCGCAGGCGATGGCTCCACGAATTATGCGCGCCTTCCGGCGCCATTGGGCCGGTCGGGCGGCGCGAATTTGAGATAAAGGACGCCGACCCCTTCGACAAGCACGTCCCGACCGCGCCATGCGCTCAACGCGCATCTGTTGCGCGAGCCACCCCCGTGTTACACTCGTTTCGATCTGAGTTGGGACATGGCCGCTGCCGTTGAGCCCGGAAGGCTTCGGCGCGGCGGGAAGGACTTTGATGAAGGACGAGGGCCGGGCAGCCGGCGGCCTCGACCCTGTCCATGATCGGGCGCCGCAGCAGCGCGCCCGGTGGGGTCGGCGCTCACCCTACGGGTTTCCGCGTCATGACGGCGCGCAGGGCGGCGTCCATCAGTCCGATCCGACCTATGCCGCGCTCGATCTCGGCACCAACAATTGCCGGCTCCTGGTCGCGCGCCCGATCGGGGACAGCTTCCGCGTCATCGACGCGTTCTCGCGCATCATCCGCCTCGGCGAGGGCGTGTCGACGTCCGGCCGTATCAGCGATGCGGCGATCGACCGTGCGGTTGCGGCACTTGCGATTTGCCGCGACAAGATGCGCAATCGCGGCGTGACGCGCGCGCGGCTGATCGCGACCGAGGCGTGTCGTGCCGCGGCGAACGGCGCAGAATTCCGCGCCCGCATCGCCGACGAGGTTGGCCTCGAGCTCGAGATCATCGACCGTGAAACCGAGGCCGTGCTGGCGGCCACCGGCTGCACGCCGTTGATTGATCCGCACGCCGACGGCGTGGTCCTGTTCGACATTGGCGGCGGTTCCTCGGAGCTTGTGTGCCTCGACCGGTCACCCCCGAGCCGGCGCGGGCCGCCGCTGCCGAAGATCAAGGCCTGGGCGTCGCTGCCCGTCGGCGTGGTCACGCTGGCGGAGCGCCACGGCGGACACCAGGTCACCCCCGAAATCTACGCGGCGATGATCGCGGAGGTCGCTGCCTTGGTCGACGGTTTCGTGGCCGAGCATGGCGGGCTTGGCGACGGCCACATCCACCTGCTCGGCACGTCGGGCACGGTAACGACGATCGCCGGCGTCCATCTCGAGCTGCGACGTTACGAGCGTCGCCGGGTCGACGGCTGCTGGATGGTCGATGATGAAGTGACGCGCGTGATCGAACGCCTGCTGGCCTGGAGCTACGAAGATCGCGTGGCTAATGCTTGCATCGGTGCCGAGCGGGCCGACCTCGTGCTTGCTGGTTGCGCCATTCTCGACGCCATCCGGCGCGCCTTCCCCTGTCAGCGGCTGCGGGTGGCCGACCGTGGGCTGCGCGAAGGCATGCTGGTGCAGATGATGCGCGAGGACGGCGTGTGGAGCGGCGACGGGTCGACGCCGTGACTTGGGCGTGGTCGTGGCTCTAGCGCCATGTCCGAGCCGAAAGTCGGATCAAAATGTCCTCGAATCCCAGCAAGCGCCCGCTCAAGGTCCGCCTCAAATCGGGCAAGGGCCGTTCGCCCGCGTCGAAGCGCTGGCTCGAACGACAACTCAATGACCCTTACGTGGCGCGCGCCAAGCACGAAGGTTTTCGCGCCCGCGCCGCCTTCAAGCTGATCGAGATCGACGACAAGCATCATCTGCTCAAGCCAGGCGCGCGGGTGGTCGATCTCGGCGCGGCGCCCGGCGGCTGGAGCCAGGTCGCGGCGCAGCGCGTCGGCAGCGTGCAGGGGAGGGGGAAGGTCGTGGCGATCGATCGCCTCGAGATGGCGCCGATGGCGGGCGTCGAATTCATCCAATGCGACTTTCTCGATCCGCGTGCGCCGGATGAAATCAAGGCCCTGCTCGGCGCTCCCGCCGACGTCGTGCTCTCCGACATGGCGGCGAATGCGACCGGCCACCGCCGGACCGACCATCTCAAGATCATGGCGCTCGCGGAAGCCGCGGCCGATTTCGCGCGCGAAACGCTTGCCCCCGGCGGCACGTTTCTCTGCAAGGTGCTGCAAGGCGGCACCGAGGCGACGCTGCTCGCGGCGCTCAAGCGCGATTTCTCCCATGTGCGGCACATGAAGCCGGCCGCGAGCCGATCGGATTCGGCGGAGCTTTATCTGTTGGCAACGGGGTTTCGCGGCTAGTGTCCCGAGTCGGAAGTTCGCACGCCCTTGCGGCACACTCTCGTGCGAACTTCGGAATCTAAGGGACACTGGCGGCGATGCTTTCATCCCATTCGCTGATCGGTGGCCTCGGTCGCGCCCGCCGCGGGCGCCGTGCTGCGGCGCGCCAGTTCCGCGCCGGCATCAGCCGGCATGCGCGCGAAAACGAAGCAGGCGCAGCCAGCGATCACCGCAATGATGAGATAGGCGGGCTGAAAGTCGGCGGCCGTGATCGTGTCGCGTCCGCGCGCCCATAGCGTGAGGTCGACCGCCAGCGCGCCGATGGCGACCCCGACCGAAATCGACACCTGCTGCGCGACCGCGACCAGGGAGGTGGCGCGGCTCATGCGGCGGTTGTCGACGTCGGCATAGGCGATGGTGTTGAGACTGGTGAATTCGAGCGAACGAAAAAAGCCGCCGACGATCAGCACGCCGACGATCCACGCGAACGACACGCCCGGCGTGAAGGTCGCGCAGGCCGCGACCAGCGCCGCGCTGATCAGCGCATTCACCACCAGCACGCGACGGAATCCGTAACGGCGGAGAATGAACGGGATCACCGTCTTCATGCCCATGGCGCCGACGACGTTCGACAGCGTGATCAGCCCCGATTGGAAGGCGGTGAGATTGAAGCCGAGCTGAAGCAGGAGCGGAAGAAGGAACGGCATTGCCCCGATGCCGGAGCGGTAGATAAAGCCGCCGACGACGGCGGCGCGCATGGTCGGGATCTCGAGCAGGGAGAGATCGAGCACCGGCGCGGGGGTGCGGCGTGCATGCAGCACGTAGGCATAGGCTGCGCCGGCACCCACGACGATGAGCGCGATCACCACGCTGGTCGGGAGGAAATTGAGCCCGAGCAGGGAACCGCCGAAGGCGAGCCCGCCGATGCCGAGACCGGCGAGCACCGCACCGAGTGGATCGAACGGGTCGGGCGTCTGCGCCCGCACGTCCTCGATGAAAATCGTCGCCAAGGCGATGCCGGCAAGTCCGATCGGGATGTTGATCAGGAAAATCCAGTGCCAGGAAATGAAGGTGGTAATGAAGCCGCCGAGCGCCGGGCCGATCAACGGCCCGATCAGCGCCGGCAGGGTTACCCAGACCATGGCGTTGATCAGCTCGCGCCGGTCGACGCTGCGCACGAGAATAAGGCGCGCCACGGGCGTCATCATCGCCCCGCCCATGCCCTCGACGATGCGTGCGACCACGAATTCGGAGAGCGAGCCCGAGAGCGCGCAGCCGATCGAGCCGAGCATGAACACGGCGATCGCTCCCCGAAACACCGTGCGCGCGCCGAAACGGTCGGCGGTCCAGCCGCTCACCGGAATGAAGACCGCGAGCGAGAGCAAGTAGGAGGTGACCGCAAGCTTAAGCGTCAGTGGGCTCGTGCCGATGTCGGCGGCGATCGCCGGCAGCGAGGTGGCGATGACGGTCGAATCCATGTTCTCCATGAACAGGGCGACCGCCACGATCAGCGGCACAATGGGTTTCGCCGGCATGGGTTAGTACAGCGACCTCGGAGCGCTTGCGCTGGCGCAAGGGCAGAGATGGCGGAAGCGGCACGCCCAAGTGTTCATCGGGGTTGCAGGGTTGCCGAAGCTGGTGCGCAGGTCGATCATCCCCGCACGTTAGCAGAATCGGCACTCCCTCGGACAAGGCGGGCATTGTGCTGCGGCGAACGCGGTCCCACATAGGGAGTGCATGAGGCTTAAGGGTTTGGCCAATGATCTATCTGCTAGCAGTTTTCATTCCGCCGCTCGCGCTCCTGCTGAACGGCCAACCGTTCTCGGCCGTCTTCAACCTCATCCTGATCGTGCCTTCCCTCCTGCTCGGGTTCATCTTCCCCGCCTTTTTTCTGGTTCCGTCGCTGCACGCCGTCGTTGCGGTTCATATGAAGCGCGAGGACCGCAAGCACCGCGAGGTGGTGAACGCGATCGAACGGCACGGGCCGCCGCCGGGTTGGCGCCCCTGATTCGAGCCTGAAGGAGGGCTGACGTGACTGGGCGATCGCGGCAACGACACCGCTTCTTTCGGTGAATTGCTGCTAAATCGCTAGGATTCGCGCCCGAGCCGTGCTATCGACCGGCGCCAACCCAAAACGGGCCGTCACGTCGCGCGCGAAGAGCCGGTTCGCCGTAGCCCGCGCGCATCTCGGTCCCCCGACGGCGCCGTCGAGCAAGCCCGCAAGGCGGGCCACTGGAGTTGGCAATGGAGCAGAAATCCAACGGAACCCTGCGCGAAGCGCTCACCTTCGACGACGTCCTGCTCAAGCCTGGACTGTCCGAACTCCTGCCGTCCGACGCCGACATCCGCTCTCGCATCACGCGCGACATCCCGCTCAATATCCCGATCGTCGCCTCGGCCATGGACACCGTGACCGAAGCCAAGATGGCGATCGCCATGGCGCAGGCCGGGGGGCTCGGGGTCATCCACCGCAATCTCGAGCCCGAGGAGCAGGCCGCGCAGGTTCGCCAGGTCAAGAAGTTCGAATCCGGCATGGTGGTCAACCCAGTCACCATCGATCCCGGCGCCACCCTCGCGGATGCGCTGGCTTTGATGCAGGACCACCGCATTTCAGGCATCCCGGTGGTGGAGGGCGGCGGCAACGGCCGCGCCGGCAAGCTCGTCGGCATCCTCACCAACCGCGACGTGCGATTCGCCACCGACCCGCGCCAGAAGGTTGCCGAGCTGATGACCAAGGAGCGGCTCGTCACCGTGCGCGAGGGCGTTGGACAGGACGACGCCAAGCGCCTCCTCCATCAGCACCGGATCGAAAAGCTGCTCGTGGTCGACGACCAGTATCGCTGCGTCGGGCTGATCACAGTGAAGGACATCGAGAAGGCGGTCGCCAACCCGCACGCTTGCAAGGACGAACAAGGGCGCCTGCGCGTCGCCGCCGCGACCACCGTCGGCGACAAGGGATTCGATCGCACCTCCCGGCTGATCGCGGCGGGTGTCGATCTCGTGGTCGTCGACACCGCGCACGGCCATTCGCGCTCGGTGCTCGATGCCGTCACGCGCATCAAGCGCCTGTCGAACGCGGTGCAGGTGGTTGCCGGCAACATCGCCACCAGTGAGGGCGCCAAAGCGCTGATCGACGCCGGTGCGGACGCGATCAAGGTCGGCATCGGCCCAGGCTCGATCTGCACCACGCGCATCGTCGCCGGTGTCGGCGTGCCCCAACTCACCGCCATCATGGATGCGGTCGAGGTCGCGCAAAGGAGCGGCACGCCGGTCATCGCCGACGGCGGCATCAAATATTCCGGCGATCTCGCCAAGGCGCTCGCCGCCGGCGCCGACTGCGCCATGGTGGGATCGCTCCTTGCCGGCACCGACGAGACGCCGGGCGAGGTGTTTCTCTATCAAGGCCGCTCCTACAAGACCTATCGCGGCATGGGCTCGGTCGGCGCCATGGCGCGCGGCTCCGCCGACCGCTACTTCCAGCAGGACATCAAGGACACGCTCAAGCTCGTGCCGGAAGGCGTCGAAGGCCAGGTGCCGTACAAGGGCGCAGCGGCGACCGTGCTGCACCAACTCAGCGGCGGCTTGCGCGCCGCCATGGGCTATGTAGGTGCGAAGACCTTGAAGGAACTGCACGAGAAGGCCGAGTTCGTGCGCGTCTCGGGCGCGGGCATGCGCGAGAGCCACGTGCACGATGTCACCATCACGCGCGAGACCCCGAATTATCCCTCGAGGGTCTGATCCCTCCCCCATCGGGGAGGGATAGCACGCATGCCCGCGAAAAAATCGCCTGACCCTTTCGGCGAGGTGCGCGCGCAGACCTTGCGGCACCGCGCCCAGCACGGTTGCGGCGCCTATCCGTTCGAGGACGGCGCCATTCTGGGCGTGATCGCCGCCGCCGTTGCAGCCAAGCGCGTGCTCGAACTCGGCTGTGCGCTCGGCTATACGGCGCTCTGGTTCGCCCATGGCGCCAAGGGCGCCAGCATCGACACGATCGAATTCGATCCGGCGCATGTGCGCCTCGCGCGCGAAAATTTCGCCGCGTTCGGCGTCGCCAATCGCGTCAGCGTGCATCAGGGCGATTTCGCCGAGGTGCTGCCGAGGCTGGCTCCCGGAACGATCTCGCTTTCTTCGATGGGTTCGCGCCGACGCCGGACTATTTGCGGACGTTCCAAAAACTCGTTCGGCCGCGCGGCGTGCTGATCAGCTCGAACCTGCACTTCCGCGACGCCGAGACGCGCGCCTACCGCGATTTGCTGTTTGCAGGCGGTGCCTGGCTCACCGCCGCGATCGCCGACGGCGACGCCGCGATGAGCGTGCGGCTATAGCAGTTACGCCTTCACGGTTGCTTTCGCCGCTGCGGCCGGTCAAGTTACCGCCCCATCGGGGAGAAACCCACGATGTCGATCCAGGCCGTCCTGCTTCCGCTCTTTGTTCAGGTCGCGCTCACCTTCGTGCTGCTGTTCTGGACGGGCTATCTGCGCAGCAATTTGCTCAAGACCGCCGCGGTCAAGCCGCA
>WNGJ01008077.1_pt1 | contig 16612 bp, 16 predicted proteins | sample 5400611 | NCBI WGS metagenome assembly WNGJ01 (sample SAMN13153375, study PRJNA577476) | soil metagenome | isolation source: 40 cm soil or saprolite under Garry oak tree replicate 1 | place: USA:California | collected 2016-06-15 | reverse complement strand
GCGGATCTCCCTCGGCGGGATTTTTTGATCTTCACGAGCGATCTCGGGAGCCACCATGCTGACTGGAAGCTGCCTGTGCGGAAGCGTGGCTTACGAAGTCGCGGCCGAACCCGGGCCGATCGTTCACTGCCACTGCGCCACCTGCCGGAAGACCCACGGCTCTGCGTTCTCGACCGTGACCAATGTTCCCCGCGTGGCGCTATTTTTTGCGCGTGATCTCCGGGGCAAACGCTTCGCACTTATCCCGAGGGAAAACGGATCAAGCTCTACCAGGGCCCGGTTACGCGACGCCGTCACCAGAATAGGCTCTTGCAAACGTCCCGCGCCAGGATGCAAACTATAAGGGCTTGATAGGTGTCCACATCTACGGTTCCGGCGTCCGATCACGATCGCGCACGGAACAAGAGGAGAGTGACGCCATGCGAGAAATCGAAATCCACGACTATGCGCGGCAATTGCTGGAAGCCCACGGCGCCAAAGCCATTGCGGAAGCCGCTCAGAACGCCATCGAGCTTGAATCGAAGGGCGATGTCGAGCTGGCCAAAACCTGGCGACATATCGAAGACGCCATGAAGCTTATGCGCGGGCCGCATCAAAGCTGAAGCCGCCGGCTCGCGGCTGACGGGATTTGCCTGACGCAACGTCGCCGCGCCGGATCGAAGCCGGCGCGGCGACGGCATCGAAGGGGTTGGGCGTAGACAAAAATCCGTCTCAAGCCGCTTTGCCGCGACTGGAAGGGCAACGCGATCTTCAAGACCCCTCAGAGCTGCAGGAGTGAAACCATGGTTCCGAATTGCGCCACAACAGAAGATGTCTTGAAGACGATCAAGGATGAGAAGGTCCAGATGATCGATCTACGGTTCACCGACCTGCCGGGTGTTTGGCAGCATTTTTCCGTCCCACCAAGCGCGGTGAACGCCAACAGCCTCGACGAAGGCATCGGATTCGACGGCTCATCGATCCGCGGCTTTCAGGAGATTCAGGAAAGCGACATGCTGGTCGTCCCGGACCCGACGACGGCCTTCGTCGACCCGTTCAGCCCAGCAACGACGCTGGTCCTGATTTGCAACATCAGGGACCCGGTGACAGGGCAGTCCTATAACCGCGATGCGCGCTACATCGCCCAGAAAGCCGAGACCTATCTGAAGGGAAGCGGGCGCGCCGATACAAGCTATTTCGGTCCGGAGGCCGAGTTCTTCGTCTTCAACGACGTGCGCTACGGACAGGGCATCAACTACGCCTTCCACGAGATCGATTCCAGCGAGGGCAGCTGGAACACCGGCGAGGAAGAGGCACCGAACCTCGGTCACAAGCCGCGCCCGAAAGAGGGATACTTTCCCGTTCCCCCGACGGACAGCATGCAGGATCTGCGGACCGAGATGGTGCTGACGATGGAGTCACTGGGGATCCAGATCGAGGCCCATCACCATGAAGTGGCGACCGGCGGGCAAAACGAAATCGACATGCGCTTCACCACGCTCACGCGCATGGCCGACAACCTGATGATCTACAAATACGTGGTCAAGAACACCGCCCGCCAACACCAGATGACCGCGACGTTCATGCCCAAACCGCTGTTCGAGGACAACGCGTCCGGCATGCATGTGCATCAGAGCCTGTGGCGGGGCGAGACCAACCTGTTCTACGGCAAGGCGGACTACGCCGAGTTGAGCGAGCTCGGCCGCTATTACATCGGCGGCTTGCTCAAGCACGCCTGGGCGCTGTGCGGATTGTGCGCGCCGACGACGAACTCCTATCGGCGTCTGGTGCCCGGCTACGAGGCGCCGATCAATCTGGTCTATTCGCAGCGCAACCGCTCGGCCTGCTGCCGGATCCCTCGTGCAATCCATACCTCGCCTTCGCCGCGATGTTGATGGCCGGCCTCGACGGCATCGACAACCGCATCGATCCGGGCAGCCCCATCGACAAGAACCTGTATGACCTGCCGCCTGCCGAGGCAAAGGAGGTGAAATCGACGCCCGGCTCGCTCGACCAGGCGCTCGACGCACTCGAAAGCGACCACGCGTTCCTGCTGCGCGGCGATGTGTTCACCCGCGACGTGATCGAAACCTGGCTCGAGTACAAGCGCAAGAATGAGATCGACCCGATCCGGCTGCGCCCCCATCCTCACGAGTTTTATCTCTATTACGACATCTAGCTGGTCTAGCCCGACCGCATTCACAGGCCTAATTCGAACCCCGCGCCTTCCTTAGCGTCGCCAGCACGATATCGGCCGCTCGCACGCTGGGCGGCTGATTACCCGTCGACATGATCTGATCGATCCTGGCGAAGGCGTCGAGCTGACGCCGGCGCAATGGAGTATCCGCCAGCGCATCGCGCAGCAAGGGCGCCAGCTTTGCCGGCGTGCAATCCTGCTGGATCAATTCCGGCACCACGTTCTCGCCGACGACGAGATTGGCGAGAATGACGGACGAAGAGGTGATCCTTGGCCTGACGATCCAGGCCTCGACAGCGCCGGCCTTGTAGGCCGCAACCATCGGCACCCCCGATATCGCGAGCTCCAGCGTCACCGTGCCCGACTTGGCCAATGCGGCATGCGCCGCGCGAAACGCCGCCCGCTTGTCCTGCTCGCCGACCACGAGCCGCGGCTGCACCGGCCAGCTCCCGAGCGCGGCCGCGATCTTTTCCTGCAAATGCGGCATGGTCGGAAGCACCGGCTCGAAAGCAATGCCCTGCGCCTGCAACAGGCCGAGCGTTTCGCCGAACACCGCCATGTGATGGCCGATCTCGCTGCGCCGGCTTCCCGGCAGCACCAGCAACACCGGCGGCTGCGCGTCGCGGCGCGCGCGTTCGCCGGGGCTTGGGCGCAGCGTCTCGATCTGCTCGATCAGGGGATGGCCGACATAGCTGCAGGGCGGTCCGCGCAGCCGGCGATATTCGGCGGGCTCGAACGGCAGCAGCGCCAGCACATGATCGACGTAAGCGCACATCGCCCGCGCTCGCCCCGGGCGCCACGCCCAGACCGAGGGCGAGACGTAATCGACAATCGGGATCGAGGGATCGCGGGCACGGACGCGGCGGGCGACGCGATGGGTAAAATCGGGACTGTCGATGATCACCAGAATGTCCGGCGAGCCGTCAATCACAGCGGCGGCGGTTCCCCGGATCAGACGCAGGATGGCCGGCAGCTGCTTCACCACCGCTGCCAGTCCCATGATCGACAATTGTTCGATCGGGAACAGCGACGCCAGCCCTTCGCGCGCCATCGCCCGGCCGCCGACTCCTTCAAACTGCACCGCGCCGCCCAGCCGCTGGCGCAGCACTTTCATCAGGCCGGCGCCGAGCCGGTCGCCGGATTCCTCGGTCGCGATCAGGAATATTTTTCGCGCGACACCGCCGGTGCGAGGCTGCATCACGCTGGCAGGCCCGTCACGAACAGCCCGGCAGCGTCGGCGGCCTCGATCATCGCCTGTGGCTCGGCAATAATGGTGTTGCCGGCGACGATCGCAATTCCCGCAAGCTTTGCCGCGACCGCGCCCTCCAGGGTTCGCGGTCCTATCGCCGGAAGATCGAAACGCAAATCCTGGCCGCTCTTCGGCGCCTTCACCAGCACGCCGCGACCCGTCTTGGCGCGGATACGCCCCTCGCCGCGCAGCCGCGCCACCCGCGCCAAAAGCCCGTCGGTGCCCTCGATGTCTTCCACGCCGATGACGTGGCCGTCGATCACCACGGTGGCCTGACCGATATCGAACGTACCGAGCGCGCGCAGCACTTCGCGCCCTCTCGCGATATCGGCCGCGGCACTCTCGTCCGGCGTGGCCCGGGTGAGACAGCCCTCGGGCATCAGAAGATCAGGGGCGACATCCCTGATTCCCACCATCCGGAAACCATCCTGTTCGAGGATGCGGCCGATGCCGGAGAGCAGATGATCGTCGCCGCCGCGAAACGAAGCCAGCACGTGGCCGATGACGCGAAGCGTGCCCCAGTCGAGGCGTATTTCCGAAAGTGCCGGCCGCACCAGCGTGCCGATGAAAACCAGGTCGCGGCAGTTCTCGGCACGCAACAATCTTGTCAGTCGGCCAAGTTGGCCGATCGAAATCCAGTAGTGGCGAAAGCGCTCCAACCGCAAGGGATCGCAGACGCCTTTCAGCGCGAACAGAACCGGAGCGACGCCGCGTGCGGCAAGCGAATCCGCGACCGCAAACGGCAACACTCCGCCGCCTGCTATCAAGCCGACCGGCGATGATATCTGCAAAGCGCCTGATGTCATGGCCGCAGTGACTCCACCGTCAAAGCCTGTTGGCGTGATCGGCAGGAAGGCACAATGCACGATGCTTGCCGTCGCCGATGAAACTCAGGATTTCCGCGATCGCCGGATCCTCGCCGGCCAGCGGCTGCACCTGGTTCAGCCGTTCGGCAAAAATGCCGGGCCCGTGAAACAGTCTTTGGTAGAATGACCTGACCCTCGCCAGCCGCTCCTTGGTGAACCTGCGGCGCTTCATGCCGATGATGTTGAGGCCTTCGAGACTGGCATACTGGCCGTTGACGATACCGAACGGAATGACGTCGCTGCGAACGCCGCAGACGCCGCCCACCATCACCTGCGGCCCGATCCGCGTGAACTGATGCACCGCCGATAGCCCGCCGATGAAAACAAAGTCGCCGATCTCGCAGTGACCGCCGAGCGTGGCCGACGTTGCGAAGATCACATCGTCGCCGACCTGACAGTCGTGGCCGACATGGCTGCAGTTCATGAAATAACCGCGATTACCGACCCGGGTTACGCCACCGCCGGCGACGGTGCCGGCGTTCATGGTGACCTGCTCCCGGATGGTACAGCCGTGGCCGATCTCGAGCCGGGTCAGCTCGCCGCGATAGCTCAGCGATTGCGGCGGCGTGCCCAACGAAACGAACGGATAGATCGTGCAGCCGTCGCCGATCGTGGTCTGCGCGGTGATGTGCACATGCGCGATCAGCTTGCAGTTCGCGCCGATCACGACGTGGGGACCGATGATGCAGTAAGGACCGATCGAGGTGCCCTCGCCGATCACAGCGCCATCCTCAACCCGCGCAGCGGGATCGATCGTCGTCATCAAAAGTCCAGTATCCGCCTGGTACGCCGGGCGTTAATGTGTTGGGTTTTCCGGTGGTTAGCGCGACATGCTGATGCTGTCCAGTGACGTATGGTTACGCTGTGTTGCGGCATGTCGAAGCGTTCAGCGGCGGGCCTTATCGACACGCGCGGCGGCTGCAGGGTGCTTTGAAGTCAAGAAAGTCGCGCAGACATCACGTCATGCTGCCGGGCAGGAAGCAGCGGATCGAAATCCCGAGCGAGCCTTTGACCGGCCAGACCATCGTCCGACCGGCACGGTTCGGCTCCGTGATAACGGCATCATCGGGGACCATGATCCATTCGCCCTCGAGGCGGACGCGGAACAAAGTCCCTTGCTGCTCTTGAGCGTATCGAACCATGGTTTCAGCGGGGACAAGGAGTAGCGGCCGTCGTCACGCGCCGTCGCATTGCCGGCCAGAGCAGCGGCCGAAAATATCACCGTCAACGCGCTTTTGGAAAAACTCATGCAACCCGTCCCGCCACAGAAGTCTTCAACCAAAGATATAAGCCGCTAGCCGGGCTGAAGTTCCGCCGCTCGTGGTGGCGTCATCGCGCGAGCGCTTGACAAGGGCAATGTATGTCGCCGAGTCCGCGAGCCGACATTGCCGTGCGTCGCGAAATTCTGATCCACGCGGCAAGCGATGGTGATTTGCCGGCTTTCCGCCGGCGAAGCAGTGCTCGCCCGCGAAAACCGCAAAGAAAACCGCAAAGCTGGGGAAGGCTGATCAGTCGGTTAGCATCGCGCCGACATCCGCTTCGGCAACGGTCGTGCCATTCACCTTGGCGTCGCCATGAAACCACCACATGGTTTTGCGGCGACCGATGCTGCGCATGTGATATTCGATGGTATCGCCCGGCATCACCGGCTTGCGAAACTTGCACTTGTCGATGGTGAGAAAGTAAACCGCGCGCGGCTTCTCGGTGCCCTCGACCGACTTGATGCCGATCACGCCAGCGGTCTGCGCCATGGCTTCAATCATCATCACGCCGGGATAGACCGGGCGCTCGGGAAAATGCCCGAGGAAGGGCGGCTCATTGAAGGTGACGTTCTTGACGCCGATTCCGCTGTAATCAGCGCGGATATTGATGACGCGGTCGATCAGCAGCATGGGGTAGCGGTGCGGCAGCGTCTTGAGAATCTCGTTGATGTCCACCAACTCGAATTTGACCGATGCCTCCATTACTCCCGCCCCTCGCCCTTCGGGCCCTTCGAGCCCTCGGCGCTATCGCGCACCAGACGTTCCACCGCAACGATCTCCCTGAACCACTGTTTGGTCGGCTTGGCAAAGTGGCCGCCCCAGCGGCCGTTGGGCGGGATGTCATCCTTGACCGCGCTCATCGCTGTGACCTGGGCGCCGTCGCCGATGTGAAGGTGATTGTTGATCCCCACCTTGGCCCCCAGCGCCACGTTGTCGCCAATCGTCAGGCTGCCTGCCAACCCGATCTGGGCCGCGAGCAGGCAATGCCTGCCGATGGTCACATTGTGGCCGATCTGGACCTGATTGTCGATTTTGGTGCCTTCGCCGATCACGGTGTCGCGCAGGCTGCCGCGATCGATGGTGGTTCCGGCGCCGATCTCGACGTCGTTCTGGATCAGGACCCGGCCGGTTTGCGGCACCTTGAGATGGCCGTCCGGTCCGAAAAACACAAAACCATAACCGTCCTGCCCGATGCTGCAGCCGGGATGGATCAGGACGTTGTTGCCGATCAGCGCGCACTGGATCGCGGTGTGGGCGCCGACGTTGCAGTCCCTGCCGATCCTGACACCGACGCCGATCACCGCCCCCGAACCGATCACCGTGCCAGCGCCGATCTCGACCTGCGGGCCGATCACCGCCAGCGGATCGACGATCACCCCATCTTCCAGATGCGCGGTCGGGTCGATGACGGCTGATGGCGCGATGCCGGCATTGCCGAACCAGGACTGCGGGCGAAGCGCCTCGCCATGCAGCGCGCGCGCAATCTTGACAAACTCGCGGAACGGCTGGGCGACACGCAAGACCGCAACATGGGCGGGGACGCGGGCCTCAAAGCGTGCGCTCACCAGACAGGCACCTGCCTTGGTCGAGGCGAGCTGGTCGGCGTATTTCAGATTGTCGAAAAATGTCAGATGCATCGGGCCGGCCTGCTCCAGCGAAGCCAGGCCCCTGATCTGTTGGTTGCCCCGAGACGGATCGGCCAAATGCGCTCTTGTCAACGCGGCGATCTCGGCCAGCGTCGACGAGGGCGGTCGTTCGAAGAATGTCGGCTGCGCCATTCCACCCGTCGCGGTCCGGCTGTTGATCGAACCAGAGCCCCGGCTTCGATCAATCAAAACCGAGCTCTCTCTCGTTGTTTTGACACGTTTTCTACCGCAGAAAAGTCTACGCAATCGGCGTAAACTTGACTGCTATGCGAACCGGTATCCACCCCCGGACCAAGTCCGGGGGCATGCCCCGGAGCTGATCCGGGGCATGCTTCGCTCGAAAACGCCTCAGAACGATGTTCCGCCGCCAAACTTGAACTGCTGCACGCGGTCGTTCGGGCTCTTCGTAAGCGGCACGGCATAATCGAAGCGGAGCGGGCCGAACGGCGACGCCCAGATCAGACCTACACCCACCGACGAACGAATGACGTTGCCGTTGTCAAATATCAGACCTGTGCAGGTTCCCGCACTGACGGGATTGCGGGTCGAGGGAACGCATCCGGCCACGTTGACTTCACCCGTCTGCGCCCACGACGTCGGCCCCTTGTAGTCCCACAGCGAACCGGCATCGGCATAAACCGAGCCCTTAAGTCCGACTTCCTTCGGCAGGAACCAGAACGGCATCTGCAACTCCGCCGACGCGCCCCAATATTTGGTGCCGCCGAGCGCATCGTTGGTTCCGAAAGGATTGAGGTCGCGTGGACCGATGCCGTTCGGGGCAAAGCCGCGAATCAGGTTCGGACCCATCTGGAAATGATCCAGCATCCTGATGTCGCTGCCCACGCTGTTGAGGATACCGCTCTGGACGTGGATCAAGCCGACGATATCCGCCACCAGCGGGGTGTAGTATTTGACATCGATGGCCGACTTCAGATAGCGCACATCGCCGCCCACGCCCGCGAAATCCTGCTTGAAGTCAACCAGCAGGCCGTCGGTCGGGTTCTTGTTGTTGTCAAGTGTATTGTAGTTCAGCGAATAGCCAATCGCCGACGTCAGGGTTTTGCCGCCCGCGAGTTCCTTGCGCACCGGCAACGACGCCTCGCCGTCGAAATAGCAGCCCAAACCGGTACCGGTCGGATCGGCGATACCGTTCGCAGCGATAAACGCCGGTGACGGATTAAAGGCGAGCAGGCCGTTGGCCGGGTTGTTGTTACAATTAGCCAGGTTCGCCGGCAGCGAGATTTCCTGCTGATAAATCGAGTACCGCAGCTGCAAAGCGAGATCTTCGCGCAGGCTGAATCCAAGCCTTGGACTAAAGCCCAGCGTCTTGGTGCCGTAGGAAATGAAATTGTTCGCCAGCTGCTGACGCTGGTAGAAGTCGAGGCCGAGCGCGACGCGATAGTCCAGCAGATACGGCTCGACCAGGGACAGCGAGTAACCGCGCGCGTACTGGCCATACGTCACCGAGGCCTTTGCGAACAGGCCGCGGCCAAGGAAGTTGCGCTCGGAAATGCTGACCTCCGCGAGCGCACCATCGGTGGTCGAATAGCCGCCCGATACCGAGAAGTCGCCGGTTGATTTCTCTTCGAGATCGACAACGAGAACCACGCGATCGCTCGAGGATCCGGGCTCGGCAGTGATTTTCACGGCCTTGAAGAAGTCGAGATTCTTCAGGCGCCGCTCGGCACGATCGACCAGCGCGCGGTTGTACGCGTCGCCCTCGGAAAGATCGAATTCGCGGCGAATCACGTAGTCGCGGGTACGGGTATTGCCGCGGATGTTGATGCGCTCGATATAGGTTCGCGGGCCTTCGTCGATGGCGAAGGTAATTGAAACCGTATGCGCCTCGAAGTTGCGATCGCCGCGCGGACGCACGATCGCAAAGGCATAACCGCGCCGGGACGCCTCGATCTGCATTTCCTCGACGGATTTCTCCAACGCCTCGGCATTGTAGAGCGAGCCGACATAGACGCGCGAGAAACTGCTCAGCGTGTTGCCGTCAAGCGTGCCGATGGTGGATGCGAAATTGACTGAAGCCACCCGATACTGCTGACCCTCCTCGATCTTGAAGGTCACCAGGAAACCCTTCCTCTCCGGATCGTATTCCGTGAGCGCGGCCACCACCTGCACGTCGGCAAAACCGTGCTTCAGGTAAAAGCGGCGAATCAGGTCACGGTCGGCTTCGACCCGGTCCGGATCATAGACGTCGTTACCGCCGAGGAAGCTCAGCAGGTTCGATTCATGCGTCTTGATGATGTCCTTGAGACGATACGACGAATAAGCACTGTTGCCGATGAATTCGACCGATTTGACGCCGGTTTTCGCGCCCTCGGTGATCGTGAAAATGAGATCGACGCGGTTGTTGGGCTGTTCGATGATTTCGGGAACGACGCTCACGTCATAGCGGCCGGAGCGGCGATAGATTTCGGCGATGCGCTGGGCGTCGGACTGGACCATGGGGCGCGACAGCGTGCCGCGCGGCTTGGACTGGATTTCCGCCGAAAGCTGCTCGTCCTTGACCTTCTTGTTGCCCTCGAAGGCGATGCGGCCGATCACCGGGTTTTCGACCACGGTCACCACCAGCCGGCCGCCGGCCTGATTGATTTTCACGTCCTGGAACAGGCCGGTTTCGATCAGCGCCTTCAGGCCGTCATCGATATGCCCCTGATCGAGGCGCCCGCCGGGGCCCGGCTTGAAATAGGAGCGAATGGTTTCGACCTCCACGCGCCGGTTGCCTTCGACCTGTATCGAGGACACCGATTGGGCGGCGGCAGGCGACGCTAAGAGCATAGCGGCCAGCGTAGCTGCGGCCGGCACAGCGAACATGACCAAGGCGGCCAACACGCCCCCCCGCAATCGCATTCCCAAATTCATGCGCAGAGCGCCCTCATCATTCCAATGCCGGTTCGCACCCCTACGAACCAGCAGATTCCCATTTGCTGCACGCTTGTAGCTAATTTTGCGGGGGCGGCAAACGTCGGAATGCTGTGCAATTTCATTTTCATTCCAAGACGTTGCCTATTGGCCACGTTAGCCGAACAGGCTCTTCAGCCAGGGAACTTGATGAATGTCGTTGTAAAAAGCGAACACCATCAACATCAGCACCAACGCAAGGCCGACTCGGAAGCCGTATTCCTGCGATTTGTCCGACAAGGGACGCCCTCTCAGGACTTCGGCACCATAGAACAAAAGGTGACCGCCATCGAGGAGTGGCACTGGGAACAGGTTCAATAGTCCAATCGAAATCGAAAGCACGGCCGCAAGATGGAGCAACGGCGTCAGTCCCAAAGTCGCCACCTGACCGGAAATCTGGGCGATTCGAATCGGACCGCCGATCTGGTCGGCACTGGCTCGACCGGTGAAAACATTGCCGATGTAGGACAGCGTCTGATCAACCACGAACCAGGTTTCCTTGACGCCAAGCCAGAGCGCGGTCGCGGGGTCGACCCTCTCGGTCGTGACTTCGCCGGGCGACGTCGCACGGGTGATTCCCATCACGCCCTGCCGATGGGTATTCCCGAACGGGTCTTTTACCTCGCGCAATTCCGGGGTTCCGCGCAGGTCGAGTTTTGCATCGCCGCGCTTGATGGCGAAGGTCAACTGATCGCCGGCGTGAGCCACCACGATCCGCTGCATATCGGAGAAACTTCCGATCGCCTTGCCGTCGATCGCGGTGACGATGTCGCCAACCTCAAAACCGGCCGCAGCCGCGGCACTGCCCGCCTCTACCTTATCGACGCGCGCCGTCGTGCTCGGTTTGCCAAAGAACGTGAACAGGCAGGTGAAGATCACGATGGCCAGAATGAAATTGGCAATCGGGCCGGCGGCCACGATCGCCGCTCGCGGTCCAACCTTCTTGTGGTGGAAACTGCCGGCGCGCTCCTCGTCGGTCATGCTGGCGAGCGCTTCGGACGACGGCGTGGAAGCCTCGCTTTCGTCGCCGAAGAACTTCACATAGCCGCCGAGCGGCACCGCAGAAATCTTCCACCGCGTGCCATGCCGGTCGTCGAAGCCGACCAGTTCCGGGCCGAACCCAAGCGAGAAAGTCAGCACCTTTACGCCGGCCCAGCGGGCCACCAGGAAATGGCCTAGCTCATGGAAGAAGACGACGATCGTCAGCACGAACAGGAAGGGGATGATGTAGCCGACAAAGCCATGGCTCAACGTATTGAAACTATGTAGAAAAAACTCGGACATCCGATTCCCCTTCACCCGGGCCTTAAAGGCCCTGTTCCAAACCCTCTAGGATGCCTTTGCGGCAATTTGAGGCAAGAGGGTGGCTGCCTTATTTCGAGCACTATGGTCAACGGCGATAGCGTCGTCGGCCGAGGTCAGCGGCGCCAGATTACCGGACCGAATCCAGGCATCCATCGTCGCCTCGACCAGCCGCGCGATGGCGCCGAACTTGATCTGGCCACCGATAAACGCCGCCACCGCGACCTCGTTGGCGGCATTGTACACCGTGGTCGCACCGCGGCCGGTTCGCAGCGCATCATAAGCCAGCCGAAGCCCCGGAAAGCGATCGAAATCCGGCGCCTCGAAGGTCAACTGACCGATCTTGGCGAGATCGAGTTTTGCCGATGGCCCGGCAATGCGATCGGGCCATCCGAGGCAATGGGCGATCGGGATGCGCATGTCGGGTGCCCCCAACTGCGCGACCACCGAACGATCGGAGAATTCGACCATGCCGTGGACGATCGATTGCGGGTGCACCAGAACGTCGATCTCATCCGGCGTCAGCGCAAACAAATACGAGGCTTCAATGACTTCGAGACCCTTGTTCATCATCGACGCCGAATCGATGGTGATCTTCTGTCCCATGCTCCAGTTAGGGTGTTTCAGGGCCTGCGCAAGCGTCGCCTGCTCGATATCGGCAACGGCCCAGGTCCGGAACGGCCCGCCCGAGGCGGTGATGATGACGCGAAGCAACTCTTCCCGATTGCCGGAACCCAGCGCCTGAAACAATGCGTTATGCTCGGAATCCGCGGGCAGGATGCAGGCGCCGGCCGTGGCGGCGCGCTGCATGAAGAAATCACCTGCACAAACAAGGCATTCCTTGTTCGCAAGCGCAACCGTCGCGCCCCGATCCACGGCCGCGAGCGCGGGCTTCAATCCGGCAGCACCGCTGACGGCGGCCATGATCCAGTCCGCCGGGCGGGCTGCGGCTTCAATGATGGCGCTTTCACCGGCGCCGCATTCGGTGCGGGTGCCGGCCAGGGCCTCTTTCAGCTCGGCAAGGCGGTTGGGATCGGCGACCGCCACGAATCGCGCGCCAAATTCCCTCGCCAGCTTGGCTAGCGCCGGCACGTTGCTATTCGCTGTCAGCGCCTCGACCCGATAGCGGTCGCGCGAGATCCTCAGCAAATCCATCGTGCTGTCGCCGATCGATCCGGTGGCGCCGAGAACGGTCACGGCGCGTACGGCAGATGCCGCGGCTTTGTTGTTACGCAAGGGGACGGCGCTCATGAATTCACCAAACCACAAGACCGCGGCCGACGCCATCCGCGCCTCCCCGCAAAAACCCGAAAATCGCCGCCAGCACCACCGCGGCGACAAACCCGTCAAGACGGTCCAGTAACCCGCCATGGCCCGGAATTATGTGACTTGAGTCCTTGACGCCGAATCGCCGTTTCACTGCCGATTCAAAGAGATCGCCGAGTTGGGAGACGATTGACAGGACCGACCCCAACAACAGCAGCGGGCCGGTTTTGCCAACACCTGAGGCTGCAAACCCCGCCGCGACGACAAGGCTCGCGGCAAAGCCGCCGATGGCGCCCGCCCAGGTCTTCCTGGGGCTGACCCGCGGCCAAAGCTTAGGTCCGCCGAGACCGCGGCCGGCAAAATAGCCGCCGATATCGGTCACCCATACCACCAGAAGGATCAGGATCAGCGCGACAAATCCAAAGGCCCGGTCGAGGCGCACCAGCACCGACGCCGTTTCCGCCGCGGCGGCATAAAAAAATCCGGTCGCCGCCCAGAGCCGACGCTGCGGCGAAAGCAACGCGACGGCGGCAAGACCAAGGGCCAAAACGAGGAGCGAAGCATCGACCCTTCCCGAGGCGAGACAAAATCCGGCAACGGCAAGCGCGATAGCACCCGAGGCAACCACCCTCATCTCGCGCGCGGCGCCTACGATGGTCAGCCATTCCACGTAGAGGCCGATCGCGGCCAGCATCACCAACGCCGCCCATAGCCATCCGCCGGCATAGGCGATGGCGATTGCCGTTGGTGCCAGCACGAGTGCGGCAAGAATACGCATCAGGAGATTGCGCGATCCCTGCTCGGGGGTGGCCGCAGGTGCTGCTTGGCCCTCGGTCACGATCCGGTTTTCGCGGCCAGACCGCCGAAACGGCGCTCGCGCCTGGCATATTCGGCGATCGCGCCCTCGAGCGCGGCCTTGTCGAAATCGGGCCAATGGATCGGCACGAACACCAGTTCGCTGTAGGCCGCCTGCCACATCAGGAAATTCGACAGCCGCTGCTCTCCGCTGGTGCGAATGATCAAATCGGGATCCGGAATGTCGGGCGCGTCGAGATACTGACCAAGCGTATCGGCATCGATCGAGGCGGGCTCGCGCTTGCCCTCCGCAACTTCTCGCGCCAGCCGCTGCGCCGCGTTGGCGATCTCCTGCCGCGAACCGTAGTTGAACGCGACGACGAGATGAAGCCTGGTATTTTCCCTGGTCAGCTCTTCCGCTTCGTTGAGCAGCGCGCAGATGTCGGGCTCCAATCCGTCGCGCTCACCGATCACCCGCACCCGCACGCCATCGCGATGCAGCGTCGCCAGATCGTTGCGGATGAAGCGCCGGAGCAGGCCGAACAGGTCGCCAATTTCAGTTGCGGGGCGCGACCAGTTTTCCGAGCTGAAGGAGAAAATCGTCAGATAGAGGATGCCGAGTTCGTTGGCGGCGCGGACGACGCGGCGCAGTGCCTCGACGCCGCGGCGATGGCCTTCGGCGCGCGGCAAACCGCGGGCCGCCGCCCAGCGCCCGTTCCCGTCCATAATAACGGCCACGTGCAACGGAGGATCGGTGCGATCCGGTCCTTCAGTCGCAGGGGCGGCGGCGTTCGACATCGATTGATCCCTACGGCGTTTTCGAACGAAACATGCCCGCGGACTTGATCGGGGATGGACACCGGTTCGCATCGCAATCAAGTTACGCGAATTGCGCAGACTTATCTGCGGTAGAAAACGCGTCAAACAATAGTTGGGGCTAGACGGTGAGGATTTCCTTTTCCTTGGCCGCAAGCAGCTGATCGATCTCCGCAATCATCCCGTCGGTGGCCTTTTGCACATCATGGGCCAGACGTTCCTGATCGTCCTCGGAAATCTCGTGGTTTTTCTCGAGCTTCTTGACGGTATCGAGGCCATCGCGGCGGACATGGCGCACGGCGACCTTTGCGGCTTCGGCGTATTTGTGCGCGACCTTCACCAGTTCCTTGCGGCGCTCTTCGTTGAGCTCGGGGATTCTCAGGCGAAGCACCTGCCCTTCGGTGGCGGGGCTGAGGCCAAGGTTGGAATCGACGATCGCCTTCTCCACGGCCTTGACCATCGATTTGTCCCAGACCTGCACGGACAGAAGGCGCGACTCCGGCACGCTGATGGTCGCGAGCTGGTTCAGCGGCATATGGGTGCCATAAGCGTCGACCTGTACCGGCTCCAGCATCGAGGCCGCGGCGCGGCCGGTTCGCAAACCGCCCAGTTCATGCTTGAGCGACTGGGTGGCGCCCTGCATCCGGCGCTTCAATTCGTTGATGTCGAAACTACCCGTGGGCATAACGCTCTCCCTCCTGAAAACTGGTCGTCAGGGCCCTCGTTCCAGGCACCGTCGTTTCGCCCCTCAGCCGGCGACGACGGTACCGTGGCCGGTGCCGCGCAGGATCGCACCGATCGACCCCGGCTCGGCGATCGAGAACACGATGATAGGCAGCGATGTCTCGCGGGCAAGCGCGAATGCGGTCGCGTCCATCACCTTGTAGCCGGCTTGAATCGCCTGTGAATGGGTCAGGCGGTCGAAGCGCTTGGCGGACGGGTCTTTTTTGGGATCGGCGCTATAGACGCCATCGACATTGGTGGCCTTGAGCACGGCGTGCGCGCCGATTTCGGCGGCCCGCAACACCGCCGTGGTGTCGGTGGTGAAGAACGGATTGCCGGTTCCGCCGCCGAGCAGCACAATGCGGCCCTCGGCGAGGTATTTGTGCGCTGCACCCCGCGTGAACAACTCACAGATCTGCGGCATGACGAATGCCGACAGGGTCCGCGCCGGGGCCCCTCGCCGCTCGATGGCGGCCTCGAGGGCCAGGCAGTTCATCACGGTGGCGAGCATGCCCATGGTATCGCCGGTCGGGCGGGAGACGCCGCGCGAGGATACTTCGACGCCACGGACCATGTTCCCGCCGCCGACCACGACGGCGACTTCGACGCCGAGTTGCCTGGCGGCGATCAGGTCGCCGGCGATCCGGTCGATGGTCGGCTGATCCATGCCGAACAAGTGCGTGCCGGCAAAATATTCGCCCGAAAGCTTGACCACCACGCGACGATAGACCGGCTCAGCCATTGCTATTCGCTTTCCTGCAGGCCGCGGCAACTCCGGCCCGAGACGCCGGAAGGGTCTCCCGGCGGTTACTTCTGGCCGCTCACCGCTGCGACCTCGGCGGCGAAATCGGATTCCTGCTTCTCGATTCCCTCGCCGAGAGCATAGCGCACAAATCCGGTAATTTTCACAGCCGCGCCGATCTTGCCCTCAGCTTCTTTCACCGCCTGGCCAACCGATTTGGCGTTATCGTGGATGAAGGCCTGTTCCAGCAGGCAGACTTCCTTGTAATAGGTCTTCAGACCGGACTCGACGATCTTTTCGATGACGTTTTCGGCCTTGCCCTGCTGGCGGTATTTATCGGCGAGCACGTCCTTTTCGCGCTTGACGATAACGGGATCGAGCCCCGCCGGATCCAGCGCCTGCGGATTGGCGGCGGCAACATGCATGGCGAGCTGGCGGCCGAGCACGGCAAGCTCGTCGGTCTTGCCGGTTGATTCCAGCGCCACGATCACGCCCATCTTGCCGGCGCCTTCGATCACGGCATTATGGACGTAGCTCGACACCACGCCCTTGCCGACCTCAAGCGAAGCCGCACGGCGCAGTGTCATGTTTTCGCCGATGGTCGCAATCGCATCCGCAATCGCGGTCTCGACCGTCACGGCACCTACCTTCGCCGCCTTGATTTTTTCCACGTCGGCGCCGACTTCGAGCGCGACCTGGGCGATCATCTTGACCAGTCCCTGGAACTGCTCGTTGCGCGCCACGAAGTCGGTCTCGGAATTGACCTCGACGACGACGCCCTTGACACCCGCGGTGTGCACGCCAATCAGGCCGTCGGCCGCGACGCGGCCGGCCTTTTTCGCCGCCTTTGACAGGC